>Ga0209835_1000119_pt1 | contig 54049 bp, 47 predicted proteins | sample LakKivwa52mmetaG_FD_184138 | JGI IMG/M metagenome (GOLD analysis project Ga0209835, IMG submission 184138) | Anoxic lake water microbial communities from Lake Kivu, Rwanda to study Microbial Dark Matter (Phase II) - Lake Kivu water 52m metaG... | ecosystem: Environmental > Aquatic > Freshwater >...
CAGTTGAAATGGCAATTACATAGTCGCCACTGCCATTCGTGGCAATTCCCCCGGCCCTGGCCATGCCAAACGATGCCCTTAACGCAAGCCGCTCCAGATCGCGAACACTCAGCGGGGCATCGGTAATTACGACAATCATGCACGAGCCATCCTCCTTTGGAACATCGCCCTCGCTCCTGAATCTCTGCTTGCCGAGTTCAATCCCAACCGGCAGACCATCAATCTGTAACATGCCGCCGAAGTTGGTCTGTACAAGAACACCAACGGTAAAGCCTCCCGACGATTCAGGCAGCAGGCGCGAAGCCGTACCGATGCCACCCTTGAATCCCAGGCATTGCGTGCCGGTTCCCGCACCCACATTCCCCTCGGCGACAGAGCCTCCTTTGGCTGATTTAATGGCCTCTGCCACATGCCCGGCCTTAACGTGGCGTCCCCTTATGTCGTTCAGACCTCCGTCGTTGGTCTCGCCAACTACCCCGTTAACACTTCGTACACCCCTGTTCTCGGGCATCGAAATGGTATAATCAATAAGCCCCTCCAGCCCGGCCGCAATGCTCAGGGTGTTGGTTAATATTACCGGCGTCTCAATGGTTCCGAGCTCCCTTACCTGGGTTACCCCGGCCAGCTTTCCGAAGCCGTTGGCTACAAAAATGGCAGCCGGAACCTTCTCCTGGAAGATATTGCCCTCGTGTGGTACTATGGCCGTAACACCCGTGTTTATTGTATCACCCTGTCTGAGGGTTACCTGGCCCACTTTCACGCCGGGTACATCGGTAATGGCATTCAGTGAACCCGGCGCCAGCACACCAAAGCTTATTCCATAATCGCGCGGACGCATCTTCTGCCCCTGCGCCTCAGGCGCCGCTGCCATCAGCATTACCATAAAAACCTCTAAGCAAATCACTATCCGTCTCATATATAGTTATTTAATACATTTCCGGCGACCCTGCACAGTATTACAACCTTGTAACAGCAGGACGATTGGGGGGTGGGGGCGACACCTTTTGTCGAAAACAGCCGGCAGCCTCCCGGCAACAGTGTCGAAACCCGGCTTCTTCTTTATCTCCCTGACTGCTTGCATGTAATTGTTTCGATCTTAAGCTTCAGCACTACCATTCTCCCAATCTGCCCCTCACGGTATTCCATTTTCCCTGCAGCTCCGTTATGGGCCATTAATATATCAAGCCCCTTCCTTATACCTGCCTCATCAGTGATTATCTCAACTGTTCCCGTACCGGCCAGTGAACGGTAGGCAGTGGTCCATCCGCAGGCAACCTCCGCAGTCTCAATCCGGTGATAGTCTTCAATATAGAAGCTCACCCTGCCATCGCGTTTAAGCAGTTCAATCTTCCTCCCTTCCGGTGCCGAGTGGAACCAGAGGGTATTGGCTGAATATCCGTAATTGAGGGGTACAATATGTGGGTAACCGGTGTCGTTGAGAGCAATGGTGCATATGAGTGACCTTTTCAGTATTCCCTCAATAACCAGCTTGTCCTTTACCTCCTTGTCTTCTCGTCTCATCAGGCTGATATAATTAAATTCCCCTTTACATGCGGGGCAATAAAATTAAGCATTGTCGCGCAAATAACTACCTGAAATCATACCTGCCACGGCAGCGGCGAGTCCGAAGAGCACCGGATCAACTGCTGTTGCGATAAATGAAGCAGCCAGCCACACTGTTACACCGGCACATATCGATATCATAGCACCTCTTACCGTTGCCCTTTTCCAGAAAAGTCCGGCCGTCAGCGGCACGAATAGTGATACCAGACCAACAGAGGAAGCCTGGCCAACCAGCGCGTAGATGTTGCCACGCTTCAGGGCGATAAAGAGTGCCACGGCCGAAACAATCAGAACCGACAGCCGCGACAGTCTCAGCAATGTTTTATCGGAAACGTTACCCCATGCCGGTTTGATAATATTATTGCCCAGTATCGCCGAAGGTGCCAGAATTGCCGAACTGGCTGTGCTGAGTATCGCCGAAAGAAGGGCGCCGAAAAGCAGTATCCGGACAAGCGGGGAGGTATATTGCGAAATGAGATCGGGAATAATCATCTGGTGGTCCCGCTCACCTGCCACAACCTCAGGCATCAGTACCCTGGCAGCAAGGGCAAGCATAAGGGGAACCATTGCAACTGTAAGGTACATTAACCCGGCACTGAGTGATGACCATACTGCAACCCTTTCCGACCGGGAGCCCATAACCCTCTGAAATATATCCTGTCCCGCTATCGAACCAAGCCCAATGGTTATCCATGCGGCAATATAGTTGGCATGGTTTCCGGCCCCCGGTTCCGGATAAAACCTGAAGAATCCATCGGGGGCGCCTTCAAATATCTCACGCAGGCTTATTATTCCCGATACCTCAACGACTGCGGCAAGCAGCCCGGCAAGTATGAAGATCATCTGCATAAAGTCGGTTACTGATACCGACCACATGCCGCCGATAAAGGTATACGCGGTTACCAGCAGGGCGCCGGCTACTATGCCGGTGCCTGTATCAATACCGGTCAGACTGTTGGCAAGAATTCCGAAGGCAACCATCTGTGCGGCTATCCACGACAGGTAGGTAAGAATGATGCAGATGCCCGATACTATTTCAACGGTTTTACTGTAGCGCCTGCGGTAAAAATCGCCGAAGGTGAGGAGTTTCATCCGGTAGAGCGGCCTGGCATAAAACAGTCCTACAAGAATCAGGCACATTGCTGCTCCGAACGGATCGCGAACCACCGCAATCAGACCACCGGAAGCAAACTCCGATGACGAACCAAGTATGGTTTCGGTGCCGAACCAGGTGGCAAAAAGGGTTCCGGTGGCCAGGTAGAAGGGAAGCCTTCTTCCGGCAAGCAGGTAATCCTCGGTGTTATGTACCAGCCGTGCCGCCAGCAGACCGACGATTATGGTAACTAACAGATATATAACTATAAAAAGTATCACCCGGGGGTTGTTATTTTCTTTCTGTGAATATTTCTGTTAGCCGCAATGAAGACCGAAGTTGTCATAATGAGTACTTTCTGATCCGGTATGACAATTTGTAAATGCAATGATAACGATTTATGGATTTGCTTGTCACTGAAAGAGAGAGGCTCATAATACATATGTTATATATAATGGCGGTATTGTAATTCGGTAAGCCTCATTCATTAACTTTGCAATGCAAAATTTTTATAGGGAGGGGAATTAAATGAACCAGCTTAATATTGGTGGACTGACCATAGCCGTACCTGTTGTTCAGGGCGGAATGGGGGTAGGTATTTCAATGTCGCGACTCGCAAGTGCCGTGGCAAACCAGGGTGGGGTGGGTGTAATCTCAGCTGCTGGTCTCGGACTGGTGCACCGGAATCCGGCACTCGACTTTATTGAGGCAAATATTGAAGGGTTAAAAAAGGAGCTGAGAGCTGCACGCGAAAAGACAAGAGGAGTTATTGGGGTTAACATAATGGTGGCTATGTCAAACTTTGCCGAACTTGTGCATACGGCAATCTCCGAAAAGGCCGACATTATTTTCTCAGGCGCGGGATTACCGCTCGACCTGCCAAAGTTTCTTAAACCGGAAAGCACCACACGGCTTGTGCCTATCATATCGTCAGGCCGCGCAGCCCGGCTTATCTGCGAAAAATGGAAAACGATTTACAACTACCTTCCCGACGCCTTCGTGGTTGAGGGACCAAAGGCCGGCGGTCACCTTGGGTTTAAAAGGGACAATATCGGTGATTCACACTTCTCGCTCGACGAACTGGTTCCTGAGGTGGTGAAGGAAGTTAAGCCCTTCGAGGAGAAGTATGGTGTTGCAATACCTGTCATTGCAGCCGGTGGAATATATACCGGAGAGGAGATGTACAACATAATGCAGAAGGGGGCAAGCGGAGTTCAGCTCGGAACAAGATTCGTAACCACAGAGGAGTGCGACGCCTCAACAGAATTCAAGCAGACATATATCGACGCCACCGAAGAGGATATTGAAATAATCCAGAGCCCGGTGGGAATGCCTGGCAGGGCTGTGAATAACCAGTTTCTCGAGAAGGTGCGGCAGGGCCTGAAAAAGCCACTGAAATGCCCTTTCCAGTGTATAAAAACCTGCGATGTCTCAAGCAGTCCTTACTGTATCATAACGGCACTATACAATGCCTACAGGGGGAATATGAAAAGCGGATATGCCTTCGCCGGCAGCAATGCCTATCTGGCCGATAAAATCACAACCGTGAAAGAGGTGTTCAATGACCTCAAAGCAGGATTTAATGAGGCTATGAGGCGCTCAGCCATAAAATAACCTTGATGGTTCAGGGTTCACCCGGCAAGCCTCTTTACCATTCCCCTGAACACTATTGCATGAAATGGCAGCACGGAATACCAGTATAGCCGGCCCCATAGCCCCAGGGGCCTGAAGGTGGCAGTCTGGTACAGTTTGCCTCCTTTAACACTGAATTCAAGCCATGCCTCGCCCGGTAACCTCATCTCGGCAAAGAGCAGCAGCCGCCCCTCCTCCTTCGAAGCATATAATACCCTCCAGAAATCGAGTGCATCGCCCGGAGAAATCTCTGTCATGCTGCGCCGGCCCCTTCGCAGCCCGACTCCTCCGCAGAGTTTGTCAACGAAGCCTCTCAGCCGCCATAGCCAGTTGACATAGTACCAACCGGTCGATCCGCCGATAGCCCATATTCTGGCTATCGTCGCCTCCCTGTCATTAACCCCGGCAACCCTCTTGTCATAATAGCACCCGAATTCCGGCACCTTAATAACTGCATCAATACCATTCTCCAGTATACGGCTTGAAAGGGCTCCCGTCCAGCTGTAGGCCGCACCACCCGATCCGTCATCCCGGAATGCTGCAGTTACTGCCTCTTCGTAGCTGAGGAGCCTCACAGGCAGTACTTTCTGCAGATTGTTATCACCGCATACCACCTCAATCTTCATGCTGTGAACAAGGTTCACGGCCAGCTTGTAGCTGGTCGATGTTATAAAATAGAGCCAGTAGGAGGAGAGTCTTGGTGTCATTACGGGAACCACATATATTCGTCGCCTGAGATTCCGCACCCTCGCAAACCCGAGCAGCATCTCACGATAGGTAAGTATATGGGTTCCGCCAATGTCGAAACTTTTGCCAAACGTATCCTCATTCAGCAACACCAGCGAAAGATATTCCGTTACATTGCTGACGGCTATGGGCTGGCATCTTGTGTTCAGCCACCGTGGGGCAACCATTACAGGCAGTTTCTCAACCAGGTCGCGGATAATTTCAAACGATGCACTTCCCGAACCTACTATTATGCCTGCCCTCAGCGTTGTGAGACTGTACCGGCCTCCGGTCAGAATCACCTCAACAGCCTTTCTTGAACCAAGATGTTTCGACAGCTTCTCAGTGTTGACAATGCCGCTCAGATATATCACCTGCTTCACCTTCGTTGCACTGAGTGCCGCAGCAAAGTTAATGGCCGACTCCCTCTCAAGCACATCAAAATTGTCCATCGAGGCCGACATTGAATGAACAAGATAATAGGCGGCATCAATATCGTCAGGGATGGAGGAGAGCGTCTCCTTTTTCAGGAAGTTGACCTCAATCACATGCACTTTACTCTTGCCATATGCTGAAATATCAAACCTCCTTCTGTCACGTACACAACAGAACACCTCATGCCCCGATGCAAGAAGCGACGGAAGCAGCTTCCTTCCAATATAACCCGTAGCCCCTGTAAGAAGTATCTTCAAATCAGCACTCCTCCCTAAAAAGTAAACAATATCCCTACTCCTGGTGCCATCCCCTGTACCTTGCAACCTCTACCTTTTACCCTGCACCCTGTACCCTTCTACGCCCTTTATGTCCCCTACGTCCCCTACGCCTTTACGCCTTTACGCCCTTTTCCCCTGCACCCTGCACCCTGCACCCTGTACCCTTCTACGCCCTTTATGTCCCCTACGTCCCCTACGTCCCCTACGTCCCCTACGCCCTTTCCTTACACCTTCTCACTATTTCCCTCGCCAGCAGCTCAGTAGGGTTAACAAGCTCCATCCTTGTATCTTTCCTCCTCATACTCAGCGGTATCTCGGTGCACCCCATAATTACAACATCAATACCCTTCTCCTCAAACTGACCTGCCACACCCTGCAGCAACTGCCTGTTCCTTCTGCTCTTCTCGTACCGCGGCCCGGCCTTGATCCCTTTCACCCCGTAAACAGCCTCCATAACATCGTTTATTCCGCTCCCGGAAGGCGACAAAATCTCCACACCAAACCTCTTTCCCGTCTCCTGGTAAATGCCTGTCTTTGCCGTTCCCGATGTCGACAGTAGTCCCGCAACCCTTACCCCGCTGGCAGACAGGTGCCGAACCGTCACCTCAATCATGTCAATCAGTTCAAAACCCATCTCGGCAGCCATCGGCCGCAGAAAATGATGAGCAGTGTTGCACGGACAGGCGATGAAATCAGCGCCGGCGTTCATCAGCAGCCTCACCGACCCGGCCAGCAGAGGTACCGGAGAGGCGCCCCCCTGCAACAGATGCTCGGTGCGGTCGGGTATCTGCGGGTGGTTGTCAACTATCAGCCTCACATGATCCTGGTCCCTGCGCGCCGGAGTATTCTCAATAATATCCCGCATCAACTGCACCGTCGCACTGGGCCCAACTCCGCCAATAATCCCGCATATCTTCATCCCTGTTCTGCTCGTCATCTCTTGTTCGGGGGAACCGGGGTTTCCCGGTAACACGAAGGCATAAACTATATTATACGATAAATCTTCATTATCTGTTGCAATATCTTCTCAAAGTCGATCCCCAGATCAATAAGCATTCCCGTACGAACATCAAACACCCATCCGTGAACCTCAAGCTTACGTTCCTTCCAGGCCTTCTGAACATCCGGAGTCTTAATAACATTGACGCACTGCTCCTGAACATTCAGCTCAACCAGCCTCTTGTAGCGAGCTTCCTCATCGTCAATTGCATCAAGTTCGGACTGATGCAGCCTGTATACATCCCTTATATTCCTCAGCCACGGATTTAGCAGACCCAGATCGGCCGGGTGCATGGCCGACTTGACACCCCCACAGTAATAATGACCGCAAACAACCACATGCTTAACCTTCAACTGGCTCACAGCGTAGTCAATAACCGACATCGCACTCAGATCGGTGTTCGGAACCATGTTGGCAATGTTACGGTGAACAAATACCTCACCCGGCTGAACCCCCATTAACTCCTCGGCCGAAACCCTGCTGTCTGAACAACCAATGTAAAGAACTTCAGGATTCTGCCCCTTCGATAGCTTCTCAAAATAAGAGGGATCAAGCCTCAGCTTCTCCTCAACCCATTTCCTGTTACCGGCGAAAATAGTTCCGACATCCATACTCTTCCCGCTAAAGCTTCCTGAACGGAACATTGCTGGCCCTCGATACACTTACCCTGAACCCGGTAATCCTCCCCCGCCTGTCACGATCAAATTCATAGGTTCCGTTGCTAACCGATCTGAAGGCATCCTGACCTGTCGGGTTCAGCCTGAAGGTGTCCCCGGCCTTACGGTATACCCATAACTCACCGTTCCGCACCTCAAGTTTGTAAGTTACGTCCACATCCTCACTGTAGTACGAACCGGCATATTCACTCATGGCTGCAGTCGGAACAAACGGCCCATCCCCCGGTACAGCAACCGTCATCCGCGCCCCGGGGACAGGTCGCCCGAGGAATATCGATGCTATGTTCCGACCGGCTCCGGCAGGGTCAAACGAAGCATAATTGCTCAGTATCGCAACCGATAGCTTCTTATCGGGGTACCATGCCAGCCACGCCCGGTAGCCGCCGGTCGCTCCGCTGTGACTTATCTCGTCAAAACCATTCCATTCCCCTATCATAAGCCCCGCCGCATAACCCGCCGACCGCCCGCTGGTGAGCATCCCAGGCTCAACCCGCAGTCTGGCAATCTCGCCGGTGAATATCTCAGGCGTCTCCAGTAACCGGTTCCACCGTAATAAATCGGCATTTGTCGTTAATAACCCGCCAGGCCCGTGTACATTCTCGTTCGGCATGTTTTGAAGGAACCTCATCTGATTCCCCGAATAGGCAACGGCCCTGCGCTTTACTATCTCCCTCTGGTCAGACCGCCAGCGGGTATCTTTCATGCCCAGAGGTTCAAACAACCTCTCAATGGTAAACTGCTCAAGGGTCTTGCCGGTGATTCTCTCTACTATCAGAGCCTGTAGTACATAGTTCGAATTACTGTATGAGTACTGGCTCCCCGGAATAAAATTCAGGCCCTTCTGCCTGAAAATAATATCAAAACTCAAATCCTGGGTATATACCCTGGTCGTCCTCGGCCATCCTGTGATACCATACAGCGAACCCCAGTCCTTCAAACCGCTGGTGTGACTGAAAATGTGCCTGATAGTTATGGGAGTTCCGTAGTCGGGCAACTCAGGAACATATTTCCTTACGTCATCATTCACCGAAAGCTTCCCTTCCTGAATCAGCAGCAGCATGGCAGCAGCCGTAAACTGCTTCGATACCGAGCCCGCCTCAAATACTGTTTCAGTCGTGTTCGGAACCATGTGCTCAAGATTCGCTATACCAAACGCCTTGTTGTATATTACCTTCCCGTCCCTCTCAATGGCTACCGCTACCCCGGGCATGCCATTGTGGTACTGTGCAAATAACTCGTCAATAGCACGAAGGGTATCAGCACTTTGCCCTGAAATACCCTGAACAACAGCAATATACAGAAATACCGCCGTCAGAAGAAAGCTCCTTTTCATATGTCAGTTATTTTTGGTTCTCAGGGGATAAATCTATACTTTTTTTCGATAGCTGCGCGACAACTCATATTTGCAACCAGTAACTCGCTGCCTGCCCCTGAAAAGAAACCCTCCTATTCCAGTGACGGCTCTCGGCGGCTGTTTACCGGCACCCAAAACCTGAAAAGACTGCCCCGGCCATATTCCGATTCAACCTCTATCCGGCCTCCGAGCATCTCAATATAGGCCTTTACTATCGATAGTCCCAGCCCCGAACCCTCGTGAGGCCGCGTGTTCGAAAGATCGGCCTGTACAAACCGGTCAAATATCACTCCTACCCTGTCAGGCTTTATGCCGATTCCTGTGTCGCGTACGAAAAATACCATCTGATCACCCTCAGGGTAATTGCCGAATTCTATCTCCCCGGAAGGAGTGAATTTAATTGCATTCTTAAGAAGGTTTGAAACTATACCGTCAAGTTTAACCTTATCGGTGCGGATTATGCCATTGTTCTCATCATCCCTCATCGACAGCCTGAAGTTCAACCCCTTCAGTCTGGCCTGCTGCAAAAAGAAAGCATGATAGTATTTCATGGTCTCCCTTATTCTTACTTCCGAAATGAAAACACTCATCTCCCTTGCTTCAATCTTCGATATCTCAATAATGTCGTTAATCGTGTCCATCAGCCTCTCTCCGCTGCGGCTGACAATATCGAGATAGTTGCTCTTGTTCTCCTCCGATAGCTCGGGTAACCTCAGTAACTCAAGAAAACCCAGTATCCCGTTCATCGGCGTCCTTATCTCATGGCTCATGTTGGCAAGAAACGCAGACTTAAGCCTGTCGCTCTCCTCTGCCTTCTCCTTGGCCCTTATCAGCTCCAGCTCGGCCAGTCTCTTTTGTGTTACATTCCTGCCATAAAGTGAGGCCCCTGTAACCTTGCCGTCTACCATTATCGGATTCATGGATACCTCAATGAAAACCGGGTTGCCTCCAAGGTCTATCCTGTCTTCAAAAACGAAATGCTCATTGGTAAATGTGCGGTCGTACCTGCTTTTCCAGAGATCCCTCAGCTGTTCAGGCAATGCCTCAATAATATTCGTTCCAATGCCAAGCTGCACCCCGAAGGTTTCCATGAAGGCGCTGGCAAATACCTCGTTTACATACTGTATCTCGTAGCTGGTATTAACAGACCAGATACTCTCCAGCGAGTTTTCAATTATTGCCTTGAGGTTTGCCTCGCTTTCCCTGATTTTCCTCTCAGCTCTGCGCCTCTCAGTTACGTCGCGTACAATTGCCTGAATGTAAATCTCGGTATCCTGCTCAAACCTGCTCAGCGAAACCTCCGCCACGAAATTCTCACCTCCCTGTCTGTAGTGTGTCCACGAAAACCGCTGCGGTATACCCTCTAATGCCTTGCCAATAATGCTCCTGGCCTTCTCCTCTGAAGGCTTTCCGTCTGCCTGTAACGGTGGACTCAATTCCCAGGGCGAACGGCCAATCAAATCCCTCTTCCTCTCAAACCCGTACATCTCAACCGCCATCCGGTTGCAGTCTGCAAACAACCCCTCATCCAGAATCAGAATAGCATCGTTCGCTCCTTCGAACAGGTTACTGTACATCTTTTCCCTCTTCTTCAGAGCCGCTTCAGCGTTCATCCGTTCTGTAATATCCTCAAGTATCCCGTCAAAGTGATCCGGCATACCGGTTTTGTCAAAAATCAGCCTCGAATGGTCACGAACCCAGATTATTCCTCCCTCTTTTCTCCTAAGCTGAAACTCGCTCTGTATCACCTCCGAACGGTCTCTTGCTGTCGATATCTGACGCTCCCTCTCATCCCGGCTGACATATAACAATCCAACCTCGAGGCCGGTCAGTTTATCTGCCTTGTCGTACCCCAGCATCCTTGCCAGGGTGGAATTGGCATAGGTGATCCTTCCTTCTATCGATGTTCTGTACACACCAACAGGCAGATGATCGGCGAGTGAAGAGAATTCTTCATTCCAACTGCCTGCCGTATTGTTTCCCGGAGATCTCTTCTCGCCTCCGCCGGTTCTTAGGTTTCCGCCAGATCCACTTCTCTTCATCTGAAAATGAATGATCCACACCAAAGCTAAGAAATTTGTTCCTTATTTCAATAAAATCATGTAATTAACCCTTCCCCGACACCATCTGCCGGCTCCCATCCTCCCTATACACTGAGAAGCAGCAATTCCTGTGCACTGTGGTCCCGACCTTCGGTGCGGGACAAGCTCTACGGGTAATTTTACCGAATACTGAACACCGAACACCGATTACCCCTCTTCCCCATGCCACATGCGCCGAACAAAAACAAACCGGCACAGAACTTAATCCGTGCCGGCTCTCTTATCTCTCCGGAAGCCGTGTTGAACAGCCGTTCCTTCCGGAATAACCTGAATGCTTAGTTAAGATCGGGAAGTATCACCCTGTCAATTACATGTACAACACCATTCGTGGCCTGTACATTCAGAAGGGATGGTACAAGATTGGCAATCCTGCCGTTGAAGTCAGTGATGGTAAGCGACTCAACCGACACTTCAAATGAACCATTTAGGGCAGAAACCGGGCCCGAAACCAGATCGCTCGAATATATACGTCCGTCAACTACGTGGTACAGAAGAACTTTGGTAAGAACATCTACAGAAATGTCATCCAGACTGGTTGCACCAAGCTCACCCAGAAGGGCTGCGAATGCTGCATTAGTCGGAGCAAACACCGTGAAGGGGCCACCTGTTGCAAGTACCTCAGTAAGACCGGCCTTGATAACAGCCTGTACAAGTATCGAAAACTCGGGATTCAGACTGAGAGCCAGTTCAACAATATTCTTGTCGGGAGGGAATAGTACATTGTCAATTGCATGAATGATACCATTGCGCGCCTTTACATCAGCCCTGATAACATTCGCATCATTAACCATAATGCCAGCGCCGAAAATAATGCTATCTGAGATTTAACTCTGTAACTAAAAATTGACTTAATCTGCTTTTTCATGATGTTTAAGTTTTAAAAGTTTTTAAAGGTTTTTATGAACAATAAACGCACAGGGCAATTAAATGTTCAAAAAAAAAGATTAAAAAATAAACAAAAAATTATATAAACCAGATATACAACATTATACATTAAGGGGAAAAAGTAATTGAGTACCATAGAGTGGAGGAATTTCACTCCGGTATAGGATTGAATTTGTTGCTATGCGGGGTAATAACTATTTGGTATAAAGTTTCAGATTATCGGAAAAAAACCTTAAACTTGAACTCGTTAACCCGGAAACCTGATTCCGTGCAAAAAAAGGGGCGGATACGAAAAGCCTTACGAGTAGGAAACTTAAACCTGATAAAAAATGAAAGTTTTCATTGTGATTTATCTTGCGATTGTTGCCCTGATGATCGTATCAATCTGGAAAGTTTTTGCCAAGGCAGGCAAACCTGGCTGGGCTGCCATCATCCCGATCTACAACGTCATCGTTTTGCTTGAAATTGTAGGCAAACCCTGGTGGTGGCTGTTGCTGATGCTTATCCCGATTGTCAACATCGTTATCCTTATCGTGGTCTATCACAGGCTTTCGGTTGTGTTCGGACATGGAGTGGGATTCACTCTGGGATTGATATTCCTTGGGATTATCTTTCTTCCGATACTTGCTTTTGGCGACTCAAAATATATTGGCCCGACAGCAAGCTGACACTTTTTAACCATAACTGCACCGGACCGGACTTCAATAAGTGAGACTGTGCAGAGAATATCCGTGCCGGCTGGAACCCTCCTTTTGAGTTCCGGCCGGCACGCTGTTTTCAGGAGCCTCAGTCAGTTACCCCGTTTTATCATCCTCGCACTTATAATCCTGATATCCTCCGACGGACTCTCTGTGCCTGCTACCTGCGTCGCACATATCTTGTCTACCACCTCCATGCCCGATATCACCTCGCCGAATACTGTATAGTTCTGGTCAAGGTGTGGTGCTCCGCCGGATGTTTTATATACCTCCCTGTGACCTTCCGGAATCCGGTAGGGCGGCGTAGCCGCAAGGTCGGCCTGAACAAGCGAGTCAATGGTTTTCCTCACAACTGAAAGGCTGTCGGCCGAACGCCTCCTTCTGAGCTCCTGCTGCAGATCATACAGCTCCTTGTTGGCAGGATTGTTGGCAACCCTGTTTGCTGCAAGCCAGCCATTAATCCGCGCCTCCGCAACGGCAAGTGTACTGTCGGTATGTACTCTTCCCTGTATTATCGTAAACTGTGTGCTGCTTGATGCCCTGGCCGGATTGTCGCTGCGGGCAGCATTGATGGCGCCCCTCTTGTGGAACAATGTCTCATTGAACTCCGCCGGCACAGTATAGTTCAGATCCTCATTGCTGACCTCCTCGTCTCCACCCAGACCCCTGGTACGCGGATCTCCGGTCTGAACCAGAAAGTTGTTTACCACCCTGTGGAACAGCAGACTGTCATAGAATCCCTGGTTCACAAGCTTGATCATGTTGTTCCTGTGCAACGGGGTTTCATCTGATAACCTGAAAACTATCACTCCATAGTCGGTTGTTAGCTCAATATCCTTCTTCAGGTCACTCTTCATAACACCCTCCTCAATCTCGGAGTCGCAACCGATCATCAGGAACATGGCGGCAGAAATGGCAAGCGCCTTAATGCCGGAGCTGGTTATCTGGCTTAACATGTCACTCTTTTTCATACATAAATGTGTTAGGTTATATTCAATTTAGAAAATATAGAAGTCAGTACTCTCTTATTATAATATTATATAACTAACAACCTCCCTGATACCACTTTCTGTCCTTGTACGATCCTGTAGATATATACGCCCATGCCGCCAATCTCCTCCCTTCCGATAGTAAGGCTTCCGCTGAATTTCCGACGGAGTATTACCCTCCCGTCTATGCCAAGAAAAACAATCTCCGCCTCACCATCCGTTTCCGTCTCTACCGTCACACCGGTTGTCGCCGGATTTGGATATACCTTCGTCCTTATCAGACTCTCAACGGCGTAATCAACATCTGTCATCTTGCCCGGTTTGTAAACCTTCCACTCAAGTATTCCCTGGGCATAGTTCTTACCATAGAAGTTGAGCCTTACCTGCCTGGTGTTTACTGGCTCAAAAACCTCCTTGTTATGCTGGTTAAGCAATATTCCTGAGCCCCACCTTACCGTCGACGGTATCTTTACAAATTTCTCCGTGGCATCATCATACCACGATATATACGATGAGTCAGGCAGGCTTATGCCCGCGCCGTCCTTCCACCAGTAAACCTCCGATGAGCTTATCTTCTTCGCCTCTGAAAAGGTATACTGCACCCAGTTCCAGCTGTTGCGCGTGCGGCCATCAGATGCCCAGTTGCCAAATGCCCCCGGCCCCTTGTCAGCCGAACTCACAGGATCATACAGGTCAAATATCGCGTTCAGGTTCTCCCACGATGAAACATAGTTCGTTGTTGCAATATCACTATATGTAACAAGGTGCAGCGAGTCGGGGTAAACAACCTTCCGGTTCACAAGGTGCCACACCTGCATCTTCGAGGCTCCACGGTTGCTCCACATATAATATGGTATCATGGTCACCTCCTTGTCCGGGCTGCCGTCAGGGGTTACCGAATTCATCCTTATAACCTCCGCCCCGGCCTGAAGCAATGTCTCATATCTGCTGGTTGCCGCTCCCGTCAGCTCATACTTGTAAAGGTCGAAACCAGCTCCGTTGTCAACTCCCTCAGCACAGTAAACCAGCGGGCCCCTCTGCACCGCAAACCTCCCCCGGTTATCGGTAACCCTTTCATCAGCAAGCACCTTTCTCACCTCCATGGGCAACTCAACGGTTACCCTGTCGCCGGGGTTCCATGTACGCCGCATTACCGCATAGCCCTTGTCCATCAACCCCTCCACCGGCTGCCCGTTCACCTTCACAACCGGCACGGCAGCGGATGTGTCGGTAAAAAAGTACAGACCTCCGTTTATCGCCTCGTTGCGGGCCCACCCCGGTATCCTCACAAGCAATGCAAACTCATGCGGCACCTCAGGCTTCAATTCAATGCTCACGCTTCCGCCATACGGGTAACCGGTTGACTGTATTATCTCCATATCGCCACCGTCAAACCCAAACCTGGCCGTATCGCTCATAAACAGGTTGACATATAGCGTGTCGCTCCTGAAGGCATATATATAGCCTGGAACCGAGGGTATAAGCTTCGCAATGTTGGGCGGACAGCAGGCGCACCCGAACCATACCGACCTGGTGGTGCTGCCCGATGAGTATAGCCTGTTGGGATAAAAAAACCTGTCACCCGACAATGACACCCCCGATAATAATGAATTGTAAAGGGTCCGCTCAAGAATGTCAATATACCTGCTGTCGCCATGTAGCATGAAAAGCCTGTGATTCAGATAGATATTACCTATCGACGCACACGTCTCGCAGTAGGCCGATGAGTTAGGTAAATGAAAGGCTTCACTGAAACCTTCGTTGCCACCTGATGCTCCGATACCCCCGGTAACATAAATCTTTCGGGTTACAATATCCTCCCAGATGCTTGTTATTGCATCGATGTACGACCTCTCGCCGAACAGGGCCGCCACATCAGCCATGCCGGCATACATGTAGGCAGCCCTCACCGAATGACCAACCGCCGTAGTCTGGTCGGTAACCTTCAGGTGAGCCTGGCAATACTCCTCTCCACCCGGACCCCTTACATCAAGCAGGAATCTGGCAAGATTCAGGTACTTAACCTCCCCGGTAAGCCTGTACAACCTCGCCAGACCAACCTCGGCTATCTGGTGCCCCGGGTAGGTCTCAAGCTTTCCCCAGCCAAAGGTGTTGTCCATAAGATCGGCCGCCTTAACAGCTATCTGCAGCAGGTTATCCTTACCCGTGGCCTGATACCATGCACAGGCAGCCTCAAACAGGTGCCCCATGTTGTATGTCTCATGACTCAGATCATGTTCCTTCTCCCAGCGCGAAGCACCCAGCCAGCTTACCGGGAACCCTGCAGGGAATACCCCTATCTGCCTTGCAGTATAAATGTAGCCGTCAGGCTCCTGCGCCTGCGCCACAATGTTTATTATGCTGTCAATGGTCTTCTCAAGTGAGGCATCGGGATTGTAATAAAGTGAGTAACTCGCTGCCTCTATGATCTTGTAAATGTCGGAATCATCAAACGGGTACTGCGACTGGAATATACCGCTCTCAAGCCCTGCTGCGATGCTGAAGTTCCTTATACGGCCTGCCGACTGAACAAGGGCATGAGGAATGGTTACAGTATGATTGGTCCTTATCTTCGGCAGCCAGAAACTGTCGGCCAGCGATACCGATGTGAACGGAACCGGTGTTATGGGATAATCGGCAGCAGACTGGGCCGTAATAACCCTGCACGCCAGTATAATCGCCACCGTTGAGGCGGCGCTGAAATACTTCATAAACAATTTACCCTTTTAATGAATCTAACTTAAGCTTACCAAAGATAGCCATTAAGAGATTCATTTTTTTATGTTGCGCAGCAATGGCCGCAAATTTGGGAACCCCGGACAGTTTGTTCAAACCGCCGGATCAAACTCCTTGTAATCAATGAAATCCATGTCGCCCGCCACAGCATTCTCCCTGACCTGTTCAGGATTCTTGCCCCCGGGTATCACAACATGACACGCCGGATGAGATATGCAGAACCGCAGGCTGAGCTGCGACCTGGTGTACTCCGGGTACATTGCAAACAGGGGGCCGAAACGCTCCAGGCTGATAAGATATTCCTTCAGTTTACCAGGGGCAAGATTCAACCTGCGGTGATCATTCTCTCCAAAGGTGGTTCCCGGCGTAAACTTACCGGTAAGCATGCCGAAAAGAAGTGGTATTCTGACAATAACTCCTGTTCCGTACTTCAGTGCCATGGGCAGAAGCACCTCCTCAGCCTGCCTCTCCAGCAGGTTGTACCTTACCTGTATCACATCAACCAGTTCGTTATGCCTTTCAAGTATGTGCGCCTGGTCCGTTTCGCCAAACGACTGCACACTCCACCCTGCATGCTTTATCTTCCCGTCGCGCTTCAGCCTCTCAAGGGCAAGCCATGGTTCGTCACGCTCAAGTATATCGAGGTTGGGACTGTGAAGCTGCAGTATATCAAGCGCTTCAACATTCAGCCGGCGCAGACTCTGCTCGGCAGCGTACACAAGGTGCTTAACGGAGTAATCATTGTTGCCCGGTGTTGTCGGGTGCTCCTGGCCGATAAAGGGGTAGAAATTATTGCCTGCCTTTGTGGCTATAACCACCTTGTCGCGGTCAGCCCTGCCGCTCAGAACCTCTCTTATCAGCTCCTCCGAGTGACCAAAGCCGTAAACATCGGCGGTATCGATAAAGGTAATACCCGCCTCAAGGGCTGCCTCGATGGCAAGCTTCGAACTTTTGTCGTCGGTTACTCCCCAGTCGCGGCCGCTTATGCCCCATGCCCCGAAACCAACCGACGATATCTCAGGCCCCTTTATTCCTAATCTGACATATTTCATTGTAAATCAACTATATGACAAATATGGACCCGTGCTTTATTTCCGCACCACACCAATTCCCGGCAACCCTGCATTGAGCTGGTACATCGGGTCGGTGAAGGCTGCGCCACCGGTAACAGGCTCCTGGTCGGGCGAAAGATGCGGATCCAGATCCACGAACCTGAATCCTCCAAGTCCTGCTGCAAAGTGAACCGAACAGCTGAGGGCCAGTTTGGTTTCAAGCATACATCCAATCATAAGCCCTATATTCGCACTGCGTGCTATGGCCGCAATGTCGAAGGCTTCTACAATTCCCGACTTCATAAGCTTTATATTGATGAAATCGGCACACCCTTCACGAACCACCCGTATGGCATCGGCACTTGTAAATACCGACTCATCGGCTGCTATCGGTACCGAGGTATGTTCTTTTACAAACCTCATTCCGGCAAGATCATGTTTTGCCACCGGCTGCTCAAATATCTCCGGCCTTATATTGTTCTTCTCCAACTCATTAAGAAAATGAACCGCCTGTGGCCCGGTGTATCCCTGGTTGGCGTCGAGCATCAGCATACAGTCAGGCGCACCCTCCCTTATTGCAAGCAGCCTGTCGATATCGTTTACCAGGTTCTTGCCCACCTTGGTCTTAATGGTTCTGTACCCCTTGTTCTTCAGCTTTATAGCGTTGGAGCGGGCCGTGTCGGGGGGTACAATATCAATGGTGTAGTCGGTTTCGAGACTCTCCTCCGCCCCCCCGAGGAATCTGTAAAGCGGAATGCCCAGGCTTCTTGTGAATGCGTCAATCATTGCCATCTCAATGGCACAACGTGCCGTTACCTGTGCCCAGAAGACGCTCTTCAGATGCTTCGATACCTGCCGGTAGTGAACCACATCCTGGCCGGTAAGAAATTCGCGGCAACTGTTAAGTGTGGCAAGAACCGTGGCCTGGTTCTCACCGTTGATGGGCTCAAGCGGGGCAGCCTCGCCAATCCCTTCAATACCGTTCTCTAAACGGATAGTCACAAAGGCATTCTCAATATTGTACTTGGTGCCTATTGCTATTGTAAACGGCTCATGCAGAGGTATGTTCACCGGTTCCACCGTTACGCTTTTAATCCTTGTGCCTTTCATTGTTTTTGTATTTTCTGAGTTTGCCGGTTAGTGTCTCAATATGTGCCGCTGTGTGGACGGCCGATACGGTTATACGGACTATGTACTTCCCGGTCTTCACGGGATAGCTGACCGCCGGTGCTATTATGCCGTTTTCATAGAGAAATCCGGAAAGGGCTGCTGCTTCAACGGGCGTATTGAAGAATACCGGTATCACCGGTGCAATGGTGTCGGTGGTGTCGAACCCCGATTCTTTTACACCACTTCGTAGTTCGGCAGCGTTTCGCAGTGCCCGAACCCTGAGTCCCTGATTTGCCACAATAATGCTTAGTGAGGCTATGCCTGCTGCAACAACCGGCGGGGGTAGGGCAGTAGAGGCGGCAAAGAAGGGCGATCCTTTTCTTATTTCACCAGTTAGCCTGAGATTCCCCGCAATGAAACCCCCGTATGAGCCGAGAGCCTTGCTCATGGTTTCCGACTGGTATATCCCCGGCTCTCCGTCAAGTCCGAAATGCTCCGGCGTACCCCTGCCATTGACTCCCAGCAAACCCGTTGAATGAGCGTCATCAACAATAAGTGTGGCGTTGTGCCTGACCGATATGGCATATATCCTGTCCAGCGGGGCTATCTCACCGGTGAGGGCAAATATGCCGTCGGTTATAACAAGCGGCCTCTCGTCGTGGTGACTCTCAAGAAGCTCCTCCAGATGACCGGCATTGCAGTGCTCATACCTGAACACCTTCTGTATGTCGCGGGGAATCGCATCAGTTACGCTCGGGTGGGCCATGGCATCGGCAAACACTGCCGTGTAATCGCTCCTCAGTGCCTCCAGCAGCAGACGGTTCCCCATATAACCCGAAGCAAATACCGCCGCATCATCAGTACCCTTGAAAGATGCCAGCCGTTGCTCGAGTTCCAGATGCAGATCGGAGGTGCCGGTAGTGTTACGTGAAGCTGAAAAGCCTGTTCCATAACGCTTTATGGTCTCGCAGACTGCTGCCGATACATCACTGTTGTTAGAAAGCCCCAGATAGTCATTGCCCGCAAAATATAGGTATTGCCTGCCGCTGCATGTTATTGTTGGACCTACTCCGCTGGTTAATGCCGGGTACTTCATCGGTTTCCGTTGTGTCTCGAAACCGTAAATTTATTCAAAATGTTTCACGAAGATGATATGATGTCTGACAAATTTGGGATGCAGGCCGGTTTGCTATTCCCGCTGCGGAGATGGGGTTCTACCTCTTCCTCTGAGGAATCTCGTCAATGTACCTGTACTTCTGCTGCCGCATCGACCACCTCTCCCTTGCATATTGCTGCATGTCGGCTACTGTGTCTTTTTCATCTATTATCTCAAAACCCAGCAGTGATTCAATGATATCTTCCATTGTTACAATGCCGTCCATACCGCCATATTCATCAACCACAAGTGCTATGTGCTCCTTGCTCTCCAGAAGCTTCTCCCATACCGATAGCAGAGGCTGTGTGTTGGGGACAATGGTAACCTCCCGCTTTATGTCTTTCAGGTGCAGACCTGTCCTGTCTTCAGCCAGCTTCTCAAAAACCTCCTGGCGAAATACATAACCGGAAACGTGTTCATCATTACCCTGAAAAACCGGGATCCTTGAGAACTTAAGAAAATCCTTAACCTTCATAAATGAATCGAGCGACATGTTTTCATCTGCGACCGATACAACAACCCTCGGGGTCATAACCTCCGTCACCTTTACATTCCTGAGTCGGATAAGATTCTGTATTATTTTATTCTCCTTTTCGGCAAATATGCCCTCCTCCGTGCCTATATGCGCAAGCGCCGAAATCTCCTCCCTGCTGGTGGTCTGGTCGCTTGCTCCTTTAGATATTAACCTGGTAATGAAGGCAGAGATTAGTACAAGTGGGTAGGCGATAACTATCATTATCCTTATGGTGTAAGCGGCAGCCGGTACAAGGCCCCTCCAGTAAGTTGCTCCTATTGTTTTCGGAATAATCTCTGTAAGAACCAGTATCAGAATGGTCAGAACAGCCGAAACAAGCCCGAAGTAGGCCTCACCAAATACCACAACAGCCTGAGCCCCAACCCCTGCTGCACCTACCGTGTGAGCAACGGTGTTGAGTGAAAGGATAGCCGACAGCGGCCTGTCAATCGTCTGTTTCATTAATATCATCCGATCAGCGTACTTATGCCCCTCATTCGACCTTACCATCAGGAATGAGACAGGCGTGGAAAGCAGAACAGCCTCCATAATTGAACAGATAAAAGAGACCACCAGGGCCAGAAAAAGATATAATAACAATATTGCCATAATTCGCGGCAAATATAACAGTTTTTGCTTAAAAGGCTACCAGCGCGGCAGGAGGTGACACCTAATTACAAAAAGATTATTCTGCAGGCGTTCCGGATTGTGTGGGTCCATCCACGACTTTCCGCTTCCATGGTACCGGCACAGTCCTGCTGTAGCCTCCCATCAGACTGGCAATTGTCCTGGTGCGTGGGAACTGCTCGAGTATAATCTTCATAATCACTGTTATGGGAACCGCCATAATCAGGCCCGGAATACCCCATATAAAACCCCAGAGCATCAGCATTATAAGTACGGTAACAATGTTAATGGAAAAAGTTCTGCCCATCATCACCGGCTCAAGTACACTGCCAAGAAGCAGTTGTAACCCGGTAAGCGATAATATGAAGAAGAGCAGCGTTCCCCCTGTGCCAAGCTCAATTAGTGCAAAGAGTGAGGCGAAAACAACTGCAGCTACCGACCCCACAACCTGAATAAAATTCATTATGAAGGTCAGCAATCCCCACAACACCGGAAAGCTTATCCCAAACAGCAGACACACAATGCCCGTGAATATACCGGTAAGAAGGCTTATGAAGAACTTCACCTTCACAAACTGAAGCACGTCATGCTCAATCTTTACAAATGTACGTATGGAAGAGTACCTCGATTCAAAAAGTGTCTTGTTCAGTACCATCTGGAAATTTATCGACTCGGCCAGCAGAAGTATGGTAAAAAACACCGTCATAAGTATCATCGAAAGGGTGTCGCCAATGTAGTTTATGGTAGAGCTGAAACTGCTGAAGGCGGTGTTGTTCCTCAGGTAGTGCATAAACACATTTTCCCCTTCAATGCGCTCAATACCAAAGAATTCCTCTACCGAAACTACCATTCTCATCAGCCCGGTTTCAGCCTTCTCGGTAAACTCCCCCTCCGACGAAACAATCTCCTTCACTGCCAGCTGAATCATCTCTCCGCCAGCCTTCAGTATTCCCACGAAAATCAGGATAATGAAAATGACACTCACAACCTTCGGAACACGATTCTTGTGGAACCACCGCATCACCGGCAGAAACAGCAGCGTGATAAACATCGCAAACACCAGCGGTACAAAAATGAACGAGAGTGTCTTCAGCAGGTACACCAGCAGCGGTATCACCAGCATCATAAGCAGCGTATTGGTGGTCTTCATATCCTTCATGGCCTTCCGTAATTACCACCCAAAATTAGTAAATTTAGTATCGCCCTGCTGCTACCTCACAAGGTCTGTCCTCACCACCCGCGTCCCCGAAAGCCTGTCGTGCAACCCGGTCTCAGAGTTCAAAAAAGAGTACTGCTCAAAGGGTATAAACCTCGACAGGCAAAATAAACTCACCAGCACGTTTGCGGCCAGGAGCCCGCCTTTCCTTATTCGCTTTGCACTCTCATAATGCCTGATCTTCTCTTCCCTGATGTGAGAGAAGAGAACCTCGTGTTCATCAATAAAATTTCTGCGGTCCATGGCTATCATGTATTGCATTCAGACTGATGCCGTGGCTGCAGCTCCCGCTGCACGCCACTGTTAATCAGTTCACAATACCAAGATAAACATTTTCCTGAATATCTGATTTCTTACTTTATGGGTTTTGTCTCCTTTATCAGGTCGTTTATCTCCCTGTCACTCAGGGCATAGTCATACATCCGCGCCGAAGCCATCCATCCGTTGAAGTTCTCACCGGTATCCGATGCGCCTATTATTATCCTCGCCCTCTCAATGGCCGACGAAAGCAGCATTATCTGCGAATTGTCCATCACCCCGTTAACGTAAACCTTCTCCACAACACCGTCGAAGGTCACAACAATATGGTGCCACTGGTTTTCGGGCGGAACCTTGCGGTACCTCATATCGAAATGGCCGTCGAGGTGCGCCATGGCGCCATAGTTGCCGCTGTTATAGAACAGCGCATTGTACGAGTTGGCAAGCCTGAGGTCGCGGCGGTCGCACCACGACACCAGGCAGCCGCCCTCTCTCTCAACCTTCCTGTTCTTCACCCAGGTGGCCACGGTGAACGACCCGTTCCACTCCAGCACCTTCGGCACCTTCACACCATCGAGGGTCAGCGACCCCTTTACAAAGTCAACTGCCTTAATACCTTCCGGGTCGCGTGCAACACTTACCTCGCCGTTCTTTTTGAACGAACCTCCCAGCGACCCGATATTTGGCAATGCGCTTAGTTCGTCGCCCACGGCAACATTGGCAAGGTCAAATCCGAACAGCAGCTCCCTCTTGCTCACTGCCCCCGGACCCTCCTGTGAAGCCTTGTTGACAAGGTTCAGGGGTATCTCAAACAGGCCGCTGTAAACCTTCATGTTCCATACCGCAGCCAGCACCCCGGTCTTCTCGGCGGTAAGAACGGTCAGCCGCAGGTACCGGGCCGAAACGTCGTTGTCGTCAATCATCGGGCTCCCCGAAGTACGGTTATCAGACCTGTCGGCATACACCTTCCACTTCTTCCCGTTCTTCGAATACTCAATTGTATACCGGTAATAGTAACTCGCAAACTCAAACTGCGTCATCACCCGCCTCACCTTTTTCACCGAACCGAGGTCGACGGTCAGGCTCTGCGGAAAAGTGTTGTCCGCCGCCTTCCACATCGTGGCGTTATTGTCGTCGGTGGCGTAGGAGGGAAGGTATGCGTAGTCGTGCCCCGCACTCCGCAGGTCGTAGTGCGACGAAGCCGTAACCTGCGCCCTAAAGGCAATGTTTTCGGGAACCACGGGTTCCGTGAAAAAATCAATGCCCCGGTGCGAAGGAATTACCTTCCTAATGGTGGTGTCGTTCTCAAATATAAGGCTGTCAATGGCCGTCTGGCGCGCCATGCCGCCGCGGGTCATCGGGTAGTCGTGGCGATGGTACGCAATGTAGTAGTCATCGCCGTTCTTCAGAACCGAATGGTGACCCGGACCGTGTACCGATTTGTCGGCGTTGGTGCTCAGTATCGGATTGTTGGCCCCCTCCCTGAACGGTCCCAGCGGACTGTCTGACCACGAGTACCGAACATTGTAGGTCTCGTCGTGGCACGAGGCGCTCGAGTACATCAGTATGTACTTGCCGTTGCGCTTCATCATATAGGGTGCCTCAAAAGGCTCGGGTGTCTGCTCAAGGGGTATGTTCTCACCTGAGAGCATCCTGGTCATGGTGGCGGCATCGAGTTCGCCCGCCGCGTACCCGCCGTTGTAATGGACCCAGGTTCCCCAGTAACCGTAAATACGGCCGTCGTCATCCCTGAAAAACTGGGCGTCGAGCGACGGGAAAGAGCGGCGCGGAAAACCGGTGGGAATAACAGGCGTGTCATCCTCAAACAACTTGGTCCAGGGACCGTATGGCTTGTCCGATACGTAGCCGTATATCTTGCACCCCGCCTGGCAGTTGCCGAAATAGAGGTAGTACCTGCCGTCGTTGCCCACCTGAATGTCGGGCGCCCAGAAGTTGCGCAGGTTAACCGACGACAGCGACGGTATCTCCATTGTGTAGTTGTGCCAATTCCGGAAGTCGCGGCTGTACCACAGGGTAGGAGCCCCCGAAGCCAGCATCTCATTGTCGGTGGTGGCGTATATGTAGTATATGTCGCCGAACTTCACTATCGTGGGGTCGGCGTACCATCCGGGCAGAATCGGATTCATCGCTCCGGGCATGTTGGCTCTGCCGATATCCTGCGCTATGGCAGTCGGCATTATTATGAGCGCTGCAAGGGTGTAAATTGCTTTTATTTTCATAACTAACTCTATATCAATTATTTTACTATCGATTTATCGGGGGTGGTTCCAGAAAGCTTAAACTTGTACGGCCAGGCCTCCTCCTGCGGAGCCTCTCCCGCCTGGCCTCTCCTGACTGCAATGGGCCAGTGCTCGGCTGGTGCTCCGCTCACCACAAACCAAAGGTATTCGGTCTCCTTTGGAACCTTGAATGTTGCCTTTCCTGATTTTTCCCGCAAAATGTCGCCATAAACCCTGGTTCCGTCTTTCTGGCAGGCAACAAATCCGTACCGCCAGCCCGCCTTGTCAATGTTTACTGCATTGTATCCTTCGGCTCCGGCTATCCCTTCAAACTGAAGCTTTACCTTGATTCCACCCTTCGGAACGGTAAGCTTTATGCCGTTGTAACCGTAATTCTGGGGACACCTTTCGGGTGCAATACGGTACCATCCCTCTGCCTCGGCAATAAGCACGGTGTGATGCTGGTTGGCGTGAGGCGCCGCTACCTCGCGCACGCGGGGTATATCCCATGTCATAAAACGGCGGTATGCATCAAATATCTCGTCGTTGAACTGCTCCTGCGTCAGCGAATAGATTCTTTTATAGGTCATTACGGGGTCTTCGCCCTCCTTTGTGTCGCGGCTCAGATTGCCGTAATAGTCTATGCCGCGCAGGTACGACCAGTACTCCAGCACATACGGTGAATGATACATGTTGGTTGAATGCAGGAACGCAAAATGGGTCTTCTTCATGAAGTCAACGAGGTGGTAGTTCTCGAAGGTCATCCACTCGGGATAGACATTCCACAGAAAATACTGTGCCGCCATCTCCGAAATTGCACCGCGCGGACCGGTGCCGGCATCAAGACGAGACATATGCTGGAACGAATGAACCATCTCGTGGGCCATAACGGCGTAGGGGCCCCGACGTATCCTCGATACCGGCGTCCAGAATATACCAACATCCTCCGAACCGCCGCCAAAGGCCGTGCCACTGTCACCGCCGATGACAAACACCAGCAGCTTGTACTTGTCGGAAACCGATTTCCCCTTCTCGACAAACTTCATAACATCAACATAATAGTTGTATATCCGCTCGCATTCACTCAGTATGGTCTTTACATCAAACCTCCTGTTTTCCTCAGGATCGGTCATCGGGTCGTTGCCAAACTCCTTGTGCCAGAAAATGGCAACATTGGGCGACTCAAGCATGCGGCTGAAACTGAATTCGCTGTCGGGATTGCTGAAATCATTCCCCTCCGGAACCCGGTTAATACGGGCCGGAAGTTTTATCTCCTTCCCCGCAACGGCCGGGACTTCTGCGTAAGTTCTCTGACCCGAAATCGAGGCCGCGGCATCCCCGGCCTGAACCGATTCACTGTTTCCCTGAGCTGAACCTGTAAGGCATATTGGCAGGAACGCCAGTAAAAGTAAGATAGCTCTTCTCATGATATATTGTTTTATGGTTTGTTTAATATCTTCCCCGTTTTATAATTGTAAAAGTAACACTTAAATTCTGTATTTTATTGCGCGGGCACTCTGTTATTAATCAGATTTTCATGAATTGAAAAAACCGGCACGGATTATCATCCATACCGGTCTTTATGCCAGTGCCGGGTATCAGGTATCAGGTATCAGGTATCAGGTGGCAGGCGGCAGGTGGCAGGTATCAGGCGGCCGGCATCCGGGCGGCTTCGCCGCAAAGATCGCAGGCGAAGCGAAGCGGAGTCCCGCACCGAAGGTCGGGAGCTCAGGAATATCTGATTTCTGATTGCCAATATCTGATATCTGATCTCCCCAACCCTTTTCGCCATTTCGCCATTACGCCATAGCGCCATTACGTCACTTCGTCACTACGCCATTACGCCATTACGCCATTACGTCACTACGTCACTACGTCACTACGTCACTACATCACTACGTCACTACGTCACTACGTCACTACGTCACTACGCCCTTTACGCCTTTCCTACACCCTTATCTTCCCCCTGAATCCCCGTGCCGCGTAGTAGGAGGGGGCTCCGTTGTGATAGATAAACACCCTTCCGTAGCGACGGTCACCGAACAGTGCCCCTCCCTTCGCCCTTAAATCATCGGGTGTCTTTATCCAACTCGAGGTTTTTGTGTCGAACGCCCCGAGTTCCTGCAAACCCCTGTACTCATCCTCTGTCAGGAGCTCAATTCCCATTGAAGCGGCCATGTCAAGGGCGCTGTCGGCCGGAGGAAAATCCTTCCTCGGTTGCAGCCCCTCGCGGTCGTAGCAAAGGCTCCTGCGTCCGGCAGGACTCTCGGCTGAGCAGTCGGTAAAGATGTATTCCTCGGTTACAGTATCGCAGCCGGTTACATCAGGCTCTCCGCCTGTCCGCTCCATCTCGCCGAGCGACCGAAGCGCATCACTTCTCTCCTCAAGCCTGGCCGCAACATCTTTCCATGCTATCTCCCGATGGCGGTGTGTGTTCTTCTCAAACCTCGCCTTCAGCACTTTGATCAGGTCTGTCACTGTCTCTCCTTTTTTCATTTCGGTACTTCCCGGGTTTATTCTGTACATAAAACAGCCGGTGAGCGGAGTTTGTTGCGGAGCCTCGGCTCCGGCAACTGGGATTAATGCTACTGGTTAACCTGATACCCCAGCACCAGGTCAATTTTTGTCACCTTTCCGTCAGGCGCAGTAGTTACAACAAACGCGGTATAATCGTCAAAGAATTTCGAGCGCAGGAAAATCCACTGAGAACCCTTTTTCATGTGCTTAACGTCACCTGCCTCATCCTCGTCGATCGGGTAAAGTACGTTCAGTGCAGCCTCAAAAAGTTTTGCCCCGGTTTCATCCCTCAGCAGGAAATCCTTCCTGATTACAGACATCAGGACAGGACACTCAAGGTCCATATGAATGGGTTCCATCATGCTGACCTCGTTCGCCTTAATATTGACAAAATTGAACGAACCGCATGATGAGGCGCCGGTGCCGGTTTCAATAAACCCGACGGTAACCTTGAAGAACTTTCCGTCAAAAACCTTGCTGAGGGCGGCAGGGTCGGCCGGTTCCGCCTCAATTGAAATGTTGTTTTTTACAAATGTGTCGATGAGCTTCCCGCTCATTACGTCAATGTTCTGCGCCGAAATGCACAGGGTGCTGATAAGTGCAGCCGCAAAAATTGTAGTTCTTTTCATAGTTGTTTATGGTTGTTTCAGTGTTAAATTCATTTTTGCAGCAGCGGCATCAGTGACTTCACAAACTCCGTATCGAGCGACTCCTCAAAACGGGCACAATTATAACTGATGCTGTTGTCGCGAAGATACTCCTGGGTGCGCTGTGCCAGAAATTTCTTATTGGTCACCATCCTGAAGGTAATGATCTGAATGTCCGACCGCGGCCTGGATTTATCCCAGTATGCAGGGTTTACCTTCATTATTTTCGGGAACCCGGGCATGGTTCCAACACGTGAAATCATTCCGCTTTGTGTTGCATGCTTCTCCCAGTCACCCGGCTGAAATGCGGCCCGCTCCTCATCCAGCATCTTTTTCACATACCCCCAGGCTACTTCATCAGAACTCTTTCTTAGGTTTTCGTATGCAGCCTCAAACGCCTCCTTAACGGTAACCGGAAGCCAGTAATCAGGTCTGGCAGGATCGTACAGAACGAAACACTCTCCATCATAAACATCAATTCCGGGGGCAATGGTCTCCTTCTTCTCCGGAACCGAAATAAACTCCGGTTCCGTTGAAACCTTGTTGGTCCAGAATGGCTGGATCGTATTAAGATAGACCGACCATTCGGGTGGCTCAATTAGATTGCGCTTCTCTGTTCCGTCCTTCATACGGTACCACGAAGCAAATTCGAAGCTTATCCTCGAGGGAACGCCATAAAGTCCTCCCTGCTGGCAGGCAAGGGTGGTATATATGCGGGCCCTGCCATCAAAGCCCTTCAGCTCAGCCAGAACCCTGTTCTTTCTGACTACAGCAATCAGAGCAGCAATTTTACCGAGATTGCCCGATATCTCAGCCTCAGTGAAATTGCAGCCGCTGCCGGCATAGTCAGTACGGCTCATGAACTCGAAGGAGCCTTGCCTGTCGTGTATCAGGGGAAGCTCTTTTGACTGTCCGGTCGACAAATGCGTGGATGCAACTGCCAACAACAGGAGAATGATCTTTTTCATGATAATATATTGATAATAAGACAGATAATGTCTGAGTTTGCTGCTCCTGGCATTCCGACTTGCCCGGAAACTATGTTAAAGTTAAATCAAATAAACCGCAGTACAAAAAACCGGCAGACTGTAACGCCTGCCGGTCCTGAAATATAGTGGTATTAACCTGTCTCTACCTGAGGGTAACATCTACATACACCGAATGGCGGCCGTAGGTCTCATAGAAGGGTATAAAGGTAACTCCGTCAATGGTAAACTCAAGTTTCGAAGGATCGCCTGAAATCGATTTGCTGATATCACTTGCATCAAGGGTTACCTTGCGCCATTCTGTCATCGGCTCCGACTCCTGTGCGGCCAGAAGTACCGGGCCCCAGAAAAGACTCGCAATGTTCTGCTGGTCCATAACCGGTTCCAGATAGAATTTGAAAGGCATGCGCAGTTCAACCGTGTCGCCATCTTTCCACCTGCGCTTAAGTGTTAGATAACTGCCCGGAACCGCCTTAACCTCCTTCTGCTTACCGTTTATCTTCACGAAGAACCCTTCGGTTGCCCAGTGTGGAACGCGAACATTAATATCGAACCTGCCCTTGCCGCTGATAGTCAGGATAGTCTGATCTTCGTTCGGGTAAGCAGTTGTCTGTGATATTGTTACATTTTTTTCGGTCCATTTCACGATTGAAGGAATGTAAAGGTTCACAAACAGTGCCTTGTTGTCTTTACTCTTGAAATATATTGAGTTCTGGAGCTTCGTGTTGCTCTCAAGGGCTGTACCGTTGCAGCATGTGAATCCTGTCATGTTCGGATTCCCAAAACCTTTTACCGATCCCGGCCTCAATGGCACGTGGTAAGTGTTTCCGGGATTATGCTCGGCAACGGATGCCAGAATGTGGTTGTAAAGTCCACGCTCGTAGTAATCCATCAGAGCTCCACTCTGGTTGAACATGAACAGATCGCGCGTGAGCTTGAGCATATTATATGTGGCGCAGGTTTCATTCTGTCCACCGGCAGCAAAGCCATTCTCATAAAGTGTAGCCGGCTGGGCTGTGAAGCATTCGGCATTGTTTGGGTTCCGTGCACCTGCAACCCCTCCGATACTGTACATATAGTCGTTGGTTGCCATATCCCAGAAATTGTCTGCAATATGATAGTATTCCGGTGCGTACGAATCGCGGTAAATTTCCAGCGCACCTACAATCTGCGGTATGTGCTGGTTTGAATGCAGCGACCGGAACATATCAACGTTTTTGGCCAGACCGTGGGTGTGGTCGGCGTCACCATAGAACATCCTGATGTTGTCAAACAATCTCGCAACCTCAATGTAACGGTATTCATTGGTAAGGCGATATAGTCGTGCCATGGCATCATTCATTCCACCATACTCGCCGGCAATATACCTGTTCCACATGCTTATGAGGGTCTCCTTCGGTACCCGGCTCAAACGGGCATGCACCCAACTGCCCATTCCTTTAACTATCTCCAGCGCCTTCTCATTGCCACTTATCTCATAGATATCCATCAAACCCGCCAGTATCTTGTGGAGTGTATAATATGGGGCCCATATCTGCGCAGTTGAACCACCGTAGGTTGCACCCTTCTCAAGCATGATGAACTGATCGGGCGGATAGGCGCTGATAAATCCTGTACCCCAGTTCCAGTAATCTGTACGGATGCCCTCAACAGTCAGGTCTGAGTCATAGCCTTCCCTGCCTGTACCCGGAGGTACGGCCGCAGGGTCTGATACAAATGGTCCGCCCGCTGTTTTTGGTTTTCCCGTCAGTTTTGACAAATCATACAGCGTGTTTACCATGTACTCCATTTTGGCGGCAAAGTTCGCCTGTAGTGAAGGATCATAGGCAGTGCTGGCATATGACTGAGCTATGGCGGTGAGGTAATGTCCCGTAGCATGGCCGCGCAGCTTGGTCTGCTGACTGTCCCATCCGCCCAGCGGCCTTGCTCCCTCAGGCTGCGCCTGACCAAAGGTGTTGCGGAACATATAGAGGAACATGTCGGGATTGGTGTTGGACAGTCCGGTAATAAATTTATCGCGGTTCTCAATAAACTTGGTGCTGTGATTATGCATGTCAGTGGTAAGGATAACCTGGTCGAGGCCGAAATCATCGAGAGTACGACCAGGGGTGGTGCGTAGCTTCTCAGCCTTAACGGTTACAATAGCCTTAGGCTGCAGGCTGGTTCCGGCTACCTTTCCGGTTACTGTATAGGTACCCGGGGTGAGCACCTGGCTGTTATCAACAGGGGCAGGCCAAATTACCCTTACATCGGGACCCTTGCGGTTGTTGCTGTAGACTCCCTTTAAATGGCGTGGCAGCCGTGGCAAATGACCCACCTCAGTCTCAACGGCAATGTCCTGAACACTCGTGAGGAACTGATTGTAGAGCTGTGGTGTGGTGGCAGGGAACACCGGCAGGTTGCGGTCGGGCTCGGGCCTTCTTCTGGATGCCGGAACCTCTCTCTTTAGCGCATTGCCGTGAATCAATGCAATCTGTGCCTCCGTTAGCGGAATCCTGTAGATGCGGAAATCGTGCAGCTTGGCATCGATGTAAATATTGTCGGTTCCAAGTGATTTCCCTATCTGGAGCTTGTTGTTATTCTCTGTAACCTGATCGAAAAGCTGCTTAAGCTCGAAGACTGCATTCCTGGCCTCCCCTGCAGGTGCACCGTTAACGTAGGTGGTAAGTGTCCTGGCCGGTGCGTTTATGACAACAGCCACATGGTTCCACCTGTTAATTGCCAGTGCCGCCGAGCTTGCGGTGTAATTGACGGTGCCCATAGTGATCTGGGCCTGAAAACCCTCCTTTTCCCTCGTGCCGGTTAGAGCAGCAAAGAAATGAGAGCCGGTGCCCTTCCCGAAATCGAAGAATATCTGCCCCGCTTTGGCGGAACGCAGGAAGATCCATCCTGAAATTGTCATTGACTCTTCGCCCGCTGCTGCTTCTCCCGGGATGGTTATGAATGCCTCACCGGTTCCCGGCAAAGAAAGAACATTGCCGAAGAGAGAATCAGCCACAAAACTGAAACCCGTGCCCCTGATGGTGCCGTGCAGGTTGTTCCGCGACCAGTCGTTTGCGTCCCTCGTGAACATGTAGCGGGCAACCATGCCTGTCTCCCCGATACCGTCAAGTATCTGATCTCCACCCTGTGCTGTTAAAGGGGCTGTGCCCGATGCGCAGAACATCAGCACTGCTGCTGCTATCAGCCTGATTGTTGTAGTAGTTTTATTCATCATGGTTTTTAAATGTATTTTTTACAATTATTTCCCCGGAGCCAAATTAACAAAGAAATATTTGAAGTTCCATAAAAACTGCCTGAAATTCGTTGGTTTCTGCACCATTAATGTTATCAACAATACCTCACCGGTTGATCCTGTTTAATCCCCTGGCTGTTGTTTTATCATATCCTCAGGTTCGGTCGTTACTGTTGTATCCTCTCCTTTAACATACCGGTTTAAAAAGTTAACGAGGCGGTGATTTATGGTTGTTAGTTGTTCAGTGCTGCCGTAAGACCCGGGAGCAACCGCCTGGGAATTATAGGTAAAATGGTTTCCTCCCTTCACCAGCAGTCCATAGCTCGGACCTGGTGAATGGTTAAAGCAATAGGCTGCATAAACGTTTCCCAGACCTGCTGAGATCGCCTGAGCGTATTCTGCTCCGCCATAAAAATAGGCTGTTGGAAAATCTATACTGTTAAAAAACGGCGCCTCAAAGTATCTGCTTTGATTGTAAAGCCAGTTTAATTCGCCTATCGAAAACAAAAACATTGCCATGGGCTTAAACCCGTTTTCCATTGCTCTCATTACCGTCCAGCCGCCCATTGAATGGCCTCCAAGGACTATTTTCTGTTTATCAATATTGAAATCGGAAGAGATTACGAACGCTATGACCGATTGTATTTCAGATACCCTGTATTCGTAGTTTTCTCCATCTCCAAATGGGTAATTACTGAGATATTCAAGAGCTTCTGAAATGGTTCCGTTTGATTGTCCTTGTATTCTAACGGTCATTACTGCGTCATCATGATCGGGTACAAATACATAGTACCCCTCACGGGCAAGGGCTTCGCAAATCTCAACAGATCCAACGCCTCCGCCTGAGAATCCGTGTGAAAAAATGATCGCCGGATGAGGTTTATTTATTTCCGATGCATCGTACGAAACTTTTCCTTTAACGGTTAAGCCTGAAGATACCACGTTATAATCATAAGTTGTTTCATCGTTAAAAGTTGGATACCACAAAGCAACCATTATACTATCCTGAATATCAAACGGAATCTTGATAAACTTATAACCTGCTTTTGGGAGATCAGTATCCATGGAATCATCCTTTTTCCTGCATCCCGGCAGTGTGATCCCCAGGAACAGAACCATGATGAATGACCATGAAAGTAAATCATCTGAATAATGTGTAAATCGCTTATATCCCATATTCTCTATCATAAACCATTCAAACATAGCTTGTGTAAGTCTCCGTTGCGAAGCCTCCCAAATAACCGTTGCTTTAAACATGCCTGTCTGTTCAATGCCGCTGGCACCAGAACTAAGAAAGTCCTCAAATATAGGCTCTTTTGTTTTTTTTTTCAGTTATGGGTTTGTCTGTATTTTATTAACACTAACTTGGCAGTATATTTTTAAAGTCAGTTAAATCATTTGTTGTCAGTTAATATTGAATTAGATGAATAAGGAACAACTGATTTCGCCAAAGAAACACAACCTCTTTATAATTCTTTCAGCACTATTCATCACCAATGCACTATTGGCTGAGTTCATTGGGGTTAAAATAATATCCCTCGAAAAGATTCTTGATATTAAACCTTTAGATATCCCCTTTCTCGGTGATTCACTCCTGGGTCTGAACATGAGCGTAGGAGTGATTATCTGGCCGATCGTGTTCATTATTTCCGATATTATTAATGAGTATTTTGGAAGGAAGGGCGTCCGGAAGATCAGTATTATCGCAGCATTACTCATATCATACGCATTTGTGATTGTAGTCTTCTCAACACAATCACCACCGGCTGATTTCTGGCTGCAGAATAATGCGGTCGATTCCGATGGCAATCCATTCAATATCAATTTTGCCTATAACTCAATTTTCCGGCAAGGCCTGGGAATAATTATAGGATCAATAACAGCTTTCCTTGTGGGGCAATTGGTTGATGCCTACACATTTCATTATCTCCGCCGAGTTACTAATCACCGATGGCTATGGCTCAGAGCAACTGGTTCCACCGTTGTTTCCCAGCTGGTTGATAGCTTTCTGATCCTGTTCATAGCGTTTTACCTGTTGGGAAACTGGTCGTTTATTGAGGTTATATCCGTCGGACTGGTGCAATATATCTATAAGATTATTATTGCAATATTATTGATACCGGTGATTTATTGGATGCACTATGTCATTGATAAATACCTCGGTAAGGAACGTTCACTTGAAATGATCGAAGAGGCTGCAACAGCATAGGAGAGAAGTGTTCTCCTCCCGGGTAAAGCCATATTACTTCTTCTCAAAATCTTCCCACCCCCACGAAGGTGAAGGTTTTTCAATTTCTCTGGTCAGATCAAATGCAACAGTAAATACTCTGTCTGTGCCAATGCGCCTCAGGTTATAAGTATAGGTAGTACTGTCAACAGTTACCCACCAGATATTCGAAAATGCTGCCGGAATCAGATCAAGTGTTTCCTGGTCGGCCGGAAAAACCTGCATATCTGGAACTCCTTCGCTTGTAGTGGTGCCACCATACATGGTAATCTCATCATTATCACCATTTTCCATCCGGTGATCATGCTTCAGTTCGATTCTGCCATCCTGGTATTTGAAAACCCAGGTCCTCGATAAGTTATCTCCGACGTTAAATGGTATTAAAATGGTTTCATCATCGCAATAAAGCACATGCATAACCAATCTTTTGCCTGTAAAATCATCATTGGCAGGTGCACTTACCAACTGACCTTCAAATGTCTTTCCCTGTAAAACCATTAACCTGTTCCAGAAAGTCCTGGAAGCGGATTCTCCGACGCTACTAAAAATCGCGGCATCTTTCCCCTCAGAACGATCGGTTGAAGTTGATTTACATGAAATCAATAGAATGCTTAACCCCAGAATTAAGAAATACTTTTTCATATGTTTGGCTGTTTGTAAAGCATAAAGATAATTCAATAAGTTGAGGAACTTCCTTTGTAGGAGATCAGGCACATTTGTACAGACATAATGGGTAAGCCAGTGCCCATTTCCTCATTGGAGTTTCAGTTTGAAGGTCCGAAGCAATCTTTTCGGTGCTATGTTATTTGCGATACTTCAATAATATGATACCGAATAATTGTATTATTTGCTATTTGTAAATATTTTTGAGAAAACCAACCCTGAAAACCCCATGAACAAAGGAACCGATTTTTACATAAAGGCAGGCCAGAGAGCTATGGCCTGGCACAAGGCACACATTGAACGAATGAGGCAATGCAGGTTCGACACAATTGCTGTGCATGGAATTTATTCGATGCAGGAGGCTCTTGATTTTAATCAGGGCTCCATTGTTGAACCCGTTTACATGTCAACATCCCAAACTTACAGGGATTCTGACGAGATGGAAGCAGCACTCTCTTACCAGATTCCTACCTGGTGCTATGCACGAATTGCCAACCCATCAGTTTATTACTACGAGGGTGTATTGGCCCTGCTTGAATCCTATAATTGCAGTGTAGAGGCAGGTTGTGTCGCTACTGCATCGGGAATGGCAGCTGTTCAAAGTGCAGTCGACCCTTTTCTGATAGTTGATCCCCGTAAACCCAATGCTAAGCTGAATTTCGTGGCAACCTGCCAGGTTTACGGTGGTACATTCCAGCAGTTCGCCATTCGCAAGGACCACGAGAAGAATATTGAATGGAGAAAGGTGATCAATTCATTGGATTTGAATGAATGGGAATCGAAAATAGACGAGAATACACGTTTTCTCTACGGTGAGTTGCCTAGTAATCCCTCCCAGGCGTTTTTCGATATTAAAAAAGTCGCAGACCTTGCCCATAAGTACAACCTGCCCTTAATTGTTGATTCCACTGTTGCCACGCCGGCACTTTTGCGCCCCCTTGAATATGGTGCCGATATTGTGGTACAGTCGGTTACAAAGTCGCTTTTTACAAGTGGTTTTGGCATTGCCGGAGCGGTAATAGCCAAGAAAGATATTGCCTCAAACATTGACAACCCCGCCATGAAGGCTGACTTTTGTGGATATCTGAAACTCCTTCCCAACAGGGACAATGGACCGAATATTTCACCCATGAATGCCATACTTGCCTTGAATGACATGCGTACCATAAGAGCGCGCATGGATGTGATGAGCCGTTCAACTATGAAAGTCGCCCATTATCTTAACAATCACAGGCATGTTGAGCATGTGGACTACCTCGGACTTGAGAATCACTCACTGCATAAACTTGCCAGTGAATACATGTTCCTTGTGGATTCTGAGCACGACGAATTATATGGAGAGAAGGTCAATCGCTACGGTCACCTGATGTCATTCAGGGTAAAAGGGTCCATCAGGCAAACCCGCGATGTGTTTGATGCCTTTCAGCGCATATGGCGTGCAACCGATCTGGGCAGGATCAAGTCGGTGGCCACTATACCCGCCATTTCTACTCACCAGCAGCAGGGAGAGGAGGGAAGAAAAATTGCCGGTATACCCGGAAATCTGATCCGCCTCTGCGTCGGAATGGAACACCCCGATGACATTATCTCAGATATTGAGATGGCTCTGGGCGTTCTGGACGGAAAGCCTGTTAGCAAATCATCCCCGGAGTATTCGGCAGGAGGAGCCTCATCGGCATTACTAAAGTAAAAACCATGACTAAATGGCTGTAAAGATTAAATACTATTCAACCAATCTGCGTTCACCTGAGGTAAGCTTCAGTGAGGCACTTCTGAAAGGACTGGCTCCCGATGGTGGCCTTTATATGCCCTCATGTATACCAGGGATTTCAGGGGATGAGATTTCCTCATTCAGGAGTATGAATTATGCCGATATAGCCTTTCATGTTTCATCAAAGTTCCTAAGGGAAGATTTACCCTCAGCCGATCTTGAAAAGATTGTGAAGGATGCCTATGATTTTCCGGTTCCCCTTGAGCATGTATACGAGAACAAGTACGTGATGAGGCTTGACGGTGGCCCAACAGCATCGTTTAAGGACTTTGCCGCACGAATGATGGGCCGTTTAATTAACTACTATCTTCAAAAAGATAAGCGAAGGCTTTTGATATTAACAGCCACCTCGGGCGATACCGGCAGTGCCATTGCAAATGCCTTTTATGGCCTCGATTCTATTCAGGTGGTTGTGCTTTTCCCACATGGAGAGGTAACAGCCCGTCAAAGGAAACAAATGACAACCCTTGGGAAAAACATCCGGATTCTCTCCCTAAATGGCAAATTCGATGATTGCCAGGCTCTGGTTAAGCAGGCTTTTAACGACAGAGATCTCGACTATCTCAATCTCTCTTCGGCCAACTCAATCAATATTGGAAGGTTAATACCACAAATCAACTACTACTTTTACTCTTTTGCCAGGCTCGCTCATAACATTGAGGATGAGGTTATTTTCTCCGTTCCTTCGGGGAATTTTGGTGATATGATGGGTTGTATGTTCGCGAAGAGTATGGGACTTCCCGTAAAAAAGGTAGTTATTGCCACAAATGCCAATGATGAGTTTCCCCGGATGATGGAAAACCAGACTTACCATAAGATTGACCCTTCCATTAACTGCATTTCAAGTGCAATGAATGTGGGACACCCAAGCAACCTGGCACGACTGGTTGCCATGTACGGGGGTGTAATGGACGAAAAGGGAGAATTACATGTAAAACCCGATTTTAATAGAATGCGTTCTGATATCTACTCCTGCTCTGTAAGCGATGAGTTAACCCGGGAAACCATTAAATCGGCATGGGAGAAGCATAATCTGCTTCTTGAACCCCACGGAGCAGTCGGTTGGTCTGCACTTGAAAAGTTCATCGATAAGTACCCCGGCATGAACAACCCCAACCAGCTTTTTATATCTCTTGAAACTGCACATCCTGCCAAGTTCCCCGGGGAAATAACCAGCATCCTGGGAATTGACCCTCCGTTGCCCGAAAGCCTGAAAGGATTGGAAAACAGACCCGAATTTGTTCAGGAGCTAAGAAAAGATTACAGGGAATTTAAAACTTTTTTGCAGGATAATTATTGAGTAACGATTATGAAATATATTCTCATTTTGGCCGACGGAGCCTCCGACCTGCCCATTGATGAACTGGGGGGAAAAACCCCGCTCCAGTCTGCCAGTACGCCCAATATTGATGCCCTTGCGGGGAGATCACGCTGCGGAAGATTGATTACCATTCCTCCCGGTATGCCCCCCGGCAGCGAGATTGCAAATCTGTCGGTAATGGGTTACGATGTCAAAGAAGTCTTCGAGGGAAGAGGTGTTCTTGAGGCTGCCAGCATGGGTGTTGACATCGCCGGCGACGAAATGGCCATGCGCTGCAATTTAATTTGCATGGAAGACGGGAAAATCAAAAACCACTCTGCCGGTCATATTGAAACCGAAGAAGCACGGATACTGATAGAAGAACTTCAGAAAAGACTTAATTCCGACAGGGTGAAGTTCTTTCCCGGCGTAAGCTATCGTCATCTGCTGGTCGTAAAAGGCGGGAATAAATCAATTGACTGTACTCCCCCCCATAACGTACCGGGCACGCCGTTTATAGATGTAATGGTAAATGCCATAACTGATGAGGGCAGAGAAACCGCTGAGCTGATTAACAACCTTATTGTCAGTTCGCAGGAGATACTCGGGAAGCACCCTGTGAACCTTAAGAGGATTCGTAAAGGGCAAGACCCTGCTAACTCTGTTTGGCCGTGGTCTCCGGGTTACAGACCACAGATGAAAACCTTCAGGGAATTGTATGGTAAATCAGGGGCAGTGATTTCAGCCGTTGACCTGCTATATGGCATTGGTGCTTATGCCGGCCTCAAAGCCATACACGTTGAGGGGTCAACAGGTTTGTACAATACGAACTATGAGGGAAAAGCAAAGGCTGCTGTGGATGCCCTGAAAGAGGTTGATTTTGTCTATTTACATATTGAAGCCAGCGATGAAGCCGGTCATGAGGGTGACTTTGAGTTGAAAAAGAAGACCATAGAGTATCTCGACCAGCGTGTTGTGAAATATATTGTTGAACAAACCGCCGCTATGGATGAAGATGTTGCCATAGCAATACTTCCCGATCATCCCACTCCCTGCAAGCTGAGAACCCATACCCGCGATCCGGTTCCTTTTTTGATTTATCATCCCGGGTACAAATCCGATGATGTTACCAGGTGGGATGAGGACTCCGTGCTGGATGGTGGCTTCGGCCTGATGCATGCGAGAGATTTCATGAAAACATTTCTGGCTTGAAATTCTTGCGGAGGCTGAACCTGTAAAATCTACCGTCAGTGTTACCGTTTCGGTATTTTATAGCCATGGGTCCAGGATATCAGGCTGTAATTATCTCGTTTTCAGATTTTAAAGACTTAATTGTTTCTGCTGCTTTATATAGAATAATGATTTCTAGAAGCTCGGCAGGGATTAGAATTATCAATCCGATAAATGCCAACAGTATTGTTAACAAAAAGCAAGCTGCAAAAATTTCAAAAATCCCTGCAATAATTGGCAATTGGCCAAATGTTCTTTGAAGTTTTAGCAAAGAGACTCCATAGAGAATTCCTATTGCTCCAAAAGTTAAGGCTTGTGCGCCAAGAATGAATTCACGTTCGATTGAGTGCTGAAAAAGTGAAGTAATGTCATAAATTATAACGAGAAACATCCCAAAAATTATCACAAATGACATTATCTTAAGAAGGTAGTTTTTGAGCAGATGACCAACCAGGATAAAACCACGCTGGAAGAAAAAGAAAGAGATTAGAACCAGGATCTTCAGGATAATGTAAAATGGGATACTGAAAACCATTTGGTCTTCCGATATTCTGTAATAATCTGCTGCTCCTTCAAGGAATCCAAGCACAAAATATATTAAGCCGAAGATCCAGGAATACTTAAGTTGTTTAACAAGATGGTAACCTGTTTTATCAGGATCGATGTCAATTAGCAGGATGTCTTTTAACCAATCAATTAGGTTCTTTTCTTTATCATCTTTATCTGATATTCTGGCTAAGTCATATTCTAGCGCGGCCATAATTGTTCTGACAGTATAACTCCTTGGTGTAACTTCTCCTGATTCAATTCGCTGTAGCGTTCTAACACTTATATTACACTTGTCAACAAGTTCTTCCTGGGTAAGTCCTTTTTCCTTTCTGAGTTCAGAAATCTTTCTGCCTAGTTCCGGTTGTTTCATGATTGTACATTTAAAGTTTCATCAATATTACAATCGAAAAACTGTTGCAGAAAATATTTTGTAGGTACTTTACACGACATTAACATGACAATTCATTTATAAAAGTATTTTATCTGGAGTTACATACTTTTATATAATTGTATATTAGCTAATTAAGATCAATTTATCAGAATCCTCCCCGCTAGATGCAGGGAGCGTAAATGCTGAACGCTAACTGCACGGAGGGAGCAACGTTTCGTAGGTGTTATCCCGCCGTGTTCCGTACCGGAGGTCGGGAACGCAGGGGAGCGCTTCATCATGCGTGCTGCCCGGCCGGACACGGTTTGCAAAAACCGTGACAACTGCGTCAGCCGAAGCTTTAGCGAAGGCTGAACCTATGAAATTTACCGACCGTGTTAGCGTTAGTGATGTTAGTCTACAAATGTTTCTTTCAGAATGGATTTTACTTCCTTAATCTCTGGTTTGGATAGTCTTCCCAGATCTTTTATGATTCTTTTCTTGTCGATAGTTCTTATCTGATCCAATACAATCCATCCGATCTTGTTGTCGTGTTTAATCTCTACTCTTGTAGGATATTGTTTTGATGTTGTTGTCATTGGAGCAATCACAATGGTATTAAGATATTTATTCATCTCGTCTGGAGAAATGACAACACATGGTCTGGTCTTTTTAATCTCGCTGCCAATTGTCGGGTCAAGGTTTGCGAGCACTATCATGTACTGCTTTATTTCCATTCTTCTGATATTTCATCATCAAAAACATCTGGCATCAATAATCTGTCATCCTGATTATCGTGCATTTCTTTAAACGCCTTCTCCCATCCTCTACGTGGTCTTGTAACAGGCTTGATAATTATATGCCCTTTCTCAAGGATAAGATTAACCGAATCCCTGATATTGTATCTCTCGAGGATTGTTTTGCTGAATCTGATCCCTCTAGAGTTTCCTATTTTAACTACTGAAACTTCCATATCATTTTTATAAAAAGAATGTAATTACAAAGTTATTACACTATCTTGACAGATCCAAATATTTTATTGATTTTGTTACTTGAGTTTCGGATGTTAAAACTTTTCCGATGGCTTACTGGCGGTGAAATCATTTATTGATCTAATGTGCAGTTTGCCAAATCATTAAGGCTAACGGCCCGGCGGTATAATTTCGTAAGCGTTACCCGACGACAGCACCGCCTCGAATCTGTCCCGGTAGGCCAGAAAGCTGTCACGGTGCAAGGAGGGTATAGCCTGTCCCGATGAGCCTGGCGAATCGGGAGCGTGGTTTTTGCCATCCGGGTATAAAGTTTGATCGAAGATACGCGTGTCGCGGTACAAGTTTGATCGAAGCCGGTAAACTGTCACGGTGCAGGATTAGTTTTGCTGGCAGATGCGGGTGTCCGGGTGCAAGTTTTGGCAGGATCTGTCTTGGGAGCAGGGTTTGCAAAAACCGTGACAACTGCGTCAGCCGAAGCTTTAGCGAAGGCTGAACCTATTAAATATACCGTCCGTGTTATGTGTAGGGTAATGATATAGTTACCGGAATTATTGTATTCTAAAATGTTCGGAAACACAATTTCATCTCCTTGTTTAGCTGTTTATTCCGATAAGATCTTCAGTGTATGAAATGATTCTATAATCTTCTATGGTTTCCTTGTTTAAAAAGTAGTAATCCACTCTCCTTTTCTGTGAGAACTAGGTTAGAATAACCTGATGTGCAGTTCGCTAGCATTCCTTATACCGCTTGTTAGCGTTTCGTTGACTTTTAGATTAATCCCTGATGCACCTAATTGAAAATCCAGCTCTCTTAGGTCCATAGCCACGAAAAACATCAGTACTGCCATCTGACATGAATCTCCACCATGCACTGGTTAGATTATAATCTGTTGATGACCACCAATATCCAATCCCGCCAATACTACTAAATTCACGATTCTCAGGACTTCGGTAACCACCTGGAAGAGCCGTAAATAGACTTTCATTTGTCGCACCAATATTTGGACCTCTCCAATGCGAAGTCCCTTTCTCTTTTAATTTCCCTCCGGCAATACTCTCACCCCCAAGATAGTTTATAAGGGTACTCCATTCTGCATCCGTTGGCACGTGCCATCCATCAGGACAGACTTTACGAGAGTCCTGTACTACCTTCCAATTGTACAGAAAACCATAGCTATTTCCGAGTGATGTATCATTATTGTAAGATGAATAGGCACCAAACGATAGAGTCTCCCATTCGATATGATCTAATACATTTGGAATACTGTCTCCATTCCGATAGCGGGTTACTTTGAGGTTTTCACCCATCCAGGATTGAGTCCCGATTATTACAATATTATATGTATTGCCATCAATATCAGTAACAGTCGTAGGTGTTACCAGACGCAGGGCAGGCGCGCTGTCCCGTTTTATGCCCAACCGGGGGCTCTCACAAGCCTGCCCAAGGATGGTATAGCTTGTCCCGATGAGCCTGGCGAATCGGGAGCGCGGTTTTTGCCACCATAACCGGTGCTGCGAGGGGTAGTGTACTCTCTTGATTTGCAATATGTTTCGAGGTGAATCCACCGTTATTACTTGCTGTTACTTCTAAGTTGCACTTGGCTGTCACCCTGATGGCAGTTCCCGACTAAGTTAATGGAAACGGTTTGCAAAAACCGTGACAACTGCGTCAGCCGTCCGCGTGCACCGAAGCCATGGCAAAGGAGCAAGATTTCTTTGACCACCGAAGCTGTAGCGCAGGTGGTAGCGAAGGCTGAACCTATGAAATTTACCGTCCGTGTTAGGTTGCGTACCGTCAGTTAATCGATGTCTAATATGATTTTAATATTCTCTTTTACTTTGTTTTTCATCTCCTTAGGCAATTCTCCAATCTTTTTGGTAAGTCTTTTCTTATCAATCGCCCTTATCTGATCGATCATTATATCTGAATCCTGTGTCAGATTTGCTATCCCTTTTTTGAGATGAACTCTTAAAATCTCACTCTCAGAAGCAATGTTGGTTGTTAGGGGACAAATCACGACTGAAGGATGAGCCATCATTAAGTCCGTTTGCACAATCAATACAGGTCTTATCTTGCCTGTCTCAGTTCCTATCTGTGGATTGAGATCTGCTATCCAGATATCAAATTGTTTAATCTTCATAAGGAATATTATCAAAATCATTCAACACAACAAGGGATTCTCTACTAACTATCCTCGATTCCTTGGCTAGTCTCTTGGCAATTATTGCCCTGCGATTGACCTTGTTGTAATAATCCACAGCCTCATTGATGTATCTGTTTCTTGATTTTTTTATTCTTGCGAGTACGTCTTCAGTCTCGTTGAATATATTGTCATCCAGCTTAAGTGACAGAGTTTTCATATAATGTGTTTTAAGTATATCACAAAGGTATATACTATTAATATATAAAGCAAAGAATCTCTCTCATTTTTTCATTTGCATACTTCATAAGAATCCTTTTTTCATTCTTTTAGTTGCTCGCACCTGGTATGCAACCTAACGGTCCGCGGGTATGTTTAGTAGGTGTTAGCCGACGCAGGGGGGCGCTTCACCATACGTTCTGCCCAGCCGGATTCTCTCTAGAGCCACCCCCAGGAGGGTATAGCCTGTCCCGATGAGCCTGGCGAATCGGGAGCGCGGTTTTTGCCGCCATAACCGGTGCTGTGAGGGGTAGGGTACTCTCTTGATTTGTAGTATGTTTCGAGGTATGTCCACCGTTGTTACTTGCAGTTACTTCTGAGTTTCTCTCGACAATCTACCTAATGACAGTTCCCCTCTTGCGTGACGGGCTCGGTTTGCAAAAACCGTGACAAATGCGTCAGCCGAAGCTCTTCGAGGGCCGTAGCCTTGGCGAAGGTCCTTTAGCGAAGGCTGAACCTATGAAATTTACCGTCCGTGTTAGCAGCTGACTATTTTTTGATAGTTTTAATGAATTCACCAGCAGACATGACTGGTATCTTACTTTCTTTAAAATCAGAGTGATTTCTTGTAATTATTATATCCTGGTCGTTTTCGATTGCTGTGTAATACTGAATGGCATCCTCGAAGTCTTTAAACTCTGAATTCAAAGCCAATTCGGTTATTTTATCATCCAGGGGTAACACTCTGACTAGAATTTTAAATTTCCTCAATATTTTCCTTACCTCCATCTCAGGATGTTGCTTTGAAAGTATGTAATTTGTGTCTGCTAGGCAAAGTGCTGAAATTGACAGGTTTATTTTCTTTTTATCAGCAAGTGAAAAAAGTTTTGCTGCTTCTGGGTAGAATGGCATTCTATGAGCTAGGAGATCAAGTACAATATTAGTGTCAAGGTAAATTTTCATCATGAGTACTTCTTTATTAAATAATCAGTCCTGTCTTTCTTGTAATCATGGTCCACTTCTAGCTTAATTACTCCACTTAGGCTTTTAACCAGTGGGGTAATTTCAATATCATCTGATTCGCTCTTTGTTATGGAATCAAGGTATGATTCAATGAGCCTTGAGAGGCTGGTCTTGCGATACTGTGCATATCGTTTCGCCCTGGTAATTACATCATTGTCAATTTTAATAGTCAATTTTGTATCCATCTCTCTTTTGTTTATCCGTACAAAGATATGTATTTTATACGTACTAATCAAGTTTGGTCGCTAAATAGTTTGCTGCTAACGGCACGGCGGAACCGAACCCCGGTGCAACCGGGTGAGCTCGCGACCAGAGGGAGCAACTGCTCAACCCGGTGCAACCGGGTGAGCTCGCGACCAGAGGGAGCAACTGCTCAACCCGGTGCAACCGGGTGAGCTCGCGACCAGAGGGAGCAACTGCTCAACCCGGTGCAACCGGGTGAGCTCGCGACCTGAGGGAGCAAAGTTTCGTAGGTGTTACCCCGCCGTGTCCCGTACCGGAGGTCGGGAACGCAGGGTGGCGCGCTGTCCCGGGTTATGGCCGGACGGAATGCCGCTAAAGCCATCCCCAGGAGGGTATAGCTTGTCCCGACCCGTGGTCGGGAGCGCGGTTTTTGCCACCATGACCGGAACAGCATAATCAAAAACCGTGACAACTGCGTCAGCCGAAGCTCTAGCGAAGGCTGAACCTATGAAATTTACCGTCCGTGTTAGCGGTAGGTTTTATATTTTCTCCTATTATCTACTGTTTATGAAATTATTGAATTCAGTCTTTGCTGTTTGGCTTTCAAAAAGTGCAGTATGACCAGCTCCTGGTATTTCAACAAATTGACGATTTTGGCAATTTGTACAATTTAATACATCTTGTTTAAAAGTTGGCCAAGAATACATTTGAATTGCCATATCATTTAATCCTTGTACAAATAATATATCCGATTTAAAACCATTTGTGAAATTAAGTAATGACCTTACGTGGTAGGCATTAGAATTGGCAACTGTAGTCCCATATACATTTCTTAAATTATTACAAGGATAACTTACAGGTGCTTGTCCATTTTCTTCTAACTGACATCTATAAACTAAATTCAAAGGACCTGGTGCATTCGCTATTACACCGTTGGTTTGATGCATTGTATTAAGCCGTGTAACCAAATAGCCACCTTGTGAATGTCCTGCTAAAAATATTTTTTTAACCGTAATACCTAATTCTTGGTTTGCTTTGTGCTTAACCCATAACAAAGCAGCCTCTGCTTGCAGGATATTGTCGCCAAACAATATATTAAGTTGAGGATGTGCTACACTTACAATCATCATATCTTGTCGGTTCAAAATTTTTTTAAATTGATTAAGAGTAGTTTCAGCAGCAGGCAAAATATTTAAATCACTTTGCACAGTACCGTGATATGTAATTAATACATCAAATTCATTACCTACGGGTTTGTCTATTATTACATCTACATTTACATTATTGTAAGAAATAGATTTTGTAATTCTATAAGCCGAAGGATTAAGATTAGGCTGGTCTGCCGTGTTGTCTTCTACACACGATAAAAACAACAATAATATTAATGGTGTCAATAATTTCATAAAACTACATTTTTAAGAATTTATTCATACTATTTTCATTTTAGACTGTTTTTATCTTAAAAGGTTTAATCTTCTCGCTAATAAACTTACCGCTAACGGCACGGCGGAACCGAGGCGCAACGCGACGAGCTCGCAACCGGAGGGAGCAACGTTTCGTAGGTGTTATCCCGACGCAGGGGAGCGCTTCACAACGGGTGCTGCCCGGCCGGAACCTCTCTAAAGCCACCCCCAGGAGGGTATAGCTTGTCCCGACCCGTGGTCGGGAGCGCGGTTTTTGCCACCATGATCGATCCTCCGACCGTTGGGGTAGGTTCTTGTTATTCACTATGGTTCGAGGTGTAGCCACCGTAATTACTCAGAACGTTACTTCTAAATTGCCTCCGTCTTTCTACCTAATGACAGTTCCCCGCTTACGTGACGGCACGGTTTGCAAAAACCGTGACAACTGCGTCAGCCGAAGCTTTAGCGAAGGCTGAACCTATTAAATATACCGTCCGTGTTGGATGTTCGTAGCAATGCTGGGTCCTTGATATACCGAGAGCTGGCTTTAAATCCTAGAATAGGTAATTGTTGCTAATAGCGATCGCCTTACTTAGAATTACAAGGCCTTTTTAACCAATCATAGAGCGTCTTAGCTTCTTTGGAACTATTATCTATAGCCCAGTCCCCGGTTTGCTTGATCAAAATCCTTTTATATCTGCTGTTGTCAGGGTCATATAGAAATCCAGAGTATTGTACTGTACCAAAATCAACCATTTCGTTCTTTGGGTCAGACAATGTCCCATTTTTGGCTTTCAACAGTTTTGATGAATATTTAGCGAAATCATTCCGAGTCACAGTACATGATATCTCTTCCATCTGAGTCAGATTCTCTTGCATATCCTCGAGACTAATAAATCCCATCTCGTCAGGCCTATTCCAGTTAGCGGGTAGGTGCGCGTGTCCGGATACAAGTTTTGGCAGGATTTGTCATGGGAACAGGGTGCCTCAAAAACCATGACAAACAACTTACCCATATTGTCCGTGTTATGGTTAGTTGTTTATTTTTTCCCCCTTGAATCTATTATTTTGTCTTCGGGATCTCTACGACAATCCCAGATCATCGAAATGTATATTTTGTTGTCGAGTATTTCGTAAATGATCTGATAATCACCGGTTATAAAAGCTCTTACAGTTTCAATTACAGTTTGTGTGCCAATATGTGGATGTTTAGCAATAAGTCTGGTACTCTTATGAATTTTTGAATATAGTTTTTTGCTATATGCAGCAGATTTGTTCCTGGTAATGTAGAAATCTAGAATATCAAGAAGGTCTAGTCTGGCCTCAATTGACCATTCTATTTTGAATTTAACCATTGTAGAACTTCTTTATTAAGTGCTTCATTTGAAATTGTCTGCCCTTTTTTTACTTGCTCACGGCTTACTTCAATTCTTTTCTTTTGAATATCAGAAAGTTGGTAGACTTTTTCATCAGCCTTTGATTCTACGATAGTCTTGATTGCCTTAAGGAAGGAGATATCATCAATATATGATAGCTTCTCAATTATATAGTGTCTGAGTTCAACAGTGCTCATAAGAGAATGTTTTTACAAAATTAGTCTTTTTATCACAGATTTGACATGTTAAAATCAAGGATTTGTCCATTAATCCTCAATGCGTTATGGTTAGTTGGTTTTAATCTCTCTATTGTGCAGGATGTCAGTAAATTAACCATAACGGACGGAACTAAATGCAGTTGGGTATTGCGGGTCGCTTTTCTGGAGAACCCCAATGCCGCTGTTGCGGGCTGCGGACTTTGTCGTCCGCACCGAAACCCCAATTGACATATAGTTTTTGTTGGCAATTGGTGTTTAGGTTTATTCTTTGTCTTTTCCAACTAATAATTTAGCTCTCGTTTTGTCTTATATGTTAATTACTCAAAGTTACATTTATAATTCTTTCTTGAGATGGCAATACTCCTTTTCCTGTGCGCTGTAAAGATGAAAACTCTTAGTGAAGCTGTTTAGGTTGTTTCTTTCATGTCCAACTATTTCTTTTATTTGCATACCAATTTTTCAAGAAAATTCTATAGGGGCAAGCCCCTGTACCCCAAATAATAAAATAGTATAAAAGAGTGATAAGTACGCTCTCTCTTTTGTAAATAACCAAACCAGTTTGCCGTCTGTTTCCCCTGTCTGATAGGTAGTGCTAGCAGGTAATCAATTATCCCTGATGCAACGAACAGAGTACCCGTACCTCTTATTGTCGGAAAAGTAGGCCACATCCCCATTGCTGTAGAACATTATTCGGCACCAAGCATTTGTCGCAATGTACTCGGTGCTACTCCACCAATAGCCGCAGACACCCACATTTAAGAAGGTACCATCGTTATGAGCGCGGAGGCCGCCCGGAAGGGCAGAGAAACCGTATTCATCGGTTGCGTTGGTGTTGGGGCCTATCCAGCGAGGGCGGGCATCGGGTGCGGTGCGGGTGCTTTTAAGCTTGCCGCCAGCAACGCTTGCCCCACCAACGTAATCGGTTAGGGCGGTCCACTCCGCATCGGTTGGAACATGCCAACCTGTGGGACATAGATTGCACGCGTTCACAGCATACCAGTTATACAGTGCGCCGTAGGCATCCTTGTAGGTAGCCTCATCGTTGTCATACCAAGTGTATGCACCTGAGGTAAGTTTGCTCCATTCGGAGTTACTCGTAACATTAGGTATTGGTGTGCCGTTGTTGTATTTGGTTGTTTTTAGGTTTTCGGCGAACCATTCTTGATTACCTATTTTTACAGTTTTATATACATTACCATCAATATCTTTTACGATTCTTGTGTCACCATCGTCTTTTTTGCAGCTGCTAAAATGAATAACTATTGCTCCAACGAGGGCAAATGAGTAGAACCATAATTTCTTTCTTGTTGTCATAATCAATTGTAATTCTTGTTTATATTTTCAAATGATCTCAATCTTTTTTTCAAAATCGTAATACCCTTAGAAGTTTCTGTCGGATAGGTCGGGCGGGTTGCCCCGCCTTTCCCTCCTAAGAACCGTACTTGCGACTTTCACCGCTTACGGCTCAAGCACTCTAAAGGTAAAAAAGTAACCCGGCAAATCAAAAGTCAGGCGGCTTTTCTCAGGGCGTATCTACGGCGAAAGTAATAGTCCCAATGTACGCAGTAGGGATTAGCTTTGCCATTGATTAGGACATGTCTTTTGATTAAGGTATCTGAGGCATGTGCTAATAAGATCTCAGAACCATTATCAAAAGAACCAAAGAAGTTCCATTTACGAGAGCCGACTCTTTTAAAGTACTTATCAGCAATCCAGTGATGATCCTTCTTGGCATGTCTTCGTTTAGCCCATTTCCAGAGGTAGAACCAAATAAACCTATCGAGGTCACGGAAGTATTTGAAAGCAGCGATATGTCTATGATAGTTAGTCCATCCGGTAATCACAGAGTTAAGTCTGCGAATGAGAGTGACAGTAGGAAGCCCCTTGTGGTCTATGATTATTTGCTTGATCTTAGACAAGACCGCTTTAAAGTTTTCCTTTGAGGGTCTGATCAGCAGTTTACCATTAGGATATTTTCTGATATTCTGACCGAGGAAGTCGAACCCGGTATACACCTCAGTGATTTTGGTTTTAGTCTCCGAGAGCGTTAGACCATGTGCGGCAAGGAACTCAGCAATGACAAGCTTAACAACGCTTCTTAAGATGTCTTCGCTTGATCCCGTAACCACGAAGTCGTCGGCATACCCTACAAAATGGATTTTGTGATAGTTCCTTCGGCAGCCATCGTATTTTCTGATACGAGTGTTAACACATTTATATATGGCTTCTTCGAGACCATCCAGTACCATGTTGGCAAGAGTAGGGGAGATTATACCACCTTGTGGGGTTCCTTCCTTTGTAGGAAATAGTTTGTTCTTGTCGATAAATCCAGCCTTAAGCCACTTGGTGACAATCAGTCTATCAATCAGGATGTTGTTGATGATCCAGTCATGACTGATATTGTCAAAACATCCTTTTATGTCACCTTCCAGTATCCAGGTTGCACTGTCGTTTCTCGACAGGTGTATATAGCACCTTTCGATAGCGTCATGACAACTTCTCTTACGACGAAAGCCGTATGAGGAGAGGTCTGCGGTTGTTTCTGACACCGGATCGAGAGCAGATAGGAAAAGAGCCTGCATAGCCCTGTCTTTCATTGTAGGTATTCCGAGGGGCCTTTCTTTGCCATTCTTTTTCTTAATGTATACCCTTCTCAGAGGCTTAACAATATATCCTTTTCTGGTTAACGATTTTGCAGCTTTCAGTTTTTGCGCCGGGGATTTCCATAACACCCCGTCAATGCCGGGAGTGTTCTTTCCTGAGTTTTCAGTTACTCTCTTTACAGCCAGTAGTTTTGCTGCAAAAGAGTGCGTTAGTATCCATTGCAAGGCACGAGCCTTGTTCCGGTAACCTTCGCTGATCGCCTTCGCAATACGTCTCTGCAATGACCGTACTATCTTGTGTACCTTGTCCCATGAGATAAAGCACCAAGCTGTTGCCAATGTCTTAAGAGCACATCTTTTTGAGGGATTCATTTGCTTCCTTAAGTTAAGGTCTTACTACAGATTTCTTGCGACAGAGCACCCGATAAAATTCAGCCTGCTTTCACAGCGGGGCAAATTCTGAACCCCTATCTACCAAATTACATGATAGCCTTCGCTTTCTTTATCATCCTTTACCTGCGCAGTATTGTATCTCCGTCACCGGAGACCTACCCTGATGTTTGGGAACCATTCAGGCTTACCACGTTTCGCACTAATAACAGAATGGGTTAGGTGCTGCCTACTACGCCGAAGGGACTACATCCATGTATGAAGTCCGCGAAGTTCATATCCTGCCCTTGTACCTTTTGGTCAAAGCGTAACAACAACTTTCGCTTTTTGGCATGACGGCGCTTACAGCAGTTCAAATGTTTTCACCATACCATTCAAGCCAGCACCTTTCAATTGTTGTTATTGAAGAGGTAACATTGTCCCGGCAGCTTCACACCCGGGGATCACTCCCCACGCATGTGCCGGTAGGCTCAACTGATGGAACAGAAGGTTAACTCGAGTTGTAGAATGTTGTCATAATACATTGGTTAACAGTTATATAGAGCGACTTCGTGTCGCACCAATGGTTTGCCCATAACGGCCCGGCGGTAAGTTTCGTTGGTGTTATCCCGCCGTGTCCCGTACCGGAGGTCGGGAACGCAGGGGAGCGCTTCACCATGGGTGCTGCCCGGCCGGAAACTCTCTAAAGCCACCCCCAGGAGGGTATAGCTTGTCCCGACCCGTGGTCGGGAGCGCGGTTTTTGCCACCATCACCGATCCTTCTAATGAGAGGTAAGTTGCTGATTTGATTTATGTTTCTAGGTGAATCCACCGCTATTGCTTTCTGGTACTTCTAAATGGGCAGTTACCAATCTCTACATTGCTGGTGTTTTATTGATGGCTGGCAACGATTTGCAAAAACCGTGACAACTGCGTCAGCCGAAGCTTTAGCGAAGGCTGAGCCTATGAAATTTACCGACCGTGTTATGTGCTGTTCGGATTTGTTATCTACCGGATTGAAAGGTTAATCTTTTTGCCTAATCCCTGTTCAATAAGCCGATATAGAGTCGAAAGTTGGATGTCAGAATGACCGTTCTCAATCCTTGATATAAAACTTTTACGGGTACCTGTTCGTCTTGCAAGTTCCTCCTGAGTCATCCTTGCGAGCCTTCTCTCTTCTTTTATTATCTCCCCAATAGCAAAAGCCTTGGCCTTAATGTCAAAGTCAGTTCTTGTCTTGGTGCCTACCTTCCCATAGGTTTCATCAAGATAGTCATTGAAGGTCGATATGTGATTTTCATTTTTCATTGTTTCATTTCTTTTTGGTTGAAATATTCCTCTTTAATCTTAAGGGCCTTGTCGATCTCTGTTTTTGGTGTCTTCTGACTTTTCTTTTGGAATCCGTTGAAGATCACCACAATCTTTCCCTTGTCAAAACAACAGAATATCCTGTATATATTACTCTCAAATTCAACTCTTATTTCATACAATCCATCTGTCCCGGAAACGTGCTGAAAGAACTTCATCGGTATCCTTGGTGCAACGCTTACGGTATAAAGTACAACATCAATTTTTTCACGGACCTTTTTGGGTAGAGAGTCAATAAAATCCCTGAAATAGGCCCGAAAGAAAACGATCTGTCTTTGAAATTCCATTTGACAAAGTTAACTAATAATGGAACATTCACAAAGAATTCTATCTTTCTTTTTAAATAATCTTGAGTTATTCTATTGAGTAAGTTCGGCCTCGAATAGCACATAACGGCACGGCGGAACCGAGGCGCAACGCGACGAGCTCGCGACCGGAGGGAGCAACGTTTCGTAGGTGTTATCCCGCCGTGTCCCGTACCGGAGGTCGGGAACGCAGGGGAGCGCTTCATCATGGGTGCTGCCCGGCCGGATACTCTCTAAAGCCACCCCCAGGAGGGTATAGCTTGTCCCGACCCGTGGTCGGGAGCGCGGTTTTTGCCACCATGACCGGCACTGCGAGGGGTAGGGTACTGTCTTGATGTTGAATATATTTCGAGTTGAATTCACCGTTATTGATTACTGGTACTTCTAAATGGGCAGTTACCAATCTCTACATTGCTGGTGTCGTCTTGATAGCTGGCCACGGTTTGCAAAAACCGTGACAACTGCGTCAGCCGAAGCTTTAGCGAAAGCTGAACCTATGAAATTTACCGTCCGTGTTACAGGTAGTGCTGATTACTTAATGAGTTTCTCTACTATCTCTTTGATCTCTTCGGCAATGTCTCGATACTCCAAGGCCTCTTTTATATCCGGAATGTAAAAGTCATCGGGATATCTTACAGCTACACCAAAATCGGTAATGCTCTTTACATCAATCTCAAATGCCTCTTTGTTTATTTCTTTGCACTTTTCTAAGAGATAATCAACATCGTGAGTCTTAGGGAAATCTATATCATGATAAGCCAGATATGCCTTTAGAAATTTCTCGCAAGCTTGTTGGGCATGGAAACATATCGTACTTGTATAGTATTCTGCACCAGACCTCACCAGACTTTTTATTACAGAGATATCCTCATTTGCTCGGTATAACCAATTGCTGATATATTCTGATTTATCAGATTTCATAGAAGAATTGACTCTTTTATAATGCTCCTAATTATATGCCCTGGCAGTCTTCTTTTCTTGCGAATTTCATTCTGACTCTGAATAAGAATGTCTGTTCTGATATCCAACTTCAAAAGATCTTTTCTTATAGTTGTCTTTAAAGGCATCTTCTCCTTTGGGGTCAGCTCATTTTGTGTGACAACAAGGATGTCATAATCACTTTCTTCAGTAGCTAATTCTTTGGCTCTAGATCCAAAGAGACTTACCTCAGCATCAGGAATATACCTCTTGATGGTTGTTTTAATGACTGATAATATGTTCTCAGAGTCCTTCATAAAGCTTATAACTAAACAAAGATATTAATTAAACGTGAGATTTGGTGGCTCATGATGATTGTAGGTAAAGCATTACCTGTAACGGTCAAGTATATGCGTAGTTGCGGGATTTGAAGGCACTGTCGTTTCAGGTTTGCACAAATGTTTCTTACTTGCACAAAGTTTCAATTTACCACGAAACCCCGCAATTATCGCATATACAATGTTATGGGCTGGTTTTCTTTTTGGTGGTAAGAAACAGACTGTAATCCGCATCATTTTCTCCTCCAAGTTTATCAACTATTTTAAAATAAAAGATGAACCTTTCATCTGAATCAAAAGCATTAGCTAAGTCAATTATTAAATCAGATAATAAGTCAAAGTTCTCCAAAAAACATCTACTTAAACATCTCTTTTGTTTGACAATGCACTGAGCCAACAGGGTACTTACTAAAATCAATTCCAATTATCTTATAATTTGGCATAGCTTTTCGATATGCATCAAGAGCTGCAATATCTTCGCTAACACCAAAAACAGGAACAATTACCGATCCGTTTAAGGTTAAACTGTTGATGTAACTCCAGAAATTAATCGATTCATCATCGGTTTTGGGCATTCGAAGCCGAAGAATCTTATATTTTTTACCATCGAGGGTTTTTGTTTCTGAAAGTTCTGTCGCTATATTTTCAAAGTCCTGATACCACTTATAAGAAATATCGCTTTCAATAATCATTAGTGTGTTTTTATCTACAAACTTAACTACCATGTCAACATGACCTGTAAGTTCATCTTTTAGCAATGG
>Ga0209835_1000120_pt1 | contig 53994 bp, 49 predicted proteins | sample LakKivwa52mmetaG_FD_184138 | JGI IMG/M metagenome (GOLD analysis project Ga0209835, IMG submission 184138) | Anoxic lake water microbial communities from Lake Kivu, Rwanda to study Microbial Dark Matter (Phase II) - Lake Kivu water 52m metaG... | ecosystem: Environmental > Aquatic > Freshwater >...
GCGCTGGCGTCAGCATTATCAGCGCTATTGGCATGATCTCTATTCGAGAACTGGCGGTATTTAGGCTTGCCCAAAAGCAGCTGACAAGATAAAGTATCGCAGGAATTGGTTTTGTGCATGTCATGTGTTTTGCGGTCGCCACAAAATTTCCAGGTACTACAAATTTACGTACAAAAATTTTCAAAGTAGATTAATTTTATTTAGTGTTCGAATTTAGGGAGTCGCACTGTGTGGCAAATTATCTTAGCAGCCGGTTGGCCAATCTGGCCGCTCATCATCGCATCAGTCGTTGCGGTGGCAATTATTGGTGAGCGTATTTTTGCATTGCGCGAAAATGTAGTCGCGCCCGCAAACTTGTTGGATGAAGTACAAAAATGGCTGGCTGTAAGCGGTCCGACCAAAGAGCTGATTGCGCGCTTGGAGCAAAATTCATTGTTGGGCCGTGTTTTTGCAACGGCCATTGCAAATTCTAAACACTCGCGTGATGTCACTAAAGAGTCTATTGAAGAAACCGCGCGTGCGGTTGCGCACCATCTGGAAAAATATCTGGCAACTTTAGGCACTATTGCGACAGTTGCTCCACTGTTGGGTTTGCTGGGTACCGTCATAGGTATGGTGGAGCTGTTTGGCGCATTCACTACTACCGGCCACGATGTTGCACAGTTTGCCCGGGGCATTTCTGTAGCCTTGTATAACACTGCCGGCGGTATTGTGGTGGCTGTTCCGGCAATGATTGCGTATCGTTTTTTCCGCACTAAAGTGGATACCATACTGCTCGATATGGAGCAGCAGGCCATCAAGTTAGTAGAAATTCTGCAAGGTGAGCGTTAGTTTTTAGTTTGCCGGCTGGCTGATGTCAGATTTGAATTTAAGGAATAAATGAATGAATTTTCAACGCGGTAAACGACACGAAGAACTCGAGATTAACTTTATTCCGTTGATTGACGTGTTGTTGGTGATTATTATTTTTCTGATTGTGAGTGCCACTTTTTCACGCACCAACGAATTGCAGATTAATCTGCCAACGGCTACGGCAAATGCACCGCAGGACAAGCCGATAATGATAGAAGTCGGGGTGGATGCTGCTGGTAAATATGTGGTGAATGGTAAAACACTGTCTGACAGTAGCGTTTCTGGCATCGGTTCAGCGCTCCAGGCTGCAGCAGCAGGTGGCAAGGAGCCAACTATCGTGATTAATGCGGACGCTAAAGCTACGCATCAGTCTGTGATTAACATCATGGAGGCTTCTCGAATTGTTGGTTACACGCATATTACCTTCGCTACTCAGGCAAGCAGCGCTAACTGATGATCTATTGCTTTAATGCTGCGCCCAGGCAATTTAGTCTGGGTTGAGTATTAACAAGCTACTCTATATGGTGAGTCTCAAGCTCCAAAACTATGGTAAAACCCAAGCGCAGTAAAGAAAAACTTCCGGAAGTACAAAACGCAAAAGCGATTTATCTGCGCTTATTTCGTCATGCTTGGAAATATAAATATGTTTTCATCGCCAGCATTTTAGCGCTGGTGATTTTATCGCTCAGCAACACTGCTTTTCTCGCATTGATTAAAGAAGTGACAGACGAAGGTTTTGTTAAAAAATCTGCGGATAAAACCTTGTTGCTGCCTCTTATGCTATTTGCTCTGATGGTGGTTCGGGGTGTCGCTGGCTTTACCTCCGTTTACAGCATGCGTGTTGTAGCAAGGCGGGTGGTTGAGGATTTTCGCAAGCAGATGTTCAGCCGCCTGATGCTGCTGCCTGTCCATTATTTTGATGCGCGCTCAGCAGGTTCGTTGGTGTCCAAGTTTGGTTACGATGTGGAGCGTCTATCAACCTCTACCACACGCTCCTGGCTGAATGTTTTGCGCGATGTGCTTACGGTGATTAGCCTCATTGCTTACATGCTCTATCTCGATTGGCGCTTGACGCTGATTTTTGCTTCTATCCTACCTTTTGTTGCGTTGTGTTTGAAAAAGGTGACACCGAAATTAAAAGCCAATGCCAAGAGCGTGCAGCATAGTGTGGGTGAAATGACTAAATCTGCTGAAGAGGCGATTGGCGGCCAGCGTATTGTTAAAATTTTCGGGGCACAGGACTTTGAATATCAGCGCTTCGCAGAAATCGTCACCCACAATCGCCGCATAGAGTTGCGGCTCACACGTATTTCTGGCTTGAGCAGTTTTGTAGTGGAATTTTTTGCTGCATTGTCTTTGGCCCTCATCGTCTATTACGCCATGACCAGCTTTTCTATCGGAGAGTTTGCGGCATTTGTTGGGGCGCTTTTGATGTTAATTTCTCCTATTAAGCATATTGCTGCGGCCAATGAGGATTTTCAGGTAGGTCTGGCTGCTGCTCAGAGTATTTTTGAGGTCATGGACGCACCGGCGGAGCAAGACCAAGGTCAAGTTGAGATGCAGCGTGCGAAAGGTGAAATTACTTTTGAAAATGTCAGTTTGCGCTATGAAAACGCTAATGGTTTGGCGCTGGATAATCTGAGTTTCAATATCAAGGCGGGCGAAAAGATTGCGTTAGTTGGCAAGTCCGGTGGCGGCAAAACAACTTTGGTTAACTTGCTGCCTCGCTTCTATGAATTGCAGCAGGGTACTATTTATTTAGATAGCACCGATATTCGTAATTTGACACTGAGAAGCCTGCGCGAGCAGTTTGCATTGGTAAGCCAAGATATTGTGCTATTTAACGATACCATTTTTAACAATATTGCCTATGGCGTTTTAAGAGATTCAACAGAGGAAGAAGTGATTGCTGCGGCCAAAGCTGCGCATGCTTGGGAATTTATTGAGAAATTGCCAAATGGATTGCAGAACGAAATCGGCGACCGCGGCGTGCGTCTGTCGGGCGGGCAGCGTCAGCGTATCGCAATTGCGCGTGCCATTTTGAAAAATGCACCTATTCTTCTCTTGGATGAGGCTACCTCCGCTTTAGATACCGAATCTGAGCAGCATGTGCAGGCGGCTTTGGATACACTGATGCAAAATCGCACCAGCATAGTGATTGCGCACAGACTAAGCACCATTGAGAATGCTGACCGTATCATGGTAATGGAGCACGGCAAAATTGTAGAGGTGGGGTCGCATGATGAGCTGATGAAGTTGGCTGGTCATTATGCCAAGTTGTATCAGATGCAATTCAGTTAGAGTAATTTCTATTCCATGCGTCAATGGCTTCAGAAACAATGGACAACCTATACACCCTGGCATTTGCTATTGCTGCCTTTGGCGGCAATTTTTAGTCTGCTGAGTAGTTTTCGGCGTTACTTATATCAATTCAAGCTCCTTAAAAGCCACAAACTTCCGGTTCCCGTGATTGTTGTCGGGAATATTAATATTGGAGGTACTGGTAAAACCCCTTTGGTCATTTGGCTAGCGCAGCAGTTGATGGTAGCTGGGTACAAGCCTGGAATTATCAGCAGGGGCTATGGTGGCAACGCGCATCAGCCGATGTATGTTGATAAAAGCGCTGATGCTAGAGTGGTTGGTGATGAGCCAGTTTTAATTGCGATGCGTACAGATTGTCCTGTATTCGTATGCGCTGACCGTGTTAGCGCGGGGCAGAAGCTGCTAGAGAAATTTCCTGCATGCAATGTGCTGATGAGTGATGATGGTTTGCAGCACTACCGCATGCGTAGAGATGTGGAAATTGTGGTTTACGATGCCGACAAAGCTTTTGGTAATGGTATGCTGCTGCCAGCGGGACCTCTCCGTGAAACAGTTGCCAGACTGAAAACCGTGGATGCGGTAGTATGTAACGGAGAGGCACAAGTGCACACTGTGTCTCAAAATGCCTTTTTAATGCGCATGCATGCGGATTTTTTTTACAACCTCCTGCAGCCTTCAAGTACTTTAGGAGCATCCGCCTTATCAGGAAAAAAGGTGATGGCAGTTGCTGGAATCGGCAATCCGCAGCGTTTCTTTAATCAGTTAAAACAAATGGGTTTGCAATTTCAACAGCGCGCTTTCGCAGATCATTACGCGTTTACGGCAAATGACTTTGCAGATGTTGATGCTGATATTGTGGTGATGACAGAGAAAGATGCGGTGAAATGCAAAGCGTTTGCCAGTGATAATTTCTGGGTGCTCCCAGTTAAGGCTGAGGTTGAAAATGGCCTAATGCCGATTATACTTAATCAATTAAATCAATAGTCCGAGGTTTGTGATGGATTCCAAGTTACTGCAGATTCTAGTGTGCCCAATTACTAAAGGTCCGCTGATTTTTAACAAAGCAAGCAATGAGCTAGTCTCAAAAGCAGCACGGTTGGCATACCCTATCAAAGATGGTATTCCGGTGCTGCTTGAAGATGAAGCACGCAAGCTTGATGAAGAAGAATTGGCCGCAATTAAATGAGTGCCATTCATTATTATGCAGTTATACCTGCGCGTTACGCGAGTACGCGCCTACCTGGCAAGCCTTTATTGGATATTGCAGGTAAGCCTATGGTGGTGCATGTGGCAGATAAAGCTAAATTGGCTGGTGCCGCAAAAGTGGTAGTTGCAACTGACGATGCGCGCATTCTATCTGTCGTGCAGTCCTATGGTTATGACGCTGTGCTGACTAGTGTTGATCATATCAGTGGTACCGATAGAATTGCCGAGGTTGCCATTCAGCAAAATTGGCCTGAAGATTCGATTGTAGTGAACGTGCAAGGGGATGAGCCGCTTATCGACCCTGCGTTAATTGTAAAAGTGGCTGAAATGCTCACTCATCATCAAGACGCAGTTATGGCAACAGCCTCTCACCCCATTCACAGTAAAGAAGATTTTCTTAATCCCAACGTCGTTAAAGTGGTGCTCGATAAAAACAGTCATGCGCTGTATTTCAGTCGCGCACCCATCCCTTATCCAAGAGATGCATTCGCAATTGATGCAGACATTCCTCAACATGTGCCTGTATACCGCCATATTGGTATCTATGCCTATCGAGCAGGATTTTTAAAGCAGTACGCACAAATTCCCGCTGCGGCTATAGAACAGTGCGAGAGTCTTGAGCAATTAAGAGTGTTATATCAAGGTTTTAAAATCGCAGTGGCTGTTTTTACAGGGGCTGTTGCAGCGGGTGTTGATACAGAAACTGACTTAAAACAAGTCAGAGAACTGATGTCGCAATAGTCAATTAAATAGTTAACCACTAATTCAAGGTTAAATATTCAGTAAAAAATCACCTTTGTGCTTGCGCAGTAACTCTAGGTTTGCTATAGTCTCACCTCTCGACGGCAAGTGCGTTGAGTCGGACGCGGGATGGAGCAGTCTGGCAGCTCGTCGGGCTCATAACCCGAAGGTCACAGGTTCAAATCCTGTTCCCGCAACCAATAAATCAAAGTGCGTAGCACTTCAGATTCTTGAGGTGTCCGAAGTGGTGCAACCGGTAGATTTTAGTAGTAAATTTTCAGTCAGCATTAATTCATAATTATTTAGAAATTAGTGTTGACGGTAAAAAAAAGCGCTGTATAATGCGCACCTCGTTAACGCAAAGCGTTGATGGGTTTGAAGTAAAAAGTTCTTTAACAAAATGACAACTGATAAGTGTGGGTGCTTGTGGAAGAGGCGGCTGACTTGGTTGCAGTTAAATTTATTTAACTGTTTTGAATCAAGTTGGTACTCAGAAAATACAAGTGCTTACGCTTAGATTTATGACAAGTATGTACGTATGCTTTTATAGCACACATACCTTGAAATGAATTTGAGTACTCAGCCTTTTAATAGGTTGATAAAGCAAAAGCGAAATACCACCTCGAAAGAGGAAAAAAGTAATAGTTGTGAATTAAACTGAAGAGTTTGATCATGGCTCAGATTGAACGCTGGCGGAATGCTTTACACATGCAAGTCGAACGGCAGCACGGACTTCGGTCTGGTGGCGAGTGGCGAACGGGTGAGTAACATATCGGAACGTATCCAATAATGGGGGATAACGAGTCGAAAGATTCGCTAATACCGCATACGCCCTACGGGGGAAAGCTGGGGATCGCAAGACCTGGCGTTAATGGAGCGGCCGATATCTGATTAGCTAGTTGGTGAGGTAAAGGCTCACCAAGGCGACGATCAGTAGCTGGTCTGAGAGGACGACCAGCCACACTGGAACTGAGACACGGTCCAGACTCCTACGGGAGGCAGCAGTGGGGAATTTTGGACAATGGGCGCAAGCCTGATCCAGCCATTCCGCGTGAGTGAAGAAGGCCTTCGGGTTGTAAAGCTCTTTCGCAAGGGAAGAAAACTTACCCTCTAACATAGGGTGAGGTTGACGGTACCTTGATAAGAAGCACCGGCTAACTACGTGCCAGCAGCCGCGGTAATACGTAGGGTGCGAGCGTTAATCGGAATTACTGGGCGTAAAGCGTGCGCAGGCGGTTTTGAAAGTCAGATGTGAAATCCCCGAGCTCAACTTGGGAACTGCGTTTGAAACTCCAAAACTCGAATATGTCAGAGGGGGGTAGAATTCCACGTGTAGCAGTGAAATGCGTAGAGATGTGGAGGAATACCAATGGCGAAGGCAGCCCCCTGGGATAATATTGACGCTCATGCACGAAAGCGTGGGGAGCAAACAGGATTAGATACCCTGGTAGTCCACGCCCTAAACGATGTCTACTAGTTGTTGGTGGAGTAAAATCCATGAGTAACGCAGCTAACGCGTGAAGTAGACCGCCTGGGGAGTACGGTCGCAAGATTAAAACTCAAATGAATTGACGGGGGCCCGCACAAGCGGTGGATTATGTGGATTAATTCGATGCAACGCGAAAAACCTTACCTGGCCTTGACATGTAGCGAACTTTCCAGAGATGGATTGGTGCTCGTAAGAGAACGCTAACACAGGTGCTGCATGGCTGTCGTCAGCTCGTGTCGTGAGATGTTGGGTTAAGTCCCGCAACGAGCGCAACCCTTGCCAATAATTGCCATCATTTAGTTGGGCACTTTATTGGGACTGCCGGTGACAAACCGGAGGAAGGTGGGGATGACGTCAAGTCCTCATGGCCCTTATGGCCAGGGCTTCACACGTAATACAATGGTCGGTACAGAGGGTTGCCAAGCCGCGAGGTGGAGCCAATCCCAGAAAGCCGATCGTAGTCCGGATTGTAGTCTGCAACTCGACTACATGAAGTCGGAATCGCTAGTAATCGCGGATCAGCATGTCGCGGTGAATACGTTCCCGGGCCTTGTACACACCGCCCGTCACACCATGGGAGTGGGTTTTACCAGAAGTAGGTAGTCTAACCGCAAGGAGGACGCTTACCACGGTAGTATTCATGACTGGGGTGAAGTCGTAACAAGGTAGCCGTATCGGAAGGTGCGGCTGGATCACCTCCTTTCTAGAGATGACCGAATCTGCAAGTACTCACACTTATCAGTTGTTAGAAGTTAGCAGCATCAAAAAAGTGAAAAGTGAAACGTGAAAAGTGAAACGCAATAATGTTTCGCTGATTAGCAAGTTAAATTGTTTACAGACATTTCACATTTCCGGTATTACCTATCACGTGAAGGGTCTGTAGCTCAGCTGGTTAGAGCACCGTCTTGATAAGGCGGGGGTCGATGGTTCGAGTCCATCCAGACCCACCAGATTCACCTGAAAATGGGGGATTAGCTCAGCTGGGAGAGCACCTGCTTTGCAAGCAGGGGGTCAACGGTTCGATCCCGTTATCCTCCACCAACACTTGGGTACTGATGTTGCAAGTAAGAAATTAGAAGTAAGTGTTGTTTGATGACAATGATTACTTCTAGTTTTTAACTAGACTGTTCTTTAACAAAATGGAAGAAGTAAAGAGAATGCACACTGTGTGATGACAGTGATGTATTCAAAATGGGCAATATTAGAAATAATATTGAATGATTGCAAAATCGAACATTTTGCTTTGTTAAGTCTTGATACTGCAGCGATGTAGTATTTAGAAATAATGAAACAAAAAAACCATCTTAATTTGTACAACCTTGCAGATTAAGAAAAGTTGCTTTAGAAAAACTATGACGGGTGTCTCATGCACCATGAAATCTGGATAATTAAAAGGGTTCAGGTTTTAACGTTATAGGATCAAGTGAATAAGTGCATATGGTGGATGCCTTGGCGATTACAGGCGATGAAAGACGTGATAGCCTGCGAAAAGGTTCGGGGAGCTGGCAAATAAGCTTTGATCCGGACATATCTGAATGGGGAAACCCACCCGCAAGGGTAACCTTCTCTGAATATATAGGGGAATGGTGGCGAACCGAGTGAACTGAAACATCTAAGTAGCTCGAGGAAAAGAAATCAACCGAGATTCCGTAAGTAGTGGCGAGCGAACATGGAATAGCCTGTTATTTTTAGCACATGCGATAGTAGAACGGAATGGAAAGTCCGACCATAGTGGGTGATAGTCCCGTATATGAAATCCCGTGTGTGGAACTAGGGTAACGACAAGTAGGGCGGGGCACGAGAAACCTTGTCTGAACATGGGGGGACCATCCTCCAAGGCTAAATACTCGTAATCGACCGATAGTGAACCAGTACCGTGAGGGAAAGGCGAAAAGAACCCCGGGAGGGGAGTGAAATAGAACCTGAAACCGTATGCATACAAACAGTGGGAGCGGACTTGTTCCGTGACTGCGTACCTTTTGTATAATGGGTCAGCGACTTACATTCAGTAGCAAGCTTAACCGATAGGGGAGGCGTAGCGAAAGCGAGTCCGAATAGGGCGTCTAGTTGCTGGGTGTAGACCCGAAACCAAGTGATCTATCCATGGCCAGGATGAAGGTGCCGTAACAGGTACTGGAGGTCCGAACCCACAAATGTTGAAAAATTTGGGGATGAGCTGTGGATAGGGGTGAAAGGCTAAACAAACTTGGAAATAGCTGGTTCTCTCCGAAAACTATTTAGGTAGTGCCTCGTAAATCATTCTTGGGGGTAGAGCACTGTTATGGCTAGGGGGTTCATAAGAACTTACCAAACCATTGCAAACTCCGAATACTGAGAAATGCAATTACGGGAGACAGTCCATGGGTGCTAACGTCCGTGGACAAGAGGGAAACAACCCAGACCGACAGCTAAGGTCCCAAATGACGTGCTAAGTGGAAAACGAAGTGGGAAGGCATAGACAGCCAGGATGTTGGCTTAGAAGCAGCCATCATTTAAAGAAAGCGTAATAGCTCACTGGTCGAGTCGTCCTGCGCGGAAGATGTAACGGGGCTAAGCACGTAACCGAAGCTTCGGATGCTGCATTCTTTGGAATGTATGCATGGTAGGAGAGCGTTCTGTAGGCCTGCGAAGGTGTGCTGTGAGGCATGCTGGAGGTATCAGAAGTGCGAATGCTGACATGAGTAGCGATAAAGGGTGTGAAAAGCACCCTCGCCGAAAACCCAAGGTTTCCTGCGCAACGTTCATCGGCGCAGGGTGAGTCGGCCCCTAAGGTGAGGCAGAGATGCGTAGCTGATGGGAAACAGGTTAATATTCCTGTACCTTCATACAATGCGATGTGGGGACGGAGAAGGTTAGGTCAGCCGGGTGTTGGATGTCCCGGTTCAAGCGAGTAGGCAGATTCCTTAGGCAAATCCGGGGAGTTAATGTCGAGACGTGATAACGAGCGTACTTGTACGTGAAGTGATTGATACCATGCTTCCAAGAAAAGCCACTAAGCTTCAGTTGTAGGAAGACCGTACCGCAAACCGACACAGGTGGGTAGGATGAGAATTCTAAGGCGCTTGAGAGAACCCGGGAGAAGGAACTCGGCAAATTGGCACCGTAACTTCGGGAGAAGGTGCGCCCCGGTAGCGTGAAGAGATTTACTCTTGGAGCGTGATGGGGTTGCAGTGAAAAGGTGGCTGCGACTGTTTAATAAAAACACAGCACTCTGCAAACACGAAAGTGGACGTATAGGGTGTGACGCCTGCCCGGTGCTGGAAGATTAAATGATGGGGTGCAAGCTCTTGATTGAAGTCCCAGTAAACGGCGGCCGTAACTATAACGGTCCTAAGGTAGCGAAATTCCTTGTCGGGTAAGTTCCGACCCGCACGAATGGCGTAACGATGGCCACACTGTCTCCTCTCGGGACTCAGCGAAGTTGAAATGTTTGTGAAGATGCAATCTCCCCGCGGCTAGACGGAAAGACCCCATGAACCTTTACTGTAGCTTTACATTGGACTTTGACAAGATTTGTGTAGGATAGGTGGGAGACTATGAAGCGGCGTCGCTAGATGCTGTGGAGTCGTCCTTGAAATACCACCCTGATGTTGTTGAGGTTCTAACCTAGGTCCGTAATCCGGACTGGGGACCGTGTATGGTGGGCAGTTTGACTGGGGCGGTCTCCTCCCAAAGAGTAACGGAGGAGTGCGAAGGTAACCTAGGTACGGTCGGAAATCGTACTGATAGTGCAATGGCATAAGGTTGCTTGACTGCGAGACGGACAGGTCGAGCAGGTGCGAAAGCAGGTCATAGTGATCCGGTGGTTCTGTATGGAAGGGCCATCGCTCAACGGATAAAAGGTACTCTGGGGATAACAGGCTGATTCCTCCCAAGAGTTCATATCGACGGGGGAGTTTGGCACCTCGATGTCGGCTCATCACATCCTGGGGCTGTAGCCGGTCCCAAGGGTATGGCTGTTCGCCATTTAAAGTGGTACGTGAGCTGGGTTTAAAACGTCGTGAGACAGTTTGGTCCCTATCTGCCGTGGGCGTTGGATATTTGAGGGGACCTGCTCCTAGTACGAGAGGACCGGAGTGGACAGATCTCTGGTGGACCGGTTATCACGCCAGTGGTATAGCCGGGTAGCTAAATCTGGAAGAGATAAACGCTGAAAGCATCTAAGCGTGAAACTCGCCTCAAGATGAGATATCCCTGGGGGTTTAACCCCCCTAAAGAGTCGTTCGAGACCAGGACGTTGATAGGTCGGATGTGGAAGCGCAGTAATGCGTTAAGCTGACCGATACTAATTGCTCGTGAGGCTTGATCCTATAACCTTAAAACTTGGAAGAGCTGTGTGACCGTAAAGGTTATCACCGCTGTTGTAAGCAGATAAATCTGCAACAACAAGCGCGAAAACGTAAAAAGTAAAACGTGAAAAGCAAATTCAAAGATTAGTGGTTGTTTTAAAGCACGATAATGTAGTCATACCCATTTGAAGCATACTGAGTGTATGCAGACTTTACTTCTTCCAATTTGTTACAGACGCCTCATGAAAATGAGACGGCGACACAGCATTTCTGCTGATGAAAACTCCAATGTGAGTCAAAACATCGGTGATACCAGTTATGCTTGGCGGCCATAGCGGTTTGGACCCACCCCTTCCCATCTCGAACAGGGCCGTGAAACGAACCAGCGCCAATGATAGTATGCACTTCGCATGCGAAAGTAGGTCACTGCCAAGCTATTTATTTAGACAAAAAAGCCCTCTTAATGAGGGCTTTTTTTATTAAAACTAAGTGTCGTGACCTACTTGAGTTTATGACAACCAGCTTGCTGATGCAGCTAATGTAAATGAATTGTTCAATTGTAATAGGTCATCGTTTAAATAATGGTTGCAAGCGTAGGTTGCGGCGTAGGCTAACATTGCGAAGCAATGTTAAACGTAGTGGCCGTAGCCAAAGTAGGTCACTGCCAAGCTATTTACTTAAACTATAAAAACCTCCCTTGTGGAGGTTTTTTAGTTTCTGTCCCCGGAAAATACTACCTCAACAAAAGTAAAGCGCACTGACATGATCTGCGCTTGCAGACCCAAACTTCACAACGCTTATGCAGCAAGTGTAATCAGGTGGCGACTGTGTAAGTCAATGTCTTACACTGGACAGCAAAAAAACCACCTTGGTGGGTTCGAAAACTTAATATGAAAACGGTGGGTGAAGATATGGATGAATATTTCTTAAGTAACTAACGGTTCGTCTGTAAGCTGTTTTATCATTTCCAGCCCAAAGCCCACTCCGAAACCATTGGTATCAGTATCAATGGCACCAAGACCACCTTTACGATTCGCAGATGAAAGGTCGGTGTGCAGCCATGGGATATCACCCTCGATAAATTTACTTAAAAACCTTGCAGCGTGAATATGGTCAGCGCCGCCTTCCAGCGTGCATTGCTTGATATCCGCAATGTCGCTTTCAAGGTCAGTGTCGTAATCTTCCTCTAGTGGAAAAGCCACTACACGTTCACCTGCTTTATAACCAGCACCAACAGCTTTACATGCTAGGGCAGGGTTGTTGGTAATGATACCGCTCATGCGATCACCGAGTGCGCTGATCATGCTGCCAGTCAGCGTTGCAAAATCTATGATGTAATCAGGTTTTTCGCGTGAAGCCAAAGTGAGTGTGTCAGCAAGTACCATGCGCCCTTCAGCATCTGTGTGCACAATTTCAATATGAGTGCCATTTAATGCAGTTACTACATCATTTTGTTTATAAGCAGCCGGACTAATATGGTTTTGTGCGATGGCTAACCAGCAATCAATTTTTATCGGTAACTGAAGTTGGGATGCAGCAAGCAATAAGCCCAGGGCAACTGCAGATCCGTTCATGTCTTCATGCATGCCCAGCATATATTTAGCCGGTTTCAAATTGTGACCACCTGTGTCAAAACAAATACCTTTGCCGACAATTGCAAAATGTTTTTTAACTTCGTTTCCTTGGTAGCTTAAATGTACGATGGCAGCATCTTGAGGCTGTGAACCTTGCCCTACTGCAACAAAGGCTCCAGCACCCATTTTCTTGAGCGCCTCCATGTCATACTCATGCAGTTCCCAGTTGTTGTGTTTGGCTAGATCTGCGATTTTTGCACGATATAAGGTGGGCGTTAGCTGGTTAGGTGGCAACATGGTAAGTTGCCTGCATAGTGCATTTCCAGCTACGCGAGCATTGACGTACGCATAGTCATGCGCTGCTTTAAAGCCATAAATATGTATTGAGTCCAGTTGATGATCATCGGCGGTTTTTTTGTGAACAGGCATTTTTTGTGCATTTGCTGATATGACGTAATAAGCAGCACATGCATTGATTTCGCGTTGATCTGCTTCTCCATAAACATCAATTACAATTTCAGTGGGCTGTTCGTCCAGTATCGGCTTGGCTGCTTTGCGCAGCAACTGATGGCGCTGGAATGATGTTAATTTTCTATTCAATATCACAAAACTCGCCAACCCGCCGGTAGGTAAATCTAGCGTTACCGGAGATTTTGCTAAGTCCTGGTAGGATTTTTTGCTACGGTGTAGCTTTGATTTGAAAAACTGTGCGTACGGTAATGAAGTTGGTTCGTTTTCTGGTAATACAAAAACTACATGTTGAATACTTTTAGCAGCACTTTCATCTAAATTACTGGCATTTTGTATTAATTTTAAGGTCATTTCGTATTCCAATTTTTAAGTTGTTTTTGATGTTAAAAGGTCAATATTGTGTGCTTAAAGCGTGGCGAAAGCAGCACTAAACTTGACCAAAACTACTAAAAAAGACACACTACGGTTTTATAAAAATTACCCCGCAGTACGTTTTAAAAACGCATTGTATTTAGACACGCTATATTTGATTAAGTTACTTAAATTTATCTGCACAATTATACCTTTGGGACTAGTATATCTCTGGGCCAAGCTGCATATTAATTCAATACGCAAATATAGTTACATGGAGTCCTTACTGAATGTCATTGAACACGAATAACAATATCCCCGATATCGATAGTCAAGAAACTCAAGAGTGGCTTGATGCACTGATGTCTGTGATTGAGAATGAAGGTCATGAGCGCGCGCACTATTTGCTGGAAGCGATGATCGATAAAGCGCGCCGTACCGGTGCTAACCTGCCTTACAACGCGACGACTGCATACCTAAACACTATCCCAACTCATTTGCAGGCTAAATTGCCTGGCGACCCTGAAATGGAGCGTCGCATACGCGCACTCGTGCGCTGGAACGCAATTATGACCGTGCTGCGCGCCAACGAAAAATCTCCTGGTGTGGGCGGTCATATTGCAAGCTTTCAATCCGCAGCTACACTTTACGACACTGGTTTTAATTACTTTTTCCGTGCATCGAATGAGAATTTCGGTGGTGATTGTGTTTATTTTCAGGGTCACTCTTCACCAGGTGTGTACGCACGTGCCTACCTGGAAGGCCGCATCACTGAAGAGCAGATGGATAACTTCCGTCAGGAGACTGGGGGCAACGGCTTGCCTAGCTACCCCCATCCATGGCTAATGCCTGATTTCTGGCAGTTTCCGACTGTTTCTATGGGCTTAGGTCCGATTGCCGGTATTTATCAAGCGCGTTTTCTGAAATATTTGCATGATCGTGGCATCGCTGATACCAGTGACCGCAAGGTTTGGGTGTTCTGTGGTGACGGTGAGATGGATGAACCCGAATCATTGGGTGCTATCTCACTTGCCAGCCGTGAGAAACTCGATAACCTGATTTTTGTGATTAACTGTAACTTGCAGCGTCTTGATGGTCCGGTGCGTGGTAACGGTAAAATCATTCAAGAGCTTGAGTCTGACTTCAGGGGTTCTGGTTGGAATGTGTTGAAGGTGATCTGGGGTTCATACTGGGATCCACTTCTCGCCATGGATAAAGACGGCTTGCTCAGAAAACGTATGGAAGAGTGCGTGGATGGCGAGTATCAAAACTTTAAACAAAAAGGCGGTGCATACACACGCGAGCATTTCTTCGGTAAATATCCTGAGTTGAAAGAAATGGTAGCTGCCATGAGCGACCAGGATATCTGGCGTTTGAACCGTGGCGGTCATGACCCGCACAAAGTTTTTGCTGCCTATCATGCTGCTGTAAATCATCAAGGTCAGCCTACCGTAATTTTGGCTAAAACGGTTAAAGGTTATGGCATGGGTGAAGCTGGTGAAGGTCAGAATACCACCCATCAACAAAAGAGTATGGATATTGAGTCACTGAAAAAATTCCGTGACCGCTTTGATTTGCCACTGACCGATGCACAAGTGGAAAGCTTGAGCTATTACAAACCGGCAGAAGACTCACCTGAAATGAAATACATGGCAGAGCGCCGTGCCGCAATGGGTGGTTTTGTGCCACAGCGCCGTCGCAAGGGCAATGAACTCACAGTGCCGCAGCTTTCAGCATTTGAAAATATGCTGGGCTCTACCGGTGAGCGCGAAATTTCAACCACCATGGCGTTTGTGCGTATCCTGTCTACCTTGGTGCGTGATAAAGAAATCGGCAAATATGTGGTGCCGATTGTGCCGGATGAAGCGCGTACCTTCGGTATGGAAGGTATGTTCCGCCAGTTGGGCATCTACGCAAGTCAAGGTCAGCTCTATGAGCCACAAGATTCTGATCAGGTCATGTTCTACAAAGAATCTAAAGACGGTCAGATTCTGGAAGAGGGGATTAACGAGGCTGGTGCATTCTCAAGCTGGCTGGCAGCGGCTACATCGTATTCTGTTACCGGCAAACAGATGATTCCATTCTACATTTACTACTCCATGTTCGGTTTCCAACGTATTGGTGATCTGGCATGGTTAGCTGGTGATTCGCGTGCACGTGGTTTCTTGCTAGGTGCAACCGCCGGGCGCACCACGTTGAACGGTGAAGGTCTACAGCATGAAGATGGCCATAGCCATTTGATGTCTGCCACCATTCCCAACTGCGTGTCTTATGACCCAACATTTGCATACGAGCTGGCTGTAATCATTCAAGATGGTTTGCGCCGCATGGTGCAAAACCAAGAGGATGTCTACTACTACATCACTTTGATGAACGAAAACTACAGTCATCCGGAAATGCCAAAAGGCTCAGAGGAAGGCATTCTGAAAGGGATGTACAGCTTCAGTAAGTCTAAAGTTAAAGGCGATAAAGTTCAGCTCATGGGCAGCGGTGTGATTCTGCGTGAAGTGATTGCAGCAGCAGAATTGCTGGAAAAAGACTGGGGCATCGGTGCTGATGTGTGGAGTGTGCCTAGCTTTACTGAATTGCGTCGTGAAGGTTTGGATTGCGAGCGCTGGAATATGCTTAACCCGGAAAAACCGCAGAGAGTCTGCTATGTGGCTGAGTGCCTGAAAGATGCGAAAGGTCCGGTGATTGCCTCTACAGATTATATGAAGAGCTTTGCTGAACAAATTCAGCGTTTTGTGCCTACACGCTTTGTGGCGCTGGGAACGGATGGCTTTGGTCGCTCAGACAGCCGTGAAGCTTTGCGCAGCTTCTTTGAAGTGAATAGATATTACGTTGTGGTTGCTGCGCTCAAAGCTTTAAGCGATGACGGTAAGCTGCCAGTGGTGAAGGTTGCCGAGGCGATTAAGAAATATAAGTTAGACGCTAACAAGCCTAACCCTACGACAGTTTAAGGACATACACAGATGGCAGTTCAAGAAATTTTAGTCCCTGATATCGGTAATTTTGATAGCGTGGATGTGATTGAGGTGTTAGTAAAGCCTGGTGACAGCCTTGCAAAGGATGATTCAATCATCACTGTGGAATCCGATAAGGCCTCTATGGATATTCCTGCGCCTTTTGCCGGCGTGGTCAAGGAAGTGAAAATCAAAGTGGGAGATAAAGCGTCTCAGGGTACACTGATGTTGACGATGGAAGTTTCAGATACGGCACAACCTGCTGCAACAGCTGCGGTTGAATCAGCTAAAGCTGAAGCGCCAAAAGCAGCGCCAGTTGCAGAAGCGCCAAAAATTGCCATTCCTGAGCCAACGCGTCCAGCACCGGAACCACCTAAACCGATTGCGCCAGCGAATCAACCAGCTCCTGTAGGTGAGAGTGTAGTGGTTGCTGGCGGCAAACTTTCACATGCCAGTCCATCTGTACGTCGTTTTGCCAGAGAGCTGGGTGTGAATTTGGCTTTTGTGAAAGGTACGGGTCCTAAAAACCGTATTTTGGAAAGTGATGTTCAGGCCTATGTGAAAGGTGAGTTGGCAAAACCACGCACCGAAAACATGGGGGCAGGCGTCAGCAGCTTGGCCGCATTGCCTATGCCAGTGATTGATTTCAGTCAGTTTGGTCCCATTGAAACCAAGGCGCTGTCTCGTATTAAAAAGCTTTCAGGAGCAAACTTGCATCGCAATTGGGTTACTGCACCGCATGTCACCCAGTTTGATGAAGCCGACATTACCGATCTTGAAGACTTCCGTAAATCGATGCAGGCAGAAGCTGAAAAGCGTGGTGTTAAGCTGACCATGTTAGCGTTTTTGATTAAGGCCTCTGTAAACGCATTGAAAGCCTATCCTAACTTTAATGCGTCATTGTCACCTGACGGTGATAGCTTGATTTTGAAAAACTATTACAACATCGGCTTTGCTTGCGACACCCCAGATGGTTTAGTGGTGCCGGTAGTGCGTGACGTGCATCAAAAAGATGTGCTGGATATTGCGCGTGATTTGGGCGAGCTTTCAGCCAAAGCGCGTGAGCGCAAGCTGAAAGTGGAAGAAATGCAAGGTGGCTGCTTTACGATTTCAAGCTTGGGTGGCATTGGTGGCACGATGTTCACGCCGATTATCAATTGCCCAGAAGTGGCGATTTTAGGTGTATCTCGCTCATCTATGCAGCCGGTATATGACCCCAAAACCAAAACATTCGAACCACGCCTGATATTACCCATGTCATTATCATATGACCATCGTGTGATTGACGGTGCAGATGGCGCACGCTTCACCAGCCATATGCGTATGATGTTATCTGATGTGCGCAGGCTGCTGCTGTAACTGGCGATTAGAATTACAAAAAAGGGCGCATTTTGCGCCCTTTTTTGTGTGCGCTTACGCTAGTGTTGATGAGAGATTTACTATCAAATCGGCATGAAAGCTGTAGGTTTAATGTTAAAATCGCCACAAATCATTTAGGCATTAGCAAAGGGTTTGCATGAGTAATTTAGTCGAAGTACTAGTCCCGGATATCGGCAATTTTGATAGCGTTGATGTAATCGAGGTGTTGGTGAAAACAGGTGACGTGATTGCCAAAGAAGATTCACTGATTACGGTAGAGTCAGACAAGGCGTCCATGGATATTCCATCTTCCCATTCTGGTACGGTAAAAGAAGTGAAAATCAAAGTCGGCGATAAAGTGGCCAAAGGTTCTTTGATATTGCTAGTGGAAGCTGAAGACGCCCTGGCTGAAGCACCAAAAGCCGAGACTGCAAAAGTTGAAATGGCAGCCCCAGTTGCCCCTGCAAAAGTAGAAACTAACGTTGCGCCAGCTGCAGTTAAACCTTCGGCAGGGAATAATGACATCAACACCCAAGTGGTTGTTTTAGGTTCCGGCCCTGGTGGATACACAGCGGCTTTTCGCGCTGCGGATTTAGGTCTACAGGTGGTGCTGGTTGAGCGTTACTCCACGCTGGGTGGTGTGTGCCTGAATGTGGGTTGTATTCCGTCAAAAGCACTTTTACATACAGCTAAAGTGATTACTGAGGCTGAAGAAACCAGTCATCACGGCGTAAGTTTTGGTGCGCCTAAAGTCGATTTGGAGCAGCTGAGGACTTGGAAAGCCAATGATGTGGTGGGTAAGTTGACCGGCGGCTTAGCGCAGATGGCAAAGCAGCGTGGCGTTACCGTATTGAACGGTGTTGGTCAATTCATCAGTTCTCATCAAATTGCGGTAACCGCGGCAGATGGCAAAGTCACCACGATTGGTTTTGAAAATGCGATTATTGCGGCAGGGTCTCAGGCGACTAAGTTCCCGGGCGCACCCGTTGATGAGCGGATTATGGATTCCACCGGAGCATTGGCGCTGGCGGATATACCTAAGCGTTTATTGGTGATTGGTGGTGGCATTATCGGTCTGGAAATGGGTACTGTGTATGATGCACTCGGCTCTAAAGTGAGCGTGGTTGAGTTTACAGATGGCTTGATTCAGGGCTGTGACCGTGATTTGGTTCGCCCACTGCAGAAGCGCATGGAAAAACGCTTCGAGGCGATTATGCTTAACACTAAGGTAGCGAGTATGGAAGCCAAAAAAGATGGCATCCATGTGACGTTTGAAGGGGTGAATGGCAATACCGACGCACCTAAAGACGTGCAAGTATACGATCGCGTGCTGGTTTCGATTGGCCGTCGCCCGAATGGCAAAAACATTGGTGCAGAAAATGCGGGCATTGCGGTAGACGATTATGGTTTTATCAAAGTTGATAAACAGATGCGTACCAACGTGCCTCATATTTTTGCCATCGGCGACATTGTCGGTCAGCCTATGCTGGCACATAAAGCCACCCATGAAGGCAAAGTGGCGGCTGAAGTGATTGCAGGTCAGAAAGTAGAGTTTATCGCCTCAGTCATCCCATCGGTGGCGTACACTGACCCAGAGGTGGCCTGGGCAGGCGTCACAGAAATTGAAGCCAAAGCTAAGGGGATTGCTATTGAAAAGGCCAGCTTCCCGTGGGCTGCCAGCGGACGTGCTCTTTCTATTGCACGCACTGAAGGCGCGACTAAATTAATTTTTGATAAGGAAACGCATCGCCTAATCGGTGCGGGGATTGTGGGCACCAATGCTGGTGAATTGCTGGCAGAAGCTGTACTAGCCATTGAGATGGGTGCAGATGCTCATGATTTGGGTTTAACCATTCACGCGCACCCCACACTCTCAGAAACAGTGTGTTTTGCCGCCGAGATGAAAGAAGGCACCATTACTGATCTTTACATTAAAAAACGTTAGATATTAACAAGCGTTGTTTTCACTAGGTAATAAAAAAGCGGGGTTGGCATTTGCCAACCCCGCTTTTTATTTAGAAGTTATTTTATGAGCTTAATCACAACTTACTTGTTTGAGTTCTGCCGCAGGGAAATTGGGTTTTAGTTGATTAATGTCAGCAATTTGATTTTCAGTGAGTGTGTTGAGCAGCAGGCTATGTTGCCCTTGACCGTTGTTGTGTAGGCTTTTCTCAAGGTTTTTAATCCCTTTTGCACGCAATTCCTGCATGAGTTTTGTAGCAAGCAATTCATCTTCAAAAATGCCAAAAGAGATGGCATTTTTCCACTTGTCTTCCTGCACCACAAATAAATCCTTAACCCCAAGCGCTCTTAATTCAGCCGCTTTTTTTTGTGCATCCGCAGTAGTTTTGAGTGGTGCGCGGTAAACCCAGTAACGTTTAGGCTGTTCCGAGTCTAGGGTTTTTGAGTTTGCCTGAATATTGATGGCAGTAAGCATCTTAATTGCATTGTCCAGATTCGCATCAGAGAACGTGCCCCATTCGTAGCAATTTTCGCTTGCGATTTCAGGTGCAGACGCTGCGGTTTTTAAGGGTAGTGCGCTAATGTCTGCTTGGGATAAGATTTTGATTTTTTCAGGTTTAATTTCCGCCAGCCTGATTTCAGGCTTGCCGGGTAAAAATCTGGCTGCATTAAAGCCCGCCATCAGCAGCAAATTAAGAATGAGTAATAAGAAAAATACACGTTTCATGACTTGTCGCTTGGTTTGTTTTGAGCACTATAAATGCAATATAAGCCCTTTAAAACCAGATTATCAACGAACTGCACTTGGTTTGTCACGGTCGTGCAGAGATACTTTGCAATGACATTGGCATCGCCACCGCTGATGATGACCTGCGCTGCAGTTTGGTAGCGTTTCTGGATGGTCGTTAACATATTCTGGATGGCGCCGCAGATTGCATTTAATGCACCATTTTGCATGGCATCGGCGGTGTTGAGGTTGAGTGTACTGCCGCTGATATTGGCATTGGTGTCATTATGTTGTAGTTGGGCGGTCGAATGGCCTAGACTGGATTGCATTAAGTTTAAGCCCGGTAATATCATCCCGCCGATAAAGTCTGCCTGATTATGATGATTCTGCAGCTTCACTAGCGCATCAATAGTAACGGCAGTCCCTGCGTTAACCACCACGCAAGTCATATGCTGCATCTGCCACGCTGCGATTAAAGATGCCCAGCGGTCAGTACCCAAAGTCTCCGGCCGTGCGTAGTGATTCAATATATTGCAGCATTCAGCACTGCTTTTTAACCAATCTATGTGTACATGATGGTCGCTCAGTATATTGTGTATGGTTCTGGCGTGGGCTTCACCGGCTACATTTGAAATGAGCACAGAGGAAACTGTTTCAAGCGGCAGCGATAAATTTTTCAAGGCCGCGTTGATGCATGTGCCGGCTTGTGTAATTTCACCCTGCGCATCAAACATCGCCCATTTTGTTCTGGTATTACCTGCATCAATCGCTAGAAACATGTGATGTGTTCTCTTTAGTAGGCTCGCAGGCTGACTTCGCCGGAAATAAACCGCTGCTCACCATCCGCGGTGGCAAGCAACAGGCTGCCATCTTCAGCGATACCAATGACTGCACCATGATGTTCTTTGCCGTCCGGCATGAGCATGCGAACTTGCTGTTGGTGATAAGCATGATGTTGCATCCATTCGTCTCTAAAAACTGAAAATCCGGATTGCTCAAACATGGTCAATACTTGGCGTAAATGTTTCAGCAGTGAGCCAAGCAGTTGGTTGGGGTCTATCGTTTGTGGCGCAATACTATGTAAATCGGTCGCTGGCTGGTCAATCTGCTGCTTGATGCTGTCTGGCAACTTTAGATTAATGCCAACCCCAATCACTGCGGTGCTCGCACCTTCCATATCGCCCTGCAGTTCGATCAAAATGCCGGCAAGTTTTTCACCATGAATGAGCACATCGTTAGGCCATTTAAGTTTGGCACTATCAATGCCCAACGCATTCAAACTACGTATCAGTGCGATACCCACCACTAAACTCAAGCCTGATAGCGCAGCGGCGCCACGCTGAAAGCGCCACAGCAAGGAGAAAATCAGGCTCGCGCCCAGGCTAGCCTGCCAGTTGCGCCCGCGTCGGCCACGCCCCTGGCTTTGCAGATTAGTGGCTACGCAAGTGCCATGCCCGTATGTGTGCATATTCTGCATTAAATAACTATTGGTTGAAGGCAGATGGTCATGCACTTCCAACTGTAAATCTGAATACTCAATTTCTATCGTTTTCAATACTGCGGCTTTGTCGAGCAGTTGGATAGCACTAGGCAGTTTATAGCCACGGCCTCGCACAGAAAAAACCTCTATGCCAAGTGATTCAGCATGCTGCAGGGCATTCCAGACGCTAGCGCGACTGATGCCAAAATGTTGGGCGATGGCTTCACCGGAATGGAACTTTCCGTCTGACAGCAATCTTAGAATGGGAAACGTCAGTGCATTCATAATGCAGAAAGTTTAGCACAGCACTTGCCGTCGGCACGCTGTCAATTTTTGAAGGTCACTCATCAAGCTGGTGTAAAATACTGAAAAATTTAAATATCACATATCGCCATGTCATCAGAAAAAAATCCAAATCAATTGCCTGCACCTGCTTCTAATTTTATTCGTGCCATTATCGAAAAAGATTTGAGTCAGGATAAATATACAAGTAAAAAGTGGGCAGGCAGTCCAGGTGATGCAAAACATCATGAGGCCGGGCAAGTGGATTTTGCCAAAATCCGTACACGTTTTCCGCCGGAGCCAAACGGTTATCTGCACATCGGTCATGCTAAATCCATATTTCTCAACTTTGGTTTGGCGCAGGATTTTAATGGTGTTTGTCATTTGCGTTTTGATGACACCAACCCGGAAAAAGAAAGTCAGGAGTATGTAGACAGTATTTCCGATAACGTGAAATGGCTGGGGTTTGGCTGGCAGAACGGTAGTGAGAGCAATTTGTATTTTGCCAGTGATTATTTTGATTTCATGTATCGCGCTGCAGAGTGTCTTATTGAAAACGGCCATGCTTATGTCGATGAGCAGACGGCCGATGAGATGCGCATCAATCGTGGCACGTTGACAGAGCCTGGCAAGGACTCACCATTCCGTAATCGCAGTGTGGCAGATAATCTTGCGCGTTTCCGTGAGATGCGCGATGGCAAGCATGCCGATGGCAGCATGGTTTTGCGCGCCAAAATTGACATGGCCTCGCCCAATATTAATATGCGTGACCCGGCTATTTATCGCGTGCGCCGCGCGCATCATCACAACACGGGCGATAAATGGTGCATTTATCCGATGTACACCTTTGCACACCCGATTGAAGATGCGCTGGAACGTATTACGCATTCGATTTGCACGCTGGAGTTTGAAGATCAGCGTCCGTTCTATGACTGGCTGCTGGAGCGTTTAGCTGAGGCAGGTTTGCTGGCACATCCGCTGCCAAAACAATACGAGTTCGCACGTCTAAATCTGACTTATGTGGTGCTATCGAAGCGCAAGCTCATTCAGTTGGTAGAAGAAAAACATGTCAGCGGCTGGGACGATCCGCGTCTGCCCACATTGGCCGGTGCGCGTCGTCGCGGCTACACTCCAGCTGGCTTTAAGCTGTTTACTGATCGCATTGGCGTGAGTAAAGCCGATTCCTGGATTGAATACACCATTCTTGAAGACTGCATGCGCGAAGTGTTGAACATCGACGCGGAGCGTCGCATCGCGGTATTGGATCCAATTAAATTGGTGATTGATAACTACCCTGATGGTCAAAGTGAAGACTGTTTTGCACCGAATCATCCCTTAAAGCCTGAACTGGGCAAGCGCACTGTTCAGCTTTCCAAAGAGCTCTGGATTGAGCGCGAAGATTTCATGGAAGAACCGATAAAAGGCTACTTCCGACTATTCCCCGGCAACATGGTGCGCCTGCGCTACGGTTATGTGGTGAAATGTACCGGTTGCGAAAAAGATAGAAACGGCCATGTGACTATAGTGCATTGTGAATATCTACCAGATACGAAATCCGGAACCCCGGGATCAGATAGCGTTAAAGTCAAAGGCAATATTCACTGGGTATCAGCCGCACATGCTTATGAATGTGAAGTGCGTTTGTACGATCGCCTGTTTAAAGAGGCCAATCCGGGTAATGGTGACCGTGATTTCCTAGAAGATATTAACCCAAACTCAGTGCAAGTGATTACGGCGCAGCTGGAGCAGAGCCTCCGGAATGCAAAACCGGAAGACAGCTTTCAATTTGAGCGCCACGGGTATTTTGTGGCCGACAGAAAAGACAGCATAGCGGGTAAGCCGGTTTTCAACCGTACTGTGACATTACGTGACGCATGGCAGAAGTAGCCCATCACAAATCGGTTGCCCTGCCTGAGGCCTATCGATTACTGAATCACGGCCCGACCATCCTGGTGACTTCTGCCTATGGCGACAGGCGCAATATTATGGCGGCCGCTTGGAATGTGCCGCTGGACTTTGATCCGCCCAAAATCATCGTGGTGATTGATAAAAATACTTATACACGTGAATTGATTGAGGCTTCTGGTACGTTTGCTATCAATATTCCTTGTGTGGCGCAGATTGATACGGTGCAGCAGGTGGGCAGCAGTTCCGGCCGAGATTTGCTAGAAACAGATAAGTTTGCAGTTTTCGGTTTAGAAACATTTGCTGCAAAAGAAATTAATGCGCCCATGGTGCAAGGCTGTGTGGGCTGGCTGGAATGTAAAGTTATCCCCGAGCCGCATAACCAAAACACATATGATTTGTTCATTGCAGAAGTGGTGGCGGCTTATGCTGATGAGCGTGTGTTTTCAGATGGACGCTGGCATTTTGAGGGTCATGACACGCTTAGCACCATTCATCATGTGGCGGGTGGCAGCTTCTTCGCTGCAGGCAAGGTGTATCAGGCTGGTCATAAGCGCTAATTTTTGTTACGTTAAGCATATTCTTTGCTGAGGTGCTTATTCATGAAAAAGTCCCATGTACATCGCCGCAAACGCAGCCATGCCAAGAAAAGCGGTTTGCCGCCTGGCACATTGGTGTATGTAGGCAGGGGGGATGACGACCTCAGTCGGCTTGAGAAACCCAAGCTTACCCTCATCAGCTTCAACACTCAGTTTTTTGAAGAGACAGTTATCACGCCAGACGCGCTGGCGACACTCAAACCCAAGCCCAATCACAAGCTCTGGCTCAATGTGCATGGCATTCACGATGCTGATTTGATTAAACAGATTGGGCAGTGTTTTGATTTGCATCCATTGGTGCTTGAAGATATTTTAAATACAGAGCAGCGCCCGAAAATTGATGAGTATGACCATTATCTGGTCCTAGAAACACGCTGTTTTTATTATGACAAAGCCGCGTTGGCTGTGAGCTCAGAGCAGATAAGTCTGGTGTTGGGTCGTGATTTTATTCTGACTTTCCAAGAGCGCTCTACCGGCGCGTTCACCCCTGTTCGCGAGCGTTTGCGTTCTGAGTATTCTCCTATGCGGGGTTTGGGAGTGGATTATCTGGCTTATTCTTTGTTGGATAGTATTGTGGACAAATACTTTCAGGTGCTGGAGCAGATGGATGACGACAGCGAAGCGCTGGAAGACGCACTGTTGGCCAAGCCCAGCATCGCGCAGTTGCACAATATTCATCAGCTCAAGCGTGTGACGATTGAGCTGCGTCGAGTGGTATGGCCGCTGCGCGAAGTGATTAATCACCTGACGCGCAATGAGCATGGATTTTTCAATGCAGCAACGATTCCTTATTTGCGTGATATTTATGACCATACGGTTAGTTTCATTGAGTCTCTGGAATCTATTCGTGATAGCCTGTCTGGCCTAATGGATATTTATATGACCAGCGTCAGCAACCGTGTTAATCTGGAAGTGCGGGCGCTGACTGTGGTAGCAATGCTGTTCATGCCGGCCACGTTGATTGCTGGTATTTTTGGCATGAATTTTACTGAGATGCCCTGGATACATGCGCCGCACGGGTTTTGGTGGGCGCTTTTGATAATGGCCGCTATTGCGCTGCTGATGTTGATGATATTCTGGCGCAGACAATGGTTAAGCAGTCAGACCCAACTTTAAGTATGAAGTATCAAAGGTAGATTTTAATCATGACCAAACCACTTAAATATGTATATAAAATCCGCAGCCGCAATGGCGTCGTGGTTAATAATTTACAGATTTACGGGCGCACTGAAGAAGAGGCTCGTGAAAAGCTGATGCAGATGTATCGCCATTGTGAGATTCTGGCCTGCAATATGGTGCCAGAACATTACGCCAACTCCTACTATGAAGAAGTCCTCGACGTGATTACCAAGGATGAATGATTCAAAAGTTGAGTAGTAAAAAAATCGAATAATTCAGAAAATCACAACGATTCAAAAATAAGTAGTAGCTTAAACTGCGCTGCCGTTCACATGAATCAGGTCTTGCGCAAGCAGTTCATCGAGCAGGCTGCTGTAGTTGATAGCACCAACACTGTTGCTGTTGTAACTAAAAATATCTTGTTTGTTGCTGGGGCTTTCTGCCACTGTCACGTTTTCAGCAATCATGGTGGTTAGCACATCTGCGCCAAACGCGTTTAACGCCATGTCATGCACATGTTTGGTCATGTTGCGTCTCTTATTATAGCGCGTCATTAAATAGCGTCTGGGAATGCGTCTTTTCAAAAATGGCTCAAGTGCAGTGAGCGTTTTTTCCACTTTTTTTGCGCCCTCGAAAGACAAAAAATCCGAGGCGATTGGCACAATCAACACATCTGCCGTAAAAATTGCTCCCAACGACAGTACACCGATATATGGACAGCAGTCGATAAGCACGTCGCGCTGCGGATGCTCTTTTTCAAGGGCCGACAAGCCTGCGCCAAAGCGGTTGAGAATAGCGGGGCCCCTGCCGAAAATTGAATCCACTTTGATAAGCTGTTTGTTGGACGGTATCAGGTCACCCAAACTCTCCCAATGCACCATCAGCTCATGCAAGGGCTGATTATCCTGATAAAAATTAAATAGGCTTTTGCTGGTATCAAACGCGGGGTTGGGGTGTGTCTGTGTCAAATGTCCCTGTGGATCCATGTCAATCAGCAGCGGCCTAGTGTTGCGACGATACAATGCACCTGCCAGATTAAGTGCAGTCGTGGTTTTGCTGACGCCACCTTTTTGATTGAATATTGCAATTTTAGCCATAAGCTATGGTAAGCCACTATTTGATAATCATTATTGTAGATTCGATGTAATCAATACTAACATATTGAAAATATTCAATTACTCAATCAAATGTAAAACATTATTGATTATAAAATTGCGCGTGCTTAATCCTAGACTTTAATTAAAGCGGCATAGTAACTGCGAATTTTGGCGGCTTTGGGGGCTGCCACTGCCAAGCAATAAGGCTGGAACGGATTTTTATCAAAATAATGTTGATGATAATCCTCAGCCGGATAGAAAGTTGCGGCGTCATTCACTTGCGTTACGATAGGGTTAGGCCAGATGCCCTGCTTGTTCAGCTGTTCTATCATCTGCAGCGTTGCCGTTTTCTGTGCTTCACTCTGGCAGAATACGGCAGAGCGGTACTGTGTGCCTGCATCATTACCCTGACGGTTTAGAGTGGTCGGGTCATGACTTACAAAAAATATTTCCAGCAGGGTTTCAAAGCTGATCACATCGGCATCAAAACTAATTTTTATAGCCTCCGCATGGCCAGTGTCACCGTTACAAATTTCCTTGTAAGTGGGGTTGCTGGTGTGGCCGCCGATATAACCAGAAACCACTTGATTAACGCCTTTAAGCTGGCTGAACACGGGTTCGGTGCACCAGAAACAGCCACCAGCAAAAACTGCGATTTGTTCGTTTTGCATGTTGAGTCATCTCCATTATCGTTTTAAAACTTAATTACTTATTTGTAGTCATCGCTTAGTCAGTTTAGTTGCGTAAAGATTACAATTTGATGATGAATTTGAATGCTAATTTAAATGCATTATATGTGGACTTTAACTCCTATTTTGCCTCGGTAGAGCAGCAGCTGGTGCCAGCATTGCGTGGCAAACCCGTGGGGGTTCTGGCAGTGATGGCAGAAACCACCTGCTGTATTGCCGCGAGTTATGAGGCTAAGGCTTTTGGCATTAAAACCGGTACCGTGGTGCATGACGCGCGTAAGCTTTGCCCAGATATTGTGTTTGTGCAGGCACGACCCCCGGTCTATGTGGAATATCATCACAAGCTGATTGAGATTGTAGAAAGCTGCACTCATGTAGAGAAAGTCCTCTCTATTGATGAAATGGTGTGCAAGCTCACAGGCAGTCAACAGATAAAAGAAAATGCGCTAAAACTGGCTACCAGAATCAAGCAGAGTATTGCCAAAAACGCTGGCGATTATATTAAGTGTTCGATAGGTATCGCGCCCAATACATTTTTAGCCAAAGTGGCCTCAAATATGCAGAAGCCAGATGGTTGTGTCGTGATTGAGAGTCATGAACTGCCGCAGCGTTTATTCGGCTTGGCGCTGCGCGATTTAAACGGTATCGGTAAACAAATGGAGGCTAGACTTAACCGATTTAAGATTAATACGGTGGAGCAGCTTTATCAGGCGAATCGGCAACAGCTGCAGACGGCTTGGGGCAGCGTTGAAGGTGAGCGCATGTATGACAAACTGCGCGGTATAGAACCTTATTATGTGAAAAATGCACGCAGTAGTTTGGGGCATTCGCATGTACTGCCGCCAACGCTGCGCAATCAGGCGGGGGCTAAAGCAGTGCTCCATCGGCTATTGCAAAAAGCTAGCATGCGCATGCGCAGCTATGATTTGCTGGCTTCCAGAATCGCGGTAAAAATTAAGTTCAGGAATATGCCGAGCTGGTATTTAGAGAGTGCAATTTCGCCTACCGACAATACACTTACTTTAATAAAAGCTTTGGAAACGTTTTTGCAGCATTATCCACGCACTAAGCACGAGCCTTATGCCGTGGGCGTGTCATTTTCCGGATTGGTGACTGCAGAAGAAGCTGCGCGTGATTTGTTTCAGGTGGAGCCGCTGGAGAATGAGAAAAAGCTCAATAAGGCGATTGATGCGCTCAACCTTAAATTTGGTAAAAATACGATTTATTTTGGCGGTGCGCATCAGGCGTTGAAAGATGCGCCCATGCGTATCGCATTCAACCATATTCCTGATTTGAAAGTGGAAGGGGATGACGAGGCAACTTAGGCAGGCTCATGAAAAGCATGAGTTACAAAACATTTACAACTCCAGGTCAGCGTAAAGCTTGAGTGTGTCGTTGACTGACTGTGTGCATCAATCAAATTGTTTATTGAAATGCTCGCATTGTACACACAGGAATATTGTGCAATTGGCTTGATAACGACAAGCAACAAAGGAGAAGTTAAATGCTTAGTAGTCAAATAAATTCAACCGCAATTCTGAAAAAGTCTCTGATGCTGACCGCGTTCGCAGCATCCGTGTTTGCCGCGCCAGCAATGGCTGATGACCAGTATGTAGATTCGGCTCGCGTACTGTCGGTGACGCCTAAAACAGAAAGTGTGAATATTCCGCGTCAAGAGTGCAGAACCGAATATCAGCAGCAAAGCTATAGCAGCCAAAACAATTCGATTCTGGGGGCGGTGATTGGCGGCGTTGCCGGCGGTTTGCTAGGCAATACTGTAGGTCGAGGCAGTGGGCGTGTTGCTGCCGCTGCAGTCGGTGCGGGTGTAGGTGCGATTGCCGGTGACCGTATCAGCAGAAATAACGCGGTGACTACACGCAGTGTGCCAGTTGAAACTTGCTATCAGGTAGACAACTGGCAAACCGTCAACACAGGTTATTTGGTCACTTATGAGTATAACGGCAGAACTTACAGTACGGTGACTGCAGCAGACCCCGGTGATTATATTGATGTAAATGTGATTGTGACACCTAACAGCCGCGTGGTTTCTCAGGTTGATTACATTGAACCGGCTTATGACCCCAATCCGCGCTGGAATAACGGCCGTGGCTATGGGAGGCCACATAAAAACTATCGCAATCAGCACCGCTACTACTAATTGGTGATGTCATCCGTATAATCTTTCTATTAATACGCTCCTCTTAGCCTGACTGGACTTTTCACCGGTCAGGTTTTTTTGTGCCAATTTTTTGCAGATTAAGCCGTGTGCCCTGAGTTGCAAGTAAAATTACAGTTCATTAACTTTATTAGCGATACTCGTGAAACTTATCGTCGATTATGCTTTGACTCACACTACGCTCGGGCTGACTGCAGATAGCGCTTTATCGCACATGCTGGCGATTGCAGCGATTAGCCTACACCAGAAGCCATTAGAAGCGTTGGTTGCGGAACAGTTTGGTCTGACTGCCCAGCCTGATTATCCATTGGCTGTGATTGCTGCCGCTGCAGATGGCTTGGATATTGGCAATGCATACTGGTTGAGAGCCGATCCGGTGCATATGCTGCTGCAGCGTGACAGTTTTAGCTTGAGCGAGCCGGTACCGCTGCAGGTTGAACCTGAGCACGCGAAAAGTTTAATTCTTGATTTGAACCGACATTTTAATCAGGAAGACATGCACTTCGTGTTGGGTAATTCCGGTACATGGTATCTGCGTCTGGATAAAACGCCGCAGATTCAAACTACACTACCTAGCGTGGCGATGGACAGGAATATCTATTCATTTATGCCTGCAGGTGCTGATGCTTCAAAATGGCTGGCCTATATGAATGAAATTCAGATGCTACTGCATGACAATGCGGTGAACCATGTGCGTGAAAGCATGCAGCAGCCTGCAATTAATAGTATCTGGTTTTCAGCGGGGGGTAAGCTGCCACCTCAACAGCAGGGGATTCATTCGGCTACTGCTGTGGTGGCTGTGAATGCTTTGTATCAAGGTCTGGCCGAGTATGCGGGTGTGGCTAGTTTATCGCCGCAACTCAGTCTGACGCAATTACTCACCCAATCTTGTGCAGAATTACGCGTCGCAATGTCTGATCAGCATGCCGTGGATGACTCCTTCAAGCTGCTGTTCGATGCGCTTGCGGCTAAAAAGATAAGCCATCTCACCCTCAATTTAGGTTGTTATGACCAAACCTTAGTCGCAAATCTGAGACCTGCAGACAGGTTTAAATTCTGGCGTAAGCGTAAAGCTTTAAGTGCATACCTATAAGCCTTTATATTATGAGCTACCATCTGTGATCATTATCAAATGACGACAATCAAACAACGCGATTATCCCCAGTCAGCAGTTGATCAACTGCAACAGGCGGGATTGCCCCCCTTGTTGGCAAAATTATTCGCAGCGCGTGGGGTACAAGACGCAGCTGCGGTGGGAGTGAGCTTGGGGCAATTGCTGGCGCCTGATACCTTAACAAATAATGCGCAGATGGCTGTGCTGTTGGCCAATGCAATTCTGGCCGGTAAAAAACTGCTGGTGGTTGGCGATTATGATGCTGATGGCGCTACCGCGACAGCTGTTGCAATCAAGGGGCTGCGCGCATTTGGTGCAGATGTTGGGTTTTTGGTGCCGAACCGTTTTGAATATGGTTATGGGTTAACCCCGGAAATTGTGGCGCTTGCTGCGCAGCAAGCGCCTGACATCATTATTACCGTGGACAATGGTATTGCCAGTGTGGATGGTGTGGTAGCAGCAAATGCACGAGGTATACAGGTGTTGATCACCGACCACCATTTACCAGGCGAGCTCAGGCCTGATGCCGCTTGCATCGTAAATCCCAATCAGCGCGGTTGTGACTTTGCCAGCAAGAATCTTGCGGGTGTTGGGGTCATGTTTTATGTTCTGTTGGCGCTCAGGACAGAAATGCGCGCACGTGGCCAATTTACGCAAACCGCGGAACCTAATCTAAGTGAATTGCTGGATCTGGTGGCGCTGGGTACGGTGGCCGATCTGGTGAAGTTGGACGCTAACAATCGCATTTTGGTAGAGCAGGGATTGCGCAGAATTCGTGCCGGTGTCTGCAGTCCGGGGATTACCGCCTTGCTGCAGATTGCGGGACGTGACCCGAAAACGGCAACTGCGCAGGATCTTGGCTTTTACGTAGGGCCGCGTTTGAATGCGGCTGGCCGTTTGGATGACATGACACTAGGCATACAATGTTTGCTGGCTAAAACACAAACAGAGGCTGTGCATATGGCACAGACCTTGCATAACTTTAACCTGCAGCGCCGTAGTATCGAAACGGATATGCAGGAAAGTGCCAATATCGAGCTGGATGATGCCGCTGTTGCGCAGCAGTACTCCATCAGCATTTATCAGCCAGACTGGCATCAAGGCGTTATCGGCATTTTGGCGTCGCGTATCAAAGAACGGCATCATCGGCCTGTCATTGCATTTGCAGATGCGGGAGATGGTTTGATTAAAGGTTCCGGACGCTCGATTGCTGGCTTGCACATGCGTGATGCACTGGATTTACTCAGCAAGCAGCAGCCGGAGTTGCTAGTGAAATTTGGCGGTCATGCTATGGCTGCAGGACTCACCATTATGGCTGAGAATTTTGAATTATTTAAACTTAACTTTGAGCACGTAGTAAGAAGTCTGATAAGTGAAGCTGAGCTAGAATCAGTGTTGGAGGTCGATGGACACTTAGCAGCGTCAGAAATGAATTATGAAATGGCACGGCTGCTGGAAAATCAGGTCTGGGGTCAGGGCTTTGCTCCACCCTTGTTTTTTGATGAGTTTGAAGTGGTGAATCAGCGCCTGTTAGCAGATAAACATTTGAAGCTAATGTTGAAACACGCCTCAGGCAATGTAGTGGAGGCGATTTATTTTAATCAGTCAGAGTTTCTGGATACTCGTATAAAGACCGCTTATCAACTGCAAACCAATACTTACAATGGCGCGCGGAAAATACAATTGAATTTGCGTTACGTCTTGCAATAGCTGGGTGTAATAGCAAAGAGTGCAATAACCAACAATATGATAACTATTAGTGAGGTGCAATCATGACTCAACAGCAGGCAGTGACGAAACTGGATGCTGAAGCGATGCGCTTGATGCTGCTGCCGCGTGAAGCTTCTGCACATAAAGGGGATTGTGGCAGTGTTGCTATCATCGGCGGCGATGATGGCATGGTGGGTGCGGCTTTGCTGGCAGCGCGTGCTGCTTTATTAAGTGGCGCAGGTCGTGTTTATGCAGCCATGCTCAGCTTGTCTGCACCTAGCGTGGATATGCTGCAGCCTGAAATTATGCTGCGCAGGCCTTTTGATTTGCTGCAGTTAAAACAGCTGGATGCGCTGGTGATTGGCCCGGGCTTGGGGCAGTCAATTGCAGCGATTGAGTTGCTCATTTTGTGGTTAAAGCATGCCGCTTCCAAAAACTTAGCACTAGTGCTGGATGCCGATGCACTTAATTTGATAGCTCAGCATGCGCATTTGGCGGATTTGCTAGCTGCGTGCACCTCTGCGACCGTGATGACACCCCATGCGGGTGAGGCGGCGCGATTGCTGCAAACTTCCGCAGCTGATGTGCAAAAGCGCCGTATTGAGTCTGCTTTGGAACTTGCTGCCAAATACCAATCCATATGTGTGCTCAAGGGCGCGGGCACGCTTTGCGCTGATGTTGAAGGGCGTTGTTTTATGAACGCAACCGGCAATCCCGCGCTGGCAACCGGCGGCACCGGAGATGTATTGGCTGGATTGATTGCCAGTTTGATTGCACAGGGTTTAAGTGCGATGGATGCAGCAAAGTTTGGTGTCTATGTCCACGGCTTGGCTGCGGATAATTTAGTGGCGCGTGGGGTAGGGGTGAGAGGAGTCACTGCTTCCGAATTGCTGATTGAAATACGGCATGTAATTAACCACATGTAATGTGCTGCCGGCCTCTGTTTCATTGACGTGTATCAGGCATGAAGCTAGAATGGCGCCAGTTTTAAAAACATCAATAAATCAATAGGTAAGATAGACATGCCAAGAAAATTAGTGGTTGCCAATTGGAAGATGCATGGCAGTCTAGCTTCAAACCAGCAACTCTTGACTGATTACATTCAAGCGCTTGGTTCCCTGCAGAATGTGGAGGTGGTGGTGTGTGTGCCATATCCATATCTTGCTCAGGCGCAGTCTATTCTGGCTTCAACCTCGATTGCGTGGGGTGCTCAAAACTTGAGCAAAGATGTAGTCGGCGCATATACCGGTGAGGTCAGTGCTAGTATGTTGTGTGACTTTGGTGCCAAATATGTGATTATTGGCCACTCCGAGCGCGCCACGGCCTATTGTGAATCCGACGAAAATATCGCCACTAAATTCATGCAAGCTAAAGTGCATGGCTTGACTCCAATTTTATGTGTGGGTGAAACCTTGATTGAGCGCGAAGCCGGTGTCATGGAAATGGTGGTCGCAAAACAGCTGGATACAATTATTCAGATGTATGGCGCTAGTTTATTTGCAGATGCGGTGGTGGCTTATGAGCCAATATGGGCGATTGGTAGCGGTTTGGCGGCGACTCCTGACCAAGCGGAGAGCATGCATGAGTTTATACGCGCCAGAATTGCAAGTTACGACAAAGTGGCTGCAGATCGCTTGAAAATCCTCTACGGGGGGAGCGTAAACCCGCAAAATGCGGTACAATTATTTGTTATGCAGAATATTAACGGCGGTTTAATCGGAAGATGTTCATTAAACGCGCAAGAATTTGAAGGAATATGCCGCGCAGCAAATTAAACCATGCCAGAAAGGTACGGTTTGTTTGGTGGGGTTAAAGGGTGAAAATGGAAAAATTAGTGTTGATTATTCATGTGCTGGCGGCTATCGGTGTGATCGGTTTGGTGCTGCTGCAACATGGTAAAGGTGCTGATATGGGTGCCTCATTCGGTAGTGGTGCATCAGGCAGCTTGTTCGGGGTGTCTGGATCATCTAACTTTATGAGCCGTGCCACCGCAATTTTTGTGGTGATATTTTTTGCGACCAGTCTGACTTTGGCTTATATGGCTAGCAACAAATCTGCTGATTCTAGTGTGGTAAAAGCCCAGGCGGCAAAAATTGTTGATAAAGCCTCTCCAGCTGCAGAGGCAGTAAAACCAGAAGCGCCAACTGCGGAGGTTGTGCCTAAGTAATTGTTTTTATTGGGTTCTGCCCAAAAAATGCCGTCGTGGTGGAATTGGTAGACACGCTATCTTGAGGGGGTAGTGGCGAAAGTCGTGAGAGTTCGAGTCTCTCCGACGGCACCAAATTAAAATTTCGTTGTCCATAACAGCGGCAATGAGATATCAAGCAAAGAAGATTAAAAATCTTTGTCATCAAATTGTGACAAACCCAATTGAAAATAATGTATTTTCATCATTTATGTTTATTAATTGCTGTGAGTGATGCAGTCTGGGGCTGATCTGTGTTAGAAAACTATTACCCGATATTGTTATTTATTCTTGTTGGTTTGGCCGTTGGTGTCGGCCCTCTAGTGTTATCTCGTCTCGTCTCGCCCAGCAGGCCTGACGCACAAAAAAATTCTCCTTATGAATGCGGTTTTGAAGCCTTTGAAGATGCGCGCATGAAGTTTGACGTGCGTTATTATCTGGTCGCTATTCTGTTTATTCTATTTGATCTGGAAATCGCATTTTTATTCCCCTGGGCAGTGGTGTTGCAGGAAATAGGCCTGTTTGGTTTTGTTGCCATGATGATATTTTTGGGTGTGCTGGTAATAGGTTTCATCTATGAATGGATGAAGGGTGCGCTCGAATGGGATTAATCGCTGTGATTGGCAAGCACAATATCTCATTTTCTTGTAATTTTGATTTTGAAACGAAATAGTTCGTATGAGCATTGAAGGCATATTAGAAAAAGGCTTTGTGACCACCACGTTGGATACGGTGATTAACTACACACGTACTGGTTCGTTGTGGCCAATGACATTTGGTTTGGCATGCTGTGCAGTGGAAATGATGCACGCGGGTGCGTCACGGTATGATCTTGACCGTTTTGGTATCGTGTTCCGTCCTAGTCCGCGTCAGTCTGATGTGATGATTGTGGCTGGCACGCTGGTGAATAAAATGGCACCAGCTTTGCGTAAAGTTTACGATCAAATGGCGGAGCCGCGCTGGGTAATTTCCATGGGTTCTTGTGCGAATGGTGGTGGGTATTACCACTACTCTTATTCTGTGGTGCGCGGCTGTGACCGGATTGTGCCGGTGGATGTGTATGTGCCGGGTTGTCCGCCAACCGCGGAAGCGCTGCTCTACGGTATTGTGCAGCTGCAGAACAAAATCAAGCGTACTAATACCATTGCGCGTTAGCACCATCATGCGCGAGTGGATACGATAGATAAAGACGAAATCATATATGTCAGTTAAATTAGATCAGTTATTAGCCAACCTGCAGGCGGCTTTGGGTGCGAAAATCACCAAACATACGCTGGCGCTGGACGAAATTACCATTGAATGCAAAGCCGCCGATTACCTTGATGTATGTCGTGTGCTGCGTGACGATGTTGCGCTAAAGTTTGAGCAGCTCATCGATTTGTGCGGTGTTGATTATCAGGAATATGGCGATGGCGCGTATGATGGTTTGCGTTATGCGGTCGTGTGTCATTTCCTTTCCGTGTCGTTAAACCAGCGCTTGCGTTTACGTGTGTTTGCAGTTGATGAAGATTTTCCGGTGTTGCCCACCTTGGTAGATGTATGGCCGGTTGCTAACTGGTTTGAGCGTGAAGCCTTTGATTTGTACGGCATCATGTTTGAAAACCACCCTGATTTACGCCGCCTGCTTACTGATTATGGTTTTGTAGGCCATCCTTTCCGCAAAGATTTCCCGATGATAGGTAACGTCGAAATGCGCTATGACCCTGAGCAGCAGCGTGTGATTTATCAGCCCGTTTCAATTGAATTGCGTAACAATGTACCGCGTGTCATACGTGATGAGGGAGTTCATCATGGCTGAGATTAGAAACTATACGATGAACTTTGGTCCTCAGCATCCGGCTGCGCACGGTGTGTTGCGTTTGGTATTGGAGTTGGACGGTGAAGTGATTCAGCGTGCTGACCCACACATTGGTCTGTTGCATCGCGCCACTGAAAAGCTGGCTGAAAACCGCACATACCTGCAAAGTGTGCCTTATATGGACAGGCTGGATTACGTGTCCATGATGGCGAATGAGCACGCTTACGTGATGGCGATTGAAAAAATGCTCGGCCTGGAAGTGCCGGTTCGCGCGCAATATATTCGCGTCATGTTCGACGAAATTACCCGCGTGCTGAATCACTTACTTTGGCTAGGTGCGCACGCGCTTGACGTTGGTGCGATGACCGTGTTCCTGTATGCGTTCCGTGAGCGTGAAGATTTGTTTGATGTCTATGAAGCCGTTTCTGGTGCGCGTATGCATGCGGCTTACTACCGTCCGGGTGGTGTGTATCGTGACCTGCCGGATCGTATGCCTCAATATGAGGTATCCCCATTCCGTAATGCAAAAACTGTAAAAGCGCAGAATGAAAACCGTCAAGGTTCGCTGCTAGATTTTATTGAAGATTTCACTCATCGTTTTCCTAAATATGTGGACGAGTATGAAACCCTGCTCACTGATAACCGTATCTGGAAACAGCGTACTGTCGGCATTGGTGTTGTGACCCCGGAGCGTGCGTTGGCACTGGGCATGACCGGCCCGATGTTGCGTGGTTCAGGCATTGAGTGGGATTTGCGTAAGAAACAACCGTATGAAGTGTATGCCAACTTAGATTTTGATATTCCGGTGGGTGTGAACGGTGACTGTTACGACCGCTATTTGATTCGTGTTGAAGAAATGCGTCAATCTAATCGCATCATCAAACAATGTGTGGATTGGCTGCGCAAAAATCCTGGCCCGGTCATTACGGAAGACAGAAAAGTGGCACCGCCAGACCGTGAAGGCATGAAGACCAACATGGAAGATTTGATTCACCACTTCAAGCTGTTTACTGAAGGTTTCCATGTGCCCGCGGGCGAAGCCTATGCCGCTGTGGAACATCCTAAAGGGGAGTTTGGCATTTATATGGTGTCCGATGGTGCGAACAAGCCATACCGTCTGAAAATCCGTGCCCCCGGTTTTCCACATCTGGCAGCGCTGGATGAAATGACCAAAGGTCACATGATTGCCGACCTGGTAGCGATTATTGGCACGCAAGATATTGTGTTTGGCGAGATTGACCGATGAGCATCCTCTTTCGCGTTCATTTATCTGCGTTTGTCGGCGATTTTAAAGAATTTAGATTTGAATAGATCAATTAAATGTTAAGTCCAGAAGCTATTAAGAAGATAGATTACGAGCTCACAAAGTATCCGGCTGACCAGCGTCAGGCTGCGGTAATGAGTGCATTGCGTATTGTGCAGACCGAACGTGGCTGGCTGTCAAAAGAAAGCATCACGGAAGTGGCGCAATACTTAGGTATGCCGGAGATTGCTGCGATGGAAGTGGCGACTTTCTACAATATGTATGATCTGAATCCGGTGGGGCAATACAAAATCACCATTTGTACCAATATCTCCTGCATGCTGCGCGGCTCAGACGAGATTGTCGACCATCTGCAGAATAAATTGGGCGTGGGTTTCAATGAAGTGACCCCTGATGGCAAATTCTGCCTGAAAGAGGGTGAGTGTATGGGCTGCTGTGGCGGCGCACCTTTGATGCATGTGAACAATACCAAAATGCATGAATTTTTGACTCCTGCAAAAGTAGATGAAATCTTGAAGGAGCTGAAATAATGCCTAGCTCCAATAAACCAGTCGTGATGACAGATTTAACCGGCCAAACACTGGTCACGTTGCGCACGCTCACTGAAAAAGATCCAGCATCATTAGAGACTTATCTCAAACTTGGCGGTTATCAGGCGCTAAAACGTGTGGTGACTGAAAAAGTTAAAGCCACTGACATTATTACTGAGGTGAAAACTTCAGCTCTGCGAGGCCGTGGCGGTGCGGGTTTCCCAACAGGTCTTAAGTGGAGCTTCATGCCACGTTATTTTGACGGTGTGAAATATCTGGTATGTAACACCGATGAAGGTGAGCCGGGCACATTTAAAGACCGCGACATCATTCGTTACAACCCGCACCAGCTGATTGAAGGTATGGCAATTGCGGCTTATACCTTGGGTGCGCGTGTGGGTTACAACTACATTCACGGTGAAATCTGGGAAGACTACGAAACTTTTGAAGCTGCCCTGCATGAAGCGAAAGCGGCCGGTTATCTGGGTGAAAACCTGTTCGGCACCAATTTCAGTTTTGATTTATATGCAGTGCATGGTTACGGCGCCTATATCTGTGGTGAAGAGACCGCATTGATTGAATCGATTGAAGGCAAAAAGGGTCAGCCACGTTTCAAACCACCATTTCCAGCAAGTTATGGCGTGTTCGGCAAACCGACTAACGTCAACAACACGGAGAGTTACGCCAGCATCCCTTGGATTATGCAGCATGGCGGTCAGGCATTTGCAGAGCTGGGTGTTCCAGGTTCCGGTGGTACCAAGATATTCTCTGTTTCCGGTCACGTAGAGAAACCCGGTAACTACGAAGTGAAAATGGGTACGCCATTTACCGAGTTGCTGGCGCTAGCTGGAGGTGTCTGGAAAGGGCGCAAGCTTAAGGCAGTCATACCGGGTGGACCTTCTACAGCTGTGGTGCCTGCATCAGTGATGCTGGAATCTACCATGGACTACGATGGGATGAGCAAGGCGCGTTCGAGTTTGGGTGCAGGTTCCATGATTGTGATGGATGACAGCACATGTATGGTGAAAGCGCTGCATCGTTTGTCTTATTTCTTTTATGAAGAAAGCTGCGGCCAATGCACGCCATGCCGTGAAGGTACCGGTTGGGTATATCGTGTGCTGGACCGCATCGTAAAAGGCAATGGCAAGATGGAAGATTTGGATTTGCTCACCGATGTGAGCAATAACATTTCCGGCCGCACCATTTGTGCGCTGGGTGAGGCAGCGGCTACGCCGGTGTTAAGTTTTATTAAGCATTTCAGACCAGAGTTTGAATATTATATTCAGCATGGTAAGAGCATGGTAGATGGTAAATAAATCGATTTAGTTAGCGTGTTGGGCTAAATAAATTTTAGAGATGAATTAAATGTTAAATATTGAAATTGACGGTAAAGCGGTAGAAGTCGAACACGGCAGCACCATTATTGATGCTGCCGATAAAATTGGCGTTGCGATTCCACGTTTTTGTTATCACCCGAAACTTTCAGTGGCAGCCAACTGCCGCATGTGCTTAGTGCAGGTTGAGAAATTCAATAAACCTTTACCGGCTTGTGCTACTCCGGTTGCGGACGGCATGAAGATTTTTACTCGCTCCAAAGCAGCGATTGAAGCGCAGCAGAGTGTGATGGAGTTCCTGCTGATTAATCACCCCTTGGATTGCCCAATCTGTGACCAAGGTGGCGAATGCGATTTGCAGGATATCGCAGTGGCTTATGGTGCTAACGAATCACGCTATACCGAAGAAAAGCGTGTGGTGTTCAATAAAAATATCGGCCCCCTGGTCAGCACCGATATGACGCGCTGCATTCAATGCACGCGCTGTGTACGCTTCCTGAAAGAAGTCGGCGGTATGCAGGAGTTAGGATTGGTTGGCCGTGGTGAACATGCTGAAATTACCGCTTACGTCGACAAGAGTGTGAACTCTGAATTATCAGGCAACATCATTGATTTATGCCCGGTCGGTGCGCTGACCAGCAAACCGTTTAGATATTCTGCGCGTAGCTGGGAGCTGACACGCCGTCCTAGCATTGCCCCACACGATGGTTTGGGTTCGCACATTGAAGTGCAGGTTAAAGATAACAAAGTCATGCGCGTGGTGCCGCGTGAAAAAGAGAGTATCAATGAATGCTGGCTTTCAGACCGTGATCGTTTCTCTTACGAAGGTTTAAATAGCCCTGACCGCTTAAAAGTGCCGATGGTAAAACACAATGGTCAGTGGGTGGAAACTGACTGGAAAACGGCGATCGAATTTGCAGCAGGGCAGATTAAAGACATTACCAACGAGCATGGTGCTGAAGCACTGGGCGTGCTGGTTTCACCGAACAGCACCATGGAAGAAGGCTATCTGGCCAAAAAACTGGCAGAAGGTTTAGGTTGTGGCAACGTTGATTATCGTTTGCGCCAAACTGACTTCAGATTAGATGGCAAGCGCATGGGTACGCCATGGATGGGCTGTAATATTCAGGAAATTGAAGAGCTGGATCGTATTCTGGTCATCGGTTCCAATTTGCGCAATGAGCACCCACTGCTAGCACAACGTTTCCGCAAGGCTGTGTCAAATGGTGCTGAGCTGTGTGTGGTGAGTCCGCTGGATAATGATCCGCTGATGGATATCGCGCACAAAGTGATTGTGCGTCCAAATGATATGGTGAATGTGCTGGGGCAGATTTTGAAAGCGATGTCTGGTTTGCAGCGTCTGTCATTGTGCTTGCCGCCAACACTGACCGCTTTGTTGGAAGATATTAAGGTGCGCCGGAACACACAGGCGATTGCAGAAAGCTTGGCTGGTCACGGCAAAGACTATGACTTGGTAGCACCTAGAGTTGGTTTGTTCTTAGGCAATATGGCCTTGAGTGACCCACGCTTTACCGAAATGTACAGCCTGATGGAAGCCATCGGTGGTATTTGCGGTGCCAAGGGCGGCATTTTGCCTGCTGCTGCCAACAGCACTGGTATGCATTTAATGGGCGTGATGCCATCCAGCACCGGCATGCACGCACGTGCGATGCTGGAAGTGCCACGCAAAGCTTATCTGTTATTGAATGTAGAGCCAGAGCTGGATTGCCAGCATGCTGCACTGGCCAAAGCAGCGATGGCGAAAGCGGAGTGCGTAGTGGCATTGACGGCCTATAAATCTGAGGCGTTGGAAAACGCCGACGTGCTGTTGCCAATTGCGCCATTTACTGAAACTTCAGGGACTTTCATGAGCATGGAAGGTCGCGTGCAGAGTTTTGCCGCTGCCGTGCGCCCACTTGGCGAATGTCGTCCAGCATGGAAAGTACTGCGCGTATTGGCTAATACATTAGGGCTGCAAGGCTTTGATTATGACTCCAGCGAGCAGGTGAAAGATGCTATTTTCGGTGGTGAGAAACCATCTGCGGTAGTGTGGCGCAGCCTGAATAACAACTTGAAAGAGCTGGTTGAAATCCAGGTCAATATTAAAAAAGACGGTTTGCAGCGTATCGGTGAAGTGCCTCAATACGAGTCTGACCCAATTGTGCGTCGTTCACCACCGTTGCAAAAAACCAAATACAACATCAAACCGATGGCACGTATGTGCGCAGCACAGCTGGAAGCATTAGGATTGGCTGAAGGTGAGCAGGTGCTGGTGAAGCAGGATAATGGCAGTGCTGTATTGACGGTACGTCTGGATAATCATGTGGCGATGGGCTGTGTACGTGTGGCTGCAGCACATGAGGATACCGTGGGTTTGGGAGATTTAATGGGGGATATTACCGTTGAAAAACTCACATCTACGACAAGCAATCACAAAACTTTGACTGAAGAGCGTGCCTGATGGAATGGTTGGCAAATCTATTTGGTAGTTACTGGCCTGGTGTGGAACTCACCGGTTGGACTTTAATTAAAATCATCGCGATTGTATTGCCGCTCATGGGGGCGGTCGCCTATCTGACACTGGCTGAGCGTAAAGTCATCGGCTACATGCAGGTGCGTATCGGCCCTAATCGCGTGGGTTATTTTGGTTTACTGCAGCCGATTGCGGATGGTATCAAGTTGCTGTTTAAAGAGGTGGTGCTACCAACAGCGGCCAACAAAGGTTTGTTCCTGCTAGGTCCGGTTTTAGCCATTGCCCCAGCCTTCGCTGCCTGGGCAGTGGTGCCATTTGATATGAATATGGTACTGGCAGATATTGATGCTGGTTTGTTATATATCCTGGCCATGACCTCTGTTGCGGTTTATGGTGTGATTATCGCCGGTTGGGCATCCAACTCTAAATATGCATTTTTGGGTAGTCTGCGTTCCGCTGCACAAATCGTGTCTTACGAAATTGCCATGGGCTTTGCGTTGGTGGGTGTGCTCATGTGTGCCAACAGTTTGAATCTGGGAAAAATTGTACTGGGTCAATCCGGTGGTTTGCTGCATTGGTATTTCATCCCCTTGTTCCCGCTATTCATTGTGTACTTCATTTCTGCTGTGGCTGAAACCAACCGCGCCCCGTTTGACGTGGCTGAAGGTGAGTCAGAAATCGTGGCGGGTTTCCACGTGGAATACTCAGGCATGGCATTTGCCGTATTCTTCTTGGCTGAATATGCCAACATGATTCTGGTGTCCATGCTGGCAGCACTGATGTTCTTGGGCGGCTGGTTATCTCCGGTATCGTTTATCCCGGATAGCTTCTTGTGGCTGTTGGCGAAAGTGGCGTTCCTGCTGTTCCTTTTCTTGTGGTTCCGTGCGACCTTCCCACGCTATCGCTATGACCAGATTATGCGTTTGGGCTGGAAAGTATTTATTCCAATTACCATTGTGTGGATCGTATTTATTGGTGGCATGATGCAAACGCCTTGGGCGCATCTGTTTCACTAGCTTCTAGTTCCACTAGACCCTGATAGAGTATTTGACATGATTAAATCGATTAAACAGACATTAGGCAGCTTGATGCTGTGGGAATTGCTTAAAGGAATGGCACTGACTGGCCGTTACTTTTTCGCGCCTAAAATCACTGTACAGTATCCTGAAGAGAAAACGCCACAATCTAATCGTTTTCGCGGCTTGCATGCGCTGCGTCGTTACCCTAACGGTGAAGAGCGTTGCATTGCCTGCAAACTTTGCGAAGCGGTGTGCCCGGCAATGGCGATTACTATTGAATCTGAGCAGCGTGAAGATAACACACGTCGCACTACGCGCTATGACATTGACCTCACCAAATGCATTTTCTGCGGGATGTGTGAAGAATCCTGCCCGGTAGACTCCATTGTAGAAACGCGTGTGTTCGATTATCACGGCGAGCAGCGTGGTGATTTACTATATACAAAAGAAATGCTGCTGGCGGTGGGTGATAAACATGAAAAACAAATTGCCGCAGACCGCGAGCAGGATCGTAAATTTAGATAGAAAGGCAATGAAACAGGAAAAGCCCCTGTGAAATTCTTGGTACTGCGAATTTTCACTTTTCACTTTTCATTTTTCACGGAATTTAAATGACATTTTTTGGCTTGCATTTTCAAGACATTGTTTTTTACACGCTGGCAGCGATTCTGCTGTTTGCAGGTTTGCGTGTGATCACTACGCGTAACCCGGTTTATGCAGCGCTGCATCTGGTGCTGGCATTTTTTACCGCAGCCGGAATCTGGCTGTTGCTGGAGGCCGAGTTTCTGGCGATTGTGTTGGTGCTGGTGTATGTAGGCGCGGTCATGGTGCTATTCCTATTCGTGGTGATGATGCTGGATATTAATCTGGATAAATTGCGCGAAGGTTTCTGGAGTGCTTTGCCGGTTGCGCTACCGGTCGGCGGTTTGATGGCAGTAGAAATGGTGATGATTGTCGGTGCGCGTAATTTTGGCGTAGATAAAGTCGCTGCGCCCGCTGCACGCCCTGCAGATTTCAGCAATACTGCAGAATTGGGACGCGTGCTTTATACCGATTATCTGCTGCCGTTTGAATTGGCGTCTGTAGTGCTGCTGGTTGCGATTGTAGCGGCGATTGCACTCACCCTGCGTGACCGCGGTGACAGTAAATCCATGGATCCATCGAAACAAGTATTGGTTAAAAAAGCTGACCGCATTCGTATTGTAAAAATGCAGGCAGAAGTGACAGCACCTGAAGAAGCTGCTGAAGGCAAGGAGACAAAATAATGGTTGGTTTATCGCATTACCTGATTTTGGGTAGCCTGCTGTTCGCGATTAGTGTGATTGGTATTTTCTTGAATCGTAAAAACGTGATTATTCTGTTGATGGCGATTGAGCTGATGCTGCTCGCTGTGAACCTCAATTTTGTCGCGTTCTCGCACTATCTGAACGACGTTGCAGGTCAGGTATTTGTGTTCTTTATTCTTACCGTAGCCGCTGCTGAATCAGCCATCGGCTTGGCGATTCTTGTGGTGCTGTTCAGAAACTTGCGCACCATTAACGTTGATGACCTCAATTCACTTAAAGGCTAAGTAACTCGTATGACCATGCCACAGATATATCTTGCAATCCCATTGCTGCCGCTATTTGCAGCCGTGATTATTGGCCTGTTTGGCAAACTGCTGCCACGTGCTGCTGCACATATTGTGACGATTACCGGCGTTGCCATTTCCTTTGTGCTTTCAGCTTATGTGCTGAAAGATGCCTTTGTGAGTGCGCCTTACAATGAAACTGTCTACTCATGGCTTAAAAGCGGTAACTTCTCGTTTGAAGTGGGTTTTCTGATTGACCGCTTGTCGGCCATGATGATGGTGGTGGTGACGTTTGTGTCGCTGATGGTGCATATCTACACTATAGGCTACATGGCGGAAGATAAAGGCTACGCTAGGTTCTTTAGCTATATCTCTTTATTTACTTTCTCTATGCTAATGCTGGTGATGAGTAATAACTTCATGCAGCTGTTCTTTGGCTGGGAAGCCGTAGGTTTGGTGTCATATCTGCTGATTGGTTTCTGGTATACCCGTCCAACGGCTATTTACGCTAATTTGAAAGCATTTCTAGTAAATCGTGTGGGTGACTTCGGTTTCCTGCTCGGCATTGGTCTGGTGCTGTTCTATTTTGGCAGCCTGGATTACGCTGCCGTATTCTCAGTAGCACCGCAAATGGCCGACATTCAAATCAATCTCATCGGCGATGCTTCATGGTCACTGATGACAGTGACTTGCATACTGCTGTTCATCGGTGCGATGGGTAAATCAGCACAAGTGCCGCTGCATGTGTGGCTGCCAGATTCTATGGAAGGCCCAACCCCGATTTCAGCATTGATTCACGCGGCGACCATGGTGACGGCGGGTATCTTTATGGTGGCACGCATGTCGCCATTGTTTGAGTTGTCTACCACTGCCTTGTCATTCGTATTGGTGATAGGCAGTATCACCGCATTGTTTATGGGCTTTTTGGGCATTATTCAAAACGACATCAAACGTGTGGTGGCCTATTCAACCTTGTCACAACTTGGTTACATGACCGTGGCACTAGGCGCTTCTGCTTACTCCGTGGCAATTTTTCATCTGATGACGCACGCGTTTTTTAAAGCATTATTGTTCTTGGGTGCTGGTGCAGTGATTATGGGCATGCACCACGACCAAGATATCCGCAATATGGGTAACCTGAAAAAATACATGCCTGTCACTTGGATGACTTCGCTGATCGGTTCATTGGCATTGATTGGAACACCGTTCTTTGCTGGTTTCTATTCGAAAGACAGCATCATTGAGGCGGCTAAATTCTCGACGGTGCCTGGCAGCGGCTTTGCCTACTTTGCTGTGCTGGCTGGCGTATTTGTGACTGCGTTTTACAGTTTCCGTATGTACTTCTTGGTGTTCCATGGCAAGGAAAAATGGCGTGAAGTGAAACATGACCACGGCCATGACGCACATGACGATGCGCATAAAGATGCACATGATGACCATCATCACGGTTTGAGCCCTACGGATGACCCGCATGAGCCAGGCTGGGTGGTAAAACTGCCGCTGCTGTTACTAGCGATTCCATCTGTGTTCATCGGTTATGTGGCCATTGAGCCTATGCTCTATGGCGAGTTTTTCAAAGGTGTGATTTTTGTCGATGCCGCTGCGCATCCGGCCATGCATGAGTTAACCCATCACTGGCATCATATTTTTCATTCAGCTGCAGGTATGGCTCTGCATGGCTTTATGACACTGCCTTTTGCACTCGCAGCCTCTGGCGTTGCAGTAGCATGGTTCTTCTACATGAAGCGTCCAGATATCCCCGCAGCGATTCAAAAACGTTTTGCTGTGATTAACAACATTCTGGAAAATAAGTACGGTTTTGATAGCTTTAATGACCGTTTCTTTGCGGCCGGCTCGCGCCTATTCGGTAACAAGTTGTGGCAAATCGGTGACGTGAAAGTGATTGATGGTGCCATGGTGAATGGCACAGCGAACATGATTGGCAAATTTTCTACCATCATTCGCAAACTGCAAAGCGGTTTGATTTACCACTATGCATTCGCCATGATTATTGGCGTATTCCTGATGCTCTCGTTTTTCTCTAAAGTGTAAAAAATGCTTGAATATTTTCTGCAACATATTTTAAGTTTTTCGATCTGGCTGCCAATTGCGTTTGGTGTGGCCGTGTTATTTACGTCAGATGACAACAAACCTTGCTTGACCAGATGGTTGGCTTTGGCGGGCAGTATTGCCAGCTTTGCGGTCACCATTCCGCTGTATACGCATTTTAATTTTGCTGATGGCGGCTTCCAGTTTCAGGAACGCTTTCTGTGGATTGCTTCCTTTAACATTAACTACCACCTGGGCGCAGACGGTTTAGCGGTACCACTGATTCTGCTGACCAGCTTTACTACCGTGATCGTGGTGATTGCTGCTTGGGAAGTGATAGAAAAACGTGTTGCGCAGTATATGGCCTCTTTCCTGATTATGAGCGGACTCATGATTGGTGTGTTCAGTGCCTTGGATGCGATTTTCTACTATGTATTCTGGGAAGCGATGCTGATTCCAATGTTCTTGGTGATTGGTATTTGGGGTGGACCAAACCGAGTGTATGCCACAGTGAAGTTTTTCCTGTACACCTTGCTCGGGTCATTGTTAATGCTGGTTGCATTTATCTACATGTATCACCAGACCGGCAGCTTTGCGATTACCGATTACTACCAAATGCCAATGACGCTGAACGTGCAGATTTTGATTTTCCTGGCTTTCTTCGCAGCCTTCGCCGTGAAAATCCCGATGTGGCCGGTGCACACCTGGTTGCCGGATGCCCACGTTGAAGCGCCTACCGGAGGTTCCGTGGTACTGGCAGCGATTGCGCTGAAACTCGGAGGATATAGTTTTCTACGTTTTGCAATGCCGATTGCGCCTGATGCGGCGCATCATCTGTCAGGCTTCATGATTGCCTTATCCTTGATTGCGATCGTATACATCGCTTTGGTGGCATTGGTGCAGAAGGACATGAAAAAGCTGATTGCTTACTCATCCATTTCACACATGGGTTTTGTGACATTGGGCTTCTTCATCTTCAACAATCTGGGTCTTGAGGGTGCGATTGTGCAAATGATTTCGCATGGTTTCATTTCATCAGCTATGTTCCTGTGCGTAGGTGTATTGTATGACCGCGTACACAGTCGCCAGATTGAAGCCTATGGTGGTGTAGCGAACACCATGCCGATGTTTGCGGCGTTTGCTGTGCTGTTCGCCATGGCAAACAGTGGCTTGCCCGGCACTTCCGGTTTTGTAGGCGAGTTCATGGTGATTTTAGGTTCTATTCAAGTTAATTTCTGGTATGCCTTCCTTGCATCATTCACCCTGATTTTTGGTGCAGCGTATACCTTGTGGATGGTGAAACGTGTTTTTTACGGCGATGTTGCCAATGAGAACGTGGCTGCCCTGAAAGATTTAAACAAGCGCGAGTTTTTAATTTTAGCGATATTGGCAGTGTTGGTATTAAGCGTGGGTATTTATCCTGAGCCGCTCACCAACGTGACCAATGCGACCGTTAATCAACTCTTAACCCATTTGTCACATAGCAAGCTGCCAGCAGGTTTTTAAGTCATGGAAAATTTACGTTACGATCTTTTAACTGCCTTACCCGAAATGATACTGCTGGGTATGGGCATGCTGGTGCTGATTATTGATCTGTTCCTCAAGCAATCGAATCGCATCGCGATTTACAGCCTGTCACAGATTGGTCTCCTCATGGCGGCTTATGTGACATTCAGCAGCCATGCGCCGGGTGTGGGCTATGCCTTTACCAACAGCTTTGTCGATGATGCCATGGCAGATGTGCTGAAACTGATGATTTATCTGGGTACTTCGCTGATTTTTGTTTACACCCGTCAGTACATCCAAGACCGCAATATGTTCCGTGGTGAATTCTATGCACTGGTATTGTTTGCTGTGGTCGGTATGATGATGATGGTGTCAGGCCAAAGCATGCTAACGCTTTATATCGGTTTGGAATTACTGTCATTAAGCATGTATGCGCTGGTAGCGTTTGACCGTGACAACGCACGTGCTACTGAAGCTGCAATGAAATACTTTGTACTGGGCGCGCTGGCGTCCGGCATGTTGCTCTACGGCATGAGTATGATTTATGGTGCAACCGGCAGCTTAAACCTTGCAGAAATTCATTCTGCACTGATGGGCACATCTAAAGCGCACTCTGTATTGATTCTGGGTCTGGTGTTTATCGTGGCCGGTCTTGCGTTCAAACTGGGTGCAGTACCATTCCAGATGTGGGTGCCGGATGTTTACGAAGGCTCCCCCACCGCAGTGACCATGATTATCACTTCTGTGCCTAAGCTGGCTGCGTTTGCGTTTGTGATTCGTCTACTGGCACAAGGCCTGCAAACCTTGGCCGTAGATTGGCAGCAGATGCTGCTGGTGATGTCAGTGATGTCGATTATCATCGGTAACGTCACTGCGATTGCGCAAACCAACATCAAGCGTATGCTGGCGTACTCCACCATTTCGCATATAGGTTTTGTGCTGCTGGGCTTGATGAGTGCCAGCATCAATGGTTTCGCTTCTGCACTGTTCTATATTTCCAGTTATGTGCTGATGTCGCTGGCGGGTTTTGGCATGATACTGCTGCTGTCACGCAAAGGTTTTGAAGCTGAAAAATTGGAAGATTTAAAAGGCCTCAATCAGCGCAGCCCTTGGCTGGCGTTTCTGATGCTGATTGTGATGTTCAGTATGGCAGGCGTGCCGCCTACTTTAGGTTTTTATGCTAAGTTCGCAGTGCTGCAAGCAGCGTTGCAAGCGGGTTTTGTGTGGGTAGTGGTATTTGCAGTCCTGATGGCGGTAGTGGGTGCCTTCTATTATCTGCGCGTCATTAAGCTCATGTATTTTGATGAGCCAATTGACCATCACCCAATTAATGCGCCAAGAGATATGCGTGCGGTATTAAGCGTGAACGCATTTGCGCTGCTGGTGATTGGCTTGATGCCGCAAAGTCTGATGAGCTTGTGCGCATATGCCATTATGAAAAGTTTAGGCTAATGATAGACTGGGCAATTTTAGGGCTGATATTCTTCACTGCAAATTTGCCCTGGTTTTCTGACAAGCTGTTTTACGCAATTCCACTGAACCGTATTTACAAATCAGCGACGAATAAACATGTAGGTTGGTGTCTGTTGGAATTGACCGTATGGTATTTTCTGACGGGTGCTTTCATTCGCTACGCAGAGCTGGCGACATTCGGCAATATTGCCCGGCAGGGCTGGGAATTCTATTCTGTGACTGCCTGTTTGTTTCTGGTGTTTGCTTTTCCGGGTTTTGTCTATAAAGCCCTCTGGAAATAATCCTCTTTTTTCTGCTTAATACACGGCCGAATGCATCTCGGTCGTGCATTCATCTGCATTGATGCTAAACTTTCAGCCATCGTTTTTTTGTTGTGAGTTTTCGATGGATTTAACTGAACACTGTTTGCATTCCGACATTCTGGCGCAGGGCGATTTGCTCACGGTAAAAAAAGACCGTATCAAATTGCCCAATGGGCACATCAGTCAGCGTGAGTATGTCATGCATCCCGGGGCAGTGATTATTGTGCCGATTCTGCCAAATGGCAATATTGTGTTGGAACGACAATTTCGCTATCCACTACATCAGGTGTTTATTGAATTACCGGCAGGAAAAATTGACCCCAATGAAGATGTGCTGCATACCGGCCAGCGCGAACTGCTGGAAGAAACCGGCTACAGCGCAGGCGATTGGGTGAAACTTGGTGTTCAGCATCCCTGCATAGGCTACTCTAACGAAGTGATCCATATATTTGTAGCCCGTAATTTAATCGCGGGCAAAGATAAACGCGATGAAGATGAGTTGCTGGAAGTGTTTGAGGCAAGTTTTGATGACTGTCTTAGCATGATTATGCAGGGCGAGATTACCGATAGCAAAACCATTTGCGCACTGTTTATGGCAAAACAATTTATGGCACAGCAATATTTGGCTGGATAGCATTTGATGCAAAATAAACCGCAGCAGATTTTAATTGTAGGCATGGGCGACTTGGGAACGGAAGTAGCCATGCGACTGCTGGCCGAAGGTCTGCAGGTTATGGGGGTAAAACGCAGCCCATTGCAACATGATGCGATCAAAACTATTCAGGCCGATGTGACTAAAGCTGAAAGCCTGCAGGCACTGTCAGCTTTATACCCGGATATTTTGATTTATTGCGTAGCCGCTAGCGGGCAGAGTGATGCCGAATATAAAGCCGCTTATGTAGACGGCTTGCGTAATGTAATCGCCACGCAGCAACAGAACAAAAACTTGCAGCATGTATTTTTCGTATCCAGCACACGTGTTTATGGGCAAGATACCCAAGATTTATTGAACGAATCTATACCTGCTGTTCCAGCTGATTTTGGTGGTGAGCAACTGCTAGAGGCGGAACGGCTCTTACGAGCGCTGTCTTGCAAGACTACTGTACTAAGGCTGTCGGGCATTTATGGCCCCGGCCGACTGCGTATGATTAACTTGGCTAAATCTGCAGCGGCCTGGCCCAAGCAGAATAGCTGGAGTAATCGCATTCATCGCGATGATGCTGCGTCATTTATAGTATTTTTGACCAAACGCGCACTCGCAGCTGAGCTGGTGGCTGACTGTTATATCGTGACCGATAGTTGTCCGGTGCCGCAATACACAGTGTTGAACTGGATAGCAGAGCGCTTACATTGCGCTCAACCTGTGCAGCTTCCAGTTTCTGGCGGTAAGCGTTTACATAATCAGCGCCTGCTGGAAACCGGTTTTAAATTGCAGTATCCTGATTATCGAGTCGGTTATCAGGCGCTGATAAATGAAATCAAGCGTGATTAGAAATGAAACAGATACTCAAACTTAGCGCATGGCTGCTGCTGTTTAGCTGGCAATTGGCACATGCGCAGGGCGAGTTTTCTGCATGGTTACAAGAATTGCAGGTGGAGGCTAGAGAAGCAGGCATTTCTGAAATTACAGCTAAAAATGCAATCGAAAAAATCGAGCTTCTGCCTGAAGTGATCATGTTGGATAAATCACAGCCAGAATTTGTCAGCCCATTTCTTGAATACTATAAAAGGCGTGTAGATGCGCAGAAAGTGCAAAAAGGCCAGCAATTATTGGCGGAGCACGCAGCGCTGCTTGACCGCATAGAGGCGCAGTATGGCGTATCCAAGTATATGCTAGTTGCTTTCTGGGGAATGGAAACCCAGTATGGCCGCAGTTTGGGTAAACTGGATGTGCTGTCATCTTTAGCAACGCTGGCCTACGACGGCAGACGCGGCGAGTTTTTTCGAGCGCAACTGCTGGATGCCATGCGCATGATTGACTATGGTCATGCCAGCGCAGAGTCATTTGCAGGTTCGTGGGCAGGCGCGTTCGGCAACATGCAATTTATGCCTACGACTTTTATGCTATACGCAGTAGACGGCGATAACGACAATAAAATCGACGTGGTTAATTCACTGGCGGACGCATTTGCATCAGCAGCCAATTATCTTTCTTCGATTGGCTGGCGTGAACAGCAGCCTGTGATGCTGGAAGTTCAGCTGCCGGAAAATTTTGAGTGGCAAACTGCACAGTTCAACTTTAGAAGGTCGATACAGGATTGGGCGCAATCCGGTGTGCGTATGCTGCAGCAAGATTATGTAGTGCCTCGCTTGCAGCAATTGGTTTTGTCAAAAAGAACCGCTAAAAAGTCTGCTAAGCAATCTGCAAAACAATACCAAAAAGCACAGTTTATAGAGCCTGCACCAGCTGTTAAAACGGTAGGTTTAAATACTGCTGGCCTAGAGATGAATTAATATGCGGCGATTTTGCTACCACAGGGTTATCGCGGCCCGGCATTCATGGTGCTTGATAATTTTGATGTGCTGATGGATTGGAACCGTTCAGTGAACTATGCCTTATCAGTGGCGCAATTGGCAGAGCGCTTAAGATATCCATCCAGAATTGTCGGAGGTGAATCGGCGGAAGATGGGGCGTTAAGTTACAGCGAAATGTTCGATTTGCAGAGCATGCTGAATACTATGGGGTTTGATGCCGGAGAGCCGGACGGATTGCCTGGCTTTAAAACCCAGCAGGCGCTGCGCTTGTATCAATTGATGTATAAATTGCCGGCCGATGGGTACGCCAGTCGTAGTATCTATCAGCGCATATCCGCCGAGCGGCTTCAGAAACCTTGAGGGCGCGTAAAAAACCAGCCCGTCAAACTCATGCGCTCGCGTCTGGCTGGCAGCACTTCATGGTAAAAGCTATCAGATAAAAAAATCACCGCGCGCCCGGAAAGCGGGGCAATATCCAAATAACTTTCTTGTTCGGCATTCTCGGTATTTAGATACAGGCGGAGTTCACCACCGTCGTCCGCTTGCCAGTATTGATTTAAATACACAATACAGCTGATTTTTCGCTGTGGCTTAGTTTGATCTGCGTTGGCGAAGCAGTCCAAATGACGTTTGTAGAATGCGCCGGCAGGATAAACTGCGAGATGGCTCTCCAAACCAAATAGCCCTAAATATAAGGACTGATTCAGGCTTAGTCGCAATTGCTCCATCTGCTTGAAATAAATTTGTTGAGCGGCAGTTGCTTGCGCTGCATCCAGCCAATATATACTATCACCCCGAATTTCAGCATTGAGCGCATGATTTTCTCGACCAATACCGGCCAGTTTTAGTTCGGATTTGGTTTGTAAGTCGATGGCTTCAGCAGCTAGACTGGAAACGGTGACTGAATCCAGAAAGTTTTCCACGATGCAAAAGCCTTGATCGGCAATATGTGTGATGACGCTGTCTGGGTTGGGGGAGCTGATATAGGCTTGCATGCGCATTATTATATGTCATGCCCAGCTTGTGAGTGACATACTTGGTTTGCGTGCAACGCCACAATCAGCTAAAATCGCGTTCTGTTTGAAATGGCAGGTTACACTGCTGCAAACAATAGGCGGTTAGCTCAGTTGGTTAGAGCGCTTGGTCGACATCCAAGAGGTCAGCAGTTCGAATCTGCTACTGCCTACCAGATAAATTACAGAAATTTAGTATTTAATGACAAAGCCAAAGCCGTTATATTAAGCGGCTTTATTTATTTTTACGGATTACTTACATGCCTATTATTCGCTTGCCAGATGGTTCACAACGTCAATTTGATGCACCGGTGACGGTGGCTGATGTTGCCATGAATATTGGTGTAGGTTTGGCAAAAGCTGCGCTGGCGGGCAAAGTAAACGATAAAATTGTCGATACCAGTTTTCTGATTGAGACTGACAGTGATTTGGCAATCATTACCGATAAAAATCCCGAAGGGCTGGAAATCATTCGTCACTCCACTGCGCACTTGCTGGCTTATGCGGTGAAAGAGCTGTTTCCGGA
>Ga0209835_1000121_pt1 | contig 53751 bp, 45 predicted proteins | sample LakKivwa52mmetaG_FD_184138 | JGI IMG/M metagenome (GOLD analysis project Ga0209835, IMG submission 184138) | Anoxic lake water microbial communities from Lake Kivu, Rwanda to study Microbial Dark Matter (Phase II) - Lake Kivu water 52m metaG... | ecosystem: Environmental > Aquatic > Freshwater >...
AATATTCTTACCTTTGAGTGGAAAAAGATCAAGTTCTAGTGCGGAATTGTCATTTTTTTTGTCTATCATTGTACAAGGGGTGTTTTTTGTTGTAATCACTTCAAATATAACTAATTAAGTTGTAAATAAAGAACAAAAACCCCCTTTTTTTTCAGCTTTTATGAATAATGCAGGTTAAAACAAAAAAAAATGAAAAAGAAACTTGAAGATATCTGCAACCGGCAGGTAGAACGTGAAGCCTACTCATCAAACCTCTATCTGGCAATGGCTTCTTGGGCCGAAACGAAGGGAATGAGCGGAGTAGCCAACTGGATGTATGCCCAGAGCGACGAGGAGAGGATGCATATGCTGAAATTCATTAAATTCATAAATGAAAGGGGAGGACATGCCATTATTCCCAAGCTTGATAAACCACCGGTCGACTATAAGGGAGTAACTGAAATGTTCGATGAAGTGCTTCATCATGAGAAATTTGTTTCCGAAAGTATCAATGAGATTGTTGCCCTGGCTACTGCAGAGAAAGAATATGCCCTCCTTAACTGGATACAGTGGTTCGTTTCGGAGCAGATTGAGGAGGAATCATCGGTTCAGGCAATTATTGATAAACTCAGGCTTCTCGGAAAGAACAATCTCTACATGTTCGACAGAGACATATTGGCCATGAGAGGTGCTGAAGGTGAGGCTGCCGAATAGATAAAAATCTCAGATGCGCATTATCGGATTGTTTCTGCTCGCTGGTTTGTTCAACGGACTCCGTTCACAGTCCGTTGAAAAACCGGCTTTCGTCATAAACCCTGGTCACGAGTTCATCTGCTATGCCAGTGATGAGGTACGGATGATTTTCATTCCGCCTCCCGGGGAGTTTCTGATGAATAGTAAATCAGGTAACGCGCAGATTGAGGTCTCATATGTCGGATTTTCCGATGAAGCCAGAGCTGCTTTTCAGCATGCGGTTAATATATGGTCATCGCTTTTGAGGTCTGATACCAAAATCAGGGTAAGGGCATTATGGACATCGATGGAACCCGATGTACTGGGGTCAGCATCTGCAACATCATTTTATCTGGGTAGTTTTATTGATGCCCGTAGGGCCGATGCCTATTATCAGGTTGCCCTTGCTGAAAAGATTGCAGGCAGGGAGCTTAATGCCGGTACCGAATTCGACATCACAGTGAGGTTCAATTCTGAAATTAACTGGTTCTATGGTCTTTCTGGCGGAACCCCCTCCACAAGCTACGACCTGGTAACAGTGGTACTGCATGAGCTTTGTCACGGACTGGGGTTCGCTGACAGTTTCAATGCCACAAGCACCCAAGGTTCATATGGATTCAACGGTTTTCCGGTTATCTATGACACTTTTATTGAAGACTCGAATGGAAGGAAGCTGACTGACAGGTCGGTTTACATAAACCCCTCAAACGATCTCAGACTGGCCCTTACTTCGGGTGCGCTTTATTTTGCAGCTCCCGTCACCCTGAAGTATAAATCGGGGGTTAAGCCCCTCATATATGCCCCGGGGGTGTTTGATTCCGGATCGAGCGTCAGTCACCTTAGCGAATCTGGTACACCCCAGATTGATGCTCTTATGACCCCGTTCATCGGAAAGGGGGAGGCAATACACGACCCCGGTATGCTGACTCTCTCAATGCTTGCCGATCTGGGATGGATAAACACCAGGCTTATCCACAACCCTGCAAAGGATACTGAAAGCAACATCAGCTCGGTTGAACTTACAGTTGACATGCAGTCTGATACTATTCTCAGAAAGAATGGCTTGAAGCTGATTTATAAATATGATAATTCGCCTGTTTATGACACAGTGTCGCTGAATATTGCCGGATACGACGGAACGGCTGCTTATACACTTCCAATACCCTCGTATAACACCCTTGTAAAGTATTACTATTCTGCAATTGATACTTTCGGCAGGGCTTATCAGTTGCCATCTGCAGGAAGAACAAAGCCTTACACTTTCTATGTCGGAACCGATACGGTGAAACCTGTTATAGTACATACTCCCGGACCATTTATACTCACGGTTCTCGATACCCTGAAAATAGAAGCCGTGATTTCCGATAACCTCTATCCTGTAACGGCAAAGGTCAGGTACAACCTGAACGGAGGACCGGAAATGGAAATTATCATGGAAAACCCCGGCCAGAACAGCTTTTCAGGTGATATATTGCTTAAAAACCTTGCACTTACAGGGGTCGACACAATCTACTACATGATTCAGGCCACTGATCAGGCAAACAATCCCAATACAGCCATATCACCCTCTTCCGGATTTCACAAAATTCCCGTTGTTTCGCTTTTCGATGCCGTTGATCATTACTTCACTGCTTTCAATTCAGGTGGAGGCGATTTTCTTCTCGATGGCTTTACGGTTGAACAGCCACCGGGTTTCGCTAACCCTGCCCTCCATTCACTGCACCCCTACAAAAGTCCTGAAGTTCCGGGTGGCAAAATTGAATACCAGGCAATCCTGAAATATCCCGTTGCAGTTGATCAGTCAGGCTTGTTCATCTCATTCAGGGAGATTGTGCTTGTTGAACCGGGGGAACCAGGGTTCCCGTTCGGAACGGAAGATTTCTATGACTATGTTGTAGTCGAAGCCACACGCGACGGAGGCAGATCGTGGTTCCCGCTGGCCGATGGCTACGATTCATCCGGCAACACGCTCTGGCTTAATACCTACAACGCAGCAATTGTTGACAATAATTCCACCGCAATCGGAGGACCGGCATTGTTTGTCAAACGAACCATCAGCCTTGATTCCCCCGGAATAGTAAATGAAAATGATACACTGGTTATCCGGTTCCGCCTCTTCTCCGACCCGTATGCAAATGGCTGGGGCTGGGCTGTTGATGATCTTTTTATTAAGGGACTTGCAGTAGGTGCCGAAACAATTAATGACACCGGGTTTAGTATATTTCCAAACCCGGGTGACGGGAGATTCCGGATAACAATGCCATCATCGGGCAACCAGGTAAATTCAATACTGGTCACCAACCTTACCGGATCAGCTGTGAAAAGAATAACACTGCCTGCCGGTCAGCAATCCGAATTCGATATCAGTGACTTCAGCCCCGGCATCTACTTTATAACCATCGATTCAGGAACAGGCAGGAGATCCTTCAGGTATGTGCTGACAGGAAAATAACTCACCTGAAGCTCTATTGTGATAAATTGAGTAATTTTGCAGCTTAATTGCAAAACAGTATTACCATACACAGCCATGAGCATCATCAATAAAATCCTTGGACTTTTCATAGGTAACAAATACGACCGCGACATGAAGGAAATTATGCCTTACGTGGAAGCGGTAAAGGTTGAATATGAGCTACTTCAGCAGGTAAGTAACGATGAACTGCGAAATATGAGCCGCGCCCTTAAGGAAGAGGTCTACAATTTTGTAAAGGCTGATTACGACCAGGTGCTGATGCTGCGCGAAAAAGCCGAGAAGGAACCCGATGTTACTGTCAAGGAAGATCTGTTCAGTCAGGTTGATAAACTTATCAAGACCATTGATGAGAAGATAGAGGAGGTACTTGACAAACTGCTCCCGAAAGCCTTCGCAATAGTTAAGGAGACAGCCAGACGGTTATCCGCCAATGAAGTACTTGAGGTAACGGCACAGCAATATGACCGCGACCTGGCTTCGGTTCGTGAGAGCATAACCATAAAAGGTGACAAGGCATACTGGAAAAACCGCTGGATGGCTGGCGGGAATGAAATTGTGTGGGATATGGTGCATTATGATGTGCAGCTGATAGGAGGGGTGGCGCTTCATAAGGGCAGGATAGCAGAGATGGGCACCGGTGAAGGAAAAACACTCGTCGCAACACTTCCGGTGTTCCTGAATGCCATTGCCGCTAAGGGAGTCCATATTGTAACAGTAAACGACTACCTGTCGAAACGCGACTCGGAATGGATGGGCCCGATATATGAGTTTCACGGACTGTCGGTCGACTGCATTGACAAGCATGAACCAAATTCACCGGCAAGACGAAAGGCCTACAATGCCGACGTTACATTCGGTACCAATAACGAGTACGGGTTCGATTATCTGCGCGATAATATGGCAATCAACCTTGAAGACCTGGTTCAGCGGAAACACCATTATGCCATTGTCGACGAGGTAGACTCAGTGCTGGTTGACGACGCCAGAACACCTCTTATCATTTCGGGTCCCACTCCTAAAAGTGATACTCAGCAGTTTGATGAACTTAAGCCAAAGGTAGAAAAACTCGTATCTGCACAGCGAAAGCTGGTAACCCAGATACTTGCCGATTCAAAAAAACTGATAACTGAGGGAAAAAATGAAGAGGGTGGCTTCCTCTTACTCAGGGCCTACAAGGGCCTTCCCAAAAGCAGTGCACTCATAAAGTTTCTCAGCGAGGAAGGAAACAAGACACTTCTGCTTAAGACTGAGAACTTCTATATGCAGAATAACAACAGGGAGATGCCAAAAGTCACCGAGGCCCTTTACTTCATTATCGACGAAAAGGCTAACTCTATTGAACTTACAGAGAAGGGTATCGACCTCATAAGTACATCTGTTGAGGATGCTTCATTTTTCGTTCTGCCCGATGTTGGCAGTGCAATTGCAGAAATTGAAAAGCATCACTCCGATGACCTGAAAAAACTGAAGGCAAAAGACGAACTCCTGCGCGACTATGCAGTCAAGTCGGAGAGGGTTCACACAATGACACAACTGCTCAAGGCCTATACCCTTTTTGAAAAGGATGTTGAGTACGTTCTGATGGACAACAAGGTTAAGATTGTTGATGAACAGACAGGAAGAATACTTGAAGGAAGACGTTACTCCGACGGGTTGCATCAGGCTATAGAGTCGAAGGAGAACGTCAAGGTTGAGGCAGCGACGCAGACATATGCGACAATAACCCTTCAGAATTATTTCAGAATGTATCACAAGCTTGCAGGCATGACCGGAACCGCCGAGACTGAGGCAGGCGAGTTCTGGGATATCTATAAGCTTGACGTTGTGGTTATTCCTACTAACAGACCTGTTGTAAGGAGCGACCGCGAAGATATGGTTTATAAAACCAAGCGTGAAAAATACAACGCGGTTATTGACGAAATCGTCAGACTTAACCATGAAGGCAGACCGACACTGGTCGGTACTACTTCAGTTGAGATATCTGAACTGCTTAGCAGAATGCTGAAAATGAAGGGTTTAAAACACAATGTTTTGAACGCAAAACTGCATCAGCGTGAGGCAGAGATAGTTGCTGAAGCCGGTAAAACAGGAACCGTCACAATTGCCACGAATATGGCAGGTCGCGGAACTGATATCAAACTTACACCTGAGGTAAGGAAAGCCGGTGGCCTTGCGATAGTCGGAACCGAAAGACACGATTCCAGGAGGGTTGACAGGCAGCTCAGGGGGCGTTCGGGCCGTCAGGGCGACCCTGGAAGCTCTCAGTTCTTCGTGTCGCTTGAAGATGACCTCATGAGACTCTTCGGATCGGAAAGAATAGCAGGAATAATGGACAGGCTTGGACTCAAGGATGGTGAAATGATACAGCACTCAATGATCACCAAATCGATTGAGCGGGCCCAGAAAAAGGTAGAGGAGAATAACTTCGGAATAAGAAAGCGTTTGCTCGAATACGATGACGTAATGAACTCACAGCGTGAGGTAATATACACCAGGAGGCGGAATGCGCTTTCGGGTGAAAGACTGAGTGTCGATATTGCAAACATGATGTACGATGTTATCGATAACCTGGTTGTTACCTATCACAGCGAAGGCGATTTCGACGGTTTTGAATTTGATCTGATAAGGAGTTTCTCGATAGATTCTCCTATCCCAAGGGAGAGATTCCTTAAGGTTACCTCCGAAGAGATAATTGATGTTGTTTACAGGAAGGCCCTCGAAACATATCGCAGAAAGGAGGAGTCAATTTCACAGCAGGCCTACCCTGTTCTGAAGGATGTCTACGACCGGATGTCGCATGTTTATGAGAATGTGGTTGTGCCTGTTACCGACGGGGTTAAGGTGTTCCAGGTTGTGGTTAACCTTAAAGCTGCAGTTGAAACCGGAGGCCTAGATATTTCAAGGGCATACGAAAAGACAGTTGTGCTTTCAACAATTGATGAGGCATGGAAGGAGCATCTGCGCGAGATGGACGAGCTTAAGCAGTCGGTTCAGAATGCCACCTACGAACAGAAGGATCCACTTCTTATATACAAGTTTGAATCGTATGAGCTGTTCAAGAGTATGCTTGGGCGTATCAACCGCGATATTCTCGGAACCCTCATGAAAGGCTTTATCCCGGTTCAGTCAACCGATCAGGTTCAGGAAGCACAGAGAAGAAGGCGTACCGATATGAGTAACCTTCGGGCCAGCCGTCCCGAACTGGCAGGAGGGGGAGGAACCCCGGGGTCCCCTGAACAGAGACAGCAAAGAGTTGAGCCTGTGAGGGTTGAGAAGAAAGTTGGAAGAAACGATCCCTGCCCGTGCGGCAGTGGGAAGAAATATAAGCATTGTCACGGAGCAGGAGCACCGGCGGGACAACCGGCGGCTAACTGATACTTTCGATGGCTTTCTGAATTCTGGCCTGTAATTGCTTGTTTACCGGAACAAGCGGAAGCCTGAGGATATTATTGCACAATCCAAGGGTACTGAGCATTGCTTTCACACCGGCCGGTGATCCGTCGGCAAACAGTAGCTCAATAAGCTCAATGTATTTGTATTGAATTTCCCTGGCAGACTTCAGATTTGATTTAAGTGCGTGTGATACCATCTCACTCCATGCCGACGGGAAAGCGTTTCCCAAAACCGATATTACCCCGGCTCCGCCAGCTGCAATAACCGGAAGGGCATTCATGTCATCACCCGAAATAACGAGGAAATCGTCGGGTTTGTCCCTCAGAATCTTCATTATCTGTGTGAAATCGCCTGAGGCCTCCTTAACACCTGATACGTTTTCGCAGGATGAGGCAAGTTCAAGGCATGTTTCAGCAGTCATATTCGATCCGGTGCGCGAGGGAACGTTATAGAGAATGACCGGCACAGGGCTCGACGTTGCCACTGTCTTGTAATGAAGAAAGATGCCTTTCTGATTAGGTTTGTTGTAATATGGTGACACAGACAGTATTGCGTCAACCCTGGAGAGATCGGTTTTCCTGATGAAATCGGTGATCTCCTGGGTATTGTTACCTCCGATACCTACAACCAGCGGGACCCTCCTGTCTATAACTTCCAGTGTGTGTGCGATAATGGCCCGCTTCTCGTCTCGTGAGAGTGTGACCGATTCTCCCGTTGTTCCGAGTGTAACAATGTAATTAACACCACCTGCAATCAGATGATTTATGATTCTGCCCAGTGCCGCAAAGTCAATACTGGTGTCGTTTCTGAAGGGTGTAACAATAGCAACCCCTGTACCTTTAAATCTCTTCATTCAGTTCTGGCTAATTGAAAGATTATTATCGGGTTTTTATCATCTCCAGGTAAACAACAACCTGGTTAAGGAATTCTCTTACATTGTGATTTAAACCTGTTTCAATAATGAGTTCGTGATTTCCCGAGGAGTTATGGCCCCTGAAGCCAGGTGCAATCTTCATGGTGGCAACTGACAATGTTGAAACATACCTGAGCGGCAGAAAGTCGCGGAAACAGATCTCAATAACAATGTCAAACCGGTTCTGAATGAACTTCTCTGCTTCAGGTGATTTCGGAATATACATAAGGCTGTAATCTTCACGTCTCAGGCAATTCAGATACCTGATTGCAGTAAGTTTATCGGGTAGCACTTTACCGCTGAAAAAGGCAAGAACATCCACTTTTACCCCTCTTTCGCCCATCTGTAAAATAAAATCGCTGATAGGTGTCAGATCATCGGGGTTGCTTATATCCCAGAGTAAGCCGACTGATTTCACCTCCTCAAGGTTAACAAAACCACGCTTTCTGGAGAGCTTTCCCGCTCTTTTCCTGAGTGCCCGGCTGCCTGCCTTGATTCTCAAACTCCTGAAAAGTTCCATAATGCAAACCTAGTGTTTTTTAAACAGAAAATTATTCGCCCCGGCACCTATTTACGCTATCATCTCAAGAAAATCTGTTTCACCGTAGACCGGGATTCCAAGTTTCCTTGCAGTCTCAATCTTTGACGGCCCGGGGCTTTCACCAGCCAGAATAAATGAGGTGCCTGATGTAACTGATGAGAGACTTCTCCCCCCGTTGTTGATAATCATCTCTTTGTATTCATCGCGGCTGTGCCTGCTGAAAGTCCCGGTAATGACAATACTCAATCCGGCAAGCTTATCGCTGTTTTCTGCGCTGCCTGGTTCGGGGTTGAAGGATAGGCCAAAACTGCGTAGTTTTTCAATAATCGCCAGGTTCCGGTCATTATCAAAAAACTCCCTGATACTGGTTGCGATTTTCAAACCGATATCAGGTACATGAATCAGATCATCGACGCTTGCGTTCATTATAGCATTAATTGATTTGAAATGCGAAGCAAGGGAACGGGCAGTGGCTTCCCCGACATGCCTGATTCCCAGTGAAAACAGAACCCTGTGAAACGGCACGTTAACGGAGTTCCTTATCGATCGGGTTATATTTGCGGCTGACTTTTCACCAAGTCCCTCAAGTGTTGACAATGTCTCTGCGCTAAGACCATACAGATCGGAAACATCCCTTACCAGGTTCCGGCCGAAAAGAAGGTCAACCGTCTCTTCGCCAATACCCTCAATATTCATTGCCTTCCTTGAAATAAAGTGCTCTATCCTTCCCTTTAACTGAGGCGGACATTCAAGGTCATTCGGGCAATACCAGTTGGCTTCACCCTCGATCCTGGTGAGCCGGTATCCGCATTCCGGGCACTTCACAGGGAAATCCAACGGCAGGGCATCAGCAGAGCGATGAGCTATATCGACTCCCACTACCTTCGGAATAATCTCCCCACCCTTCTCTATATATACATAGTCATGCATATGAAGGTCGAGAAGCTTCATCTGGTCGGCATTATGCAATGATGCCCGTCTCACAGTAGTGCCTGCCAGCAGCACAGGTGCAAGATTTGCAACAGGAGTTACAGCACCTGTCCGGCCCACCTGAAACGACACGGATATCAACCTTGTTCTTTCCTGTTCGGCCTTGTACTTGAAGGCTACTGCCCATCTGGGCGTCTTTGAGGTATAACCGAGTCTTTTCTGAAGTTCGATACTGTCGGCTTTTACAACCACTCCGTCAATCTCAAAATCGATTTCACTCCTTCTGGTTTCCCATATTTCAATAAACTGCAGAACCTCAGCTATGTTGTTGCATTGTTTTATTGTATCAGAAACCCTGAATCCCCATGATGCGGCTCTTTTCATATTCCCGGAATGACTGTCACCGGGAAGCTTCTCACCCAGCATGTAATAGAAGTAACAGTCAAGCGGACGCTGCGCAACAATCTTACTATCAAGTGTTTTAAGTGTGCCCGATGCAGCATTTCTCGGGTTGGCGAATGGCACTTCACCTGAGTTTACCCTTGTTTCATTCAGCTTCCTGAAATCCTCCTTGTGGAAAATAACTTCTCCCCGAATGGTGAATGACTGTGGCAAATCGGGGTTTGATATACTCTTGGGTATTGAATTAATGGTGAGGATATTTGCTGAAACATCATCGCCAACTTCGCCATCACCCCTCGAAAGTGCCCTAATAAACCTCCCGTTTTCATATCTGATGCTTACCGATGCCCCGTCGAGCTTGAGTTCACAAACGTACTTCACGTCTGTACCTGCACTTTTTCTTACCCTGTTGTCAAACTCAAAAAGTTCGTCCTGCGTATAGGTATTGGCAAGTGAGAGCATTGGGTAATCGTGCCTGTATTGTACGAATTCCTTAAGTACATCACTGCCAACTTTGCGTGTCGGCGAATCGGGGGTTATCAGTTCGGGGAATCTCTTTTCAATAGTCTCGAGTTCGTGAATTAGCAGGTCATACTCAAAGTCCGAAATCTGAGGCGAGTTCTGTTTGTAGTAGAGATCATCATGTCGCTCGATCTCCCTTCTTAAAGTTTCAATTCTTCTCTTTGCTTCACTGATCTTCATATCATTCAGCCTTTTATGGGTTCCATGTGTATGGTTGCCTCAATACCCATCCTATCCCTGATCGCTTTCTCAATTTTGTCTGCAAGTTCGTGGCCTTCACTGATTGTGAGGTCTCCGGGTAGTCTCATGTGAAATGTTACTTCGGAATGCGAGATGTAGTTATGGTGGTGAAAGTGGTGGAAATCTGTTGCTCTGCCGCATATCTCCTTTCCGATAATGCGTATACTGTCAATCTTTTCTTTCGGCAGTGGTTCCCCCAGAAGGGCATTAACGGTAGACAAGACAATCTTCCAGGCTGCAAATCCGATGAGGACAGCCACAATAACGGCAAGCAGGCTGTCAATCCACCAGAAGAATCCGCCGGAGAAGATGCCTGCAAGGATTATTAATGATGAAACTGCGTCGCTCCGGTGGTGCCAGCCATCTGCCTTCAGCACCTCCGATCCGGTTTTGCGGGCAAGAGTGTAGGCATATCTGGCCAGAGCTTCCTTTGCAACAACCGAAACAGTTGTAACTATTATCGCAAGTGTACCATATTCGGTTGTTTGCCGGTCGGTAAACTTTGACCATGCATCGGAAATGAAACTGTATGCAACTATAAACAGCATGGCAGCAATGAAAAGGGACACGATCAGTTCGATGCGGCCATGTCCGAAAGGATGGTTACTGTCGGGTGGTTTGGACGACAACCTGGCGCTCAGAACAACTCCCACCGAGCTTACCGAGTCGCTTAAGGTATGCCATGCATCGGCAACAATGGCCAGGGAGCCGGTTACTGTGCCTGCCCAGTATTTAACTACAAACAGAATCAGGTTTGCTGCAACTGAAACCCATCCTTCAATACGCTGGTACCTGAGCCGGTCAGAATAGGAAAGTTTCCAGCCTGTTTTGTCAGTTGACGTTAATTCATTGTTCATCGAAATCTGATTCCCTTATTATGTAAGCCTCAAATATAAGAATTTCAGCATCCTTCCAGCCCTCTTTTCCGATGCCTGCTTTTCTGTCAGCTGTGTGTTCAAGGAACTCGATAACCGACCATCCTCTTTCAACTGCCACCTGGGGTAGCAATACTCCCGATCTTCCGCCTTGCCGAAGGCATATCCCATGCTTTCCAATCTCAATTTCACCTATATCGCTGATCTTCCGCATTGGTGAAACTACCGATATTTCGATAGATATTTCTTCGTATTCTTTCCCTGAAAGTGGATTGAACCGGCTGTCTTCAAATGCAGCTGAATATGCCATATCGGCAACCAGCATGCACAACTGCTCTGAAGCTGCCAGTCTTCCGATGCAACCCCTGAGTTTTTTACCGGCATGAAGGCTGACAAAAGCACCCGACCTGATTCTGAGGGAATCAGGTATGTTAACGGGCAGAAGAGGTTTGTAACGGCCTTCAAGGCCTGATTCAATCGACCTGCGGGCAATGCTGATCAGATATCTGCCGTCTTCACTACTGATAGGGTATGATAGAGTATTACCCGTGTAAGTCAATTCCTTCCTGTTTCCCTCTGTAACAAGAAATGAATGGTATCCGACAACCCTGTCTTTATCACCCAGGGGCGATTCTCCTGAGTTCATGTATTTAATATGTCTGAAGATGTAATTATCTGATGACTCAGTAATATGCATTAGGATAAGCGCGGCGTTAATTCCGCACATGCTTGTTGCAAGTCCGCTTATCTCCTCATTCCCGTGCTTTATGACTGTTTTGAGAAGACTTGCAGGGTCTCCTGTAATGACCGCTTCAGCGGTTTCCGAGTCTATTCTGTTTGCGTCGGCCAAAGATGGATAGTGTGAGAAGTCGGTACTGATTACAAACAGGTTTTCCGGCCTGAAAAGTGGCTCAAGCGAACGGGCGACAGCTTTTATGACCTTAATGTCACCGGTTCCCGCAATAACAGGGATAATCTGAGGCTGAACCTTGAAATGGCACTGGATGAATGGCAACTGAACCTCAAGGCTGTGTTCCCCCTGATGGGCTTCCCTTCGAAACGAGATGAACTCTGATTCATCTATAAGTATATCAGCCGAATTGCGATTGACCTTCACCTTACCCAGAGGGGTAATGTAATCGCCCTTATTGTAAACTGAAGCCCCATGGAATGAAGTTCTGTGACTTGAGCCAATAAGTATGATATTCTCGAATACCTTTTCTGAAGGAATTGATGCATAGGCTGATGCAGCAACCCTGCCAGAGAAAATATACCCTGCATGGGGTACTATTATTGCCCTTACGTTTTCATATTTTGCGCATGCTGCATACTCCGACAGAAGTGACTTTACTTCCGATAACAATACAGTCGCTGAAGCCGGGTAGAACCTGCCTGCAGCCGATGGCATCCTGTCTTCAGATTCATTAGTATTCAACATCCTGAATTATGCAATTGCAAATGAAGAGGTTTACCAAACCATGCAATAAAATTAAGCAAAATTGGAAGAAGGAGGCAACGGGTGGCGTGGATACGGCTAAATAAGCACCATATTCTCCTTTATGATACTCCCTTTTTCATCTACCCCGTATATTTTTATTCCGATGCTGAGAGATGCATCAATTATCATGTCGGTTATAGGAGAGAGTTGTTCCCTGATATCTTCGTTCTCCATTTCGTCAAATTCATCAATATGAAAATAGAGGTGAATGAAGAGGATATAGTCGGGTTTATTGATGGAGGCAAGTTTTTTTACAATTTTGGCAAGCCATAAGGTGGTTGATGTATTGAAATAGTCAAGGTTCAGCCGGAGATTTGATATGGGGCGTGGAGCCTTCACGTACTCCAATACCCACTGAAAAACTGGTTCATATGTTTGCGTGGCATTTTCCGGGATAGATCTCCCTGCAAGAAGTATTTCACCGGTAACCGGGTTAAGGTCTATCTCCGGAGTCTTGGCCGAACCCTGGATGTGGATGTATTTGATTTCCTTCATTCCTCTCTCTAAATGGAATAACCAAAGATAAGCCTTATTTGCAATTTCTATCGGTGTGTTCATCAAAAAGTTTCGGCAGGTAGTCAAATAAAATGACTGTTTTGTCTACTTTGAGAAGGGATTTCCTATCCTTCAGGAATATATTGCATCAACCTGTTAATGTATTATATTTGCACGCTGTTAAACAAAGCAGATGGAGAACAGGCTGAAGTCAAATATTCTGGATGCAATAAGATCTCTTTACGGGGCGGAACCTGATGAGTCGGCAATACAGATTCATGAGACCCGGAAGGAGTTCAATGGTGATTTTACCCTGATTGTATTTCCACTTACGAGATATTCGAAGAATACCCCGGAGGCGACAGGCACAGAGCTTGGATCCTGGCTTAAGAATGAATATCGTGAAATTGAATCCTTTAATGTTATAAAGGGCTTCCTTAACCTGCAGTTGTCAAAGAGTTTCTGGATGGAGACATTCGGGGAGATTATGGACTCTGAGGAATATGGGATTTGCTCCATGCCTGAAGATGCACCTGTTATCCTTGTAGAATACTCTTCACCAAACACCAACAAGCCACTTCACCTGGGTCACATAAGGAATAATCTTCTTGGTTTTTCACTTTCCAGGATTCTCGAGGCCGGCGGCAACAGGGTGATCCGGACAAATATCGTAAATGACCGTGGAATACATATTTGCAAGTCGATGCTGGCATGGCTCAGACACGGAAACGGAGAGACCCCAGAGTCATCGGGGATGAAAGGAGACCATCTGGTTGGAAAGTATTATGTTCTTTTCGATCGCGACTATAAACACGAGGTGGCCTCCTTGATAAAAAAGGGGGTTAGCGAGGTCAGGGCAAAAGAGGAGGCACCCTCAATAGTGGAAGCGAGGGAACTGCTAAGAAAATGGGAGTCGGGCGACAGTCAGGTGATTGATCTCTGGAGGATGATGAATTCATGGGTTTACGCAGGTTTTGATGTTACCTACAACAGGCTGGGGGTGGAATTCGAAAGGATTTACTACGAGTCGGAAACCTACCTGCGTGGCAAGGAGCTTGTAGCTGAAGCCCTGAACCTTGGTCTGGTCTACAAGAGCCCGGATGGTTCAGTTTGGGCTGACCTGACCGACAGCGGACTCGATCAGAAGCTTTTATTAAGGTCGGACGGAACAGCTGTATACATTACACAGGACCTTGGAACAGCGGTTATAAGATATGAGGATTATGCTTTTGATCAGTCAGTTTATGTTGTTGGCAACGAGCAAAACTATCATTTTCAGGTTCTTGCGGCAATACTGAAGAAGATGAACTATCCGTGGGCCGGTGGCCTGCATCATTTCTCGTATGGCATGGTTGAACTTCCTGAAGGCAGAATGAAATCGAGGGAAGGCACCGTTGTCGATGCCGATGATCTGATTGATGAGATGATAAAAACGGCAAGGGATATGTCGGCTGAACTGGGTAAGCTTGAGAACCTCTCTGCTGACGAAAAAGATGACGTTTTCAGAAAGGTTGGTATGGGTGCCCTCAAATATTTCATCCTGAAGGTTGACCCGAGAAAGAACATGACATTCAATCCTGTCGAATCGATCGATTTCAATGGTAACACCGGACCCTTCATACAGTATACATTCGCCCGCATAAACTCAGTACTTAAAAGAGCCCGTGCAATGTCATTGCCTGAGAACCGGCCGGAGGCACTTAAAACAGACCCGATTGAAAAGGAGACAGAATTGATCAGATATCTGAGACGTTTTCCCCTGATGGTAAAGGAGGCTGCATTGCAGATGAATCCATCTGTAATAGCCAACTATGTTTATGATCTTTCAAGGGAATACAATCAGTTTTACCATGAGTTCTCCATACTAAGCGAGCCCGACAGTTTACGGAGAGACTTCAGGATAATGCTCTCGGAAGAGGTTGCGGGGGTGATTGAAAAAGGCACCTGGTTGCTTGGCATCGAAATGCCTGAAAGAATGTAGTTATGATATCTGTCAGATATGTTTGAGAATTTAAGTGATAAGCTCGAACGTTCCTTTAAGTTGTTGAAGGGACAGGGAAGGATTACCGAGATTAATGTGTCTGAAACCCTTAAGGAGGTACGGAGGGCTTTGCTTGACGCCGACGTCAATTTCAGGATAGCAAAGCAGTTTACCGACACTGTAAGGCAAAAGGCAATAGGTCAGGATGTCCTTAAATCGGTCAAACCCTCCCAGATGATGATCAAGATTGTCCACGATGAGCTGGTCGAGCTTATGGGCGGGGACAAGAGCGACATCAATGTAAAAATCAACCCGTCAGTAATTCTCATTGCCGGTCTTCAGGGTTCAGGCAAGACTACTTTCAGCTGCAAACTGGCCGGGATGCTTAAGAGCAAGAGGGGAAAGAGACCCCTGTTGGTTGCCTGTGACGTATACAGGCCGGCAGCCATTGAACAGCTGACGATACTCGGCTCGCAGATAGAGGTTCCGGTATATACCGAGGCAGGAAGTATAAGCCCTGTGGCAATAGCCGGTAACGCAATAAAGGAGGCAAAAAAGAACGGTAATGATGTTGTTATAATCGATACTGCCGGGCGTCTGGCAATCGATGAGGAGATGATGAACGAGATCTCAGCAGTGAAGAAAGCTGTTAATCCGCATGAGATACTCTTTGTTGTCGACTCAATGACTGGTCAGGACGCTGTGAATACTGCCAGAGAATTCAATGAAAGGCTTGACTTCGACGGGGTGGTCCTTACCAAGCTCGATGGTGATACAAGAGGTGGTGCTGCACTTTCAATAAAAGCTGTTGTCAACAAGCCAATTAAGTTCATCAGTTCAGGAGAAAAACTTGATGCGATAGATGTTTTCTATCCCTCCAGGATGGCCGACAGGATACTCGGGATGGGCGATATTGTCTCACTCGTTGAGAAGGCCCAGGAGCAATATGATACCGAGGAGGCCAGAAGGCTGCAGAAGAAAATTGCAAAGGATCAGTTTGACTTCAACGATTTCATTGCCCAGATTCAGCAGATAAAGAAAATGGGTAACGTAAAGGATCTGATGTCGATGATTCCCGGTGTTGGCAAGGCGGTAAAGAATCTTGACATTGACGATGATGCATTCAAGGGAGTAGAAGCTATCATCCGCAGCATGACTCCGGCCGAAAGGTCATCGCCCGATATTATCAACGGCAGCCGCCGGAAACGTATTGCTGAAGGCAGCGGTACAACGGTTCAGGAGGTTAACAGGCTGCTGAAACAGTTTGAAGAGACAAGAAGGATGATGAAAACCATGACCAGCAAAGGGGGCGGGAATCTCGCCAGACTTGCCGGCCGGAAATAAAACCAGTTGTGAGATGTACAAACTTATTGACGGAAAGCAGGTTGCGTCGCTGATTAAGTCTGAAATCGCTTCCGAGGTGCTCAGGAGAAAGAGTGAAGGCAGGAAGATTCCCCATCTGGCTGCAATACTTGTTGGCAATGACGGTGGAAGTGAAACCTATGTGGCTCATAAGGTTAAGGCATGTGAGGAGGTCGGATTTGAATCGACACTAATCAGGCTTCCCGAAAGTGTAACCGCAGGGGAGCTTCTTTCGACGGTTAAATCACTGAATATCAATGATTCGGTCGATGGATTTATTGTACAGTTGCCGCTCCCTGCACATATTGATGAGGAGATGGTAACAAATGAAATATCGCCCGATAAGGATGTGGACGGGTTTCATCCCGTAAACCTCGGAAGGATGATGCTGGGCATGCCCTCATTTGTTTCAGCCACACCTTATGGAATTGTAGAGCTTCTCAGGCGCTACGGAATTGATACTGCCGGCCGCCGGTGTGTGATTATTGGCCGCAGTAATATTGTTGGCCGCCCGCTGAGTATTCTGCTTTCACAGAAGGGGATTGATGCCACTGTAACGGTAGTGCACAGCCGGTCGGAGGGATTGGAGAAGATAGCCGCAGAAGCCGACATCCTTGTTGCTGCAATAGGAAAGCCGGGTTTCGTGAAGGCAGACATGGTAAAGGAGGGGGCGGTGGTGATTGATGTCGGAACCACTAGGGTAAGCAGCGAATCAACCAAATCGGGGTGGAAACTGGCCGGTGATGTCGATTTTGATTCCGTAGCTCCGAAATGCAGCTTCATAACACCTGTTCCGGGGGGTGTCGGACCGATGACCATTGTGTCACTTCTCAGGAATACGCTTCTTGCCTGTTCGCGGAAATAACCCGCTACTTAGAAATTAGTGCCGGTTCCCCCGGTATTTCAACCCCGGCAAAATAGAGGTCAAAACCTCCCTTGCCGTTTGTTCTGTTTGAAGAGAATACCAGGAAGTAATTTGTAAACTCAGGATGGTACCCGAGTACCGGCCTGAACTCATCGGCCTCGCTGTTTATGGTGGGACCGAAATTAACCGGAGATCCCCACTTGCCGTTGTTATAAACAGAGAAGTAGATGTCATAGCCACCCAGTCCGCCGGGTCTGTTTGAAGCGAAAATCATAACATTGCGTGCAACAATCGGACATGTGTCGTCGTACCCGCTGTTTACACTGTCTACTTTTGTAAGAGTGGCAGCCGGAAGGGCAAACCAGTCAACAAGCGAAGCTGTGTTCGGCTTTTCAATCGTATAGATATTGTACTGCCCTTCACGGTTTGAACTAAGGAACACCCTTGTCTGAGAAATGTCAAATGATACATAGCCATCATCCGATGATGAGTTAAGTACCGCAGCAGGTGTCAGTGAACCGAAGGCGGGTATGTTTGTGCCTGTCTGAGGAAGATACCTCAGGTACTTAATGTCGGTGTCACCATTATCTGACTCTGTTGTGATGAGCAAATACTCGTGGCTGTCGGCGGTGCTGAGTAACCTGTAGGGCCCGAGATCGTCCTTCTGAGTATTAGCTGCGGTAATCAGAGCGGTAAGGAAGGCATCATTAATCAATTCCGAACCAAGGGTGAACTGCCCTGTGTATTTATCGTGAGTGAATTCGATTGCTCCTGTAACCAAATCGAATGTACCTCCCTGTGTATTCCGGTTCGATGAGAAAATCATTTTGATGTAGCCATTGGCATAGTCCAGGTTAACATTATAATCGTCATACTGTGTATTGAGATTGGCAAGCGCTACAGCAGTATCGGGGAAGGTACCGTAAGGGTACAGCATGGTTCTTGGTTTCTTGCACGATGCAGTAAAAAGAAGGAAGACTACCATCATAACTGCAATTGACAGGAGTGTTAATCTCCGGGAATTCATATTCATTGTGGAATTGTTTTGCAATCAAAGATAACTCTAAAAATTAAAAAACCGGGATTTTCAGGTTCCCGGTTCTCTTGAAGGTTGAATTCAGGTTAATTAAAAGGGTAATATATTAGGTTTAGAGGTCTCTCATCACTCATAAGATGAAAAATGCAGTTTTATGGTTGCGTTGTTCAGAAAAATAGAGCTTATGGGGCGTGTTTAAAAATGAACTGTGCTGTTAATAACTGATAATGTTACAGTTTCGCATTCCCGCAAAAAGATGTAATTTTGTACCCATACTTTTTTTGGACAATGGAAGAAGAGAAGTTTGGATTTGCGCACGAAGAGGATATTGAGGAGGTTGTCAGGCGCTACGAGAGGATGAGGAAAAACAACGAAACCTTCTTCTTTGATGTTTCAGAGTTTGAAACCATTATCGATTACTATCTGGAGTGCAATAATCCCGGAAAGGCATATGACGCTACCGAGGCAGCTGTCCATCAGCACCCGAACTCACTCTCTATCCAGATAAGGCAGGCAAGGGTGCTGCTTGACAAGGGCAGAGCGATGGAGACACTGAGGCTGTTGCGCAAACTCGAAAGCATTGAGCCCGGCAATCCCGAGATTTATCTCATAAAGGGTACTGCCCTCGGAATGCTTGGTGACATAGCAGGGGCCAGAAGGATGTTTGAGATTGCAATATCATCTGATACGGAAGAACCTGAGGATACCATGTATGCAGTTATCAGCATTCTGCAGAACCTCAATTACTATGAGGATGTGGTTCATTACATGCAAATGCTTATTCAGAGGGAACCATTTTTCCATGCTCATTTTTACGATCTGGCCTTTGCATATGAAAAAACCGGCGACCTTACAAACGCTGCAAGGTACTATGAAGCCTATCTTGAGGAGGAGCCCCATTCCGACAGTGCATGGTATAACCTCGGAATAGTCTACAATAAGCTTGAGGACTACAATAATGCACTTAAGGCCTATGATTATGCACTTGCAATAAATTCTGTCAATACTTTTGCCCTTTTTAACAAGGGAAACATACTGTGCAACCTTGAAAGGTTTGAAGAGGCACTTGATGCCTACCTTGAATATCTGGAACTGGAAGACGAAAGCCCCGAAGCAATGACCTATATAGGTGAATGCTATGAGAAAACAGGTAACTATGATCTGGCCAGGAAATATTTTCAGGATGCCATTGAAAACACACCCGATTTTCCGGATGCCTGGTTTGGCCTTGGCGTACTGGCTTTCCGTACGGGTATCTACAATGATGCAGTAATGCTCTTCTCCAAATGCGTCAGGCTCGACGAACAGAATCCTGAATACTATCACATGCTGGCCAGAAGCCTCTATGCATCGGGGAGACTGAAGGATTGCGTAAGGAACCTTAAGAAGTCTCTCAGAATAGACCCCTTCTTTGCTGAGTCATGGATTGATATTGCTGCCATATTGAAAGAGACAGGCAACCTGACAAGGACAATTAAGTATTTCGAAAAGGCACGCCGTATTGTAGGTGACGTGCCGGGCCTGAACTACATACTTGGAGGCTGCAACCTTGCTGCAGGCAAGCCCGCAATAGCCCTGGACTATCTTCAGCAGGCAATTGAAACCGACAGGGAACTGTTCAGTGATTTCAGAACACTCTACCCCGATAACCTGATTGATGATAATATCAGGAACCTTACCAAAGATATTTGATATGGAGACATTCATTCCCTATATACCTGAACGTCAGGATAAACCGAGGTCGAAGAGACTTACAATGGTAATGGATAAAGGACTCAGCATAAGGCAGGCTGAAGATTTTACTGAGATAGGGGCGCTTTATACCGACTTCCTGAAACTGGGGTTCGGAACTTCAGTACTTACACCCAACTGCATTGAGAAGATTGAGATTTACAGGAAGGCAGACATAATTCCATATTTTGGCGGAACCATGTTCGAAGTATTTGCCGTCAGGAACATGTTTGATGAATATGTCGATTATGCTCTCAGGAGCGGCCTCTCAATGGTTGAGGTCTCCGATGGCTCGTGGGAGATGGACAGGAAACTCAAACTTGGTTATATTGAGAAACTGGCAACCAGATTTACTGTTATCTCTGAAGTTGGCTCAAAGAAGAAAGACGTGGTTTATACACCCGCGCAATGGGTTTCCATGATGAAGGAAGAGTTGCAGGCGGGGTCAGTGAAGGTAATTGCCGAGGCCAGAGAGTCGGGAACAATTGGCATTTACAATGACGACGGATCTGTCAATGACGAACTGATCGCAAGAATATCTGAAGAGGTGGGTACCGATAATGTTATTTGGGAAGCTCCCGAAAAATCACAGCAGGCATGGTTCATAAAGCATTTTGGCGCTGACGTAAACCTGGGTAATATTGCACCGGCCGAGATCATACCACTTGAGACTCTAAGGTGCGGACTGAGGGGAGATACATTTTTCCAGTTCCTGCCACCCGAAATTATAAGGTGAAACCATGAGATCATTGTATGACTATTTCATCCTTCTGCTTAAGGGTATCGGTATGGGAATGGCTGATGTTGTGCCCGGCGTTTCGGGTGGAACAATAGCTTTTATATCAGGTATTTATGAAGAGCTGGTCTCTTCTCTCAAATCGATCGGTTTCAAAACTGTCAGATTACTGCTCACCGGCAGGTTCCGTGAGTTCCAAACAAGTATCAATCTCTGGTTCCTTCTCTCTGTATTCGGTGGCGTTGCAATCAGTATATTCTCCCTGGCGAAATTAATGAAGTGGCTTCTCCATAACCATCCGGTACTTGTTTGGTCTTTCTTTTTCGGGCTCATCCTTGCTTCAACTCTGTTTGTGCTGAAGACAATCGGGAAATTCAATGCCAGAACTATGGTGTTTTTTGTTACAGGCATTGCTGTTGCATGGTTAATCACGTCACTTTCTCCCGTTAATACACCCGAGGAATGGTGGTTTGTTTTCCTCTCGGGAAGTATAGGTATTTGTGCCATGATTCTCCCGGGAATATCAGGGGCCTTTATCCTCCTGCTTATGGGAAAGTATCTGTTCATAATCACTGCAGTAAGCGAACTTAACATCCCGGTTATACTGGTCTTTGCAGCCGGAGCAATAACGGGCCTTATTCTCTTTTCACATGCACTGAGCTGGCTGCTCCGGCGGTACCGGATGGTAACGGTAGCATTGCTGGCAGGCTTTATGATTGGCTCGCTAAACAAGGTATGGCCCTGGAAGATAGCCACATCGACTGCCGAAGGATTACACGGAGAGGTTGTTATCCTTGCCGAAAGGAATGTATCTCCGGCAGCATACGAAAGCATTACCTCTTCCGACCCGATGATCCCGTGGGCAATACTGCTTTTCATCGCCGGAATAGGCCTGCTGTCGGTGTTGCAGTTGGCAGGACAAAAAGCCGGAAAATGAAAAGATTCGGACTTGCAGGTTACCCGCTGGGTCATTCATTCTCGGCATCCTATTTCAATGATAAGTTCAGGAACCTTAATCTTACAGAATGCGAGTATGTGAACTATCCTGTCAGGGAAGCTGCTGATATCCGGTGTCTGTTTGAGAATGACATTGAACTCAATGGACTTAATGTTACAATACCCTTTAAAACATCAGTAATCCGGGTCATCGATGTACTAGACCGCTCAGCCGAGGCAGCCGGGGCTGTTAATGTTGTGAAACCCTGCCGTTCGGCTGGCAGGTTAACACTAAAGGGTTTTAATACAGATATTCCCGGATTCCGTGAATCTCTCCCCAGTGAATACTTGTCAGGAGGTGGTCTGGCCCTGGTGTTTGGAACCGGCGGTGCTTCAATGGCTATTGATTATGTATTGAATGAACTGGGATATAGCACCATGAGAGTCTCACGAGAGGCCGGACGTGGTGATCTGACCTATTATCTGGTTACAGGCGAATTGATCAGGAAGACAAGAATTATTGTGAACACCACACCGGCAGGAATGTATCCTGACACTGACGAAAAACCACCTTTCAATTCTGAATTGCTCACCGGCAGCCAGTTTATTTATGACCTGATCTATAATCCTGCTGAAACACTCTTTTTGAAAGAGGGACGGATGAAAGGATGCAAAACCATGAACGGGCTCACTATGCTGCACTTACAGGCCGACAGAGCCTGGGGAATCTGGAACGATCCGGCTCTCTAGTCAGTGAAAATGTTTGCCGGATACTCAATACCCGTGAGTGACAGGCCATGAGCAGGAGCCGACTGACCTGCAGCTTTACGGTCGGCCATCTCTATAATCTTCCTGAAGTCTTCAACGCTGATCCGTTCTTTTCCAACATCAAGCATTGTTCCTGCAACAGCCCTTACCATATTCCTCAGAAACCTGTCGGCACTGATAGTAAATTCAAGCAGGTGGCCATGGTCATACCAGAAAGCCTCAGATACCTTGCAGATGGTTGTTTTTACATCGCTGTCGGCCCGGCAAAAGCTGGCAAAATCGGTATAATCTCTCAGAATGACGGCAGCCATGTTCATTTCCCCGATATTGAGGGGGCCGGTAAAAAGCAGGCATGTATCGGTTGTAAATGGATCCTTTTGCCTCGATATCCTGTATTTGTATCTCCTCGACAGTGCGCTGTACCGTGCATTGGCATCAGAAAGTACAGGCCTGATGCCCGTAACGGCTATATCATCGGGCAGAAACCTGTTCAGTCTGAAAAGGAACTTTTTGTCCATATGCAGTCTCTCACTTACAGAGTCGAAGTGGGCTGCATAGAATTCTGCATGGACACCGGCATCGGTTCTGCCCGCACCGGTAACAGGAATCTCCTCCTTTAACTTCAGTGAAAGAGCTTCCTCAAGCACTTGTTGTACGGTAACGGCCCGTGGCTGCCTCTGCCACCCGTGATAGAGTGTCCCCTTGTATCTGAGGAACAGGAAATATCTCATTCAAACCATTGTATATCTGGTGAATACTACCAGAAAACAGCATAAAGTAGCGCTAAAACCACACAGATTAAATATGCCGAAATATTGAAAGCCCCGCTGGTCCTGAAAGTTTCGGAGGTGAGCCTGATACCCTTGCTGTCATCATCGCCCTTATTTGTGGAGAGACTGACCATGACTATAACAGCCATAGTAATTAAGGTTGTATAGAACATCTGGTCGAGGAATGGAAGTTCCACAGCCTTTGCCTTTAACAGGGCAGCAACCGGTATTGACAGAATTGCTCCCGTGATAGCACCTCTCGTATTGGTTTTCTTCCAGAATAGCCCAAGAAGGAATACCGCCAGCACGCCGGGACTAACCATGCCAGTGTATTCCTGTATGTACTGAAATGCCTGGGGAATACTCTCAAGCAATGGTGCTATTATACAGGCAATAAGCAGGGCTGATGCAACTGTAAGCCTGCCAACACGGACAGTAACCTTATCGGAAGCCTGCCTGTTGAAATATGGCTTGTAAATATCCATGGTGAATATCGTGGCAGTCGAATTGAGCATTGAGGCCAGCGACGAGACGATTGCAGCTGCCAGCGCCGCCACAACAAGCCCCTTGAGACCGACAGGTATGAAGTTCCCGATCAGCCATGGATATGATTTATCAAAATTAATGCTGCCGTCGGCCTTTGTAAAGGCTTCAGAAACACCTTCAATAACCGAGGTTCCCGGTTGCTGTGAATAGATCACATACATAATTATACCAGGGACTACCACAAAAACCGGCAGGAGAAGTTTAATGAATGCGGCGAATGCAATTCCCTTCTGTGCCTCCCTGAGCGATTTGGCTGCAAGGGTTCTCTGAATAATATACTGGTTGAAACCCCAGTAATAGAGATTGGCAACCCACATGCCGCCTATCAGCACCCCAATGCCGGGCAGATTGGCGAATTGAGGGTCGTCATGTTTAAGTATCATGTGGAATTTATCCCCGGCAGTATTGTACACGTGCTTTAACCCTTCAATCACACCTCCGTCGGGAGTTACCTTGCCGAGTGCTATCAGTGTTGTAATAAGACCTCCGGCTACAAGCAGCACAACCTGAACTATGTCGGTCCATGCTACCGCCGAAAGACCTCCATACAGTGAATAGGCAGCCGCAACAAAGGCAAGCCCCCAAATGGCAATTGTAATCATGCTGCCGTCGCCGGTACCTATTACCGTATCAAGAGCCTTGGCTCCCAGGAAAATAACAGAAGTCAGATTTACGAAAATGAACAGAGATATCCAGAAAATGGCAAGTATCGTCTTGAGAGTAGTATTAAACCTCTGCTCCACAAACTGCGGAATGGTATATATACCTTTTTCAATGAATACAGGCAAAAAGTACTTCCCTACAATAATAAGGGTGATTGCAGCCATCCATTCGTATGAGGCTATGGCAAGGCCGATTGCGAATCCCGACCCCGACATGCCGATAAACTGTTCAGCTGAAATATTCGCTGCTATAAGGGAGGCTCCGATTGCCCACCACGGAAGCTTTTTACCCGCCAGAAAGTAGTCCTCGGCATTCCGTTCGGTCCCCTTCCTGTTTCTCGATACCCATAATCCCAGTCCGATTATTCCTACAGCATATGCCGCGAAAATAATGGAGTCAATCAATTCGAATCTGCCGCTCATCTCCCAAAGGTTTCATCAAGGTTTGTTAATGAGCTTAAAAGTATAAAGGAAATCAATATGCAAACCATCTTACATCTTTTTTTTTAATGTAACAGGCTTTTGTCGCATGCCATGTGTCCATTTGTCCTAAACCTGCTAATTTTGCATTATAACTCATAACTGGTCAGAAATGGTAAAGAGAGGCTTTGCAAGCGATAATAATGCAGGAATTCATCCTCTGGTACTGCGGGAGATGGATCGAGTAAATACAGGGCATACAATAGGTTATGGAAGCGATCCATATACTGAGGAAGCTATCAGACTACTGAAGCAGCATCTCGGTGAAAATGCCGAAGTCTACTTTGTTTTTACGGGAACCGCGGCCAATGTACTTGGTATTTCCGCGGTAACGCGCCCGTGGCATTCGGTAATAACGGCCTTCACTGCCCATATTGAACAGGATGAGTGCGGAGCCCCCGAACGATTCTCAGGGTGCAAGGTGCTGACTGTCGATACACCCGATGGCAAACTTACAACCGGGATGCTGAAAAAGCACATGCACGGGTTCAACTTCGAACATCACTCGCAACCCAAGATAATTTCAATCTCTCAGGTTACCGAAATGGGAACTATTTACAAACCATCAGAAATTGAATCCCTTGCACTGTTTGCCCACGATCATGAGATGCTGCTCCATATGGACGGCGCCAGGATAGCTAATGCTGCTGCCGCTCTGAATCTGCCTCTCAAGAGCTTTACAACCGATGCGGGTGTTGACCTGCTATCGTTCGGCGGAACCAAAAACGGATTGATGGCTGGTGAAGCAGTCTGCTTTCTTAAACCCGGACTTGCCAGCGATTTCATGTATATAAGAAAGCAGGGCATGCAACTGGCTTCAAAAATGAGATTTATCGCTGCTCAATTCATTGCATGGTTCAGGAACGACCTCTGGCTTGAACTCGCCGCTCATTCCAACGCCATGGCCCGGACCCTCTTCAACGAGATTAGCTCAATAGAAGGGATCACCATCACACAGCCTGTTGAGGCTAACGGGATTTTCGTAATATTGCCGGCCGGAGTAGCCGAAGAACTGAGCAGGCACTTCTTCTTCTATCCCTGGAATGACGAGATTTCAGAATACAGGTGGATGACCAGCTGGGATACGACAGAGGATGATATCAGCAAGTTTGCAGCCCTGGTAAGGCGGCTTATGAAACAGGGATAATAAGCGAACTGTCACCGTAGCTCAGAAATCTGAAGTCATTGTCAAGCGCATAGTCGTACATCTCTTTCCATCGGGTTCCGGTAAATGCGGCTATCAGTAGCAAAAGGGTGCTGCGGGGCTGATGAAAATTGGTCAGCAACCCTTTTACTACCCTGAAACGGTACCCGGGTACGATTATAAGACTTGTCCTGCCCTCAAGTATACCGGTTGAATTAGAATGAATATACTCTTCAACAGCTGAAAATGATTCTGCAAGGGGTACATCTCTGTGTGGCCTGTAGGGGTCCCATTGACCAACGTGGGGGCCTGTTGCCGGATTGAACTTGCCCTCTATCAGGCTTACACCAATCCAGTAAATGCTTTCGAGTGTCCTCAGACTGGTTGTTCCCACCGATATCACACGACCGGCAGTCTTAAGCCTTTCAATAGTTTCCCGGTTAACAAAGAAATGTTCGGTATGCATCTCATGGTCGGCAATTTTTATGGATTTTACCGGCTTAAAGGTACCGGCACTGACATGCAAAGTGACCGAAAGCCTGCTGATGCCGGCCTTTTCGAGATTAATCAAAACCCTGTCGGTAAAATGAAGACCTGCAGTAGGAGCGGCGACCGACCCGAAACTACTTCCGTAAATGGTCTGGTAGCGCTCAGCGTCAATTGCTTCATCGGCCCTGTCAAGGTAGGGTGGGATAGGAACCCGACCTGCAAGCTCAATCACATCGCTGAAAGTCAGCGACTTGTCATTCCAGTCAAACTCAACTACCCAGGTGTCTCCTGCATCTTCAATCCTTCTGGCCCAAAGGTATCGTTCATTGCCGGCATGCCGGAAGGGTGCGGCAATCAGACCCGACTTCCATTTCCTGAGATTGCCGATAAGACAATTCCATCTTACAGGACCATAAGAGGCAAAGTTCCTTTCGAAGTCCATCGGAACGTATGGTTCAAGGCAAAACACCTCAATATTTGCCCCGGTATCCTTTTTCATAAGAACCCTTGCCCTTACTACCCTGCTGTCATTGAAGACTAGTGTGTCGCCCTTCTCAAGGTGGTTCCCCAGGTTGCGAAACGTGTCATCAGAGATGTTGCCTGAGATATTCAAAAGCAATTTCGACATGTCCCTCTCCGGACATGGATATCTGGCAATCCTCCCTTCCGGCAGGTCGTATGAATAGTCCTCAATCCTGATGTGCTTCATTGTTCCGGGTCCATCACAATCACCCCTCAGAGTTGTGGCAAAAATAGTTATTTTTACATATGGCCCTGTGGGTACTTTAACAGTCGGATAAAATGAATGCAATTATATAATGTATGGCATATATAAGTATTGATCCTTACCGGCAGACTGAACTCGGGCGCTGGCCATCAGACACCGACGAACAGTTAATTGAGAAGATAAACCTCACTCATTCAGACTGGAGGCACTGGAAGAATACATCAGTCAATATAAGGGCAGGGTTGCTTGAAAAGCTTGCGACAATCCTTGAGGCCAGGAGGCAGACATATGCCGCAATCATTACCTCTGAAATGGGAAAGCCTGTCAGTCAGTCTCTTGCAGAGGTTGATAAGTGCGGTTCGCTGTGCAGGTACTACGCTTCGAATCTGGGTGATTTACTGATTGAGAAGAGTGTCCCGTCGGGTGCCGCCAGCAGTACCGTGAGGCTGGATCCCCAGGGAATAATACTTGGAATTATGCCCTGGAACTTCCCATTCTGGCAGGTATTCAGATATTTGGTGCCTGCCCTTGCCGGTGCCAATGCCGCTGTTCTCAAACATGCATCTAATGTCACCCTGTCAGCCTTTGCAATCCGCGATGCCATAAGAGAGTCAGGGTTCCCTTCAAACCTTTTTAATGTATTGCTCCCTGACCATTCACAGATGGAGAAGATTATATCTTTGCCTGCCATAAGGGGAGTTACACTTACCGGCAGTAATTCAGCAGGTTCGGCAATTGCATCCATGTCCGGCAGGTACATCAAGAAGAGTGTTCTGGAATTGGGAGGGAGCGACCCGCTTATAGTCTTTGCCGATGCTGACATCAGCAATGCTGCTAAGGGAGCCGTGACAGGCCGGTTTCAGAATTGCGGGCAGAGCTGTATCGCAGCAAAGAGGATACTTGTTCACAGCAATGTTTTTGATGCATTTATGGCAGATTTTCTGGCTCTTGTGCGGAAGATGAAAATGGGCGACCCTTCTGATCCGGATGTGTTCATTGGTCCGATGGTAAACAGCCCAGCAGTATCTGAAATTAACCGTCAGGTGACCCGATCGGTTGCAATGGGAGCCGTCCTGCTGGAAGGAGGGAGGGTATCGGATCTGGGACCGGCCTTTTATGAGCCTGCCGTAATGGTTTCTGTTCCGAACGAAAGTCCTGTGATATCCGAGGAGGTTTTTGGTCCGGTAGCCCCTGTAATGGTGTTCAGCGATACGGAAGAGGCTGTTTCAACAGCCAACAGCAGCCGGTTCGGACTGGGCGCATCGGTTTGGACCCGCGACAGGAGACTGGCCTGTGAGGTTGCAGCTTCGCTCGACACCGGAACCGTTGCTGTAAATGGCTTTGTCAGATCCGATCCGGCCCTGCCCTTCGGAGGGGTAAAGGATTCTGGTTATGGCAGGGAACTTGCCAGCGAGGGATTTAAGGAATTCCTTAATATCAAGAGTGTGAGCCACTATTAATCAGGCATATTTCCTATCTTTGCACCGCAGCTGGTCATTCCGTCGTTCCGTAAGGGCTTTTGCCAGAACGGAAAGGAAAGTCCGGGCAACGCAGAGCACCATGCTTCTTAACGGGAAGATATCCGCGAGGGTATAGCAGCGTAACAGAAAACAACCGTCCCGGCCTTTGAGCCGTGATAAGGGTGAAAAGGTGAGGTAAGAGCTCACCGGTTCCCGTGGCGACACTGGAAGCCGTATGCCTCATGGGTTGAAAGACCATGTATACCGGCGCCTGAGGGCTGCTCGCCCGAGCCGGGGGGTAGGTCGTATGAGCCCTGCAGCAATGCTTGGCCAAGATAAATGACGGGAAACCCTGTCTGAACTCTCTTGAAGGGGCGACAGGGATACAGAACCCGGCTTACAGACCGGCTGCTTTTTATGCAAATACCAAAAGCCTGACAGGAATCTGATTCCGTGTCAGGCTTTAATTTATATAAATTTACCTGTCTACTTAATAGTAAACAAGTTATCAGCAAGATCAAGATTGGTTTCTACCTTTTCAACCATTATTACTGCCATTTCATTGCCATTAGCATAGGTTGTGGTTGTTTTTGGAAACTTCAGGCCACTGAAATCGGTATAGTCTGAAACATATATTTCAATATTCATTTCAGTTCCCATCTGTGAGATGCTCATATCACTCTTTACCTGTAAAAATGAAACCTTGTCGATATAGACATACAGAACATCTCCTGTTTCAGTTGTTGTTTTCAGCTTCCATGCCTGATTGCCGTTAATTGTCGATTCACCTGCCATTTCAAGTCTGTTATTCTTCAGATAATCTGACAGGTTAGAAGTAAAGTTTGCCTGGTTTTTAAGGGTTGAGGCATCGGATGCTGACAACTCGACCGGTTCGCTGCTTCCCATCATCGGGTTTATCATGTAGCCTCTGGTTCCGTCATAGGCCTGAATAATTGACATACCCTGAAGGCTCATTTCAACTCTTACTTTACCCGGGCTTTTCATCGATATGGTCATCGGAATCTCCATTCCTCCCTGGTAAGCCCTGGCTGTTATTCTGATACTCTTTGCATTCGCAAAAGCCTCCTGTCCTGAAGCGTGGTAATTTTGCCTCACAATATCCTCAAGAGTTTGCGAATTAACTGAGTAGCCAGCCAGAACAATAAATAAAAAAAGGATAACTCTTTTCATCTCCATGTGATTATTGGTTAAAACTCTGTTTTCAATTGTCTGCAAAGATACGATAAGTTGGCAGCGGGTGTTTCAGTAACCGTACTTATCTTTCCATATATCCCTCAGCCGCGATCTGAACTCATCTTCCCGGTTGTTCTTACCGGGATTATACAATACTCTCCCTTCAATTTCGCGGGGAAGGTAGTTTTCGTAAATGAAGTTATTATCATAGTTATGGGCGTACTGGTAATCCTTTCCGTATCCCTGTTCCTTCATGAGTTTAGTCGGGGCGTTCCTCAGATGAAGCGGTACCGGCAGGTTGCCGGTCTCCTTAACCAGCCCCTGGCCGTTGTTTATGGCCATGTAGGCACTGTTGCTTTTTGGCGAAAGCGCCAGGTAGATGGCTATTTCCGAGAGTATGATTCTCGACTCTGGCCATCCGGTTACGTTAACTGCCTCAAAAGCCGACTGGGCTAGCATCAGGGCATTCGGATTAGCAAGGCCGATATCTTCAGCTGCAAGGATTATCAGTCTTCTGGCAATGAACCTTACATCTTCACCTCCTTCCACCATACGGGCAAGGTAATAAACAGCGGCATTGGGGTCACTTCCCCTGATCGATTTAATAAATGCAGAGATAATGTCATAATGCATCTCTCCGTTCTTGTCGTACAGTACAAGATTGTTCTGGATATGATTCAATACCTTTTCGTCGGTGATTACCACTTCTCCGTCTTCGCCTGCTTCCTTTAGTTCCATCGCCACCGACAGTTCAAGGGCATTATAGAGTTTTCTGGCATCGCCTGCTGCAACTCTTACAAGGGCTTCATCCCCGGCTATGGTAATCCGATACTTTCTGAGGTGCAGGTCTTTCTTAAGTGCACCCGAGATCATCAGTCTCAATACCTCGTCATCAAGCGGCTTCAGAATGAACACCTGGCAGCGTGAAAGGAGGGGAGGGATAACCTCGAAAGAGGGGTTTTCTGTTGTAGCCCCGATAAGTGTGATTATTCCCTGTTCAACAGCACCCAGAAGTGAATCCTGCTGCGATTTATTGAATCGGTGTATCTCATCAATAAAAACAACCGGATTTGGCTGGTCAAAAAACCTTGCACTTTTTGCCTTCTCTATGCTCTCCCGTACATCCCTGACCCCTGAATTAACAGCTGACAGCTGATAAAACGGTCGCTTCAGCTGCGTTGCTATTATGCCGGCCAGTGTTGTTTTTCCGGTTCCGGGCGGACCCCACAGTATGAATGAGGGCAGATTGCCCGACTCAATTATTTTTCGCAGAACACTGTCAGGTCCCACCAGGTGAGGCTGACCGAAATAACCTTCCAGGTCGCGGGGTCTGAGGCGTTCTGCCAGTGGCTGGTTCGATAGCATTTCTACACAGATGTACTCCCTTTTATCATTGAGAGTGTTGCAACCGGCCTATTTAGCCATGTCATTTGAGAAATCGCGGTACGATTTGACAACATTTCCGATATGAAGAGCAAGATTCTTTGATTCATTAAGGATGTTCAGATAAAGTATCCCGGCTTTGGTTCCGCTGTCACCTTTCTTGATTCTTGAAAGTTGCTTCTTCTTGACCTCCTCAATTGCATCGAGGAAGGTTGTCTGTTTGGAAATCATGCCCTTTATCTCATCAAAGTTTCCTGACTTCAGGACGTATATGACAAAATTGCTGTATTCGTTGAATTCAAGGCTCAGTCCGCGCAGTTCCTTCTGCTGGTTAAGCGAAAGGGGAGTGTGGTTATTCTCAACATGACTGAATATCGGCCCGGTAAGGTAAGTCATTGAGTGCCCGGCTTCCCTCAGGTAATCGAAAATCTGAACATAGAAAGCTCCTGCTTCAACGTGATCGTCATTGGTTTTCTTCAGGAATACGTGAACAGTATCTTTCCTTCGTTTGAATTCGGCATTCATCTCAGCGACAGATTTCCTTACAGCTCTTAGTTTCTTACGCTCTTCTCTGATTAAACCTATAATACTCTTGTCGAACAATCCCGATATTAGTATTACATTGGATATCAAAAAGTTCTGGCATTCATTCAAATGATCTTCCGGTGTGGCTTTTGACAGGGCAAACGACTTCTCAGTGGTTGCTGCCCTGGCCTCTCTCCTGCGGTGAGAGAAAAAGTTTACTACAATGATACCGGCAACCAGAGGCAGTAAAATGGCTATTCCCCAGATACCGGTTTTTTGAAGGAACAAAGCTGCCAGGAATGAAATTGTAAACGCCGCGAGTGCGGTAACAAACCACCCAAGCACAACTGTTACCACACCCGAAATTCTGTAAACAGCACTCTCCCTGCCCCACGACCGGTCGGCAAGCGCCGTTGCCATGGCAACCATGAAAGTGACATATGTTGTTGAGAGAGGGAGTTTGTATGATGTGCCGACTGCTATGAGGGCACTTGCCACTGTAAGATTAACCGATGCCCTGAGAAGATCAAATTTGGAGCCCGATTCTTTCTGAATCCTGTTTGATTCTGTCTGTTCGAACCTGGTGTCGATCCAGTTCAGTACTCTGTCAGGGAGAATGAATTTCAGTGACCTGCTGAAGCCAACACCCTGTCTTACAAGAAGACGCGAAAAGCCGGTTGATTCGAAACGTTCGATTCCTTCATCCTGCCGGCTGAGGTTTATTTCTGTCTGAGTTACCGAACGTGCCTTTTTTGAGAACCACAGGGCAAGCACCATTACACTACCGGAAAGAATCAGAAACACCGGTGGTGTTCTGAGCGCTCCGGCAAGGCCCGACATCTCAAGGGCTGCAGGATCGGCACCGCTTGCTGTCCATAGTTTAAATGCCTCGTAACCGGCCAGGGGTACACCAATGAAATTAACCAGGTCGTTTCCGGCGAATGCCATTGCAAGTGCGAAAGTACCAACAAGTACAATCACTTTTAAAATGTTAATCCTGAAGAAGGAGCGGAGAAGCTGCAGTATGGCTGACCATCCTATCAGGCTGAAGAGTATCAGTTTTGCCGAGTTATTCATTAACCATTCAACCGCGCCGGTTGTCATAAAGGCAGATCCCTTGGCGCCCTTAATGATAATAAAATAGGTAATTGCCGTAATCGCTATACCACCCCAGATGGCTCCAAGATACCTGAAAGTACCATCATAATTAAAGGAGAAAATGATTCGTGTAATATACTGTATTATCGAACCGGCAGTGAATGCTACAACAATAGAAAGAAGAATACCCGAGACAATGGCAAGAACATTGGCTGAGTTGATATAGGCTGAGAGGGGTGGTAAATCAGGATTGTTACCTGCCAGTACAATGGCAACGCCCACCGATGCGCCAAGCAGTTCGAATACTATTGAAACGGTGGTTGATGTTGGTAATCCAAGTGTGTTGAATACATCAAGCAGAATTATGTCAGTAACCATTACAGCTATGAATATTATCATTACTTCGCTGAATGAAAACATGCCCGGGTTGAAGATCCCCTTTCTGGCAATCTCCATCATACCTGTAGAGAAGGTTGACCCAACCAGAACTCCGGCTGATGCAATTATCATTATAACCCTGAGAGAGGCAGCCTTTGATCCAACGGCCGAGTTCAGGAAGTTGACGGCATCATTTGCAACACCCACAACAAGGTCTGATATTGCAAGCAGTCCAAGGGCAAGAACCACGAAAAAATAGAGGTTTTCCATGAAGGATTTAATTTTGGACTAATTTAGACATAGGCCTACAGTGAGCAGGCAAGTCCAATGTTAATTTTATATTAAATCTCGGCTATAATCGTTTTCCTACTCTCGTGATATGCCTTCAAAGGAAGTTACTAACTGAAACCAGAACCAGTAAGAAAGTCAGGATTCAGGGCCCCGGAAAGCCTTATCCGTTCAGTTTATGGCAGGGTTAATTTCTTGGAACTTGAATAAAATTTAATATCTTGGCTAAAATTTTCTTTCTATAACCAAATTATTTTAATACTTTTAACAATCAAAAAAACTGACCTTAGACAGACTGTTTGACCTCGTATATAATTAAGAATCTGAATATATTCAAATATCAGACAAACTATGAAAAGGCCTCTGCTGATTATTATCATTATCCTGGTAGCATTACTAGCCTTCCCGCTCTATAGTGTGGTGAAATGGGCATTTCAGGAGAAAAAACCAATGAATATTCTGGTTTTGAATAAAACTGTACCCGCCCTTGACAGGCTTACCCACAGATCTTTCTTCTGGATACTGAACAACGAAAGATTTGTAGACAGTGAGAAAAAGTCATCCTATTCATTCAGAAATGATTATTACGGCTTCTACCCTCTGAAACCACTCAGGGAGAGGCAGCACAGGAAGAAGGACTACAGGCTGGCTGAACTGATTGAACTTGCTGAATCGAACGATGCTGTATACTTTGTTGATACTTACGGGGTGTTTTTCAGCGAATGGTATCAGTCAACCGTTAACAGGGTCAGAAGAACCAGGAAGATTTACGGAGGTTTGAATAACAACGACCAGCTACTACTTGCCGAAATGCAATTGAGGGATAAACTGGTTGTTCTTGAATACAATTGCTTCGATTTTCCTACGGCCGACCTGGAGAAATACAAGGTCGAGCAGATGCTTGGTGTCAAATCGACCGGCTGGACGGGCAAATACTTTGAGTCGCTTGATACAACCAGCAGTGCCGATTTCCCCCTCTGGATGACCGGTATGTACAGGAAGTTTTACCGGGAACCCTGGACTTTCACCGGACCGGGCATCGTACTTGTTAAAACGAGGGAGATTGTTGTACTTGAACTTGGCAAACACCTTACTGCGCCAATGCCGCTTATTGAAACTCCGGCTGAGAAGGCAGAAAAGTACGGAGTAATCGGCACTGTGCCATTTACCGGGTGGTTTGATGTAATTGATCCGATGGAATCAGAGGTGATTTCACAATTTACCTTACCTACAACTGCTGCCGGAGACAGCCTGCTTTCGCAGAACTTCCTGGCAGGAAGCTTTCCCGCCATTACTGTTGATCCTGCCAAGCATCTTACATATTATTTTGCAGGTGACTTTGCAACAAATAAGATACGATATTCAACCTCCTATCTTTCAAAACAGGGGTTTCTGATGAAAACTTACTACTCCGAAAAGGATGTTAATGACCCCCGGAGATTCTTCTGGCTGTTTTACAAACCTCTTGTTACCAGTATTTTCAGTGATTATTACATGACCCTTGACAAGTAGGGACTGAGATACCCTGTTGCAGGGTTACAAAAAACTATCAGAAACGGTACGGTTAAGATCCGTGCCGGTTCTCCTGTTTATTTCTGAGAGCTCCGAACAGTATTTCTGCCGGGTGAACTGTTCTTCGGCCCGTACCGTCATATATGTGATGCCGGCAACTTGTACCTGCTGCTGCAATAACTGTATCTTCCCCGGCTTCTCTTACCGATGGAAACAGTACCAGTTCACCAATTCTGTTGGATAAATCAAAGTGTTCCTTCTCATACCCGAATGACCCTGCCATGCCGCAACAACCTGAGTTGATCTCTGATACAGTGAAGTTCCCGGGTATTGAAAGAGCCTCGATGGTGGGAGATGAGCCCGACAGGGCCTTCTGCTGGCAGTGGGCATGAACAAGCACCTCAACCGGTTTTTCAGTGAAACTTGTTCTGCTGATGTTTCCCGACCGGAATTCCATGGCCAGGAACTCCTCGATTGTAAAGGTGTTGGTGCTTATTGCCAATGCCTTATCCTTTAAGTCACCCTGCAGCAAATCAGGGTATTCATCCCTGAAGGTCAGGATAGCTGATGGTTCTATCCCCACAATGGGAATCTTTTTCTCTGCAAAGGGATAAAGCTTTCTGACATTAATTCCGGCAATTCGTGCAGCTTTTCTTACAAAACCCTTTGATATATATGTTCGTCCGCTTTCGTTCACTCCTGCAGGTATCAGCCTGTAGCCCAGGCTGGTGAGGAGTCGGATGCACTTCTCGCCTGTATCTGTGTCGTTGTAGTTCGAAAACTCATCTATAAAAATAACTGCTTCAGAAACCGGCAAATCAGGGTTAAGCAGTTCAAGGTTTTTTCTGGTCCAGCTATTGAGGGTTGTTCTGCCCAGACGAGGTATTGACCGTGCTGCCGCGAACCCTGTTATTCTTTTAACAATACCGGAAAGAAGTTTATGAGTTGCGAGGAAATTAAACACTCCGGGCATCAGGCTGCCTAATCTGTTGATGGAGGTAATATTTGCTATAATCCTGGATCTCAGTGGTATGCCGTGAAGTTGGTGCCAATGTTGCAGGAACTCAGCCTTAAGTTTTGCGATATCAACACCCGAAGGGCACTCGGCCTTGCAACCCTTGCATGAGAGGCACATGTCGAGTATTTCATGGATCTCCCTGCTGTCCCAGCTATCACCATTTCCACCCGGTAGGAATTCCCTGAGAATATTAGCCCTGGCCCTTGTGGTGAGCCTTTCATCGCCGGTGGCCATGTAGCTTGGGCACATGGTTCCCCCTATTACTGATGACTTCCGGCAGTCGGCCGAGCCGTTGCATTTGCCCGCAGCACGGTTAATGCCACCATCTTCACTGAAGTCGAAGTATGTTTGAGGTTCAGTACAGGTTACTTCAGGATTATACCTGAGGTTGCTGTTCATGGGGGGCGTATTGATGATAATACCCGGGTTAAGGATATTCATTGGATCCCATGTCTCCTTCAGGAGCTTCATCAGTCCGAAATTATGCTCACCCACAATAACCGGAATAAACTCGCCACGCAGTCTTCCGTCGCCATGCTCGCCGCTTAGCGATCCCCTGTACTTCCTGACAAGTTTTGCGGTTTCCAGCCCTATTTTCCTGAAGAGTTCCACATCGTGTCTGTCCCTGAGGTTCAGCACAGGCCTTACATGAAGTTCTCCGGTACCAATGTGTGCATGCAGCACTGTGTCTTTTCCATACTTAAGCAGCATGGAAGTGAGCTCCTCCATGTATTCAGGAAGATCTTCCACCTTTACGGCGGTATCCTCTATAAGCGATACCGGCCTGGCATCGCCTTTCATGTTGGAGAGGACACCAAGTCCGGCTTTTCTGAGTTCCCATACCCGAGAAATCTCCTTTCCCGTTATTAGGGGAAAGTGATAACCGTACCCCTGCGATTTTAGTTCTTCAGTAAGAGATGCCGACTTCTCCTCAATTTCATTCATGCTGTAACCGGTAAGCTCAATTATGAGAATTGCCCCCGGTTCCCCCGAAATGAAAAATCGGTTATTCCGCTGACTCATGTTGTTTACGGTAAGCCGCAGTATTCTGTCGTCCATCATTTCGACGGCCGAGGGGTTATACCGGAGGGCTGTAAGGTTTGCGCTGAAGGCCTGCCGTCGGTCGTGAAGATGAACACAGAGCAGTCCCCTCACAGGTGGAGGCAGCGGGACAAGTCGCAGTTTTATTTCGGTGGCAATTGCCAGGGTACCTTCCGATCCTGCAATCAGGCGACTGATATTCAGCGGCCGGCCTCCGGGCGTAAACGGTTCGGATTCAAGAAGCAGATCAAGGCAATAGCCGGTATTTCGCCGTGGAATTGATGGACGAGGGAAGTCCTCCCTGATAATTCGTGCGTTTACTTCATCAGAGAGGATATCAGATATTGTGCGGTAGATTTTGTTTTCCAGGGTATCTCCGGCGCATAATGCGATGATTTCTTTTGGTGCTGTGTCGGAAAAAACAGTTTCGGAACCATCACTGAGGATGCACTTCACTGAGATGAGGTGTTCGCGTGTTGAACCGTAAACGAGTGAATGGAGGCCACATGCGTTGTTACCAACCATTCCGCCGATATTGCAGCGGTTGGAGGTTGAAGTTTCAGGACCAAAGAACAGGCCAAGAGGTTTCAGATGCAGGTTCAGTTCGTCAAGTACAACCCCGGGTTCAACCAGCACCCACTTTTCCTCCGGATTGAAATCGAGGATGCGGGTCATGTGTCTCGAAATGTCTGCGATAATCCCGCTGCCAACAACCTGGCCGGCGAGTGATGTTCCGGCGGCCCTCACTGTCAAACCTGTTTTGTGTTCCCTGCAGAATTGAATAAGCTTTTTGATGTCGCCCGGGCCCGACGGATATGCTACTGCCAGAGGTTTTTCACGGTAAACAGAGGCATCGGTGGAATATGCTACTCTGGTTACCTCATCGGAAAACAGTTCGCCTTCCAGTGAATTGCTTAATTCTATCAGACCTTTCTGTATGTTCATCTGAAACTAAAAACCTTCAAAAATACATCGAATCCGGGTAAGTTAACACAGGTATTGGAAATATCACAATACTGATTTTAATCATGTGTAAATTAATTGGTTAATAGGACAATTATTTTGTACATTTGGGTCGGATGTTCGAAGTTATTTAAAATATTGATATACAATGGAATTGATAGAAAAGATTAAGGAAAGTGCCAGAAAAAAGAGAATGCGTATAGTTTTGCCTGAAGGGCTGGAACCAAGGACCCTCGAAGCTGCCGATAAGGCAATTTCCGAGGGTCTCGCGTCAATCATTCTGATAGGGAACCCGGATTCAATCATGGCTGAGGCATCCGCCAGGGGATACGGAAACATTGCCAAGGCAATAATAGTCGATCCTCTGAATCATCCCATGAAGAACAAGTACATTGACCTGATGGTTGAACTCAGGAAGGCAAAGGGCCTTACGAGGGAGGAGGCATCACGGCTCATCGAAGATCCACTCTATCTGGGCGTTATGATGATCAAGGCAGGTGATGCCGATGGCGAGGTGGCGGGTGCTGACAATGCCACAGGCGATGTCTTGCGGCCGGCTTTTCAGTTTGTCAGGACAGCCCCTGGTATTTCAGTTGTATCAGGCGCTTTCATAATGATACTTAATGATAAGGAATTTGGTGACGATGGTATCATAATGTTTGCCGATGGAGCCGTTCATCCCGACCCCAATGAAAAAGAACTCGCAGAGATTGCGGTTGCCACTGCAAATACCTATAAGTCAATTATCGGTGGGGAACCAAGGGTGGCCATGCTAAGTTTCTCGACAATGGGTAGCGCAAAACATCCAATGGTCGACAAGGTGGTTAATGCAACCCGCATCGCAAGGGAGATGGCGCCCTGGCTCGATATTGACGGGGAACTTCAGGTTGATGCAGCCATTGTTGAAGCCATAGGCCGCAAGAAAGCTCCGGGCAGTAAGATAGCCGGAAGGGCCAATATCCTCATCTTCCCTAGCCTGGAGTCGGGAAATATCGGTTACAAACTGGTTCAGAGACTAGCCCATGCTGAAGCGGTGGGACCGGTCCTTCAGGGAATGGCAGCACCAATCAACGACTTGTCGAGGGGTTGCTCGGTAAGTGATATAGTGAGCCTGATTGCAATTACTGCAAACCAGGCAGCAGGAAAAGAATAGAAGGAAACAATTAAGGAAAACACGGAGAAATAAACAGAATCATGGTTGTATTAGTATTAAATTGCGGAAGTTCGTCTATTAAATATAAGGTTTTCAAGATGAACACCAGTGCTGAAGTAGTTGCCACTGGCCTGATCGAGAGAATCGGTCTGAACGACGGAATTCTGACACATAAACCGGCGGGAAAGGATAAGTACCATGTAATAGTCGACATCCCCGACCATACAGTTGGCATTAACCTGGTGGTCAGTGCACTGCTCGATCATAAACATGGGGTAATAAGGGACATTAACGAGATAAAGGCTGTGGGCCACAGGGTGGCGCATGGTGGTGAGAATTTCAGGCAGAGCGTGTTCATCGATAATGATGTTAAGAGAAGTATTGAGGCAGTATGTGAACTGGCGCCGCTGCATAACCCGGCAAACCTGAAAGGTATACTGTCGGTCGAAAAACTTATACCCGGCGTCCCTCAGGTGGCGGTATTCGATACCTCATATCACCAAACGATGCCCGATTATGCATACATGTATGCAATACCCTACGAATATTATGAGAAATACCGTATCAGAAAGTATGGATTCCACGGTACAAGCCATAAATTCGTGGCTCTGAAAGCGGCCGGGATACTCGGACACAAGATGGAAGATCTGAAGATCGTAACTGCCCACCTTGGCAACGGGGCTTCAATTACAGCTATTCAGAATGGAATCTCGGTTGACACATCAATGGGTTTTACTCCGGTCGACGGTCTTATTATGGGCACGCGTACCGGTGAAATAGACCCCGGGGTTCTGCTGTTCCTGGCCGATAAGGAGGATATGAGCCTTACAGGTGTCAATAACCTTATCAACAAGAGGAGCGGGGTTGCAGGAATATCAAAGCTCTCATCCGATATGCGCGATCTGGAGACCGCCGCCCTCGCCGGAAACAAACTCGCCCAGCTTGCCCTTGAAATGTATGCCTATAAGGTTAAGAAATTCATCGGAGCCTATGTGGCAGCCATGAATGGCATTGATCTTCTGATATTTACAGGTGGCATAGGTGAGAATGACTTCAACATGAGGAAAATGATCTGTACCGGGATGGAATACCTAGGTGTTGAATTCGACGCACAGGTAAATGACAGAGTGAAGAGCAAGGACCTTATAATCTCAAAACCCGGAAGCAGGGTAACGGTTATGACCGTTACTACCGACGAAGAACTGGTAATAGCTACTGACACCAGGAACATTGTTGAAGCAATGGGCATTTAATCTTTTTCATAACCTGTTAAAACACCCCCAAGGTATATGGTACTCAGGAAAATGAATGATCTGAAGGCTCTTGCAACAAAGGGCCAGAGGCGAAAGCTGGTGCTGGCAGCTGCTCAGGACCATTTCTCTCTTAATGCTGTCATGCAGGCCTGTGCAGATGGAATTATTGAACCTGTTCTGGTTGGCGCCAAGTCAGAAATTGATGCAATCGCACAGGAATTTGGTCACTCGCTGGAAGGTATAAAGGTAATTGACGAACCCGACATGGAAAAGTCAGTGGAACTTTCGGTGAGGATGGTTAACCGTAAAGAGGCAGATGTACTTATGAAAGGAAAGGTTGGAACCTCAACCCTGCTTAAATGTGTACTTAACAAGGAATGGGGGTTGCGTACCGGTAACCTGCTTTCGCATTTCGCCCTTTTTGAGGTTAAAACATATCACAAACTCATTGCAGTTGCCGATGTGGCCATGAACATCGCACCAAACCTCCAGGATAAAATAGCCATAGTCGATAATTCAGTTGCCTGTCTTAATAAACTCGGTATCCCGATGCCAAAGGTTGCCGTGCTTGGTGCTGTGGAAATGGTGAATGAGAATATGGAAGCAACCCTTCACGCAGCTCTGCTCTCCAAAATGAACCAGCGTGACCAGATAAGGAACTGCATTATTGACGGGCCTCTGGCTTTCGATAATGCGGTAAGTTATGAAAGTGCCAGGCACAAAGGCATTATGAGTGATGTTGCCGGCGATACCGATCTCCTGCTGATGCCCGATATAGAGGTTGGAAATGTTCTCTACAAATCACTGGTGTTTTTCGCTAATGCCAAAGTTGCAGGGGTAATACTCGGTGCCAAGGCACCTATCGTCCTTACATCACGATCCGATTCCGAGGAGGCCAAGTACTATAGTATCATACTCGCAGCTGCAGCCAGCTAACCCGATACTGAAATGTATGATCACAAAACTCGATGACCTTGCCCGCCATGTGCGGAACTCAGGAAGGAGATACCGCATTGCGGTAGCCTGGGCCCAGGATTCAAACACCATTGGTGCTCTCCGGAAAGCCTGCGATGAAGGCTTTGCCGAACCTGTAATGATAGGTATCACCACCGAAATCTCGAAACTTGCCGCAGAACAGGGAATTGGCACCGACGGGTTCACACTGATAGATGTCAGAAATGAATCAGACGCCGCCAGTCTGGCTGTTGAGATGACCAGGAGTGGTGAGACAGATGTGGTGATGAAGGGACTAATCGGAACCGATAAGTTCCTCAGGGCGGTAATGGACAAGGAAAAAGGCATACTGGCACCGAAATCAGTAATGTCATATGTTTGTGCCGTTGAGATACCCGCCTACAGGAAACTTCTATTCATCACCGACCCTGCAGTAATTCCTTTCCCTGACCTCGACCAGAAAGTTGCTATGGTAAAGTATGCTATTCAGATGGCCAACCGGTTCGGGATCGGTAAACCCAAAGTGGCACTCATCGGGGCAACTGAGAAGGTCAGCAGGCAGTTCGAAAATACAATTGACTATTCGGTTATCTGCAAAATGGCTGAGAGAGGTCAGTTTAAAGAATGCATAATCGACGGGCCTCTTGACATTTTCCTCGCATGCGACCCTCAGAGCCCGGCAATAAAAGGTGTGCCAACTCCTGTAAATGGCGATGCCGATATTCTCCTGTTCCCCGACATCGAATCGTGTAACCCCTTCTACAAGGGCCTTATGCTTTTTGGAAAAGGTGAACTTGCCGGAATGATATGCGGAACCACTAAGCCGGTGGTTGTAATGTCGCGGAGTGAAAGTGAAAAATCAAAATACTACTGCCTGGCACTTGCCTGCCTGATGGCGTAAAGACAATAGGTAATTATATTAACCAACATAACCAGCAAATAGTGAAACGGCTCATTCTTGCAATTAACCCGGGTTCCACCTCTACCAAATTTGGCCTGTTCGAGGAGGATAAACTTCTGTTTGATGTAACTCTCAGGCATACAAGTGATGATATCTCAGAATTCTCAAAGATTACCGACCAGTATTCATTCAGGAAAGAACTAATTGAGAGGGAACTCAGGGTAAGGAGCGTTCAAAGGGATGGTATCAAAGCGGTTGTTGGCAGGGGAGGGCTTATAAAGCCTATTGAATCAGGTATATACGAAGTTAATGAACAAATGAGACGAGACCTGGAAGCCGGTCTTATGGGAGAACACGCGAGCAATCTGGGCGGACTCATAGCCGATAACCTGGCCAGTTCAATGCCTTCCGCAAGGGCCTTTATTGTTGACCCGGTGGTTGTTGATGAACTTGAACCGGTTGCAAGAATTGCTGGTCATCCTGAATTCAGAAGGGTCTCTATATTTCACGCCCTAAACCAGAAGGCTATTGCCAGAACTTATGCCGGAGCGGCAGGAAAGCAATATGAGAAACTTAACCTGATTGTCGCTCACATGGGCGGAGGAATAAGTGTGGGTGCACACAGAAGGGGCAGGGTGGTTGATGTCAACAATGCACTGAACGGTGATGGTCCGTTTTCTCCTGAACGTTCCGGAGGACTGCCTGCCGGTCAGATTGTCGACTTATGCTTCAGTGGCCGGTTTTCAAAAGATGAGTTGAAGGCTATGATAACAGGTAAGGGAGGCATGGTAGCCTACCTCGGTACAAATGATTTCAGGGATATCTGCAGAAGAGCCGGTGAAGGAGAGGAGATGCCTCTTCTGATACTGGATGCAGCTGCATACCAGGTTTCCAAGGAGATAGGGGCCCTTGCAACTGTCCTTCACGGTAATGTTGATGCAATAATACTTACGGGTGGAATGGCCTATCAGGAAGTATTTGTCAATAAAATAATGGAAATGACCTCATTCCTGGCCCCTGTGAAAGTTTACCCCGGGGAGGATGAACTTAAAGCCCTTGCTTTTAATGGACTCCTGGCTCTCGATGGCCTTATACAGATTAAAGAGTATAAATAATACCAGTGGTTAAGGTGTGGTTCTGCTAAGTGGTAAAACCTTTCCATTGAAATACTTATGTCCGGTTAGGGCAAATTCTGCCAGGAACACCGCCGCCTCCTCTGCCGTAATTGGAGCCTTGTATCCGGGAAAGGCTTTACTCAGCATATCCGTCTGAACTGCACCCGGACAGAGGCAATTGACGCTGATTCCGTAATCCCCGAGTTCTGCTGCCAGCGATTCGCTGATATTAGCCAGTGCTGCCTTGGAGGCGCTATACCATGCGAGGCCCGGAAATCTCATGCTGCCCTGAAATCCCCCCATGCTGCCGATATTCAGTACATGGGAAGGATTGCTCATGTATGGAACCATCTCTCTTATGAAAAACGCAGGTCCGAAATAATTGGTTTCCATCATACTCCTGACATCACTCTCTGATGCCTCAATAAAGGATGCTTTTTTGAACAGGCCTGCAAAATTTATCAGAACGTCAATTCTAAGCTCACTGGAAAACAGATGGTTTTTAAGCGATTCCAGCCTGTTATCACGCATTGTGGTGTCGAGGTCGAATACTTCAATACTCTTGCCGGAACAGGCACCTTTTAGGCTCCTGAGGGCGTTTTTATCCCTGCCTGTGACAATTACCCGGTTGTTATCTGATTCAGCAAGCCTAAGAGCAGTCTCACGTCCCATGCCTCTCGAACCGCCGTTGATAAGTATATTCATCGCAACTGATACTGGTTATGAACTTTTTTATTTTATTTACCCTCTGTTTTCGTAAAAGTATTAAAATCCGGTATAATCATAACCGGAATACTATAATAATACCAGAATACTCTATGAAAAGATCATTGCTGATCGTACTGCTGAAATTTATTCTGCTGAGCATGATTCCGGTCAATGCCCAGAGTCTTAGAACCGAGACACCTCCGCTAAGGGAAAGGGTTTTCTTTGCCGGCAACATAGGGCTGCAGTTTGGTACTTACACAAACATACAACTTGCCCCTTCAGTGGGCATATGGCTGTTACCCCGACTGGCCGTTGCGGCCGGACCGACATATCAGTACTACAAGGATCCGTTTGGTAAAACCGATATATGGGGGCCACGTGCCTATACTCAGTTTCTGATTATACAGGATATAAACAACATTATCCCACTGGGTATCGGAATAGGCATTTATACACACCTTGAATACGAGGGCCTTAGTCTTAAAAGGGATTTCTGGATTAATCCCTATGATGAGGGCAGGTTCTTTTTAAACTCGGCACTGGCTGGATTTGGTATTAACCAGCAGATAGGACCCAGATCGTCAATGACTTTTACCATCCTATGGGTCCTGTCGGATGACAAATACCAGGTTTACAGCAATCCCGAGATACGAATAGGATTTATGTTCTAGTAATATACATCAATCGGTTATATAACATCAGGGGAATTGAGTTCATAATATCCTATTATTGTATTTTTGCCGGTCACTATTTCCAATTCATAAAAAAAGCAACTCTATGAAAATCGAAAAGAATAAACACGTCTCCCTTATATATGAATTAAGGGAAGAAGACGGGAAAGGTAAAGTAATTGAAAGTCTTGATTCAGACACCCCTCTTTCGTTTGTCTATGGTGCCGGAAGGATGATTGCCGGCTTTGAGGCAGGCCTCTCATCCATATCTGAAGGCGATGACTTCAGTTTTACGGTGCCGTTTGAGGAGGCTTACGGTGGCAGACGGGAAGATATGATAATTGATGTGCCGGTTGAGATATTTTACAAAAACGGGGTTCTTGATGAGAGTATCTGCTTTGTTGGAAACAATGTTCCTATGGCTGACAGCCAGGGCAGAAGGATTGACGGTGTGGTAAATGAGATAACATCAGGGCATGTCAGGATGGATTTCAACCACCCGATGGCCGGCTGTAATCTTCATTTCACCGGAAAGGTGCTTACTGTAAGAGATGCGTCGCCTTCAGAGCTTCAGGGATCAGACCACGGGGCAGGCTGTTCAGGCTGTTCAGGACATTCGCATGATTGTTCCGGACAGTGCTAGTGTTTAATGGTACAATTGAAACGTTAAAACTATATCGTATGAACAAAAAGAAGAAAAAGTACCCGGTATGGCTTAAGATCCTTTTCGGTATGTTTCTGGGCATTATCTGGGGATTGATAGCCACCAGGACAGGCCTCGAACAATTCACTGCAAACTGGATAAAGCCGTGGGGGGTTATCTTTATTAAGTTGTTGAAACTGATAGCAGTACCAATTATATTTGTTTCACTTGTAAAAGGGATCACGAGTGTGACTGATATTTCCAGACTCTCAAGGATCGGATTGAAAACCCTCGCACTGTATGTAGTTACAACAGCCTTTACTGTCGTTCTTGGCCTGCTGGTAGTCAATACGTTCAGGCCCGGCGAGTCGTTTTCCGAGGAGAAAAGAAGAGAACTTCAGGAGGTTTATGCCAATTCGGTCAGTGAAAAACAGGAAGTGGCCGGTACTGTCACAGGGAAGTCACCTCTGTTCTTTTTCGAGGATATGGTACCTGATAATATCGTTAATGCAGCAGGAGATAACTCAAAAATGCTGCAGATAATCTTCTTTGCCGTCATTTTTTCGATTGCAATGATACTGATCGAAGCCCGGAAAGTTGCTGCTGTAAGTAATTTCATTGAATCGCTCAATGAGATCATGCTTAAGATAGTCGACCTGATTATGGGATTCGCTCCTGTTGGAGTATTTGCCCTTCTTTCTGCACTTGTAACCGACTTCTCAGGCGATACACAGCTGTTTGTTGCATTGGGCAAATACGCTGTCATAACCTTCTTCGGTATTGTCGGCATTCTCGTTATTGTTTATCCGTTGATGATAATGGTGTTTACCCGTATTAAGGTGAAGGACTTTATGAAAGCACTGTTTCCAGCTCAGCTGGTAGCCTTTACAACAAGCTCAAGTGCTGCCACACTGCCTGTCACATTGAAGCAGTGTACTGAGAAACTGGGGATCTCAGAGGGTGTTGCAAATTTCGTTCTTCCTGTAGGCGTAACAGTCAATATGAATGGTTCATCGTTCTACCAGGCGGTCTCAGCCGTGTTCATTGCACAGGTCTTTGGTCTCGATCTTACAATCTCACAACAGCTTATAATTGTGCTGACTGCCACACTTGCTTCAATAGGAGCACCGGGTGTACCCGGAGGGGCTGTAATTATGCTGGTAATCGTGCTTGGATCGGTTGGAATCCCCGCTGAAGGTCTGGCTCTTATATTAGGCATTGAAAGACCACTCGATATGATCCGTACTGTTGCCAATGTAACTGGAGACGCTACCGTCGCAACTATAGTGGAATCCGGCGAAAGAAAGCGCCAGAAAGCATAATTTGTATCGAATAGCGCAGCCGGCATGAAACAACCCTGGTAATAATTTACCGGTTAGCATAGGGTATTAAATTGATATTGTGGCTCCTGCCTCTGTAATATAGGGCAGGAGCTGCTTTTTTATACCTGCAGGAGCAAGGTATTTGCCGAACGGATTCAGGTTTGATCAGGATTTTCGTCTTAAGCAGGTTTTGCTGAGAGCGATCATTCCGCTTCAATAAACGGTATGGCCGTACATCCGTCGTATTACAACTGAGATAATATCCGGAAATCTCCCGGTTACAGATGTAATCAGATTTATCATGTGTTGAAACAATGACTTTGGTTACGGATGTAACCAAACGATAGTTAGTAATGTAAATACAATCTGACTTCGCGAAATAGTGATCATAATATACATATTATCAGTATTATAGCCACTATTATGTGTATATATGAATCATATAAACTTGTCAGAAAGTGGAAATTCCGGTCCGTGGTGTTTAGATTTACTGCATAATATGCTATTAATCAATATTTAATAGAACTAAACTCGATTGATGGTACAAGTATTCAGATAGATATTATGGCTATTATGAGTGCGGGAGATTGTTCATGGATACAGATAAATTATTGTAAAATACATTTGTAAATATAATCACATTACAGCTGTAATTGAAATAAAATTTACATTTGTAAGACTAAGAACTGAATGGAATGAAAGACAGGATCATAAGGTTTCTGAGTACGGAAAACAAGACTTCGGCACAGTTTGCAGAGGAGATTGGTGTTCAGCCATCAGGCGTATCGCATATACTCTCTGGCAGGAACAACCCGAGTCTGGATTTTGTTGTCAAAATGCTAAAGCGCTATAATTATCTGTCACCTGAATGGCTTTTGTTCGGCCGTGAGCCAATGTACAGGAGCAATGTCACTCCAACCCTTTTTGATGATATTGCCGATTCAGTTCCCGGCCCTCAGTTGCCAGGTTTGGGAACCAATGCTCCGCGTGAAAATGCCTCTGACGATCCCGGCCTTATGGAGATCGCAGGCGGTTCTGGTGAACCGGCCGGGAGCCGTGATGAGCAGACTCTGGTTCGAACTGCGGAGAAGATGGTCATTTTTTACACCGACAGGACATTTGTGGAGTATGTGCCGGTCAAAAAGTAGTTATATTTGCGGAAATCAATCTGCAAAATGACCAGGCAAATCAGGGACGTTAAGGTTCTGAACAATCGCGAAATCAGCAAGGGAGTATTTATTCTGGATCTCTCCACCGGTTTGGTGGATGCGGCTATTGAGCCAGGTCAGTTTGTCCAGGTTAAAATTGAAGGCAGCAGGGAGACCTTCCTTCGAAGGCCGTTTTCAGTGCACGACTACGACGCGTCCACCGGAATATTAAGCTTACTTGTTCAGGTTGCAGGGCCAGGTTCACTTAAACTATCCGGGGCCGGAAAAGGTGATAGCCTGAATATTGTGTTTCCCCTTGGAAACTCATTTACCCTGCCATTAAATGGCGAAAGGGTACTGCTTGTTGGTGGCGGCTGCGGAGTTGCACCCTTGTTATACCTGGGAAAGAGAATCAGAAAAGCCGGAATTGAACCGCAGTTTCTCCTTGGATTCAGGGAGAGCCGTTCGGTACTCGAAACTGGTGAGTATGAATTGGTTGGAAAAGTCTCGATAACAACCGAGGATGGAAGTATGGGTGAGAAGGGTTTTGTAACTCAGCACTCTGTCCTATCAGTTGACTCTTTTGACAGGATATATTGCTGCGGACCTGAGCCCATGATGAAGGCAGTAGCTGCATATGCCCTGCGCACGGATACCTGGTGTGAGGTATCACTCGAGCACCTTATGGCCTGTGGATTTGGCGTATGTCTTTGCTGTGTTGTAGATACTACTGCGGGAAACCTGTGTACCTGTACTGACGGTCCCGTGTTCAACATAAAGAATCTGAAATGGTAGATCTTTCGGTAAACCTTAACGGCCTTGTGCTTAAGAACCCGGTCATAACCGCCTCGGGTACGTTCGGATATGGATCGGAGTTTGATGATTTTATTGATGTTTCAAGGCTGGGGGGAATAATTCTCAAAGGTATAACAGCTGAGCCCCGTGAAGGTAATCCATACCCCAGGATGGCTGAGACAGCTTCAGGGATGTTAAATTCGGTAGGACTTCAGAACAAGGGGATTGGCCATTTCATCAGCGAAATCTACCCGGTTGTTTCAGAGTATGATACACAGGTAATATTAAATGTAAACGGGAACAATATTGATGATTATGTTAAGGTAGCCGGACTTGTTTCGGGACTCGGAAAAATAAACGCCATAGAGCTGAATATCTCCTGCCCCAATGTTAAGATGGGAGGTATGGCATTCGGTACGGTAAGGCAGAGTGCAAGAGAAGTAATCAGGGCAGTAAGGAATGTCTGGAACCGGCATCTGATGGTCAAGCTTTCTCCCAATGTAACAAACATAACAGAATTTGCCGTTATTGCCGAGGAGGAGGGTGCCGATTCAGTGTCACTTATAAATACACTGCTTGGCATGGCTGTCGACAGCGAATCCCGCAGGCCAAGGCTTGCAACCGTAACAGGAGGCTTGTCAGGTCCGGCCGTCAAGCCCGTGGCCCTCAGAATGGTGTGGCAGGTGTCCAGGGCTGTGAAAATACCTGTTGTCGGGCTGGGGGGCATAATGAACGCCGCCGATGCTGTTGAATTCCTGATTGCCGGTGCTTCTGCCATACAGGTAGGTACAGCTTCATTCATAGACCCTGATATCTCAGTCAGGATTATTGATGGAATAGGCGATTATTGCCGGAGGCATTCTCTAAGCAGAGTTACTCAGATTACAGGATCACTGGAACTCTGAAATGTCAGGTTGACCGGCAGATTTGCCTTTAAACTATTTTTTTTAATTTTGTAAAGCAGAACCCTCATAGAAACTATAATCAGTAATTCAAACCTCCCTATTATGTCAGAAAACTTACAGATCGATAATCTGGACAGGAAGATTCTGGATATCATAACCAAGAATGCAAGAATACCGTATCTCGAGGTGGCAAGAGAATGCAATGTTTCTGGGGCAGCTATCCATCAGAGAGTGCAGAGGCTTATCCGCCTCGGGGTGATAAGGGGTTCTGAGTTCAAGGTCGACCCTGTTATGGTTGGCTTCAGAACCTGTGCCTATATAGGAATCTTTCTCGATTATCCCGGCAAATACAAGGAGATTGTCAAAAAGCTTAATGATATTCCCGAAGTAATTGAGTGTCACTATACGACAGGCAATTATTCCCTTTTCATAAAGGTCTACTCCCGCGATAATGAACATCTAAGACTCGTTCTGACTGACAAGATTCAGACTATTGCCGGGATAACAAGAACAGAAACACTTATCTCTCTCGAAGAATCTATAAACAGGCAGATTCCGGTTCTGTCGCAATGAAATGGGAGAGCCCTGTAAAAAAGACTGGCGCGAATATCCATCAGCGCCAGTTCGTTCTTCCTGTGATCCAGCTGGGGCTCGAACCCAGGACCCCATCCTTAAAAGGGATGTGCTCTACCAACTGAGCTACTGAATCCTTTTCTTAAAATTTGCGAGTGCAAAAATAGAAAAATATCTTTGTTTTACCCAATCATTTATATTTTTTTGGTAAATATATAATTGCATAATTTGAAGAATCCGGTCAACAGGATAAATGGGTAGTTTAAGAGATTGATTATGAGCAATAAGTTTTTAAACAAAGTTGTGGTAATAACCGGTGCATCATCAGGTATCGGGAGGGCAACTGCATACGAATTTGCAAGGCTGGGATCAAGGGTGGTACTTGCTGCCCGTAATGAAGAACGCCTGAAGGAGATTTCTGCTGATCTGCAAAGCCTTGGATATAAGTCAATTTATGTCGTTACCGATGTTTCAGAGGAGAGTGACTGCAGGAACCTTATCGAAAAGGCAGTTGAAGAATTCGGTACAATAGACATACTAATTAACAATGCAGGAATTTCGATGCGGGCCCTTTTCGTTGAGGTTGATCTCTCAGTACTGCACAGATTGATGGATATCAATTTCTGGGGCACGGTTTACTGTTCAAAGTATGCCCTGCCTTATCTCATTCAGAATAAAGGGTCACTTATTGGCGTATCATCTGTGGCGGGATTTCATGGTTTGCCTGGCCGTACCGGATATTCTGCCTCGAAATTTGCCATGCATGGGTTTCTTGAAACAATACGCATTGAGAACCTGAAGAAGGGTCTGCATGTGATGATTATTGCCCCGGGATTCACAGCCACTGAAGTAAGATATCGCGCCCTCACAGCCGATGGCACCGAGCAGGGCGATTCGCCACGGGATGAGAAAAAGATGGATACTCCCGAACATGTTGCACGCTGGATAGTAAAAGGCATACTCAAGAAGAAAAGGAATAAACTCCTTACCTGGGAGGGGCGGCTAACAGCCATGGTTCAGAGAATCTTCCCCGATCTTGTTGACTGGGTTTACTACCATGAAATGGCCCGGGAGGCAAACTCCCCCCTGGAAAAATAGATCAACCTGCTGCACTTTTTGCTTTTTATTATTTCTCCAGTTTATTGTAATGAATTCCCCAAATATCCGTCTTTAGTGTGTAATTGTATTAAAAAAGATTCAAACCATGAAAAGACTATTCATTGCAATTTCAGTTATGCTGCTGGCCGTCAGTTTGTCAGGCCAGGGGTCGGTCGATGCCATCTTCTCACAATACGATGGTCGCGATGGTTATGCTACGGTAAGTATCTCAGGAAGCCTTCTTAAACTTGCCGCTATTATTGAAAGCTCCGATGAGGAGCTTAATACTCTGGCAAAAAGTGTCACCGGAATCAGAGTACTGGCCCGGGAAGATGACAACAATAAGAGAGAATACGGATTCTTTGACGCAGTTATGAATGCCATTGACAAGTCGGAGTACGAAGAGTATATGGATATTAACAGCAGCGGAACCAGGGCTAAAGTTCTTGTGAAAGCCCGCGATGAAGTATTCACCGAGTTCCTGATGGTTGTTGGCGGCGACGATTCTGCACTTATCCAGATACGGGGAAGAATGACGGCTGAAGATATCAGGAAGTTCTCATCCGGCATGGGTGAAAACGGTGGCAGAATAATTATTAACCGGTTCTAAAAACCATCAGGCATTGCCGGATGACCCGGGAAGAGTTCATAAACGAAGTTCTGAGGTACTCAGGCAGATTGTATTCGGTTGCCTTCCGCATCCTCAGGTCAAATGAGGACGCGGAAGATGCTGTTCAGGAGACTCTGCTCAGACTGTGGAACAAACGAAATGACATTTCACATTATGAAAGCATTGAAGCTCTCTGTGTTACTGTCATCAGGAATCTCGCACTCGACCGTTTAAGGCAGAGAAAGAGGGAGGGAGGCTCTATGAATCATGAACTTAACGAGACCGGCCAGATTCCGTCACCCCACGAAGTACTGCAGGCTCATGAGACAATTGCAAGGATCAGTGAGGCCATTAACAGATTACCTGATGCAATGTCGGAGGCTATCAGAAAAAGGGATGTCGAGGGCGAGTCTTACGAGGAGATTGCTGTTGCCACCGGCCAGAATATCAATTCTGTAAGGGTGGCTGTCAGCAGAGCAAGAAAAATCTTACAGGAGCAATTCAGATATGAAAGACCAGGATTACAAAAAGCTGGATCAGCTGTTGCAAAAGTATTATGAAGGAACTGAATCGGACGGGGAGTTTCAGGATTTAATTCTGCTTCTTGACGATGCCGGACTGCCGGAAAGGTATGGCATCGTCAGGGATACGATACTGTCGGCTATTGCCGAAACACAGGATGAAGAGCCTGATGTAGCCCATGCAGCAATGATTGAACGTCAATTCATTAGTAATATAACTATTCTCAATAGACAGAGATACAGGGTATTATATCAATATATTGCTGGCGTAGCTGCCTCTGTTGCAATACTGGTATCGTCATGGTTCTTGTATCAGACTGTCAGGAGTCCGGCTGATACCTTCGATGATCCCCGGATTGCGTACATTGAAACAGTAAAGGCGTTGAATGCCATTTCCGGCAACATCAGCAAGGGAACAGACATTCTGCTGAAAATGGAACCCGGGTTAAGAATGGATAAGGGAATCAGGAGTCTAGATGCGGCCGGGAAAATATTAGGCAGAGGTATTGATCTCATTCCGGCGATCAATGCATCTGTAGAAGGTGATGAGGTAAAACGTTAAAACTGATGATATGAGGAGCTTGGTATTATTAATTGCATTGATGCTGTTCGTTCAGACTGCATCGGGTCAGAAGAATCCGGTCGATGTTGTTTTCGACAAATACTCAGGAAGAGATGGTATCACCACGGTGTTCATTTCGGGAAAAATGCTGTCAATGGTTTCAACGGTATCGCAGGAGAACCGTGAATTCAGCGATGTTGTCGGCAATCTTACTGCTATCAGGATACTCTCGGTCGATGATCAGGAGCAGATAGGTAAAATCAACCTCTACGCCGAACTGTCAGGCAGTCTGAATACCCGTGAGTATGAAGAGTTGATGGTGATTAACGAGGGAAAGGAGACTGTCAGATTCTATATCAGGGAATCTGGCAGCTATATTGCCGAACTGGTTATGGTGACATCGGGGGCTTCAAGTTCGCTGATCTCTATCAGGGGTAAGATTGACCTTAAAACAATCTCGGCACTCTCGAAGAGCCTGGGAATAGAGGAGCTTGAGAGTCTCGAACAGGTGAACCGGAAAAAGGAGGTTAAGAAGTAAGCCGGTGGTTAAACATTCTTACGATGCTTTTTGTTATCTTTGCGTTCAGTGAACCTAAGTGAAACTAACCTGCATTATTCATAAAAGCTGAAAAAAAAGGGGGTTTTTGTTCTTCATTTACAACTTAATTAGTTATATTTGAAGTGATTACAACAAAAAACACCCCTTGTACAATGATAGACAAAAAAAATGACA
>Ga0209835_1000122_pt1 | contig 52782 bp, 53 predicted proteins | sample LakKivwa52mmetaG_FD_184138 | JGI IMG/M metagenome (GOLD analysis project Ga0209835, IMG submission 184138) | Anoxic lake water microbial communities from Lake Kivu, Rwanda to study Microbial Dark Matter (Phase II) - Lake Kivu water 52m metaG... | ecosystem: Environmental > Aquatic > Freshwater >...
GGGATTCTGTTCTTTTAAATATCGTGATGTACCCATAATAGTGCCGGTCGTGCCCATGCTGGAAACAAAGTGCGTCACCCTGCCCTGCGTGTCACGCCAGATTTCAGGGCCAGTGCCTTCGTAGTGGGCAAGTGGATTATCGCTGTTGCCGAATTGATCCAGCACAATACCTTCGCCTTCTGCCTGCATTTTCAATGCTACATCACGTGCTAGCTCCATACTACCGTCCCTGGGGGTCAGCACCAGCTCTGCACCATAGGCTTTCATGCTCTGCCTACGCTCTACGCTTTGATTCTCCGGCATCACCAGCACCATTTTGTAACCGCGCATTGCAGCTACCATTGCCAACGCGATGCCGGTGTTGCCACTAGTGGCTTCAATCAGCGTATCACCGGGTTTAATATCGCCACGCGCTTCAGCACGGGTAATCATGGAGTAAGCAGGCCTGTCTTTTACTGAACCTGCAGGATTGTTGCCTTCCAGCTTTAATAGAATCGTATTGCTGGTATTACCCGCCATCCTCTGCAGCTTTACCAAAGGTGTATTGCCGACAAAATTGTCTATGGTCTTGTACATATGATTTGTTTCTAGTGTGTATTTAATTATTGTTATTTAATTTAGCCAAATAGATTGCATAGCCAGCCATCACAATAAAGGCAATCAGCGCCATTTGGGGAATAGTCAACCCTAGGAATGTCCAGTCAATCGCAGCACAATCACCGGTGCCTCTGAACACCAAAGTCAGCGCTTTTTCTAAAGGGAAATTCTCAAACATATAATCAAAGCCCACACCGCAATCAGCAATCATTGATTCCTTATGTGCCTGTATCCACCAATGGCGGATAGCAACGCCTGCACCACCAAGCGCAGTTAGTACATGCAATGCTGCAAAAACCCTAGGAAATTTACCAAGTAGCGCCGCCAACAAAAACAATACACCTAAACTCATCAGCACAATCCGCTGAGATATGCACAGTGGGCATGGCTCAAGGTTGTAGCGCGTCTGTATCCAGAGCGCCAAACCTACCCCGCCAAAACAAGCCAGAAAACCCAGAAAATAGCCTGTCCGGCCTTCAAGAAATTTGTTTGTCATCATAGTCATCACGTTATAATCCTAACCGTTTCATTTTAACCCAGATACTCTTCCACATCACAGAAAGTCACGCGGCAGTTTCTATGGAGTTTACATCTAACCCCAACAAGGTAATGACCGTCACCGAACTGAATCGTTTGGCGCGTAGTGTGCTGGAACAGAGTTTTCCGCTTTTTTGGGTAAGTGGAGAGATTTCTAATTTCACCCGCGCCGCCAGTGGTCATTGGTATTTCTCACTCAAAGACAACACTGCTCAAGTACGCTGCGTCATGTTTAAGGGCCGCAACAGTTATATTGATTTTATTCCGCGTGAAGGAGACAAAATTGAAGCGCGCTGCACAGTCACACTCTATGAAGCGCGTGGCGACTTTCAGCTGACGGTGGAGTTTATCCAGCGTGCGGGGTTAGGCGCACTATTTGAAGCCTTTGAAAAACTCAAAAACAAGCTGGGGCTGGAAGGTCTGTTTGATGCGGCCAATAAAAAACCAATACCCGAGCATCCTAAGCAGATTGGTATCGTGACATCGGCGGATGCTGCCGCATTACGTGATGTGCTGACCACACTTAAGCGCCGCATGCCTAATATTTCCGTGGTGATCTACCCCACTCCGGTTCAGGGTAAGGGCGCTGCAGAGCTGATTGCCAAGGCAATATACACTGCCAACCAGCGCGCCGAATGTGACGTGCTGATCATCTGCCGCGGCGGTGGCAGCATTGAAGATTTGTGGCAATTTAACGAAGAAATCGTAGCACGCGCGATTGCACAGTCACACATCCCCACCATTAGCGGCGTAGGTCATGAAACTGACTTCACTATTGCAGATTTTGTGGCGGACATGAGAGCCGCCACTCCCACTGCGGCGGCTGAACTGGCTGCTCCTGCTCGCGAAACGCTCTTTAACGCACTCAGGCAGCTTCAGCAGCATTTGAGCAGAAGTTTGAAGTTCAACCTACAGCAACGTGCGCAAACGCTCGACTATTTAGCGCGAAGACTCGTTTCACCACTAGATAAAATCGCACAACAGCAATTGCAACTGGCGCAAATCCACAGTCGATTAAACAACTCAATGCAACAGCATATCAGCTATAAACAGCAACACCTAATGCGTTTAAGCCAAAATCTGCAGCATTTAAATCCACAGGCAGTGCTGACCCGAGGCTACGCTTTGGTTCAGGACGCTCAAGGCAACATCATCAACAGTAGCTCCCAGCTCCAAACCGGCGATACTGTCAAACTCACCTTAGGCAGCGGTGCTGCAGATGCGATTATTTCACGCATCCACAAGGCGTAAACTTAAGCTTAAATATACGTAAAAAAGTCAATCTCACTATTGGTTTAGTCACATAATAGGCCGATAATTACACAATCTCATTGTGATGAAATATCGGTATGTCTACATCTTCTAATAGCAGTAAATCAAAACTTTCCACACTGACGCTGGCTGCTTTGGGGGTTGTTTTCGGTGACATCGGCACTAGCCCGCTCTACACCATGAAAGAGGTGTTCTCGGTAGGCCATCACCCGGTACCACTCAATGAAGCCAATATGTTCGGCATTCTCTCACTGATCGTATGGGCCCTGATTTTGGTGGTATCCATTAAGTACATCGCTTTTATCATGCGCGCCGACAACCGTGGCGAAGGCGGCATTATGGCTTTACTTGCGCTGGCAAGCCGTAATGCAGAGGACAATCCCAGACGCCGGCACGCCATCATGCTGCTAGGCATTCTGGGCGCCTGCATGTTTTATGCAGACGGCATGATTACACCCGCCATCTCCGTACTTTCGGCTATTGAAGGGTTGGAGCTTGCGGCCCCGATACTGCATCCCATGATAGTCCCAGTTACCCTGCTAGTTCTGTTTGTTCTATTCTGGGCGCAAAGCAAAGGCACGGCGCTGGTGGGGGCGCTATTCGGCCCCATTATGCTGTTGTGGTTTGGTACGCTGGGCATACTCGGCCTCATTGAAGTTTTGAATTACCCTTTTATTTTCAATGCATTTAACCCAGTTTATGCGATTGATTTTTTTCAAACCAGTCCCTGGATTGCCTTTGTAACCTTGGGTGCAGTAGTGTTGGCAGTAACTGGCGCAGAAGCGCTTTATGCTGACATGGGGCATTTCGGTAGATTTCCGATACGCCTGGCCTGGTTCGGTTTTGTGCTGCCGGCATTGATTCTGAATTATTTTGGTCAGGGAGCACTTATTCTGCAGCATCCTGACACCGTCAAAAATCCATTTTATTTACTGGCTCCGGAATGGATGCTATTTCCAATGATTATTCTGGCTACGCTTGCCGCCGTGATCGCTTCACAAGCGGTCATTACCGGTGCATTCTCCGTATCAAGACAAGCACTGCAGCTTGGCTATATCCCACGTATGCACGTTGAGCACACCTCAGCCAGTCAACAAGGGCAAGTCTACATGCCGCGTGTGAACTGGGGCTTGATGTTAGCAGTAATGACACTGGTAATTGGCTTCCAATCATCAGGGGACTTAGCGGCAGCTTACGGAATTGCCGTGACTGGCGATATGGTCATTACCACTTTACTGGCCGGTATTGTGTTCCATTATTTATGGGGTTGGAGCAAAGCACGTACGCTGATATTAGTGACCCTATTCTTAATCATCGATTTGGCCTTCTTCAGTGCCAATATCCTTAAAATCCCTGATGGGGGCTGGGTTCCTTTGGTGATTGGCATCGTGATTTTCACACTGATGCTCACCTGGAAAACCGGGAGAAATCAGCTCTATGCGCACCTTAAAAATGAGGCAATGGCACTGCAGCCGTTCATTGAAGCGATGGGTGCACATCCTGCAACCCGCGTTCCCGGTAACGCGATTTTCATGACACCCAACCCAGATGGCGTGCCGCATGCCATGTTGCACAATCTCAAACACAACAAAGTTCTGCATGAAAAAGTGGTGATACTGACAGTGAAGTTTCTAGACATTCCTCATGCACCTCTAGACCATCGCGTTGAACTAGAAAAACTCGAACACGAGTTTTATCGCGTCACTGTCAATTATGGTTTTAAGGATGAGCCGGATCTGCCGCGCGATCTGACTCACTGTGCAGAGATGGGCTTAACACTCGACGCGATGGACACCTCTTATTTCATCGGCAAAGAAAGTCTGATCGCTGATAAAACGAGCGGCATGGCGTTCTGGCGCAAAAAAATATTTATTGGTCTATTCAGAAGTGCAGAAACAGTCACCAATCAATTTAAATTACCTGCAAACCGAGTGGTAGAACTTGGCGCACAAGTTTCATTCTAATTGTGCATGAAGATACCCAGTATTCACCGCATTCTTACACAACCGTTAGCGCCATCATGGCTGCTGCCATGTTTACTCTCAGCCATGCTTTTAGGCTGCGCCACCACCACTAAAAACAGTACAGTTGGTGTTAATCGCTCACAATTTCTGATGCTGCCGGCCTCTTATGTGGGCAATATGTCTAAACAAGCCTACGGACAAACGCTCAGCACAGCGCGAAAAAAACAAACCCTAAATGTCGACCAGGCCATGTTGACGCGGGTGCGCAGCATATCTAATCGGCTTATTGCACAAGTCAGTGTTTTCAGAACTGATGCCCCCAAATGGCCATGGGAAGTCAACGTAGAGAAAAACGACCAGCTAAATGCTTATTGCATGCCGGGCGGTAAAATCATGGTGTATTCGGGATTAATTGAAAAATTGAATGCTAGTGATGATGAGCTTGCGGCCGTCATCGGGCATGAAATTGCCCACGCGCTGCGCGAACATGGTCGCGAGCGCATGTCGCAAGCGTATATGCAACAATTTGGCTTGCAGGCGCTGGCCGCTGTACTGACCAGAGGTGGCAGCACTTTGGCCGGAAATGCCTCGATGCAGGCTGCGAGCATGGGCACAAAGTTATTTTTTGTCTTACCGAATAGCCGTGAGCAGGAACGCGAATCTGACAGAATCGGTCTTGAGCTGGCTGCGCGTGCCGGTTACAACCCGCAAGCCGCCATTACACTCTGGCAGAAAATGGAAGCGCAAGGTGGCAGTAAACCACCGGAGTTCTTGAGCACCCACCCCGCCAATGAGAACCGCATCAACGAACTGCGTGAACTCATCCCGCTAGTACAGCCCCTATACGAGACTGCAAAAACCAAACAGTAACTTAGCGTTGGGCTAGCGCATGGTTTGGGTTAAAATAGCGCATTCATTAAATTACCAATTTCAATTTTAATATCATTAGAGAGTGTTATGGATCCACGTCAAAGCATCATCGAAGCCGCGTTTGAAGACCGCGCTAACATCAACCCAGCTAACGCATCTGCTGAAATCAAATCTACAGTCGCATCTATCCTTGCCGACTTGGATAGCGGCAAATTGCGTGTTGCCAGCCGCATCGGCGACACCCAGCAATGGGAAACGCATCAATGGTTGAAAAAAGCGGTATTACTGTCATTCCGTCTGGAAGACAACGTATTAATGGATGACGGCGTCACCAAATATTTTGACAAAGTACCGCCGAAATTCGCCAACTACACTGAAGAAGACTTTAAAGCTGGCGGTTTCCGTGTCGTGCCAAACGCAATTGTGCGTCGTGGTTCTTTTATCGGCAAAAACGCAGTGCTAATGCCCTCATACGTGAACATTGGCGCCAACGTGGGTGAAGGCACGATGGTGGACACATGGGCGACTGTGGGTTCATGCGCGCAAATTGGTAAAAACGTGCACCTGAGCGGCGGCGTAGGTATTGGCGGCGTATTAGAGCCAGTGCAAGCAGGCCCAACCATCATCGGTGATAACTGCTTCATCGGCGCGCGTTCTGAAGTTGTGGAAGGCGTAGTGGTTGAGGACAACTGTGTCATCTCTATGGGTGTATACATCGGTCAATCTACAAAAATCTACGACCGCGAAACCGGCGAAGTATTTTACGGCCGTGTGCCGGCGGGTTCAGTGGTGGTGTCCGGCAACCTGCCATCAAAAGATGGCAGCTACAGCCTGTACTGCGCTGTCATCGTGAAAAAAGTGGATGCCAAAACTTTAGGTAAAGTGGGTATTAACGAGCTTCTCCGCGGTATCTAAATTAGACCTGCCGCGCAGTAATACCTAGCGGTGTTTTTTAATCACGTATTCCGCTTCTAAATTAAGTGTGAATGCGGCGCATGAGCGTAGACAGTACAAATAGTACGGCAAGCGAGTGCAACAAAATGCACGCTTAATTTTGGAGTGGAATGAAGCATGAAACTGTATGGCATCCCCAATTGCAACACGGTCAAAAAAGCCCGCGACTGGCTGGATGCCAACAATATCACCTACACATTCCACGACTTCAAAAAACAAGGCATAGACGCAGCCACGATTCAAAACTGGCTTACGCAACATCCTTGGGAAAAACTCATCAACCGCGCTGGACTCACCTGGCGCGGGCTGGACGAAGCTACAAAATCCGGCATCACCGACAATGCCTCAGTCACGGCGTTGATGCAGGAAAAAACATCCGTGATTAAACGCCCCATTCTGGAAAGAGACGAGCAAATACTTGCGCTAGGCTTTAGTGAAAGTGATTATCAACGTCTTTTTACTCAATAGATTTTATCTGTGTGCATCTGTGTTTATCTATGGCTAATTAAATCATGACCAAAACTCAAGAAAATAAGACATTGGCGCTTGCAATCGACCTATTAAAACGCCAATCCAACACGCCGAATGATGCCGGCTGTCAGGAACTGATGATTTCACGTCTGGAACCACTGGGCTTCAAAATCGAGCGTATGCGTTTTGGCGATGTCGATAACTTTTATGCGCGTCGTGGAACAACATCTCCGCTCATCGTCTTTGCCGGCCATACTGACGTGGTACCCACTGGTCCGCTCGACAAATGGCACACCCCTCCATTTGAACCGACCATTAAAGACGGCATGCTATATGCACGTGGTGCGGCCGACATGAAAACTTCATTGGCTGCATTCATCACCAGCATTGAAGAGTTCGTCGCAGAGCATCCCAACCACGCAGGGTCAATTGGCTTACTGATTACCTCAGACGAAGAAGGTGTGGCGGTTGACGGCACAGTGAAAGTGGTAGAGGCTTTAAAAACCCGTGGTCAACATTTTGATTACTGTATTGTGGGCGAACCTACCAGCAACAAAGTCGTTGGCGACATAATTAAAAACGGCCGCCGCGGTTCTCTATCAGGCAAACTCACGGTCAAAGGTGTACAAGGCCATATTGCCTACCCGCATCTGGTCAAAAACCCGATACATATGGCAGCACCTGCCATTAAAGACATGGTGGAAACAGTGTGGGATAAAGGCAACGAATATTTCCCGCCCACATCATGGCAGATTTCCAACATGAATGGCGGCACCGGCGCTACTAACGTCGTACCAGGTGAAGTCGAGATTCTGTTTAACTTCAGATTCTGCCCTGAACTGAATGGTCAAGGCAGCACCGAGGCCAACCTCAAATCCAGAGTTCATGCGATTCTTGATAAACACCAGCTGGACTATACATTGGAGTGGGAATACTCACCGCCTTACATCACACCTCGCGGCAATTTAGTCGATGCTATCAGCGTAGCCATCGAGCAAGCTTATGGCGTGATACCAGAGCTATCCACTACTGGCGGCACCTCTGATGGGCGCTTTATTGCCGATATCTGCAAGCAAGTGATTGAATTCGGGCCTTTGAATGCAACGATACACAAACTCAACGAGTGCGTAGGTGTGACGGATATTGAGCCATTGAAAGAAACTTACAAATTGACGATGGAAAAGTTGCTAAAAGCCAATTAACCGCCGATAAACGCAGATGCACGCCGATAAAACCCGATTAGAATTAGACGATTTAACAAGCAAAATTATTGGTTGTGCTTATCAGGTTAGCAATACTCTCGGCAGCGGCTTTGTAGAAAAGGTCTACGAAAATGCCTTGTGTCATGAACTCAGCTTAGTAGGATTATCTATAAATCAACAACAAGGTTTACAAGTTTTTTACAAAAATATACTGGTTGGCGAATACATAGCTGATATTATCGTTAACGATCTGATTATTCTAGAGTTAAAAGCCGTCAAAGCACTGGACATAATTCATCAAGCACAATGCATGAATTATCTTAAAGCCACTAATATGTCTGTATGCTTGCTGATCAATTTTGGTAATCCAAAAATCGAAATTAAACGCATAGTCAATCAATTCTAATCATCAGTTTTTATCGGCGTGCATCTGCGTTTATCGGCGGTTAAATTACTAAAGCTAAAATTATGACATCACAACAAACAACAACCGAACTCCTCACCATCCGTGACTGGCTGCGCTATGCCGTCAGCCGCTTTGAAAACTCGGACATTTTTTACGGTCACGGCACCGACAACAGCTACGATGAAGCAGTCTGGCTCATCATGGGGGCATTTCATTTGCCGCATGACACCTTGAATAATTTTCTGGATGCAAAACTCACCAGCGAAGAACGCACCAAGCTGGCTGGTTTTATCGATGAACGCATCAACAAGCACACACCAACTGCCTATCTGCTCAAAGAAGCTTGGCTGCAAGGTTACAAGTTCTATGTAGACGAACGTGTGCTGATTCCACGCTCATTCATTGCCGAGTTGTTGGTCAATGACAGTTTGCAACCATGGATTGAATACCCAGAGCTGGTCAACAATGCAGTGGATATCTGCACCGGCAGTGGCTGTTTGGGCGTTTTATTAGCAGATGCTTACCCCGATGCACAAGTCGATGTAGTGGATATTTCCAAGGATGCCATCGATGTATGCAACATCAATATTGCCAAGTACGGTTTGCAGGAGCGCATGCATGCCATTCAGTCAGATATGTTCACAGCATTAAAAGGTAAACAATACGATTTAATCATCAGCAACCCGCCTTATGTAGACGCGCCATCGATGGCAGAACTGCCTGCTGAATACCGCAATGAGCCACAACTGGCACTTGGTAGCGGCACGGCCGGTTTGGATCATACGCACACTATTTTGCGCGAAGCCTCGAATTACCTCACGGACGATGGCGTTCTAGTGGTTGAAATCGGTCATAATCGCGATGCTCTTATAGAGGCTTACCCTGAGCTGCCGTTTACCTGGCTGGAGGTTTCCTCAGGCGACCAATTTGTATTTCTGCTCACCAAAGAGCAGTTGCTTTCCCAATAAAGCACCGCCCCAATAACGCAACACTTTAAAGTATAGGCTCCCAAATTTTGAACAATACCTCTGGGAACGCCACCCAAGAAACTCAAACGCTTAACTGGCAAGAAGCCGGCAAAAACAAAAATGCTTTCTGGCACTCAGAAAACGACACGCCTGCGCCCAAGCGCGTGCAGATTGCAGACGACACCATCAAAGCCGATGCTGCACACAAACTGTTCTGTGAAGGCACTGCGATTTTATGGCGTGGTGATTTTCAAAACGCCAAACTGCTGATGCAGGCGGTCAGCCGCCGTATCGACCGCCCCGGTAAAAAACCAAAGAAACCTGCAGAAAACATTACGCAGGCATTTCATTTATACCGTCAGGCACAGTCACAAAAAGCCCGAATTCTAGGCATGCTGCTGATTGAAGTCAGCGTTGGTTACCACATCAACCTGCGCCGCGCACCCGACATTAAAGCTGCTTGCGAACACGCGTACGGCAAAGAAGCCAAATCATTTGTCATCTCCCTACGTGAACTGCTGGGCGTAATTGGGGCGTATGAGTGGCACAAAAACGGCGTGGATATACCTGCTATCAATGGCAAGATTTATCCAAGTTATGGCGTATTCTCACCGATACGCGGCGAATATCTGGACTTGGTAGATAGGGCTGCGCTTCCCACCCCTTGTAATCTGGCGTTTGATATTGGTACCGGTACAGGCGTGCTGGCCGCCATTCTCGCACACCGCGGTATTAAGTCGATCATTGCAACTGATAACTCGGAACGTGCACTGAATTGTGCACAGCACAACATCGACCAACTCAACATGAAAAATGCCATCACTTTGGTCAATGCTGATTTGTACCCCAGCACGAGTAATGGTAAAGCAGACCTGATTGTGTGCAACCCACCCTGGTTGCCTGCTAGACCCAGCTCAGTACTGGAATCCGCCGTATATGACGATGGCAGCAAAATGCTGAAAGGCTTTTTAAATGGCCTTAAGGCACATCTCACAGACACGGGGGAAGCCTGGTTAATACTGTCTGACTTTGCCGAACACCTAGGCTTGAGAACGCGCGAAGAATTGGAAGGCTGGATTGCAGCCGCAGGCCTGAAAATCATCGAAAAAATCGACACTAAAGCCAAACATCAAAAAGTGCTGGATGTGACTGACCCACTACACATGGCTAGAAAAGCGGAAGTGACATCGCTGTGGCGGCTGGGCAAGGCATAAATGCAAACAGCCTAAAAGCTAATTAGCCGCAGATGCACACAGATAAAACAAAATACTTTTAAGCGCCGATGCACGCCGATAAACGCCGATAAATCTAATTCCGTCATTGCGAGGGCGTTAGCCCTTGCAATCCTGTCGGCATAGGCACAATCCAGTAAAAGAAAATTGTCTCGTTAGTAGGACGGCTCAGTTCACTACCCGCGCCCTCTGTTCCTATCACTTTTTTTCTGCATCTGCGGTGCATGCAAATCACTGGTCTGACGCACGCGGCGGTTAGCAGGTTTTCTGGGCACAGATTTCTTATCTACAGGATTGCGCGCAGTATCGGTTTTTCCGCGACGCGGTCTTGCTTGGCCACCATCTTCTGCGGTGCGTGGCGGAGTATCCAGCACGCTGCGGCGTTGTTTGCGCACTTTAGGAGTGAATACCGTGGTCGCTTTCAGTTTTTCACGCTGGGTAAGCTGTCTGAGCGGCGCTTTTGGCGCTTCTAAACCTGCCCACTCCAATATGCCGACCACTTCTTTTTGTTCCAGCTTCAACATTTGGCCACGCTTCACGCGAGGTGGTAGATTAATTGGCCCAAAGCGTACCCGCATCAAACGGCTCACCGGGAGCTGAAATGCTTCAAATAGACGGCGTACCTCGCGGTTACGGCCTTCACGCAAAATCACCTGATACCAGTGGTTGGCACCTTCCCCCCCCTGCGGAATAATACTGTCAAAATTGGCGGGGCCGTCTTCCAGCTCAATGCCCACCTTGAGCTGCGCCATTTGCCCTTCGGTCAGTTCGCCAAAAATACGCACTGCATATTCACGCTCCACCTCATAGCGCGGATGCATGAAGCGATTAGCCAGTTCACCCGATGTAGTAAAAATCAGCAAACCGCTGGTATTCATATCCAGACGGCCAATCGCAATCCACTTACCGGTTTTGAGTTTGGGCAATTTATCAAACACGCTGGCACGACCTTCCGGGTCATCCTGGCTGACAATTTCACCTTCCGGTTTATGATAAATCAGCACTTGCGGCAATTCAGCTTCAAACGGGAGCTTGAGCGGGCGACTATCCAAACGTACCACATCATGTTCGCTGACCCCCATGCCCACAGTGGCTACTTTACCGTTCACGGTGACACGGCCACTGGCAATCAGCTCCTCCATGTCGCGGCGTGAGCCTAAGCCGGCGAGCGCGAGCAGTTTGTGCAACCTTTGTGTGGGCGCTGCCGGTACATCAGGATCAGCTTCTAATTTCGTGAAGTTGGTCGTAGGTCTGCGTACTGGTCGTTGTGGATCGCGCTGCTGTTTGAAGGGACGTGCCATATTGAACTTGCTCAATTGATTTAAAAACGGATTCTACAGCAAATGCTAGCAGCCTGTCAGGCTTGATGGGACGAAGCGGGAAAAGTGCGTGATGAGGGCAGTTTTCACGAGTTTCAAGCGAATAGTGATTCTATTCGCGCCAAGATACGGGGGAAGTGAACCGTCTTCCCAGTTTTTGCAGCCGACTCGATCAAGTCTGACAGGCTGCTAGACATGAGCGCGAATAATCACGTCGGCATGCCTTGCTGCGTAAAGTCTTCAATAGGCGGTAAATCTGATAACGACTTGAGGTTCAAGTCATCGAGGAAATGTTTGGTAGTGGCATATAAAGACGGCCTGCCGGGTACTTCACGCTGCCCGACCACGTCTATCCAGTCGCGCTCTTGCAATTGGCGCATCACATTCGGATTCACCGCAACGCCCCGAATCTCTTCAATGTCACCTCGCGTGACGGGCTGGCGATAAGCAATAATGGCCAGTGTTTCCATGACGGCGCGCGAGTATTTGCCCTGACGCTCCGGATTAAGTCGTGCCAAAAAATTTGCATATTCAGGCTTGGCCTGGAAACGGTAGCCGCTCGCCACCTGCACCAGTTCCATGGTGCGTTCTGCCCAGTCCTGCTTGAGTTCATCCAACAGCATACGCAAGGTTGCGCGCTCAATTTTATCGACAAACAAACGCTGCATATCATCCAGCGACAATGGTTCGTGCGCGGTCAGCAATGCCGCTTCCAATACGTTCTTCAGCTCATGAACACTGCTGGTCTCGTTCATTATTCAACCTCAATCTTCGCTATTGATCTGCACATAAATCGGTGAAAAAGCTGCCTGCTGGGTAATACGCAGCAACCCTTCACGACATAGTTCCAATATGGCTAAGAAGCAGACTACCAGCTTAGGAATACCATCGTTTTTAACATCAAATAATTGTGTAAACTCGACCAACCTATCCTGTTTTAATCGTCGCAGTATGATACTCATGTGCTCACGCACCGAAAGCTCAGCCCGACCGATTTTGTAATGTTTAAAATGACTGGCACGTTTCAGCACGTTGCGCCACGCTTCAGCCAAGTCATCCAGCGTAACCTCTGGCGGTTTAGCCTGGCTAATGTGGTGATAATAGGCGCTTGCCACATACACGCCCTCATCTACCTTCGGCATTTCATCCAAACGCTGCGCAGCCAGCTTAATCGCTTCATATTCCATCAAACGTCTGACTAACTCGGCGCGTGGGTCATCTTCCTCTGTCAGTTCAGCCGGCTTAGGCAGTAGCATGCGTGATTTAATCTCGATCAACATGGCTGACATCAGCAGGTAATCCGCAGCCAGCTCAAGTTTGATGGCACGCATTTTTTCCACATATTCCATATACTGGCGCGTGAGGTTGGCCATTGGAATATCGAGGATATCCAGATTGTGTTTACGTATGAGATACAGCAGCAGATCAAGCGGCCCTTCAAACGACTCCAGATACACCTCAAGTGCATCAGGCGGAATATAAAGGTCTTGCGGCAGCTCGTTAAGCTTTTCACCTTTAATCCTGATTTCGTTTGTGGTCAGTAACAAATGCACCCCTTCATCTACATTGACCTTAACACTGCAAAAAATCGCTAGCTGTAATTCAAGCCCATGGCATCCCGCACTTCACGCATGGTTTCACGTGCTACTTTGCGCGCTTTTTCGCAGCCTTCAGCCACAATGTTTTTTACCAGCATCGGGTCTTCTGCATATTGTGCAGCACGTTCCTGAATTGGTTTTAACTCTGCCAGCACCCCTTCGATCACTGGGGTTTTGCATTCGATACAGCCAATGCTCGCACCTTTGCAGCCTGTCTGCACCCAATCCTGTGTGGATTTATCCGAATAGATCTCGTGCAACTGCCATACCGGACATTTGGCCGGATCACCTGGGTCGGTACGACGCACACGCGCTGGGTCGGTTGGCATCGTTTTGATTTTCTTGGCAACTGTATCCACATCTTCACGCAGTGAAATGGTGTTATTGTAGGACTTGGACATTTTTTGCCCATCCAGCCCAGGCATTTTAGAGGCAGGCGTCAGTTTGTAATCAGGTTCTATCAGAATGATTTTACCGCCGCCCTCCAGGTAACCCAGCAAGCGCTCTTTGTCACCCATGCTCAAATTTTGCTGCTCTTCTATCATGGCACGCGCCGTTTCCAGTGCTTCTTCGTCACCACTTTCCTGGTAGGCTTTGCGCATTTCGTCATAAAGCGCACTACGCTTGCTACCTAGTTTTTTAATGGCTGCTTCAGCTTTTTCTTCAAAGCCCTTTTCTTTGCCATAAATATGATTAAAACGACGCGCAATTTCTCGGGTAAATTCGATGTGCGGAATTTGATCTTCGCCCACTGGTACCTGGGTCGCTTTGTAAATCAGAATATCCGCGCTTTGCAGCAGCGGGTAACCTAAAAAGCCATAGGTTGATAAATCCTTGCTGGAGAGCTTCTCCTGCTGGTCTTTATAAGTTGGCACCCGTTCCAGCCAGCTCAAAGGCGTAATCATCGAGAGCAGCGTGTGTAACTCTGCATGCTCCGGTACTTTAGATTGGATAAATATCGTGGCATTTGCAGGGTCTACCCCCGCAGCCAGCCAGTCAATCACCATTTCCCAAACGCTTTCTTCAATCACTTCCGGCGTGTCGTAGTGGGTGGTCAATGCATGCCAATCCGCCACAAAAAATAAACATTCATGTTCATGCTGCAAACGAATCCAGTTCTTAAGTACGCCGTTGTAATGCCCTAAATGCAGATTGCCAGTTGGGCGCATGCCAGATAAAACGCGTTCTATTGCCATTTGATGAGAAACCTTAAATTAAATTTATGTTTATTATACTTATCAACCACCAAAAACCCACAAATGCTTTAATGACAAAGCATTAAAAAACAGCATTCAGCAAACCATACATCAGCGAAATTAAAGGGCTCAAAATTTTGCTGAGCAAGCCTGTAAACAACAGTACGATCAATATCACAAACCCATAGCGCTCAATTTGCGCAAATGGGCGTGCCAGATGATATGGCAGCAGGCTCACCGCAATGCGTCCACCATCTAATGGCGGAAGCGGCAGCAGATTTAGCACCATGAGCACGATATTGATGGCAACACCGGCCTCGCCCATCAAACCTAAGGGGGAAGCGATTGCAGTTGGAAACGCTCCGGAGAACTTCATCACCAGCAGCCAAAAAACCGCCATGACAAAATTGGATGCAGGGCCCGCGGCGGCTACCCACAGCATATCTTTTTTAGGATGATTAAGCCGATTAAAATTGACTGGCACCGGTTTGGCCCAACCAAATAAAATGCCTCCCAGCATCACGGTCATGGCAGGAAGAATGATGGTACCGAACAAATCAATGTGCTTAATCGGATTTAATGTGATGCGCCCCGCATCTCTCGCCGTCATATCACCAAAATATCTGGCTGCGTAACCATGGGCAGCCTCATGCACGGTAATGGCAAATATCACCGGAATTGCATAAATGGCGATTTTTTGTACTATCGTCAGTTCCATCGTAACTTTCTCTTCTGTTATTAAATTTCAAGGCTGAATGGCGCCAAATCACCCAAACCTGCTCGAACCAGGACCGGCACATCTTCAGTTAAATTAATCACCGTAGTAGCTGCTGTCGGACAGTGCGTTGCATCAATCACCAAATCCACCACATGTTCCAATCTGTCACGAATCTCCCATGATTCCAGCGCCAATTCTTCTTCATTAGGAAACGTGAGCGACATACTGAGCAAAGGGGCATCAATCGCCTCGAGAATGGCCTGGACAGTTAAATGCGCAGATACACGTATGCCGATGGTGTTGCGTTTAGGATGCTGTAGTTTACGCGGCACTTCACGCGTGGCTTTCAAAATGTAGGTATAAGCACCAGGCGTGTTAGCTTTGAGCAATCGAAACTGACTATTGTTCACGACGGCGTAATTACCCAGCTCACTCAAATTACGGCACATCAGGGTAAACAAATGACTGTCGTCCACGCCGCGAATCTGGCGAATACGCGTCTGCGCATCTCCATAGCCCAACATACAACCGAGCGCATAGCCGGAATCGGTCGGATAAACGATTACCCCGCCTTTACGCAAAATTTCAGCAGTTTGTGAAATAAGCCTAGGCTGCGGGTTATCTGGATGAATATTAAAAAATTGAGACATGATTTTTTGTACTTAGTGTGCGGCAACAGCCATTCCCAATGTTCCCGCTTGCGGCCAGTCTGACCACACCGGAACGCACTGACTTGGCATGGCCGGCAGACGCCCCATGCCCATGAAGCTAATGCCATGCCCGTGGTAATCAGAACCTTGCGAGGCTTTCAATCCAAACATCTGCGCATACTTGGCATATTCCACATACTGCGCAGTTGTGTGGCTGCCGGTCACCACCTCGATGGCTTCGCCACCCAGCGCTCTAAATTCTTCCAGTAACAGCAGCATGCTGGTACGTTTAATTTCATAACGCCCGGGATGGGCCAACACAGCAACTCCACCACTTTTTTTAATCAAACCAACTGCAGATTCGAGACTCATCCATTCATGCTCAACGTAGCCTGGCTTACCTTTCACCAGAAATTTTTTGAATACGGATTTGGTATCTTTGGCATAATTTTTTTCTACCAGAAAGCGAGCAAAGTGCACACGCGTCAAAATGCCGTCTTCCGCATATTCAGATGCCGCCTCAAAAGCACCGTATATCCCCACCTTTTCCAGGCCTTGTGACATTTTCCGCGCACGTTCAATACGAGCAGCCCGCACATCTGCCAGTGCTGAGTTGAGCATTTCATCATCTGGGTCAATATTGAGTCCGACAACATGCAGCGTACGTTTATTCCAGCTCACTGAAATCTCCACGCCATTAATCAAATGTATGTTCTGCTTTGCAGCAGCATGGCGTGCTTCAGGCAGGCCACGAATGTCGTCATGGTCTGTTAACGCTAATACACGCACACCGTTATTTGCAGCATGCTCTACCAATTGTGTGGGAGTTAGCAAACCGTCGGAAACTGTAGAGTGTGCATGCAGGTCTATCATGTGCGTGTTTTGAAAAATCAAGAAATTATCAATCTATATATGCCTTGCAGCGAGTGCCCAATCATAGCAAAATAGCGCATTTGGCTAAAGCATTGTTTCGGTTTACGCCTAACGCCAGCACTATCTGTCAATCAGCTAAGAGCCCAGCATGAAGTTTTTGTTCGATTTATTTCCGGTAATTCTGTTTTTTATTGCCTTTAAATTCTTTGGGATTTTTGTCGCAACCGCTGTCGCGATGGCCGCGACTATTGCCCAGATTATTTATGTGAAGCTACGCCATGGCACTGTTGATACGATGTTGCTGCTCAGCGGGGTTATCATTACTGTATTCGGTGGTGCCACACTATTACTCAAAGACCCGCAGTTTATTCAATGGAAACCCAGTATTTTGTATTGGCTGTTCAGCGGCGGCATTCTGGGCACACAGTTGCTTTTCGGCAAAAATCCGATGCGCGCCATGATGGAAAAACAAATCAGTCTGCCGGATGCGATCTGGTCAAAACTCAATATTGCGTGGGGGCTGCTATTTCTGGCGCTTGGATTTCTGAATCTATATGTGGCCTATCATTTCTCACAAGACATCTGGGTAGACTTTAAGCTGTTTGGCATCACCGGCATCATGTTTGTGTTCATCATTCTGCAAACTTTATTCATCAGCAAATATCTGCCTAATGAAGACTCAGAAGGAGACCTCAAGTAATGTGGTATGCAATCATGGCAGAAGACGCACCAAACTCACTGGAAAATCGCCTGCAGCACAGGCCTGAGCACTTAGCCCGCCTCAAGTTGCTGCAGGACGCAGGCAGGCTGCTGCTAGCAGGTCCGTTTCCTGCCATCGACAGCATAGACCCAGGCAACAATGGCTATAGCGGCAGTTTAATTGTGGCCGAATTCGACAATTTAGAGCAGGCACAGATTTGGGCAGACCATGACCCGTTCAAGCTGCATGGCATTTACAGCAGTGTCATCGTCAAACCCTTCAGAAAGACGCTGCCCTGATGAGCTTGATTGATACGATAACGCAGCGCCTGCAAGCGCTGGAACCGAGTGCACTTAAAATTATTGACGATAGCGCCTTGCATGCCGGCCATCAGGGCAATGGCGGCGGTGGGCATTTCACCTTGCATATAAGCAGCTCGCATTTTTCCGGGAAATCGCTGATAATGCGACATCGCCTTATTTATCAAGCACTTGCTGACTTAATGCCCCACAAAATCCACGCGCTCAGCATTCATGCCAGTGCCACAGACGAAATATAAACTTTAACATTTACACTCCCATCACCTAAGGATGAATACATGAAATTAATGCACACTTTAATTGCCGTTGCCGCGTTTTCAGTTGCACCTGCACTATCCGCCGCAGATTCAGTGGCTACCGTAAATGGCAAACCAATTAAACAGTCGATTTACGACGTTATCAGCAAAGACATCACCGCCAACGGTCAAAAAATTGATGACAACACCAAAAGCGCAATCATCAACGAATTAATCAGCTCAGAACTCATTTACCAGGAAGCACAAAAGCTAGGGTTAGATAAACAACCTGATTTTGTCATACGTGAAGAACTGGCCAGACGTAAACTGCTTACCAGCGCATATCTGCAAGACTATGTTAAGAAAAACCCAGTCTCTGATGCAGACAGTAAAGCAGCCTACGAACAATACAAAAAAGCTTATGGTGATAAAGAGTATAGTGCGCGTCACATTCTGGTCAAAACTGAAGCTGAAGCCAAAGATATCATCGCGCAGCTGAACAAAGGCGGTGACTTCGCAAAAATTGCCAAAGAAAAATCCTTAGATCCAGGTTCTAAAGATAAAGGTGGCGATTTAGGCTGGTTCTCTCCTGCTTCTATGGTTAAGCCATTCAGCGACGTAGCGATCAATTTACAGAAAGGTGCAACCTCAGCAAACCCTGTACAAACTCAATTCGGCTGGCACGTGATCAAACTGATTGATACACGCCCTGCACAGCCGTTGCCATATGAAAAACTTAAAGATGGTATCCAAAAAAATCTACAGCAGCGCAATCTGGAAAAAATGATGGAAGACCTGCGTAGCAAGGCAAAAATCGAAATCGCCAAATAGCCTTTTTAAATCAGTAAAGCATCCATTCAGGCCCGATTCAGGGCCTGAATTATTTGATTCTTCGGTTTTATGCAAGCCGCACATCCACCATAAATTATGGGATAATAAGAATTGTTATCATTTATGAATAGTCACTCAAGCCCATATGCAAGATTTATCTCAATTAGGCACTGGTCAACAGGCGATTATTTCAGCCATTGAAGCTGAAGAATCACTATTTCACAGATTATCTGCACTGGGATTTCGTGTAGGCAAGCCTTTAAGCATCATGCGTCGTGCTAATTTCAATGGTCCACTACATGTACGTCTGGGAACTACCGATGTCATTCTGCGCGCTAACGAAGCGTCATACATTAGAATTCAACCCGTTTAAGCGCATCCTATGAAACGTATTGCCCTGCTTGGCATGCCGAATACCGGCAAATCCACCTTGTTTAACCGCATAAGCGGCGCTTCTGCGCGTGTGGGCAACTGGCCTGGTATTACTGTGGATTTAATGAGCGCAAAAATCCTGCTGGGCGGTCACATTGCAGAACTGATTGATTTGCCGGGCATTTATGATTTACATGGCTTTTCAGAAGACGAACAGGTTGTTCGCCATTTTCTCACACACAATGCAGTGGATTTGCTGATTGTGCTCCTTAACAGCACACAGATTGAACGTCAGCTATCACTGCTGCTGCAAATCAAACGTCTGGGCTTTCCGGTGGTGCTTGCACTGAACATGACCGATGAAGCGAAGCGCGCTGGCATTACTATTGACACCGCAAGCTTGTCTGAAGCGCTTAAACTGCCAGTGATTGCTATCAGTGCCAAATATGGCGATGGCTTACCCAAGGCACTGGAAGCTGCTACTGAAATTATCCGCGAGCAGAAAACCACGTCCAAACCTGAAAGCATCAACCAGCTACTTCAGGAAGACAACCTGATAGAGCGTGAGATGGAAGATCTGATTCAGAAACATGTGCAGATTCCAGCAACGCTCACAGACGATACCACCGACAAAATTGATAAGATACTGCTGCATAAATGGCTGGGATTACCGCTATTTTTTGCAGCCATGTTCTTGTTGTTTCAGTTTATTTTCACTGTGGGCGCTCCGCTGCAGGATGGCCTGGGCTGGCTGCTTGATACATTACGCAGCAGCCTGCTGGACGCATTGTTCGCCAATACACCGATATGGTTTCAAGGCTTGATGTTGGATGGCATCTATAGCGGTATTGCTACCGTAGCTGCTTTTGTACCCATTATCATTCTATTTTTTTTAGTGATGTCAGTCGTTGAAGACAGCGGTTATCTGTCTCGCGCCGCATTTTTAATGGATGCCATTATGGCCAAAATGGGCTTGGATGGCCGCAGCTTTGTCATGATGCTCATGGGCTTTGGCTGCAACGTACCTGCCATCATGGGCACACGTATCATGCGCTCTCGCGCTATGCGCCTGCTCACGATGCTAGTGATTCCTTTATCTCTGTGTTCGGCGCGCCTGCAAGTCTTTATCTTCATTATCGCTGCGCTATTCAGCCCCAAGCACGCGCCACTGGTGCTATTTGCGTTATATGTGATGAGCTTCCTGGTGATGTTTTTGACAGCGGTGTTATTCCAAAATCAATACAAGAATACCGAACCGTTCATACTTGAACTGCCACCCTATCGCTTTCCCACGCCCAGACAAATCATATTGCGTGGCTGGCAGGAAGTGAAACACTTCTTAAACCGCGCCAGTAAATTCATCATCTTGGGTGTGGTGATGGTATGGCTGTTAACTCACTTCCCCACCAACGTTGCGCCAGCCAGTATCGATACTTATGCGGGTCAGATTGGTATATTGTTCAGCCCACTGCTGGATCCGATTGGCATTAACCATGAACTAGCAATTGCCCTGATTTTTGGCTTTGTGGCCAAAGAGATCGTTGTAGGCGCATTAGCCGTGATTTACGGCATGCAGGGTGATGCACTGATGGCGCAAATGGCAACACAAATCGATTGGGTACAGGCGATGAGTTTTATGCTGTTTACGCTGATTTATACGCCATGCTTGTCGACCATTGCCACCATCAAAAACGAATCAAAAAGCACTGGCTTTATGTGGCTTTCGATTATTTGGTCGTTAGGTTTGGCTTGGGTAGTGAGCTTTATGTTCTATCAGGGTGCAAAGGCTTTGGGGTATTAAAACAAAACCTGTAAAAGCATCTATCCACGAAACTCACGAAAAACACGAAGTGTTGGCTGAGCCTTCTGGACAAATGCTCTCACTCAATCCGATTGCCTCAAGTGGCATTGAGAACGAATTGCAGGCCTATTTTGACGATTATTTTACGATGAGCTTGGACAATATCAAGGTCAACCCACGCATGCTTGGTAGCGATGCTTGCCCGCGCGGTGAAACAATGTTCGAAAGGAGAACGCCATGATATTGAATGATCAAGAAGTTCTAGCAATGCCACCCGAAGATTACATGAACAAGCAACAACTAGAATTTTTCAAGTGGAAGCTAGAAGAGTTGCTCAAAGCATTACTAGATAACGTGAGTGCTACCAGTGAGAGTTTACGCGAATCAGAAGAGCAAGCGGACCCGGCAGACCGAGCCACGCAAGAAGAACAACACTCGCTAGAACTTAGAACTCGTGACCGAGAACGTAAACTGCTTCGAAAAATTGAATCTGCCCTTTCTAAAATAGAGAGCGGCACATACGGCTATTGTGAAAACACTGGTGAACCAATCGGACTAGCGCGCCTAATCGCCAGACCAACTGCAACTTTATCTATTGAAGCGCAAGAGCGTCATGAGCAACGTGAGCGCCAATTTGGAAAATGATCCGCTATTTACCCTTATTTAGTTAGGAAAATCAATGATGAAAAAACTCCCAGTAACAGTGCTATCAGGATTTCTAGGCGCAGGTAAAACAACGCTACTGAACCACATTTTAAATAACCGCGAGGGTAAACGCGTTGCGGTTATCGTCAACGATATGTCTGAAATCAATATTGATGCTCAGTTAATCCGTGATGGTGGTGCAGATTTATCGCGTGCAGAAGAAAAATTAGTAGAAATGAGCAACGGCTGCATTTGTTGTACCTTACGTGAAGATTTACTTATTGAAATCCAAAGATTAGCGAAAGAAAACAGGTTTGATTACTTGCTGATTGAATCTACAGGTATTTCAGAACCACTACCTGTGGCAGAAACATTCACCTTTAGGGACGAAAATGAAGTCAGCTTGTCTGATATAGCAGAACTTGACACCATGGTGACGGTGGTGGATGGTTTTAACTTCCTTAAAGATTACAGTTCGCGCGATTTCTTATCAGATCGCGGTGAAAGTATGGGCGACGAAGACGGGCGTACTGTGGTTGATCTGCTGATAGAACAAATTGAGTTCTGTGATGTGTTGGTACTGAATAAAACAGACCTGATGAGTGCAGACGAAATTACTAGGCTAGAAGGCATACTCAAAACACTCAATCCACGTGCAGACATTGTGCTTAGTCGATTTGGCAAGGTGCCTTTAAATAGCGTGATGAATACCGGTCGCTTTAATTTTGAGGCTGCTGCAGATGCGCCTGGCTGGCTCAAAGAGATGCGCGGCGAGCATGTGCCAGAAACAGAAGAATATGGTATTTCCAGTTTTGTTTATCGAGCTCGCAAGCCATTCCATCCTCAACGTTTGTGGCATTGGATTGGAGAAGAGTGGCCTGGCGTAATTCGCTCAAAAGGCATGTTTTGGATAGCCAGTCGCCCCGAGCTTTGTATAAACTGGTCTCAGGCTGGGGCAATATCGCGCTATGAGCCAGCTGGATTCTGGTGGGTGGCTACACCGAAAAGCTACTGGCCTGAAGATGAAGATAGCTTGAATATGATTAAAAGTCGTTGGATGCTACCATACGGTGATCGCCAGCAAGAACTGGTCATGATTGGCATCAACATGAATAAAGAGACCCTCATTGCTAAATTTGATGCCTGCTTGCTCACGGAAGCAGAGCTTGCACAAGGCTTTGATGGTTGGCAAACATTCACCGATCCTTTCCCTGCATGGGCTACCAATCAAGAGGATTAAATTAGTACAGTTCAGTTGTGTCAGAGACAGGCTGGGCTTTTTCTGGAGGACGACGATGAAACACAACATTTGCTTACTCGTCACCAGTATCTCTTTAACGCTACCTAGAGTTGCCATTGGCGAGTCGCCTAGTGCACATTCATTAGGCACCCATCTACATGGCACCGCAACATTACAAGTGGCGGTAGATAATCAGCGCTTAACGCTATTGTTTTCTAGCCCGCTAGATAATGTGCTTGGTTTTGAACGCAAGGCTCGCAACCAAGCAGAGGTGGCGCAAGTACAGAATATGATTAACCAATTCTATAAACCCAAGCTTTTTGTGCCTAGCAAAGCCGCACAATGTAAGTTGCAAACGGTCAATTTAGACTCTGTGGTCATTAAGAAAAAATCACCGCCAGCAAGTGCTGAGCGGCATGCTCATCAAGAGGATGCTGGCCATGCAGACCTAGATGCTGAGATAGTGTATCAATGTAATCAAGTCAAAAACCTGCGTGATCTGCAAGTTAACTTATTCAAGGTGTTTCCTAATTTGCATGAGCTGCGTGTGGAAATTGTCAGTGAACGTGGTCAAACAGCGGCTAAATTAACGCCAAAGAATAATCGAGCGTTCTGGTAGCGTTACATGGTTAACCATATCAAAATCACCAATTTGGTTTTTCGTTATCCCAACATGCAGTCTCCATGTCTGGATATTCCCATATTTAATGCCGATGCTGGTGAAAGAGTATTTTTATATGGACCAAGCGGCAGTGGTAAAAGTACTTTGCTTGGATTGATAGGCGGCGTACTCAGGGCTGAAATCGGAAAAATTGAAATATTGGGCAATGATTTTAGTCAACTCTCGCAAACACAACGTGATCGCATGAGAGCAGACCATATTGGCTTTATTTTTCAGCAGTTCAATCTCATTCCTTATCTTTCTGTGATTGATAATGTTGTGTTGCCATGCCAGTTTTCGCAACATCGTCTCCGCAAAGCGTTAGCTGGAGGCAACACCTTAAATGCAGAGGCGAAACGCTTATTATCTCAGTTGGATTTAGCCCCATCACTCTGGCATCAGCCAGTCACCCAGCTCAGTGTGGGCCAGCAACAGCGTGTAGCAGCCGCCCGTGCGCTGATTGGTAAACCAGAAATTATTATTGCTGATGAACCAACCTCCGCCTTGGATGCGGATAGGCAAACAGCCTTTCTTGAATTGTTGTTACGTGAGTGCATAGATGCAAATGCCACGCTTCTGTTTGTAAGCCATGACCGCCGATTAGCCAGTTCTTTTAATCAAGAAATTGATTTACCCAGTATCAACCAAGCGTCCAACCTTACCTTTGCCGCCGCATGAAACACCTGCTTACATTAGCGATTAAAAGTGCCTTGAATCGTCGCTTTACCTTGAGCCTCACCGTAATGGCAATTGCGCTCAGCGTCACCATGTTACTTGGTGTAGAGCGCTTGCGTACGCAGGCGCATCAAAGCTTTAGTTATTCTATTGCAGGCACAGATTTGGTGGTCGGTGCAAGAACCAGCCCTGTGCAGCTCATGTTATATGCGGTGTTCAGAATCGGTGAAGCGACCAATAATATGACATGGGATTCCTACCAAGAAATTGCCAGCAATCCACTGGTCGCTTGGTCTATTCCCATTTCATTGGGCGACTCACACCACGGCTTTCCTGTTCTTGGCACGACAAGCAGTTATTTTGAGCACTTTCACTATGGTGATGCGCAAACGCTGTCATTTTCACAGGGCAAGCCTTTTAAGGATACATTTGATGCCGTGTTAGGGTCTGAAGTGGCGATACAACGTGGCTATAAAATGGGCGACCATATTACGCTCAGTCACGGCATGGGAGATGTGGGCTTGCCTGAACATGCCAACAAACCATTTATCATCACTGGCATTCTTGCGCCCACTGGCACACCCGTGGACCGCACGGTGCATATCAGCCTAGAAGCAATCAACGCGATTCACTTGGACTGGGTGGGCGGCGCACCGATGCCAGGCTTTTCCATTCCTGCACAGTATGTAAAAAAATTTGATTTAGCCCCCAAAGAAATTACTGCGGCTTTAATTGGTTTAAAGAACCGTGCGGCCGTATTCAAGGTACAACGAGACATTAATAATTATGCAAAAGAACCGCTACTCGGCGTCATGCCAGGCGTAGCCTTAGAGCAGCTTTGGCAAGTGGTGAATATTGCAGAAAAATCCTTAATGGCGGTTTCAGCCATGGTGGTCGTGGTTGGTTTAAGTGGCTTAATAGCTGTGGTACTGGCGGGCTTAAATGAACGCAGACGCGAGCTCGCTATTTTACGCTCCGTGGGCGCAAAACCTCTTGATGTTTTTACGTTGCTCACCGGCGAGTGCATATTTGTCACGCTTGCAGGCATTGCATTAGGCGTGGCTTTATTATCCGCAATGACGCTGTTTTTAGCTCCCCTTGCACAATCGCACTATGGCATTACGCTACAAGCCACAACAATTTCATCTGATGAGCTAATACTGCTCGCTATCGTCCTTGGTGTGGCCTTGTTGGCAAGTTTGGTGCCTGGTTATCACGCTTATCAGCTCTCCTTAGTGGATGGGCTAACGCCAAGAATTTAATGGACAACTCTATACTGCAAAAAATACAGTATCTTAGATGCATGCTCTATGTACTGGTGATTCTAATGACTTCAGCATGTAACCAACCTGAAAATGATACATCAAGGCATACCAAAAGACCCACAACCAATGAAGCGTATCCGTTGCTTGATTGGAGCCAACTTACGCCAGCCAATTGGGATGCTAATTCACTGTTAAAAGACATTGATTTAAGCAAAATGGAGGATAATGACCCCAGAGCATTTGAGTTGTTAAAAGACGTGCGCGAGCAGTGGAACAATGCACCTGTTGTTACAAGTTTAGATGGTAAAGCGATTACCATGAATGGCTATGTCGCACCGCTAGATGGCGATGCAGAACACGTCAAAGCGTTTTTATTAGTGCCTTATTTTGGCGCATGTATTCACTCCCCACCGCCGCCAAGCAATCAGGTCATACATGTGCATATTGCTGGCAAAGGAATTCCATTTACCAATTGGGATTCGTTTGTGTCAGTTAGCGGTATACTCAAAGTGGCTCACTCTAATTCAGGAATAGGTGTAGCTGGCTACCAAATGCAAGCCGACATTGTGCAGCCGCTTACCGATGTTGCCCCGTAAGTGCTTAATCTATTTTTTCATACGGAGATACTGAATGCGCAATAGTCAACGATTATCTTTGATTACCCTCCTTTTGACACTGGGTATATCTAGTGCATTTGCTGCTGAGAAGCAAGAATACAAAACGGGGGACACCTTAAAAAAAGAAAGCACGTATGCACGTTCATTGAACGAACCCTATAAAAAACTTAACTGGGAAGAACTCACCCCTGCAGATTGGGATCCACTAGAGCCACTTAAAGGGCTAGATTTGGATAAATTGCAAGACTCCGACCCGCGTGCAAAAGACGCTTTGATTGCCGTTGGCGAGGCCTGGAAAAATGCACCCACAATCCCTGCATTAAATGGACAGCGCGTTAAAATTGCTGGTTTTGTAGTCCCATTAGATGTCAATAAAAAGAAGGTAAAAGAATTTTTACTTGTTCCATATTTTGGCGCATGTATTCATGTACCACCGCCACCTAGCAATCAGGTAGTTCATGCAGTTAATTCCAAAATCGAAGACAAGCAGCAGAATGAGTTTCTTAAAAGCGCCGCACTCATCCAAGGTCCAATTACGATTGTCGGTATTCTAGAAACAGTGTCATCCAACACTTCAATGGGCTCTGCTGGTTACAAGATTCAAGTAGAAACTATTGAAAAATACAAAGAACCAGAAAAAAACTAAGGTTGCCTACTATCAAACAAGATTGCAGTTCGCAAAAATTGATAACTGATTTGCTCTTGCTTACAAATTCAATCAACCACTCATTACGATTCACGACATGATGAATATATACAACTTTTGAGCCAAATCATCCGCATAATACGAATTTCTTGTTAGATTACATTTGAGTATAAAATGCATTTTCAACCGCGTATTACGAATACCCTATTTATATTACTGAGGTCTTGAGTGGTTAGAAGTTTTTGCAATGCCTCAACGATCTTGGAGCCAAAGCGTGCAAAAATGTGAGCCAATAGCTCTGGTCGGCCTTGTATAGTAACCCCCAAAGAATCGTACATTGTAAGCATTCTCAAGCCTGCACCTATATCGCCGTTTCTAAATCTTGCCTGACACCAGGTTTCGTAATGATTTCTATCCGGGAATAAGCTGGGCAATGTCCATTGTTTAGTAGTGTACAGTATCAATACATTAAATGTTAGTGGCTAGTACAAACGTCATAAATACGTTTGAAATGGTAAGTAAAAAGATAGTTTTTAAAATAACTGACATTCGTCAAATAATTTTTGATTTTACTCAAAAACCTAAAAATGAAGCGAGAACGCGGTGCTTTGGCGAAGGCAGTACGATTAGTACGACGAGCTAAAGCAACAAAGTTATCGCTTCATCATCACCTAAAGGGCGAGACGAAGCTGACAACGCGAGTGTTAAATTTATATCAAAAATCAAACGGCGGATTCGCCGGTTTCGCCTGTCCTGATCCGTATCACCTGAGACACTGGGCTTACAAAAATTTTGCCATCGCCAATTTTGCCGGTATGCGCAGCTTTGATAATCGCTTCAACCGCGGTATCCACTACATTGTCAGCCACCACCAGTTCCACTTTAATTTTAGGCAGAAAATCTACCACGTATTCCGCGCCGCGATATAGCTCCGTATGCCCTTTTTGACGACCAAACCCTTTAACCTCGGTTACCGTCAAACCATTTACACCGATATCAGACAGTGCTTCACGCACATCATCTAATTTGAAGGGTTTAATAATCGCCTCAATCTTTTGCATTTGAATGAACTCCCGAGTTTATTGTGAAGAATTACAAGTTTATTAAATATTTGCCTAATTTAAACCATGTAAGCAGTTAAGCCTATTAATTTAATCAAATTTTGTGTGCCAAAAGTCTGCCAGTTTGCCGGTAATGGGATAACGACGGTCTTTGCCAAAGCTGCGATGCGTGATACGCACCCCTACCGGCGCTTGTCTGCGTTTGTACTCATTTCTATCTATCATTTTAATGACACGGTTTACATCATGCGCTGCATAGCCCAAATCAATAATTTCCTGCCGACTTAAATCCTGCTCAACATAAGCTTCAATGATGCCGTCCAGTATTTCGTATGGCGGTAAACTATCCTGATCCACCTGATTAGCCCGCAACTCAGCAGATGGTGGCCGCGTAATAATACGCTGCGGTATTACTCTCGCAAGCGCATTGCGATAATTGCACAGACGATATACCAATGTTTTAGGTACATCCTTCAGCAGCGCAAACCCACCTGCCATATCACCATACAAAGTACAGTAGCCTACAGCCATCTCACTTTTGTTGCCTGTGGTCACGACAATACTGCCAAACTTATTGGATATAGCCATTAGCAGCATGCCGCGTATACGTGCCTGCAGATTTTCTTCAGTCGCATCAAACGGCAACCCTGAAAACTCAGTCGCCAACGCCTGTTGATACTGGATGAACAAATCCTTGATGGCAATTTCACTGTAATGCACACCCAAAGTGTTCGCCATTTCTCGCGCGTCTTCAATGCTCATGTCTGCAGTAAATTCCGAGGGCATCATCACCGCATGCACTTTGTCCGCGCCCAAAGCATCCACAGCAACGGCAAGTGTCAATGCAGAATCAATACCGCCTGACATGCCGAGCACTACGCCAGGAAATCCATTCTTGCCAACATAATCTGCCAAGCCCAACTTTAACGCTTCATACACCGAAGCTTCAATGGACAGCGGTTTGGCTACAACACCTTTCTGCGGCACGCCATCTGCAAAATCCACGATATGCAAACCGGCGCTAAAAGCAGGCAGTTCCTGTGTAATTTCAGCCTGCGCGTTCATCACCATAGAGGCACCGTCAAACACTAGCTCATCTTGGCCGCCCACCATATTCGCATAAATGATAGGCAGACCTGTTTCTTCCACACGCTGCTGCAACTGGTGCATCCGTGTAGATTGTTTTTCCATATGAAACGGCGAAGCATTCAAAGCCAGCAGCAATTCAGCACCGGCATGCAGTGCCAGAATCGCGGGCTGAGATTCCCATACATCGGCACATATCAGCACACCGATATTCACGCCCTGATGAGCAAATACCAGCGGTTTATCACCAGAAGAGAAATAGCGCTTTTCATCAAACACAGCGTAGTTTGGCAATGCATGTTTATGGTAGGTTGCCAATATCTTGCCTGCCTGCAGCACAGAAGCGGCGTTATAACAGCGCGTTCCTACCCGATGCGGGTGCCCGACAATCACGGTAATATCCTTCAATGTATGCGCCAAATGCTGCAAAGCATCATGACAAGCACGTAAAAAATCATCGCGCAGCAGCAGATCTTCCGGCGGATAGCCACATAAAGATAATTCAGGAGTGAGCAGCAAACTGGCGCCCAGCGCTTGGGCTTGTTCTGCATAATGCAATATTTGACGGGTGTTGCCCGCAATATCACCCACCATGCAGTTCATTTGCGCGATTGCTATTTTCATCTTCAATACATCGTAGGTTTCAGGTTTACCGGCAATAGAAGCATCAGTAACTGCCGCCTGCATCTTTAATCAGCTTCACGATTTCGACGTGCTGGCCTTTAAGTGCGTAAACGAGGGCGGTCAAGCCATATTGATCTTTGGCTTTTACTTTAGCGTTATTCGCCAGCAGTAGCTGCACCATTTCCGTGTTGCCGTTATCTACGGCAATATGCATGATAGGCGTCCCTTCAGAATCCAGATGATTCACATTGGCGCCTGCTGCCAGCAGCACTTTAGCAACTTCCAGCTGGTTTTTTTTCACTGCCCAAGTGAGCGCTGTCCATTTGGACAAGTCTTTCTGATCGACTTTGGCACCACGTTTTAGCAACAGCTCAACCACCGGTGCAAAACCTCCTCGCGCAGCAATCATCATCGCAGTAACGCCAAGCTTATCGGTATCAGCAACGTTGGCCTTGTAATCCAGCAAAATGCCCACAGTCGCTGCGTCACCGCTTTTTGCTGCATGCATCAGTACAGTTTTACCATCATCGCTTTTAGTGTTGGGGTCTACGCCACGCTGTATCAGCAATTCCACCATGGATGAATACCCAGCAACTGCTGCAATGCCGAAAGCACTCCAGCCCGCGCCATCTCGCGCTTTGAAATCAGCCCCCTTGTCCAGCAACACTTTGGCTGTGGCCAAGTTATTTTTCTTGGCGGCATGCATGAGCGCAGTCCAAGCACCTTTGTCGCGCGCATTCATGTCAGCTCCCTTAGCAATTAAGGCGGCCACAACATCGGCATTATCCTTGCGCGCAGCATACATTAAAGCATTCAGCCCATCCTGATCCGTCACATTGGGGTTTGCACCGCTGGCAAGTATCGCATTCACCGTTTCCAAGTCACCCTTGGATGCGGCAGTTAGCAGATAAGGTACATCTTCAGTAGCTAAGGCAGAACTGACCACGAAAAGCATGGCACTCATCAATGTGATAATGCTTTTTGCTAAAGAATACATAGCGATACCCTATTGTTTATTTTGAATGGCGGCCAGAACCGCCTCGCCTAAACCAGCCGGCGAGCTTGCAACGATTGCACCAGCCAGCTCCAATGCGCGAATTTTATCTGCCGCTTTGCCGCTGCCGCCTGAGATAATCGCTCCGGCATGCCCCATACGTTTACCTGCAGGTGCGGTTTGACCCGCAATGTAAGCGGCTACCGGTTTGCTGACATGGCTTTTTATGTATTCTGCCGCAGCTTCCTCATCGGAGCCGCCAATTTCACCAACCATGATAATGGCCTCGGTCTGTGGATCTGCTTCAAACATCTGCAGACACTCAATAAAATTCAGGCCTTTAATCGGGTCACCGCCAATGCCCACACAGGTACTTTGCCCCAATTTCAGCGCTGTAGTCTGATGCACCGCCTCATAAGTCAAAGTGCCGGAGCGCGAGACTACGCCGACCTTGCCGCGCATGTGAATACTGCCCGGCATGATGCCGATTTTGCACTCTTCTGGCGTAATGACGCCCGGACAATTCGGGCCAATTAACTTTGTACCATTCGCTTTTAGGGCTGCTTTCACATTCAGCATATCCAGCACCGGAATACCTTCTGTAATGCAAATCACCAACTCAATACCTGCATCACTGGCCTCCAGAATTGAATCGGCTGCGAATGCAGGCGGCACGTAAATGACACTGGCATTGGCACCCGTAGCGTTCACTGCATCGCGCATGGTGTTAAATACTGGCAGACCCAAATGTTGTTGGCCGCCTTTGCCGGGCGTCACACCGCCCACCATCTTTGTGCCATAAGCTAACGCCTGCTCAGAGTGAAATGTGCCCTGTTTGCCGGTAAAGCCCTGGCATAGCACTTTGGTGTTTTTATTGACTAAAATACTCATGCTGCCACCGCCTTCACTGCTTGTTGTGCAGCATCAGTCAAACCTTCTGCTGAAATAATATTCAAGCCACTTTCACGCAGCATTTTTTTACCCAAATCCACATTGGTACCTTCTAAACGAACGATGACTGGAATCTGCATACCGACTTCTTTCACGGCAGTGATAATGCCTTCAGCAATGATATCGCAGCGCATAATGCCGCCAAAAATATTCACTAATATCGCCTTCACATTGCTGTCAGCCAGAATAATCTTGAATGCCTTGGCTACGGTTTCTGCAGTTGCACCGCCGCCCACATCGAGGAAGTTAGCCGGCATACCGCCATGCAGCTTAATTAAATCCATGGTAGCCATCGCTAGCCCAGCACCATTAACCATGCAACCGATGTTGCCGTTCAAGGCAATATAATTCAGCCCGGCATGGTGTGCGGTCGCCTCTTTACTATCTTCCTGGCTCCAGTCACGCTGTTCCGCGAGTGCTTTTTGACGATACAACGCGTTGTCATCCACGCTCATTTTGCAATCCAGCGCATAGAGCTTGCCGTCAGCAGTCACCACCAGCGGATTGATTTCCAGCAAGGCTAAATCATTTTCCTTGAACAGTTTATATAAGCCTTTGAGCATTTTACTAAAAGCACCAATCTGATCTCCGCTCAAATCTAACTTAAATGCAAGATTGCGCGCCTGAAAATCCACTAGGCCATTCAGTGGGTCACAGACCTCCTGCAGAATTTTCTCAGGACTGGTGCGGGCAATTTCTTCAATATCCATGCCGCCGGCACTGGAAGCCACCACCACCACGCGCTCCAATGTTCTATCTACCAGCATGGATAAGTACAACTCACGTGCAATCGGCAGTGTTTCTTCAATCAGCACCTGATTCACCGGCTGGCCGTCGGGCGCATTTTGATAAGTGATCAGTGTTTTGCCCAGCAGCTCTGTGGCCACATTCTGCGCTTCCGTCACAGACTTCACGACTCTCACGCCGCCGGCTTTGCCACGGCCACCGGCATGAACCTGCGCCTTGACCACCCATGCGTTGCCTGCGATTTCCGTAGCCGCGGCGGTGACTTCATTGGCGGCTGCAACGACCTGGCTGCGCGGCACTGGAATGCCATATTTTTGTAATAAGGTTTTGGCTTGATATTCGTGGAGATTCATGAGTATGACTTTAACAATGACTTTTGATTAAAATTTATTCACATTTTCTCGCAATTCAGCCATTTGCGCCAGTCAAGTATCAGCCTCGTGCAAGGTATAATGTGACTTTATTTAAAATAATCTTAGCTTATGCGTTTAGTCATTCAAGGTTCTGCCATCACATTTGCACATTTGGCGCATATCCATCAAATGTGCACGACTAGTGTGCAGTTCACGCAAATTGCCCAGCATGCCTATTATCTGGCCAATCAAACTGTAAAAAATCCATCCGTACTTGAGTTCTGTGCAGCGCAACACATCGACTGTGCTTACGTTGAAGATAACCATCTGATTAAAAATTACGGTCTATGCGTGATGGATATGGATTCCACACTCATCAGCATTGAGTGTATTGATGAAATTGCAGATATGGTAGGCATTAAGCCGCAAGTAGCCGCCATTACCGAGCGTGCCATGCAGGGTGAACTGGACTTTGCACAAAGCCTGCGTGAGCGGGTTGCTTTGCTAAAAGGACTGACTGAAACTGATTTGCTGCGCGTATTGAATGAGCGCCTGAAACTTAATCCTGGTGCAAAAGAATGGATACAAACCTGCAAGCAGCACAACATCAAAACGCTGCTGGTTTCCGGCGGCTTCACTTTTTTTGCTGAGCGCGTGAAAGAGATGCTGGGGCTCGATTATGCAGTTTCCAACACATTGGAAATTATTGACGGCAAACTTACCGGCAAAGTAGTGGGGGATATTGTCGATGCACAACGCAAGGCAGATGAACTGATAAAACTGCGTGAAAAATTAAGTTTGAATGCCAGCCAAACTATCGCCATTGGTGATGGCGCCAATGATTTAAAAATGATGGCTGCGGCCGGCATTGGCATCGCTTACCATGCCAAACCGGTGGTGCAGGCGCAGGCCACCTATGCGATTAATCAACTTGGGTTAGATGGCGCAATCACTCTACTAAATACATAAATCTAAATACTTAACACTTCATTACAGCTGCAATTAGTGCTGCAACTCACATCAAAGCCAACTCTTCTTCACTGAAACCGGCTTTGCGTCTGGCCTCCATATTCAGTGGTTTGCGCAGCGCAGGTGCGTGATATTGTTTTGCCAGAGCTTCGTAGGTGGCAATTGCATCTAATCCGCGCTGCAGGCATAGCCAATTAAACCAGTGATTGCCAATCGCTACATGGCCGATTTCATCGCGCAAAATGATATCCAGTATCTCTGCAGCCTCGACATCACCTATCTGTGCGAACTTATTGCGCAAAGGTGGGCTGGCATCCAAGCCACGCGCTTCCATGGTTCTGGGCACCAAGGCAATACGTGCCAACACATCAGTCTCGGTGCGCTGCGCCATTTCCCACAAGCTGTTGTGTGCGCTGAAATCTCCGTATCGATAGCCCATTTTGACTAAATAGCCATCCAGCAAACCGAAGTGATAAGCTTCTTCAGCCGCTACTTTTAACCAGTCGCTATAAAATTCAGGCGGCATATCAGTAAATCGCCAAATCGCATCCAAGGCCAAATTAATGGCGTTGAATTCAATGTGCGCCAAGGCATGAATCATCGCAGCACGCCCTTCAGGCGTGCGCATGGAACGCTTTTCGACTTGCAGTGGCGACACCAGCTTGGGTGCATCTGGGCGACCTGGAATAGCGCCCGGTGCACTTAGCTTGGCCTTGGTATCAAGCGCCAGCTGACCTTTCTGCCAAGCGGCATAGAGCGCACTGACCCCATTGGATTTACGCCAAGGGTCTATGTTGACCAGCCAATTGAGTGCCGATTCACGCAAATCGACAATTTCCAGGCCACATTGATTGCGCGGACGCGCCTGATTCTGCATCAATTTCTACTTGAGAAGAATAAAATCCAGCTCGCCCGCTTTCATATCAGGCACCAGCAGATAGCGTTCGTCTTTGGTCATCGCAATATCAGCTGCCGCTTGATAGCCGTCTTTGACCAGCGTCACCTCACCTTTGGTATCCACAGCAAAGACCTTACCGTTCTTCCAGTCACTGACGTACATGGTGCCGTTAGAGTGATGCACAATGCCATCACCGCCACCAAAACCTTCTGCGATATCCGTTAACTGACCAGTACGAGTATTAAGACTATATAAAATGCCGCTAGCAAAATCTACCTGCAGCAGAAAATTGCCAGTGTCATCTGCCAGCAATCCGTTAGGCGCTTTAATGCGTGCGTCTTGCTGCTCATTAATCAGCAGTTTTACATTCCCATCCGGACTGATGCGGTAAATTGCACCGCCACCGCCTTTACCAAGAATATCTCCACTGTCACTCACATATAAATTACCTTGCGGGTCAGCTTCCAGATCATTTAAAAATTGAGGTTTGCTGGTAAATTGATCAGTCGCCACAAAAACACTTACTTTGCCGGCGCGATCAATTTTGAGAATTTGAGTTTTATCAGCCACGTACAAGTTTTCACCGATGATCGTGATGCCCTTGGGGTCGTCCAACCCGGTCGCAAATACTGAAACCTTACCATCACGCTCAATCACGCTAATTTGACCATCGCCATCTTTGCCGAATTCATTGATTTCTGAAACATAGATACGACCATCTTTGGCCTGCACTACAGATTCTGGTGTTTTAAGACCAGTGATCTTCTGCGGATTGTTCAATGCGTTTTCCTGCGTACTTTGGCAAGCCATCATTAATAGTGCAGCCAACAATGGCATGCTGATTTTTATGTGATTGATCATATGACGATTATTTCCCTTATTAAATTCTGCGCATTAAAACGGCATGGCTCTGATTCTGGTAGTTGGCAGCAATGTAATCATACTGCATGGCGTTGAAGCACTTTTAGTATTAGCTGCCCCTATGTCCAGTTTACTCTGGAAGCTGCTATCAGCTTTTAATTTTTCAATCAGCCCATCCATAGCTTGTGTATATGACTGTCGAATGCGCGTTTCAGTCTGCTGATTGAAAACACCCCAAACACCTGATTCAGCTTCATAAGTCGCGAAATGTTCACCCATACCGGTATAAGCATTGGCTGTGACCTTGCCATAATATATTTGTACTTGTGGGTTATAAAACATTTTAGGTTTTAACCAAAGCAACACTTTGCCGTATTGCGCTGCTTCGCACATGGTCGTTTCGGAGTACGTCTGATTCAGTGTTGAAATGGCCACTTCTTCAAACATTGGTCCCTGAAAGTACCAGTAATCATAATAGGGATGCCATAAACGAATCGGATTGGAATACTCAACACTATCAATATGGACCACAATATTGGCTTGTTTTTCCTGTGCCACAGCCACACCTGCACTCAGCATTAAACATACAGCAAATAAATTAAATAAGTTTTTCATCTTAATTCCTATCTGGCTTCATAGCTCATTCTATAAACCGCGCCGCGCATATCATCAGACACATACAACGCACCGTCATTCCCGACAATCACATCTACAGGACGGCCGGTAACGCGATAACCACTTAGCCAGCCGCTGACAAAATCTTCTACCGCGTAAGCCTGATTATCCTTGAATTTAACACGCACCAATTGATAGCCTGCAGGCTCTTTGCGGTTCCATGACCCATGCAAGGCGACAATCGCATCAGTTTTATACTCAGCAGGCCAGTTGGTGTTGTGCAAAAAACTGATGCCAATAGGCGTGGTGTGTGCTCTAAATATAATCGCAGGGGCTTGAGTTTCTGCGCAAAAACCGGGCGCACCTTTGAAATTGGGGTCTTCAAACATGGTTTGCGGATTATCCGGATTAGCCCAGCAATGCGGCCAGCCATAATGTTTACCCGGCTCAATTTTATTCAGATGTTCAGGTGGGAGTTCATCATTCACCTTGCCGCTGCGATCGCCCGCGCGATTGTCAGAACCATTATTGGTAGCAAACATCTCTTTGGTTTGAGGATGCCATGCAAAACCCTGAGAGTTACGCAGGCCTTTGGCCCAAATCGCAGACTGCTGATGACGCCCTAAAGTCTGCAATGCCCCTGCGGGTTTCCCATCCGTGGAGTAGCGCAGTATGGTAGCTCGATTCGCATCGGCTTCTATACAAACGTTACAGCTGGAGCCAACATTGATATATAAATAGCCATCAGGCCCTAGCTTAATGGTTTTAAGCGTATGCCAGCCTTGCGGCAAATTGGGAATAAATGGCTGCGGCCCCTGCCAGCGGCCATCAGCCAATTTAAACTTCACCACACCATCCTGATTCGCCACCAGCATCGTCTGATTATCGAGAAACACTATTCCCTGGGGCGCATTCAGGCCATCGACAACCGTTATCACCTCATCGGCAGCACCATCACCGTTAGCATCTGGAAGCATCAAAATTTTATCGCCTTTGGCAGAGCTGACATGCAGTCGCCCTGCACTGTCAAAAGCCATAAATCTGGCATCACTCAACAAATGTCCTTTTTTGGTACGCTCATCCGCAAAAGTGCTGATTTTGAAGCCGGGTGGAAGTTTGAGATTTGCCTCGTTGGCATGGGGCACGTCTATTGGTGCTAAAAGTAGCAAACACGACAATAGAATTAAAAACAAATTCGAGGTAAGAAAAATATACATGTTACTTATTCAAATCAAGTCAAAACATCCGTCCAAATATTTTGTGCCCAAGTGCTGGCATAGCCGCCTTCAATCTCACTCGGCGCATTTGAAACACCGCCACCTTCTGCCGCCACCATGATTTTTTTTACGGCATCATAGCGATAAACATGGGCCACATGCATGGCGGCATTATTTGAGACATAACTGTAGCAAGTGTTGGCAAACACTGGATTGGGATCGGTGGGCTGCCCGGCCATCAACTGTACGATGGCATTCGCACAGACTTTTGCCTGATTAGTGGCCATATGCGCAGATTTAGGCAATGCAGCCGATACAGCGTCGCCAATCACATGTACATTTGGCGCAAGCTTGGATTCATAGGTCAAAAAATCCACTTCACACCAGCGCTTGTCTATGTTGTTAAGTTGCGCCATTTGCGCTGGCTTGCCGGCGCGCTGTGCCGGAATGATATTCAGCACATCGGCTTTAACAGTTTCAAATTCTGTCTTGACGGTTTTTGCTGCAACATCCACCGAGGATAGAATGTTGTTGGGTCTATAATCCACGATACCCGCGTAGGTTTCGCTAAATACCTTGGTAAACAGCCCTTTTTTAGAGGTGATTTCAGCATTCGCATCCAACACAATCACTTTGGATTTCGGTTTATGCTGTTTGAAATAATAAGCCACTTGAGAGGCACGCTCATACGGCCCAGGCGGGCAGCGATATGGTGCTGCCGGCACGTTCATGACAAACACACCGCCATCGGGCATGCTCTCAAGCTGTTTACGCAGGTTTACTGTCTGCCAGCCGGCTTTCCACGCATTTGGCACTTGCTGCTGTGCCTCGTGACTTTGCAACATGGGCAAGGCGTCATAAATAAAATCGATACCAGGCGCAATAATCAATCGGTCATAAGTCACTTCACCGCGGCGCATCTGCACTTTTTGCGCAGCTACATCTATCGCAGTCACTTCATCCTGAACCCAGCGTATACCGTGATTGACTTTCAGCAAATCATAGCCAAAAGTTAAATCGTTAATGCTTTTACTGCCGCCCAGCACCAGATTACTGAGTGGGCAAGACACAAACTGACTGCTTGACTCCACCACCACGACATCAATGGCTCCCATACTCCACATGCGCAGATATTTTGCAGCTGTGGCGCCAGCGTACCCGCCTCCTATCAAAACCACTCTGCCCATGCTGGGAACACGCCCCCTGGCAAAACCAGGCAAACTATTGCCTACAGCGGCCATTCCGGCCGCCCAAGCGGTCAATTTAATAAAGTCACGACGATTAGTGCGCATGGTCGGCTCGCAATTTCTGTGAATTTAATTTAGGCGCAGCACCCGTAGGCTGAGATGAGAAATAATCTGCCAAGGCTAGAATTTCATCGTCAGTTAAACCCTTTGCATGACGATGCATGACGGTGGCACTAGCAGACCCAGATTTAAATGCCATGAGCTTGCTGCTGATATGGTCCTTATCCATGCCGGCCAGTACTGCGCTAGAAACTCCAGCTCCCGCAGCTGCGGGGGCTGCCTTGCCATTGGTACCATGACAGGCAGCACAGGAAGCGGCCAAGCTGCGAATGTGCACTGTATTAAGCGCCACATTTCCAGCGGCAAAAATGGCTATCGGGCTGAAAAGCCCGATAGCCAACAATGTGTTTAATGTATTTTTCAAACAATATTCCTTTAAAAATATTGCTGTAACAACACGTTATTCAGAAATGCGTGATTCAATCACACGCAATTAAAAATCAACTACATTACAAACATTTTTCTTCCATACAACCGTCGTTTTTCACGCCAAGTGATTCGAGCAACTCTACCATTTTGGTATCGCCTTTGTCGCGCACTACGCGAATGATATCGACATCACCGCGCATTTTTTTATTGATATCAGCGCCTTTTGCTGCCAGATATTTCACCATTTCTGCATTACCGTCATAGGCTGCATGATGAAATGCAGTCCAGCGTGTCATTGGGTGTGCATAATCCAGATCTGCGCCTTTTTCAGCGAAATATTTCACCGCTTGGAACTGGCCTTTTGCTGCAGCCATGAGTAGCGGTGGCCATGCAAAATAACCTACATTAACGTCCACGCCGGCTTCTACATACTTTTTGATCACTTTCATGTCACCTTTACCGATGGCATCAGTAAATTCAACAGATTCGTCGTCAGTCAGTTTTTTAGCAGCAAGTGCATTGAAAGAAAGACTCAAAACCAATGCTGCTAATACAACTCTTAAAAAATTCATACTGCTCTTCTCCAATTTATAAAAATAATTTGGGGCTGTCCTAGATAACTAGCCCATATGTTTCTTAACCCATTGTTTTATTTGTGATAACTGTGCTTGTGGTGTTGGGTTATTAAAACGCCACTCGCACTCCTTCAAAAACAGCACAAAATTCGCTTTTGGCACACCGTTAAATTTACGCATGTGTCGCTTAGCTTGATTCCAAAAATTCTCTATACCATTGATGTGATTTTGTTTATCTGCAAACAGCTTCGAATGGTTAATTCGGTAATGTTTAAAATCAGAAACATCCAAAACATTATAGCCACGCCAACTATCAGAATACACGATACTGTCTGGTATCACTTTGTTCGCAATAATGGGCATCAACGTTTGGCTACTAGCATCAGCAATAATCTTGGTATAGACCTTACCACCGCGCTTTAGTAGGCCAAAAACAGGGACTTTACCTGCTGACCCTCGACCACGCTTGCCTTTACGTGTCCCACCAAAATAACTTTCATCTACTTCAATTTCACCAATAAAAACTTCATGCGATTCTTGTTCTAATTCATACACAATAATCTCACGCAGCCTTTGAAAATAATAGGCAGCAGTATTGCGATTTACACCTACCAAATCTGCTGCACATCTAGCCGTTGTTCCAGCAACAAAATGTTCTAGTAATTTGCTCTGCTTAACCGAACTTAATCTGCTCTTTCTCATGCTGCCCTTATAACATTTTTATGTGTTATCTAGGACAGCCCCCAGTTTTTTATTAATCTTTCGAACTGTTCTCAAGGTAAGGGGTTGGTTAAAACAATCTTCTTCTAACAAGCATAATCTATACTCCTGAAGGGATTCCTAGAGGCTGAATAGGTAAAGTTTAATCATGTAGATATTAGGTAAAAATCAGTTTCAAGCCTGCAATCAGTAGCACTAGCGCCAGCAGCCGTTTAATCACTGCAGGTTGCACACGGCGGCTGCCCATGTAAGAACCCAAGCTCCCGCCCAGCGCGACTGCTAACAGCAAAGGAATAATAAAGCTAGGGAGTGATCGGGTGGAGGTAATATTACCCGCCAAGCCTGCCGCAGAATTTACCAGCACAAACAAAGCTGAAACCGCAGCGGCACGCTTGGGGTTGGCCCAGCCCATAAACAATAGCAGTGGCGTCAAAAAGATGCCGCCACCTGTGCCGGTAAGTCCGGATAAAAAGCCGATGCCTGCACCGGTTGCCAGTGCGGTAATTTTTTCAGGCGGCTTTGTGTCGGCAGCGGCTTTGCTATTTAAAAATAAGCGCGTCGAAGAATAAAGCAGTACCAGCCCCAACAGTGTTTTAAATAGATCTGCAGGCAGGTTTAAGTGGCCACCCAAATAAGCAAATGGAATCGCCAATACTGCGAATGGCCAGAACAAAGACCATGAAAAATGCCCGGCACGATAAAACTGCCAGCTGGCAATCGACGCCACCAGGATGTTCAGTGATAATGCGGTGGGTTTAATCACTGCGGGTTCCAGCATCATGAGCGACATCACGGCGATGTAGCCTGATGCACCGGCGTGCCCAACCGATGAATATAGCGCGGCAATAATAAAAACGCCGCCAATCAGCATGATTAAAAGTTCTGTGGACATGGTGAAGCCTTTGATGGAATGGCAAGATTGTAACCAATTTTCGTGATTTTGATATTGTCGAGAAATTTGAACGTAATGGTTTAATTGTTACATTAATATGACAAAATTATGACATTGTCATAATTCTTAAACCTCTACAACGCAAAAACCGCTTTGTGAGCCATGTCAATTTGTGTATCAATTCAGAAAAATAGCTGAGCAGCGTCTATAGGACCGGTGGCGATTCATTATTTAATCTCGCAATTGACGGAAAACTTAGTGCTTATGATTTAGTTAAGCTCAAAGTGAGAGACATGTCACATGTGAATCAAATCACTGCTAGCGCGATTGTAACTCAGCAAAAAAACTGGACTATCTGTGCATTTTGAAATTACAGAGCAGACACGGAAATCTCTATATCTGCAAGCTAACCTAACTATGCCCAAAAACCTAAAAATTGAATTGGTTTAATTTTTCCGATCAATAATCTTGAAACTCTCATGGCAGGCAATGCAGTTATTCATGAGTTGTTCCAGTTGGCGGCGGCTATGGATAGGGACTTTCACTTGTTCGGCATCTGCCGCAAGCTGATCGAATTTTTTCCTCGTATCAAACCCCAGCGTTTTCATAGATAAAGGTATTTTTGCCAGTAGTGAACTTGGCGTATTTTCTTCCGCTGCCATGCCCGCCGATTTAGCAAGCCTAGCAACCAGTTCCATATCCTCATTGGTAATCGCCTCGCTGATTTTTTGCGTGCTGAGCAGAAAATTTCGCATCTCGCTCAATATCAGATTGCGTTCATCTTTACTCAGTACAACAGCCACACGCTCATCATCAGAAACCGCTACACTGCCCTGCATGAATTTATAAGCAATAGCAATTAACAGCAGCAACAGCGTAACAATGATTGCCCATAGTATTTTGTAGTTTTTCATTGCTTCTTATATCAGCTCGAGGTTTAGCCGCCAGTATGCGACATAAATCTTATCACCGCGGGCTCCGCCCTTTTTAGATTGAAATCATGGCCTTTGGGTTTAACCTGCATGCTGCTGACTATCGCCCGTTGCAGGGGCACATCATCATGAGGAAACTGCCTTAACAAGGGCGCCAGATCGACCTTGTTTTCCTGGCCCAGGCACAGGTAAAGCTCGCCTTTGCTGCTGATACGCACGCGATTGCATGATTCACAGAAGTTATGGCTATTAGGCGAGATAAAGCCAACCCTGGTATTGGTGTTGGGAACCTGCCAGTAACGTGCGGGGCCACCCGTAGACACAACACTTGCGATTAAATCATAACGCGCGCGCAGTAATTGCAAGGTTTCTTCATTGCTGACATAACTTGCATCACGGCTATGGCTTACCTGACCGAGTGGCATTTCTTCAATGAAGGAAATATCCACACCCTGCGCTATAGCGAACGCTACCATGGCTATTGCCTCATCATTCATGCCGCGCAGCAATAAGGTATTGAGCTTGATATTATCAAAACTTGCCTGCTTGGCGACGGCGATGCCGCGCAGCACTTTATCAAGCTCGCCCACACGCGTGATCTGGCGGAAGCGTTGTTGATCCAGACTATCTAGGCTAATATTGACGCGTTTGACGCCTGCGCGCCTTAAAGCATGCGCCTGATGCTCCAGTTGCGAACCATTGGTGGTTAATACCAATTCATTAAGGCCCGGCAATCGGCCTATTTCATTAAAAAGCCATAGCGCATTTTTACGCATCAACGGCTCACCGCCGGTAATGCGCACTTTTTTCACGCCGAGCGACACAAACGCTTTGACTAAACGCGCATATTCTTCCAGCGACAGCACTTCGTCGCGCGGTAGAAACTGCATATCTTCAGACATGCAGTACACGCAGCGAAAGTCACAGCGGTCGGTGATGGACAGGCGGATGTAATCCACCTTGCGACCAAAACCATCAATCAATACCTGTGAAGAGCTCATACTGTGCGATCTGCTAAAACGTGTACATACCGGTGGCCCAGACTATTTCCTTATCACCCTTGCGCGCTGTGTTGGTCAAGCCGCCGTAAACATCGGATTCATGGAATTTTGCATATTCCAGTTTGCCGCTGATTTTGTCAGTAAACGGATACATGACGCTGGCATCAAATTCGCTGCCGTATTTGTCTCCCAGTTTGCCAATCGACTGGAATTTTTCATCAGATTTGAACACATGGTATTCCGCATACAGTTTGACTTTGCCGATAGTGCCGCCCAACGTGATAAAGGTATCTTCCATACCCTGGCGCGGTGTGGCAAGGAAATGGTCTGCCCAGCCCTGAAACAGGTGATTGGTGCCGAGCGGGGTCTGGAATGAATATTTACCATCGTTGCTGGAAAGCTTTTCATGATCGATTCTAACTGACCAGGTGTTGTACATAGCACCGCCGCCGAGCTTGAAATAGTGTGCGTCAATGAGCGCACTGCCGTCTTTGTAGTCGGTCTGTTTTGCATATTCAGCAGTGTAAAGCAGTTTCCAGGTCGGGTTAATTGGGCGCGCACCATCCAGACGCAGGCCGAATGTTTTTGAGCTGGCATCCGTGGTCGCGGTTTTCACTTGATCCTGATTTGCACCCAAACCGTTACCGCCCTGCGCAGCGGTGCTGATCGCGAGGGGGCTGCCATTATTCTGCCCCAAGTTGGCGACATCAATCAGATAGGCGTAACCGACCAGTGATTCGCTGGGTGAGATTCGGTACTTGGCGTTTACGATTTCAATGTCACCCTGACGCAGTTCGGTATTGACCTGGCGCACCTGATCAAAGTGCGCAACAAAAATTTCCGTATCAGGGATGCTTTTGTTAATTACGGATAAACCGTCAAATACCTGCATATTTTGGCGGAAAGCAATATCGCCTATAAAGCGCACGTTATCCAGATTCACCTGTTGGCGGCCGAGGCGCAGCTTGGTATTGCTGATACCTGTCCAGTCCACATAGAGCTGATTCACATCGCTAAAGCTCGGGTCCACGATATTGGCGTAATTAGCTTTGCCTGGTTCGCTCAGGTTCTCGCGCCGGTCATTGAAGTTGTGATTGAATTCATGGACATCCGTGAGTTGCGCGGCAAAGCTGAAGTTTTTATAAGGTGCCGTTTGCCAGCCGATCAGGCTGCGTAGTGTGAATGCGTGGGCACGATCCAGTTTTTCACCTGCATTGGGAGCTGGCTGAAAAGCATCTTGACCTACGGATTCGTAGCGCAGTCGGAAATTAGTCATCGGCTTGCCTTGCTGGATGGCTTCCAGCAAAGAGGTTGGTGCGACGGGTGCATTTTCGGCAATCACAGGCGTAGCATATGTTAGCGCTATCAGCGACATAAGTGTTGATTTTAATGCGTTTTTCATTATTATTTCCTTGTCAATAAGTATGCTGTTTTCGCTAATAGGGATTCGGCATTACCCTGGTGAACGCCACCATAGGTGTGCAGAGCTTTGACCAAATTCCTGTCCGGGAACAAGTGATACAAACGCTCCAGATTCTGACTCGTATTGCAGCAGCCCACCTTTTTCCATATCAAAATACCAGCCCATAAGTTGTAATTTTCCTGCTGCAACGCGGGTTGCAATCCACGGATAAGACATGAGATTGCCCAGTGAAACCAAAATGGAAGCTTGTTCACAGGCATGTGTCTGTGTTTCCAGTGGCTGATCGGGGAGTTCCTGCAATACCTGACTGCGCGCATCTTCTGCAATGCTTAGCCATTTTGCAATGAGTTCGTCTTCATGACATGAGGGCTGGTTGTGCGTCATCAATGCCTGTATACCGCCGCACTGGGCATGCCCCATCACGATGACATGCTCAACCTCCAGATTGCGCACCGCGTAGGCAATTGCCGAAGTCGTACCGGCGAACGAGCTGGCTTGTGTGAGTGGCGGCACCAGATTAGCCACGTTACGTACCACGAACATGTCACCAGGATCACAGTCCATCAGCAACGCAGGGTCACAGCGCGAATCACAGCACGCCAGCACCAGCGCACGTGGGTGCTGACCATCCCTCACCAGCCGATCAAAATACGCTCGGCGTGCGCCCAGATAGTTGTGCTGAAAACGCCTGAAACCCGACAGGAATTTTGAGACATCGCGCATATGGTAAATCCCGCACTATCCTTTAGCGGCCATATCTACTGCGTACCACCTGATATGGTCGAACCAGATAGCCAAGCGGCGCGCTCCAGATGTGCACCAGGCGTGTAAAAGGAAATACCAGGAACACCGTCATGCCAAAGAACAAATGTACCTTGAAGATGGTATCCACGTTTTCCAGCAAGGTTGGGTTGGGACGCAGATAGACAATGCTCTGCACCCATTCTGCTAAGGCAATCATCACGGCGGGATTATCATGATTTGCATGGCCAATCGAAACTGGGATAGTGGAAAGCCCTAGCAGCAAAGTGATGAGTAACCAGGTGAGAATGAACTTATCCGAACCCCGGCTCGCTGAGGAAACCCGCACATTAAACATGCGACGAAACCAAAGAATCACCCCGCCAATCAGGCACATCACGCCAAAAATAGAGCCAGCCCATATAGCAACCATCTGGTGCGCCATGTCAGATACTCCCATCGCCTGGAACCAGCTGTGCGGCGTGAGTAGGCCTACAAAATGACCACAGAAGATCGCGATGATGCCGATGTGAAACAGGTTGCTTCCCAAACGAAGATTGGCCTTGGAAAGCAGCTGGCTGGAGTCACTCTTCCACGTATACTGCTCTCTGTCAAAACGTAACCAGCTACCCAATAAGAACACACTGAGTGCGATATAGGGATATATCCCATAAAGAAAGTTATGCAGACTCATCTCTCTCTCCTTCTAAGCAGCAAGTTTGGTCAAGGTAGCTCGACCTTCTATGATAGAAAGCAGCGCCGCATATGGACTTTCTGCTTTCGTCAGATTTTCGGTCAGAACTCCCAATACTTTTTTGGCATCTGATAGAAACACGGTCGCCTCGTTATCATCCAGATAGGCCGCGAATTCCAGTATCAATGGCAAATAATCCGGCAGCTCGTTCGTCACTACTTCAACACCGTAATCTTTATAAAGCTCGCCCAGATCAATCAAGGCGGGGCCGCGATTCTTGTCGTCACCAAACAAGTGGTGCGTCAGATGCAGGCTGTTTTCCGGTGTCATATCAAAAGTTTTCACATAATCCGCTTGCAGCCTGGTTAAATCGGCTATTTGCAAATGCTGTATAAACCCTTGTAAAGCGGACTTCTCAGCCAAGTCGATTTCCGGATTTTGTGCCACAAAATCCCGCAGCTCCGGAAGATGGTCTATCAATTCCTGATCCGGATATTCCAGCAAAGCAGATAATAATTTGTAAACTTGCATGAGATTTCTCCTAAGCCTTCTCACCACTAGGTGCCAGTGTTTTCGGTTCCACAGTCTCTTTACGGCGACGTGGGAATAAGGTGATTTTGCTAACGCCAGCAGAAGTATCGTTACCGAAGGTAAAGCCATTTTGCCCCTGGAAGCCATAAGCATCATCAAGGCTTTCTTCAGTATGCCCGGTTGGAATCACGAACCTGTCCTCATAATTGGCAATCGCCAAGTAACGATACATCTCTTTTGCTTGCGCTTCCGACATGGCGACCGCTTCCAGCGCACGGGTATCTGCTTGACCTTCCACATGTACCGAGCGTTGGTAACTGCGCATCGCAATCAGGCGGTTCAATGCACTTTCAATTGGTGCAGTTTTGCCCGCAGTGAGTAGGTTAGCCAGATATTGCACTGGCAGGCGCATGGTGCCTGATACGGGGATTGCACCATCCGGCCCTACTGGCAGGTTGCCCTGGTCGATTTGCGATTGCACAGGCGAAAGTGGTGGTACATACCACACCATCGGCAAGGTGCGGAACTCCGGATGCATCGGGAATGCGATTTTCCAGTCCATCGCCATTTTCCAGATGGGTGAGTTGCGTGCAGCCTCGATCCAGTCATCATTAATGCCTTCCGCGCGTGCGGCGGCAATCACCGCAGGATTATTCGGATCCAGGAATATTCTGCATTGCGCTTCATACAGATCTTGCTCGTTCTCAATACTGGCTAGTTCTTCTATACGGTCTGCGTCATACAGCATGATACCGTTATAGCGAATGCGCCCCACGCAGGATTCCGAACATACTGTCGGCATGCCAGATTCCACACGTGGGTAGCAGCCGATACATTTTTCCGCCTTGCCGGATTCCCAGTTATAGAACACTTTCTTGTAAGGGCATGAGCTGATGCACATACGCCAGCCGCGACATTTGTCCTGATCTACCAGCACGATGCCGTCTTCCTCGCGCTTGTAGATGGAACCGGAAGGGCAGGCTGCAACGCAGGCTGCATTCAGGCAGTGGTTGCAAATACGAGGCAGATACATGTGAAAAGTGTGCTCGAACTGCGAGTAGATTTCCTTCTGTATCTTGTCCATGTTTTTATCTTTGGCGCGCTTGTGGAACTCACCGGCCAAATCATCTTCCCAGTTTGGACCCCAGGTGATTTTCTCCATGGTTTCGCCCGTCACTTGCGACATGGGGCGTGCAGTCGGCGTAGCCTCGGACAATTTTGCATTCTGCAGATGCGCGTAATTGTAGGTAAATGGCTCGTAATAATCGTCAATCTCCGGCATATCCGGATTGGCAAAAATATTGAGCAACTTAGATGTGCGGCTGCCGGACTTTAATTCCAGCTTACCATTCTTGAGTTCCCAGCCTCCTTTCCAAACCTCTTGATTTTCCCATTGTTTGGGGTAGCCAATGCCAGGTTTGGATTCCACGTTGTTGAACCAAGCGTATTCGACGCCTTTTCTATTCGTCCAGACGTTCTTGCAGGTGACCGAACAGGTATGGCAACCTATACATTTATCCAGATTAAAAACAAAGGCAAATTGTGCGCGTACTTTCATGTCTGTTCTCCCTTATTTTGCGCCGATGCCGACTGGGTTTAACTGTGCTTCGCGTTCAGGCGTAAGTGGTCTTTCCAGCCAGTCGACATCCTTGTCCGCAATCTTGTGTAGTGCCACCATAGTGTCGCGTTGACAGCCCACTGTGCCGTAGTAGTTGAAGCCATAAGCCAGTTGCGCATAGCCACCAATCATATTGGTCGGCTTCATAATCACGCGGGTTACCGCATTCAAAATACCGCCACGTTTTCCGGTAGAAGGTGACCCTGGCACATTCACATTTTTTTCCTGGGCGTGGTACATCATCGCCATGCCACGTGGAATACGTTGTGAAACCACCGCGCGTGCCACCGTTGCGCCGTTATGGTTGACAGCTTCGACCCAGTCGTTATCTTCGATGCCCACGGTTTTAGCGTCATCTTCCGATACCCACACATAAGGCCCGCCACGGAACAACGTCAGCATGCGCAAGTTGTCTTGATAGCTGGAGTGAATCCCCCACTTGGAGTGCGGTGTAATCCAGTTCAATTCCAGATGCGGTTTAGCTTTCACGGCATCTGGCAAGGCGTTCAACTCGCCTAAATCTACCATCGGCTTAAAGGTGCAGAAGCCTTCGCCAAAATCCAGCATCCATTCATGGTCTTGGTAAAAATGCGCCCGACCAGTCAGGGTGCGGAACGGGATGTGTTCATGGATGTTGGTGTAGCCTGCGGTGTATGACACTTTTTCAGACTCAATGCCAGACCAAGTCGGCGCAGTGATAATTTTGCGAGGTTGCGCCTGAATATCCTTGAAGGTGAATTTGTCCTCATGGCGACCAGCATAGAGGTGATGATGGTCAATCCCCGTTTTATTTGAAAGCGCATGCCAAGATTTATGCGCGACTTCGCCGTTGGTTTCTGGTGCCATACGCATCACGGCATCGCACACGTAAATGTCTTCTTCCAGCGATGGCATGCCAAACGAAACGCCCGACTCACGCACCACACCGTTATGCCGCTTCAGTTCATCGTATTCTTGTTCGGTATTCCAATCAATGCCTTTGATGTTGTTGCCAAGCTTGGTCATCAATGGCCCCAGCCCGATAAACTTACGATAAGTGTCACCGTAATTGCGTTCCACCAGCTTGATAATTGCCATGGTTTTACCTGGAATCGGGTCGCAATCACCGTCTTTCCAATACTTCACTTCACCATAAGGTTGGGCTAATTCAGCGGCTGAGTCATGCTGCATTGGCAAGGCAACCACTTCTTTTTTAGTGCCCAGATGCTTCTCAGCTAGTGGCGAGAATGTCTTGGCAATGGTCTTGAAAATCTGCCAGTCTGACTTGGACTCCCAACCCGGATTCACCGCTTCGGAAAGCGGATGAATGAACGGGTGCATATCAGTGGTGTTGAGGTCATTCTTCTCATACCAGGTTGCAGTAGGCAAGATGATGTCCGAATAAGCCCCAGTGGAGTTTAGGCGGAAGTTAATATCCACCATCAAGTCCAGCTTGCCAATCGGCGCGTCCTCATGCCAAACCACTTCTTTGTTATTGCGGCCGGCACCGGATTCTTGCAATACTCCATTCTGTGCGCCAAGCAAGTGTTTCAAGAAATACTCATGCCCTTTGGCGGATGTCCCAATCAAATTAGCGCGCCATACGAACAGGTTGCGCGGCCAATTCACCGGGTTATCCGGGTCGGCATACGCCACATCCAAATCGCCAGACTTAAATTGTTGCGCCACATATTTGGCCACCCCAGCTTCATCCGTTGCGCCATTAGCAAGTGCTTCTTCTGCCAGTTCAATCGAGTTACGGTTGAAGTTAGGCATGGATGGCAACCAACCCATGCGCGTGGCTTTCACGTTGTAATCCGCAATCGAGTTGCCTTTGTTTTTGCCTTTACCAGCAGGTGACAACAACGAATCTGCGTTCAATGTTTCATAACGCCATTGGTCGGTGTGGAAATACCAGTAAGAAGTTGAATTGGTGTGACGTGGCGGACGGTGCCAATCCAGCCCGAACGCAATCGGTGCCCAACCCGCTTGTGGGCGTAATTTTTCCTGCCCCACATAGTGCGCCCAACCGCCGCCGGTTTGCCCGACGCAGCCGCACATGTGCAACAAGTTCATGATAGAGCGGTAAGACAAATCATTGTGATACCAGTGGTTAATCGCCGCACCCATGATGACCATGGATTTACCCCCAGTTTTGGAGGCGTTATAGGCAAATTCACGACCAGTGCGCTCAATGTCGGCAGCTTTCACGCCGGTTACTTTTTCTGCCCAAGCCGGGGTATAGGCCACATTGGCATCCGAGTAATCCTCGGCAACATTTTCGCCACCCAGACCGCGATCTATGCCATATTGTGCAACCTGCATGTCGAATACGGTTGCAACCAGCGCTTCTTCGCCGTTTGCGAGTTTTACTCGACGAACTGGCACGTTACGATACAGCAGGGTACTTTCTCCAGGAGTAAAGTGCGGGAACCCGACAGATACCACATCATCACGATCATCGATACAGGTCAGTTCAGCCGTAATTTCATGATTACCGGCCTGCTCTAGCAGATTCCATTTACCATCTTCACCCCAGCGGAAACCGATGCTGCCGTTAGGTGCCACGAACGTGCAGGACTTGCGATCAAACACTGTTGTTTTCCAGTCCGGGTTATTGGTTTCACCCAAGCTGCCATCAAAATCCGAGGCGCGCAGGAAACGATCCGTCACATAAGCATCGCCTTGCTTACGCAGCATCACTTGCATCGGCATGTCGGTGTATTTGCGGGCATATTCCTGGAAGTATGGATCTTGGTTTTGAATATAAAACTCTTTTAGTGCCACATGGCCCATCGCCAGAAAAGCTGCAGAATCAGTCCCTTGTTTAATCGGCATCCATAGATCGGAGAATTTGACGAACTCGGCGTAATCCGGCGCCATCGCTACGACTTTTGCACCTTTGTAACGTACCTCGGAAGCAAAGTGCGCATCCGGAGTACGAGTCATTGGTAAATTCGCACCAGTAATGATGAGGTAAGTCGAGTTGTACCAATCCGCCGCTTCCGGTACATCGGTCTGCTCGCCCCAAGTTTGCGGACTCGCGGCAGGCAAGTCGCAGTACCAGTCATAAAAAGATCCGCAGGCAGCACCGATCAGGGAGAGGTATCGGGAGCCTGCGGCGTATGAGATCATGGACATGGCAGGAATCGGTGAAAACCCGAAAATGCGGTCCGGACCCCATTTCTTGATGGTATAAACATTGGCAGCAGCGATGATTTCATTCACTTCGTCCCAAGATGTGCGCACAAAACCACCTAAGCCACGTATGGCAGTATAGGATTTTCGTTTTTTCTCATCCGACTGGATTGTGGCCCAAGCTTCCACAGGATCTTTACCGGTTCTCCGCTCTGAGCGGTACAAATCCAGCAGGCGACCACGAATCAGGGGGTGCTTGATACGGTGCGGGCTATACAAATACCAGGAGAATGATGCGCCACGCTGGCAGCCGCGCGGCTCATGGTCGGGAAGGTCTTCCCGTGTGCGTGGATAATCGGTCTGCTGCATCTCGAAGGAGACTAAACCATTTTTTACAAAAATCTTCCAAGAGCAGCCGCCGGTGCAGTTTACACCGTGGGTGGAGCGCACCACTTTGTCGTGTTGCCAGCGACGACGGTAACCGTCTTCCCATTGGCGATCCTCATTAGTGACAATGCCGTGATTATCGGAGAAAGTTTCTTTGACTTTGTCAAAGAATTTTAATCTATCCAGAAAGTGACTCATAACGCAAACTCCTTTTTAATCTTGCGAGCTGTCTTTTAAGGGTTCTTGATTTCGCTACCTGCACGCAGATAAAACCACCAGTTCAAAATAAGGCACAGCGCATAGAATACTGCGAAGCCATACATTGCCATCTCGGGTGTTCCTGCCTTGATTTGCTCCTTGATGACTTCCGGCGCAATGAATGAACCATATGCAGCAACTGCGGAAGTCCAACCCAATACTGGTCCGGCTTGGGTGCGGTCAAAGATTACCCCCACAGTTCTGAATGTCGAGCCATTGCCAACGCCGGTAGCGGCAAACAGAATGACGAACACCATTAGAAATTGGGTGAAATAAATCTCGGGCGTAGCAGAGTGGTAAGCCTGCATCATGACGAAGCCTGCATAAGCCGACGCCACAACCATCACTGCGGAAATTACCTGAGTGACAATAGAGCCGCCCACCTTGTCAGAAACCCACCCGCCAACCGGACGAATAAGGGCACCGACGAACGGACCAATCCAAGCGTAGGTCAGCGCGGAGGGTGCGGCTGGATTCTTGACGTGAGACCAAGTCTGCGTGGTCACATCAAACATATGTTGGTCGCCAAAAATCACGGCGATGGAAAGCGGCAACGCCATTGAGAAACCGATAAACGACCCAAAAGTCACCACATACAATGCGGTCATTGACCACGTGTGTTTGTTTTTAAAGATGGTGAACTGTTTGACGATGTTCTCTTTCATATTGCCAAAAGCGGCCAACTTCATCACCATCAGGGTGGAGATGATAATCAGCGGCAGGGCTACCCACATATTGAGTACACCCAATCCGGTAGGTGCGGGCAGGTACAGATACAGACCGATGATGGCAGGCAGAAACGCTAAGGTATACAGCCATGTTTCTTCAATAAATACCAGAAAAGTGTGGCGACTTTCCGAGGAGATTGGCAACAGATTGTTCATGCCAAACCATGTGGCGATGACAATGGGCACCAGAATCAGTACCCAGATAAACCCGGCGTTTTGAATGAAAGTTGGTGTGCCGGCAGTAATCTTACCGAATACCCAGCCACTGTCCTTCACC
>Ga0209835_1000123_pt1 | contig 52615 bp, 52 predicted proteins | sample LakKivwa52mmetaG_FD_184138 | JGI IMG/M metagenome (GOLD analysis project Ga0209835, IMG submission 184138) | Anoxic lake water microbial communities from Lake Kivu, Rwanda to study Microbial Dark Matter (Phase II) - Lake Kivu water 52m metaG... | ecosystem: Environmental > Aquatic > Freshwater >...
CGGCAATGTTCTGCACAAGGGCGCTCTTCCCAAGCCCGGTGTCTCCAAGTATTGTCACAAATTCTTCCCGGTAGACGTAGAAATTTTCCTCCAGCGGAAGGACCTTCTTCATATCCAGGAGAATGTTCTTTGTATGCATTACGGAGAATATTCTGAGTTTCTCTTCAAGGCTCTGAGCGTCTTCCGGCTGTGCGGAGTTGAATGACTTCTTCTTAAAGAACATACAGCGGTCGTCGCACCACTGATGCATGATCTCGTCGTGGCACGAATAGGTGTAGTTCTTTTTGAAGACGTCTCCGACCTTCTTGCGTATCTCTCCGACTTCCAGTTGACCCCTCGTCCATTCTCTCATCATCACTTCAATTCCAGACTGAGGAATTCCCGCACGTTTGAACGCGCTGATCATCCTGAGCATGGAAATGTGTCTGGTTCCTATCTTTGGATCGGACGTATAGAGTTTCTGCATACAGGTTACGATCGGAGAGAAGCCGTCCGCTGCCATCGGATTGGTGTCCGTCAGGACTTCTTTCGGCCTGCGTTTAAGCCTTTCAAGTGGAAACCCATCAAACTCAAATGGCGGGAATGTGAAGTTGTTTCTCGGCTGCTGCGACGCTTCGATGATTTCGCTGATGCTTGAGTTCATGAGTTCGCCGTTCTCAAGCGGTATCTTGTATCTTCCCGTTTTGTAGTTGACGGTATTGGCCACTCTGATGAGTCTTGCCTTGTCGTAGATAGTATCGCATTCGGGGAACATATTCACGAGGGTTTCTTTGACCTCTTCATGCGATTCGAAGTTCCATAGGTTCGGAAGAACGAAGTGAAATCCGCTTCCGGAATAGTACGAACGAATATTTATTTCGTCGATGTCGTGCATCTCTTTGAGTTGAATGAACAGGTTCTTTGCCCTTCGATGCACCATTTCGTCGCTGTCGCCTTTCTTGTCGACGTCCAGCGTAATGATTTCAATGATGGGCTTTCCGAGGTATCCTTTGACGGTCTTGAATGCACGCAGGTGATCTTTGAGGGTTTCGTCGAACAGATAGTAAGAGCGGTACAGTTCCATATTGCTTTTTTGTGCATCGAGTTGATGCCGTCCTATTTCAGACAGCGCAATTGGAATTCCCCTGTGAGAGAGGCTTCCTTTGGCGAGTTCAATGTACCGCACTTGGTTTGCCATGCTTTACCCCTTTATTGTAAATTGTTGAATTTGATTTTTATAGGAACGAATTTTTTTAGGCACCGCACAAGGGGAGAGGACTTCCCCTCCCCTTATGTGGAATTATGCCTTAAAATGACTTCGGCGCTTCAGCCTCTTCGTGAGGCGTCGGGAACGACAGGTCGTCCTCGATCGGCTTCACGTAGCCTGCTGCAACGTCGCTGTCGTACTTCGCACGAATGACGTCCCTGACCGAGCGTCCGTCCTTGTCCTTCCAGTTAACCGGGAAGACCTCTCTGTACGTACGGTACTTGTTCTTTCCCGTCTCCTCGTTCTTTGCGTAGGGATATTGAAGACGAACGATCTTCTTTCCGACCAACTGCGACAGAACGTCGTCCGGAATGGAGTTGTCGGGATTCAGATGTTTCCACGAGACCTTCAAGCGGTTCAAGAGGATCTTCACGCTCGTTGCCGAGGACCACTGAAGTTTTCCGTTCTCGTCGCGTTTGAGATTTCCGGCGATGGTGAATTTCGGTTTGAAGTTCTGTCCGACTTCGAGTTCCATTTCGATGCCGACGTCAACCGGCTTTCCGTTCTTGTAGATGTCCTCATTCGATACGCTGCGTGCCGACACAATTTCCGCTTCTCCGATGAAGATTCCGTTGAAGTTGGAATCGTTGCTCAGAAGGTTTTCATCGTGCGATTGTCCGTTTGTTGCTGACATGGTGCTTCTCCTTTAAGATTGATAGTTGATGATTGATTGACGTACAAGTCCAAGATCGTTTGGTATCCTGTTTTCCTTGAACATTCCGTACGGTGATTTTGCGGTACATGTGCCGTCCGCATTGGTGATGAAGTAGTACTTTGTGGTTCCGTTGACGTTATTTCGTTCTGCTCCTGCAAATAATACGACAGTGAAGAGTCCTTCCATTGTGATGGTATTGTCCAGCATCTTCCCAAGCGTCTTTATCTTGCGTTCTCCGTTGTCTCCGAGTTCGTCGTGGTAGAGAAAGAAGATGTACAGTTCCCTTTTGAGTTCCCTGGCTTTGTCGATGGGCTTGAACCCTATCTCTGCAAGTTCGGAAAACTTGTCGTATCCTTTCACCCTGGCTTTGTCCATGTAGGCGAATGCCATGATGTACTGTGCGTCATCGATGACGATGTTCTCTATTTCCGGTCTTGACTTGTCGATGAATTCAAGCACGTCCACGATGGTCTTCATGTCGTCCGTTTCAATGTAGTTTCCTCCTTTCGAAATCGGCATAGTGGTATCAAAATGTTTCTTCCATCCCTTTGTCGGCAAGGCTTTGTTTGCGACGTTGATGATCGCCGTCTTCTTTGGATCGAGACCGGTGATGTTGAGTTCTGGGAACGGAAGAATTGCGGTGGACTTTCCTTTGCCGGACGGGCCGACGATTGCAATGACTTGACTCAAGATATGCTCCTATAAGTTAGTGATGGGAATGAAATGTAGGTAATTTAAGAGAAGTGGTCAATAGTCATTTCGTACAATAAAATCCGCACTTTTTCGCCGTCGTCGCCCGGTGCAAAGGTCATCTGCTCAATTTCGTTGAGCATCACATAGACGCTAAGTTCCCGCTTCAAGAGCGCCTGGAATATCTTCCTGGCTCTTTCCTGAGAGTCCCCAAACATGGACAAGCCTCTGAGTGAGAGAGCAGTGGCGTCTGCCTTTTGAACAGACAAGTCCTGCTTCTCTGAGTTCGAACATTCGTCCGGTGACGACGTTGATGGGAAGACCCGATGCCCTTGATATTTCCATATTGCTCAAGGCGTGGTCGGGATGCTGCATGAGGAAGGAAAGAATTTGTTTCTGTCTGCCATGCACCTTTCCTTCTGCGTGGGTCAGTTCATACGACTGATCTCTGGTGTCGGTTGCTGTTTCCATTTGGCTACTCCTTCGATAGTTTGCCCGTTACATTTTTGATGAGTTCGTTTACATCCTTTGCGTTGAGCGTTCCAAGCACAATTTCCGATCTGATTTTGTTCTTCACATCGTAAGATACCCCGCGACAATACCCAAGTTTTAGCAATATCTTATTTGCCAAAATTTCCGCCACCTCTGTATTGGTATAACTCTTTTTACCATAGTTTGCGATCATTTCATTGGGGATCAGTCGATATGCTTTGCGTATTTCTGCGGCTTTTGCTGCAAGACCGAGATTCATTATACATTCCGAGACCTTTTTGTCGTACTTCTTTTCCTTCTTCGCACTGAGGTCGTCGTATATCTTGTCAATAAGCGCTTCGACTTGCTGTTGGTTGAGTTTCATTTACTTCTCCTTTGATAGTTGTTGAAAGAAATTTGAGATGTCGCTCGAGGTAAGTGAGTCCTCACGAGCAACCGTTGCCTCACTCCCGTTCTCAAATTGTTATTTGGACACCGGGAAGCTCTTCTGATTGAACATCGCCACCGCATCGAAGAGTTCTTCGAAGGTCACCTCAAGACGTACGCCTTTTCGGTCTATCCTTACGATGTCGGTATCGAGGTAGATATTGATTTGAATGTTTGCTTCAACGTCAACAGCTTCAATCAAAGAGCCTTCGATACGCGTCTGTTTGTACAGCGTTGCTATTGCCATCTATTCCCCCTTAAGAGAACAGTTCGCTCAGCGTTGCCGAGAGGTTCTCTTTGGTCAGGTGAAGGACCATCAGATCGTTCCGGCGTTCCACAAGGTCCGAAATGTTCAGCGGATATTTCCCGGCTGTTTCATTCAAAGCGACCTCAGCCTGGGCGATCTCGATGTTGACCTTTGCGATCTCGAGTTGCAGCGACTGTTTGACTTCTGCTGCACGCAGGGGGGCCAATTCCTTTTCGCTCTCTTTTTTGGTTTGACTGAGCAGATCGATGTACTTCTTTGAGAAAGAAAACAGTTTGGTTGGCATAACTACTCCTTTTGTTTATTGGTTAATTTATTTGGACAGTACCCTTTGTGCTACCAAAAGTTTTGTTGCGGGCGAACGGTTGAAGGCCGAAAGGGCAAAGAACTCCTTGTACTTATCGGGAACGGTTGCTTGTTCCAAAATGAGACGTAACGCATCGCAACCGTTATTGTTCTCCGTTAATATGTTCGCTGTTTGCCAGAAACTTCGACTTAACGTACCCGACCATAGGAAGAATTGATCGATGAGATCTGAAATAGAATCATCGGTCGTCTTTGTATTACATTTCACATTTCTTTCGAAAATTTCATAGTGGGCACATTTCCATATCGGATGCAGTCCTTCTTCTATGAATCTCTTTTCGAGACTCAAAAACAGATTGTCCCGATCGGTATATTCGCTTTGTTTTTTCATTGGTTTATTCCTTTGGTTTAACGACTTGACGTTCCCACGAAGTAAGTCCCCTGATTTTGCTCACGGAGACTCTTCGCGCGATGTGGCCGGTTGATTCGTTCTCGAGGTCGAACCTCAGTCCGAGCTTGGTGCTCTTTCTGATTTTGATGATGCGATAGACGTTTGATTTGATGTCGTTCTCAAACACGATGGGAGTGTGGAACAGCACGAGTGCTGTCCTCGAATAGGGATCGTGTGCTCCGAAGTCCGGGATGAGCATGTTGTCGGTGACGAGAACGTCTTTGGCATCAATCTCTTTTTCAAACAGACTGAACCAAAACAATTTGAGTGCTTCGATGAATTTATACCATATCTTCTTCATTGTTCATTCCTTTCGTTTTAATTTTTTGTTTTGAAAGATGCCGTTCCAGTTTGCGAATGTGGCCTTCGAGTTCTTTAATTCGAAGCATGATTGCCGATGCAAGTTCGTGTCCACTTGCATCTGCCATTCTTCCGAGAGTACCTGTATCATCGGAAAAACAAGGATACAAGCCATCCTCGTCTGGTGTTTTTATTCCTTTGACAAATCCCCAAATGCAATTTGTGCAGTCTGGATACACCCCTAATTTTTTTAATTCTTCTTTACCGTTGGGAATAGTAGCAATACAAAGACTGCATGTTTTTATAGTGCCAAAGCCGGTCAATTTGGGTAAGACATCCCGGCCAGAACCACGACTGAGTTGTCCGAGAGTAATGGACTTGTATCTTTTCAAGAGGTTCTTTGCAGCTACCAGACCATATTTCAATCGAGATTTTGCTTTCATTTGCTGTTCCTTTCTTTGTCTTCTTGTTCCTGTTCTATATCGATAACGCTGTTCATCGCCATCAGCGCCCATATTGCCAAATAGACGACGATGACGACAGCGCCTATGACGAGTGTGATTTCTACCATATATTATCCTTCTCCTTCCATCCGAGGTTTTTCCTCCAATGCCTTCCGAAGAAGTGCCTCATCAGTCCTTCCAGAATGTACGACATTCCAAGATAGACGAAGAAGGCAAGGATGAGGTAGAACACAAGGTCGAGGTATTCAGTCCATTCCATTTATTCCTCCAAATTGAAGTCTTCAATGCGTTCGCACAACAGAAGAAGTTGATAGAAGATATGTTCTTTCATGACCGGTCTTGCTTCGCATACCTGGATCCACGTTTGATATGAGTCGTTGCTGCTTGGCGGCTCAATCTCAAATATTTCGCAGAAGTGCTTCATTTCATCGTTGAACATATAGTTAATGACCTTCTTCAACGCCTCGGTTGGTACATTGGTCGTTTCGATTTGCATATCTAATGTGATACTCATATATCCTCCTTAAATCTTACATCGAATGTATCGTTAAATAGTTCCCACATTGGGGTTGATACCCGATTTTCAATGCGGCGATGATGCGCGTATTCGTTCTTTCTGTCAAAGTAATCCCGCATCCCCACATTCAACCTATGCCACATCACTATCGCCTCTTCCTCTGTTTCAAGCGTTATCGTGATTGGCTGAAATGGCTTTACATCTTTCTGTTCTACTTTCATATTACCTCCCTTGTTTGTTTTAAAGTTATTAAACCGCCGGATGCAATCTTGCCCCCTCTCGTGTATTGAAGACAAGTTCCCACCCGGTTCATGCTGTTCGAGAGATGCACGCCTGTATTCGATAAATGGGTTATCCACCTAAGCGTACACGTCCCTTTCGCATTCGGTCTTTTTATATCGATAGTTTTTGTGACAGTTGTTTGCGGTATTCAACTTCCCGTTCCGCTTCAAAGAGAACGTCGTCGGAGACCTCGACGGCATCGCAGAGGTTGTCTTTGAGCCAGAGGAAGTATCCGGGTTCGAATTCAAGGACCTCGGAGACCTTAAAGCCCTTGTGCTTTCCGAAGTTTAGCATGCTGAATTTCTTCAGCACGCACTTTTCGTTCTCGAGCATTGTCGGACACCTTTCTGAGTTTGCGGACAGTTCGTATCATGGACTGCTGGATTTGCTGCATTGTGCGGACTTCGGGGCTAACCTTGTTCATAGGCGGCCTCCATCATTTCGCGTTCAAACATCTTTTCGATCGTTCGTGCTTCGTGCTTCTGATGTGTCGGGGTAAACCGCACACGCTCAGAAATTCTTAACAACGGCAAGGACAGCCTTATTTGTCGATTTATTTCGACCTGTACGGCTTGCCTTGTTTGTCTTTCGCGGATAGTCATTTCGATCCTCCTTTTTGATTTCCGGTTGGTAGATGTATGACGGTGCAACTTTGAATTGATTGTAGAACTGTCTCCGAAGAGAGTTTCCGATTACAGCCATTGTGTACCTCCTTGTTTGTTTGAGAGTTTACTCCAATTCCATCAACGGTTTTATTTTCCACAGTCTTCCATTGCGGACGTAGATTGCAGAGTCATATCGAGCGGGCGTGATATATGTTTTGCCGAACATCTGCATATTAAAATGTGGATAAAAAATTCTGGGTATATATTCATCATTTTTTTGTTTGAAAGAAATTCGCATTACGTTATTGGTAATCTTTATATATCCAAGAGAGTCCCAGATGATAGATACGTATGCAATATCAACTTTGGTATAGTTTTGGGTTCCAACCCACCCAACACTATCGACGATAAATATTGTCCCGCGATATGTAGATGTGGATGATGTATCAAAATACAGGTTATTTACCTGTCCATATCCGACAGAGCCGATTAGCAACAGTCCGGTAAGTAACAAGAGTGTTAGTTTCATTTTCCACCTTCGATTAGTTTGTCAATGTCGGATTTAATTGCGTATGGAAGCGGGTTTGATAAATCTTCAACATCGCTGAATAGGTAATAACGCAACCCCTTCATTCCCTCTTTAATCCTGTTGAGTTCGGATTTCAATGCCTTAATTTCTGCGGATTGGTCATCAATCTTCTTTTGGAACACAGAAGCAATCGCATCCTCTCTGTATGTTTCCATCTTCGTTTGTTCTGTCATTGGGAGTCTCCTTCCGATGTATGACCGCAAGCCCTTGCCAGTCGTTCCTTACCTTCGATTAGTTTATTTGCAAACGCCCTTAATACCGCTCCACGTGCGGGGTATGTATATCGTGCATCATCTTCATAACTTCCCTCAAAATGAATATCGGAATTGGTTACTTTCCCTCCCCTTGATTCTACGTCTGGAACACACAACAACATTTCATCATAACTATCTGCTGCAATCAGTTTCACCCCCTCTTTAATCCTGTCGAGTTCGTCAGCCAGCGTTTTTATTTTGGCTCGTAATGACGGGCTTTCAAGTCTTACTAAATTATCACAGAATGATAGGTCGATGATTTTGCAATCCCAAAATTCAAACGGCTCGTCAATCGCCAGTACTATCGAGTATTGTTGCCGAGTAATTTCTTTTGATAATTCCGCTTTCAACGCTTCGATTTCTGCGGCTTGGGATTGAGTGGCTTCGGTGATTGCTTTAATGAAATTGTCCTTTGTAAGGCATAGCCACGTTCGCCCATAAGAATCTAAAAACCCTTCCGAGTATTTATTCCAAAGTTCTTCCATCTTCGTTTGTTCGGTCATTTCATCCTCCTTGTTGATTTATTCTTCGACCTCGATCATTGTTTCTTTGATGGGAGAAATAAGGCGTTCGGCACTTGCACCGTTTCTTGCTTCATAATCAAATTGGTTTTTATAGAGTTCTGACGTTACGCCATACTCCATATAATTTGACCTTACCCCATAAACCCACCTCCACTTTTTTACCTTCTTCTTCGGCTGTTCTTCAATAAAGCCCATATCGGCATACCCGAAGAAAATAAACTCTGGATCAACGATTCCCCGCCCAAATTCGCAAAATCTCATCTCTCCGTATCCGTTTTTGTAAATAGCCACTCTAATCATTGCACTCATATTGCCTCCTTGTTATTTTTTATATAGGGTAACTCGTATTTAGAAAAACACCAAAACACAAGGGGGACAAAAGTCCCCCCGTGTTCACTCATGTTCAGGTCGCTCCGTAATTGCGACAAGCGTCTACTTGCTGTCACTTTTGCCAATATTGCTGACACGGGTGCCCGCCCCTAACGTACCCTCAATGCACGAGTAAAGATTGGCACTCACTCCAACGTAGCATGTCCACGTTCACCTTCAGGCTGTCCGACAAGGTACGACACTTTCCCCTTGCCGAAGGCACTTGTGAATGGGCCGTACAACGCCTTTCCCTTCTTCACCACTGCGTCACGGAGCATCTCTTCCGTGATACCGTCACCCTCATCCGGGACTGCACGCAAGGTCACACGTGCACCCGCCATGCTACCGAACTGCTGACGCAGTGCATCGTGTTTCCCGATTGCCTCAGTCAACGTTGCACATTGCGTAACGGGAGCCAGAGACATCGAATTGTTCCCGACTTTCAGCGAAGCGGATACTGACAGTTTCATACAAACTCCATAGATTGTTATTGAGGACGGCGGTACGCTGACGAAAACTCTACCGTAAAGTTTTCATCAACCCTTTCTCAAAGGTCGCCCCGTAAATCAAAGGGGGTGCCATTGAGATATAACTCCCGCATAAATTACAATATAATTTTGGAATTTTGTCGACAGGGTATTGACAAGTCTTCAGAATTTGTTTAATTTTGCATCAGTCAGGATCGACTAATAGTGTAGCGAATCAAGGGTCCTATCCTGCTCGAGAGAGTTTAAGGTTGGCAGTCTGCCCATCTCGTATGGACACGGGGTACGAGAGAGCCGCTCCGAGCGTTTGCTGGTTTCGTGAAAGCCAGTCATACTAGTAATAATACTTATCTTAATAAGTACACGGGTTAATACCATAAGTGTGCCTTTTCTTCTCAAACAAGTCACGTCGAATATATGTATAGTCTCCATAGGTAGATTTGAACCGCGGGTAAAGGACACTTCACCAAAGGGGAGAGAATGGCTTCTTTCAAGACCAAGATGGGTTTGGAGATTGAATACTATGAGAGGGGGGAGTTCAAGGGGGTATATAAGTATTGGAAGCAGGCAAGGCCCGGGGATCTGTGGCTGCTCTCGGACGACGGATATGTAGTGAAGGCAAGGCAGGTCAAGGAGCTCGTGGAGGTCAGAGGGAAGTCTTCAAGGACGAGGTACAGAGTCTGGTTCCAGATGGGAAAGAGATACACGCACGGCAGGAGCGTGTACAACTTCATGGAGCACGTTGCCAAGAAGGATACCATCGGATACTCTCCGAGGACATGGTGGGAGGCTCTTGCAAGCGCAAACCCGCATCTGGTAAAGATGCTCGCAAGACTGGTTATCTCCAAGAGACTCAACATGAACAAGACCAGGAAGTACAGCCGGATGGAATACGGATACTTCGACAAAGTTGCTCTTGCGTTCTACGGGGAAGTGTCCGATCAGAAGAATTGGTACAAGATCAGGACGTTCTACAATCACGAAGGAGTGCGTATGCTCATACAGGACGAGATCGACAAGATGCTCAAGGAGTTCGACATCACCGCTCAGAAGACTATGGAGCTGTATCAGAAGGCGGAGAGAGCGGCTGTCGCAAGCGGGAACGGAAAACTCATGCTCGCCGTCGCCCAGGAGTACAGAGACCTGCTCGGAATAAACTTGAGAAGGGCCGGAGCGCAGTCCAAGTCTCTGCCGCCCGGAACTTCGGACGCTCCGGATGAGAGACTGCTGGAAGCAATCAACAACGCTCCCGAAAGAAAGGAAATACAGGATGCCACCATCGTCGAGTCTTAAAAAGGCTCTCTCTCGGCTCGCTTCAGACGTCGTTCTGTTCGGAAAGACAATTGCTCCTCATACCTTTGAATTCGACTCGCCGCCGATACACTACCAGATCACCGGACTGCTGCTCGACAAGACTCTGAAGCTTCTGAACATCATCGCTCCTCGCGGCATAGCCAAGACCACCCTTGCGACCATTTATATCCTTCATCATCTGTTCTTCGACGATCCGGGCAAGAAGAAGTTCGTCGTCATCATCTCCAAGACTCAGCCTCATGCCAAGAGCATCCTTGCTACCGTCAAGAACATCCTCGAGTACTCAAGGGGATTCCGCCAGCTCTTCGGCTATCACGGGGAACACAATGCAAAGACTTGGAGAGAAGACACCATTGTGCTCGATACGGGAGACGGCATCGTCACCAGAGGTACGGGACAGCCTGTACGCGGACTGAACCTTCTGTCTCAGCGTCCGACGCTCATCATCATCGATGATCCGGAGGACGAGAACAACACCAAGACCATCGAGATGATGGACAAGAACCTTACGTGGCTCTTGAACGGAGTCGTTCCTTCGGTCGATGCGATGCGCGGAAGAGTCATCTGCATCGGAACTCCGCTTCACGAGAAGTGCATCGTCTCCATGCTCTCGCAGATGAGGAACTGGACGACCTTCCACTACGGGAACGACATCGAAGCAGGCGTCGCCCTGTGGCCGGAAACAAGGTCGCTTGAGTGGCTCACGCTTGAACTCGAAGCAAAGCGCGACGTCGGACTTGAAAGACAGTACTATCAGGAGTACGAATGTAAACTCATTCCGGGATCCGATGCGATGTTCAAGCCGGACTACATCCGCTACTACGACGAAGAGATGAAACTCGTCGGGGATCCGATGGAACGATACCTTGAATTCTCCGGAGTGAGGATTCCCGTCAACGTGTATATGGGGATCGATCCCGCTTCCCGCGTAGAGAAGAGCGCGGACTATTCGGTCATCATGCCCGTCGCGGTGGACAAAGACTTCAACATCTACGTCCTTCCGTACTTCCGCGCAAGAGTCACTCCGCTGGACCTCGCCAATGCGATCGAAGACTACTACAAGACGTACATGCCGGCTCTGACACTCATCGAGTCGACAGGGTATCAGGAGATGCTCCGCCAGTACATGCGCACGAAGATGTTCATTCCCGGTCTTGAGATCAAAGAGAATCCCAGGGACAAGAAGTCCGTCAGGCTTGAGATGCTTCAGCCGTTCTTCGCTCAGGGAAAAGTCTTCATCTCCAAGAGGATGGAAGACCTGCGAATGGAACTCATTATGTATCCGAAGTCAAAACACGACGACCTTCTCGACGCACTGTTCTATGCGGTCAAGAGGGCCAGGGCGGCGGCTCACGTGGTCTATGAACAGCCGGAGCAACTGCCTGAACATCATCAGGTCCTGATCGAGTACTACAAACAGGAAGAACCCCTGGACGACTTCTTTGCAGCCGACGACGAGGATTTCATTTGACACAATCAAACTAATCGCGTATCTTTGCGAAAGGTGAACTTATGGAAATAGGCATATTCGACTTCGAAACGTCCGGCTTCTACGCCGACAATTCAATCATCTTATGCTGTTCCTCCAAAGCATACAAACTGCCGACGATCACCACAATTCGCGCAGACAGATACAAAACGTGGAAGACCAATAAGACCAACGAGAAACTTGTCGTGGAAGCGATCTCGAAGGAACTCGACAAGTACGACATCCTCATCGCGCACAACGGACAGTGGTTCGACAAGGGCTTCTTCAATGCGAAGTGCCTTGAGTACGGAGTCAAGCCCGTTCTGAGATGGAAGAAACTCATCGATCCTGTTCTCATCGCACGAAGGCACATGAGGCTCGGAAGGAACTCGCTCACGGCGATCATCGACTACCTTCAAGTGCCGACTCACAAGACACCCATCGAACTCAACGAGTGGCGAAAAGCCAGCCACAACTCGGATATAAAAAGTATGAACAAGATCGTTCTGCATTGCGAGAAGGACATCATTGCGCTGGAAGAAGTCTATGCAAAGATGCGCCTGCTTGTTGACAGAATCGACAATCAAGGGAGCAGCCGATGAGTATCGCAAATCTTATTAGGAAGCAAACAGAAATTGGATTATATTCTGGCAAGGATGCCGAGACAATACGGGACATCTCCGAGCAACTCGGATACAGCCTCCAGCGCACCAGAGAAGTCGTCAACACCTTCGTTCATAACGGAGTGCTCGAGAGAGTGTACATCAGGGTTCCCGGTTGCAGAGTTCCGGTACCTGCATACATCAAAGTGAAGAAACCTAAACGAGGTAAAAAATGAGTATCACCGAGCAATCATACGATGTCTTCGGACACTCTCCGACAGAGAGCGCTCCGCAGTCCGAACCTCAAGAGCAGGACACCTCTCCGCAGAACGAGGCTCTGTACTCCAAGAAACTTCTCGAAAGCGCAAAGAGCACGCAGCAGGAGTGGCGCAATCAAATGGTCGAAGACCAGGACTTCTACGACGCGGCCCAGACGTCGCAGAAGGAAAAGGAAGTCGATACAAAGCGCCGGCAGAAGACCTACAACGTGGACATCATCTACGAGGTGGTTGAACAGGCGATCAGTTTGCTCACCGCAAACAGACCGAAGTTCACCGCCACCGGAACCGAAGACAGCGACACCAAGATCGCTCAGGTGCACTCGTTCATCATGCAGCACGTGTGGAAGCGTTCCAAGGCGACCATGAAACTCAAGCAGTCCATCAGAGAGTACTATGTGAAGTCGGTGGGCTGGCTTCATCTGTACTGGGACGAACTTGCCTGCTATTCGAAGGGAGACTTTACGATCGATTCTCTTCCTCCGGAAAGAGTGTTCGTCATCGGAGAAGGAGAGATGGACTTCTTCTTCCTCAACGCTCCGCACATGATCATACAGTCCTTCCTGTCAACCGAACAACTTCAGATCGAGTACGGGTACGACCTCGAGCAGATCGCATCGTTCCAGCAAAGCCAGAGAGACATCGATACGTCCACGCGTTCGAGCGAGATCAGCTCCGCTTCGTCCGACAATCAGTATTCGACCGAACCCGTCTATGAACGGCTTGACCGCTATTCAAGGGTGAAGTCTCAGGTCCTGTTTCTTGAGAAGGAAGACGAACGCTACGAGCAGGTGCTCGACATCGAATATGCGATGGAGCGCATGCGTTCAACGACGACCATTGTGTCCCGCCGCGGAAACATCACGACGCATTTTGCGCATCCAAGGAACGTCAACTCGGTCGGCAATCTCCTCCGGCAATTCGGGAGCGTCTTCCATGAGATCATCGATCCGGACGGTCAAACACAGATCGTCTCGGGTGTGGAAGGTCAGATCACCTATCCGGAAGGCGTTCAGTTCGTGGAAGGCTCAACGACATATCTTGAGCTGTCAACTCTCTACGACTTCGTAAAGAAGGGAAGGGTCTCCGTCCGCAAGGTGTGGGCAGACAGAATCAAGCACGTTGCATCGATCGAAAACCAGGTGCTGTTCGAAAAGATCGTTCCGACCAACAACTTCCCGCTGGTACCGATCATCAACAACTTCAACAGGAAGATTCAGTCCATTTCCGACGTACGCCGCGTCAAGCGGGAACAGGAATTCATCAATTCGATCAGAAGGATCGTCGTCAGCCATGCGGCCCGTACGACAAACTACAAGATCGCATATCCGGGCGGACGGTACAATCAGAAGCAGCTCGCAGAGATATGGGGAAGCAGCACCGATCCGTTCATTCCGTACGATCAGGAAGTGGGGACAAGCGGTCTTCAGGTAATCGCTCCTCCTCCGCTTCCAAACCATCTCTATACGCTCGAACAGCAGGCGCGTCAGAACATCCGCGAACGGCTTGGCATCTTCCAGATGATGCAGGGTTCTCCGCAGGACTCTCCCAATACGTACAAAGGTACGGTTGCATTGGACGAATACGGACAGCGCAGGATCCGTTCGAAGAGAGAGGACATCGAAGAGGCCATCAATCAACTTGGTGCCGTTCTCGAAGATCTTCTGCCGTACTACTACACCGATACGAGAGTATTGGACATCGTGGGACCAAACGACAAGCCGCTCTCGATTACTCTCAGGAACGACTCGTCCTTCACGAACCTGTACGAAGGAAACGAGTACAGAATTCAGGACATCACCGTTTCCAAGTACGACATTCAGATCGTCTCCGGTTCGACGCTCCCCTCAAACAGATGGGCGCTTCTGGATTCATACATGGCTCTCTACGAAAAGGGCATCATCGACCAGGAAGAAGTCCTTCGCAAGACCGAGGTTGCGGATACCGAGAAGGTGCTCGAAAGGACGTCTCTGATCAACCGTCTTCAGAGTATGCTTGCCGAAGCACAAGAGAAGATCAAAATGCTCTCCGGCGACATGCAGACCGCTCAGCGCGAAGTCATCAGCGCACGGCGCGACACAGAGGTTGAACGCATGAAGATCGGACTCAAGGAGCAGGAGATCAAGGCAACGGCCGCAAGGATGGTCTACGAGAAGAACCTTGAGGTACTCAAACAATTGCAAACAGTGAAAGGAAAATGATCATGGACTTCCTGAAAGAAGCGGTGCAGGCGCGAAGCGATGAACTTGGATTCCAATACGTCCCGTCCCAATCGGAGATCATGGAGTCCATACAAGCCGACAGCAACCGGCGATTCAGCGAACCGACTCTGTTCGAAGAAGCGACCGGAGGCAGTACGCAAAGCGAAACCCAAGAGAGATTTCCCGAAGAGGGATTCTCCAGTGTGCCGCAGGCACGCATCGAGATATTAGGTAAGCAGTTCCTCTCCGCAAAGAAGCAGGACAGAAGGGCTCTGTTCAACGAGGCGTTCAAAGAAGCGCGAAGAGCGGGGATGCAGGAGTTCTCGTTTGCAGGCAGGCGCTATACAACCGAACTTGCCGTGCCGGCCCCTAAGCCGAAGATCATTCCTGTTCCAATCCCGGTCGAGGACGCTCGCGGGAAAGCCCAAATGACGGATGCCACAAAGGCAGAGTTCGATCGGTTCCACGGACTCGGAATGACTCCACCGAAAGAAGTTAATCTTCGCCAAAATAATTCCAGATTGGAATATGGGGTGAACAAAGAGCAGGTTGGCAGGATGCTTCAGGGATTATTCGGAACTAAACTATGGTATTGACTTTGCTTCACTAAATCACTTATATTTGTACCGTACTATATACAGAAAGGATACTCACAATGAGTACCAATGCAAACAGAGCAGGCGTTGCTGATCCGACATATCCAGGGACTGTGTTGGACCCAAACGATGTTCATGACGCAGCAGATGAACCGGGACAAGATGTGCTGTCTCAATTCGGCGAACAGATCACTCCTCCGGCGAAGCCCGCCGCAAAGCCGAATGCTGAGCAAGACATCGATGTTGATGAACACGGTGTTCCTGTCGATCCCAAACTTCGGGGACGATATGAATATCATCAATCCCGCGCAGGCAAGGCGGAAGCCCGGATCAAAGAACTCGAAGAACAACTCAGCGGAGTTAAACCTATTCTGCCCCTGATCGAAGCAATGAGGCGAGACGAATCGTTGCTGCGAGATGTACAAACTCGTCTTACGGGTACTAAGCCGTTGGAAGCGCCACAGAGGCCGGACAATTACAGCGAGGCCGAAGCGTACTCCAATCCTGAGTCCACATCCTTCAAGTATCGCGTCGAGTACGACAAGTACCGCGATGCAAAGATCGCGCAGGTCGAAAATGCTCTTGCGAAGCGTGCCGAAGCAGATCGCCAGCAGTACGAAATGGCGAGACAGCAGCAGGCCGAACAGCAGAGGCTCCTTGAATTCCAGAATGAGATGGTCAAACTCGGACTGCCTCAGGAAGAGTTCAATGAGTTCTTCACGACCATCGACAAAGCGTCGCCTGAAGAGATGTTAGAGTTCTACAATCTCAAAAAATCAAGGGCCAGTTCACGATCACAGACTCCGAGATTTAACGGCCGTCCCGGACAAGGCAGCGCTCCCAGGAGACCTGTCGCGTACGACGAGGATCCGAATGTCTTCGGAGACCAGCTTGTGAATCTGGCTAAACTCCTCTAACAGAAAGGGTATAAGTTATGGCAACCATCACCGAACCTCGGACCCTGAGCAGAGGGCTTGACGATTCCACCGGCTTATCCGGGATTCTATTCACAGATCAGCGGCAATTCTACGTCAACCCTTTTCAGTATTCCGAACTCTGGCAATCAGCCACACCTTTCATCTCGGCAATGATCGAGCGGGCAAAGGTCATCACAAACCTTCCCGATCCGCTCTTCAAAATGTTCGAGCATGAAAATCCGTGGCGCAAACAGGAACTTGTCGTCGGAACAGGCGGCACGATTCCTAATGACGACACCGGTCTTGTCAATACGATCATCTTCGCATCGGCAACCGGACTGTTCTCAACCCAACACGTTTCCCTGAAGAACCTCATGTTCGAAGTATGGGATGCGACCAAGACGACCAAGCGCGGCGTCGCTCTCTGTACGGGAGTCGGCTCAACCACAACGATGAACTTCAAGTCGATGAAAGCAGCGACCATCGCAGTGGAAACAGGCGACATCTTCGTATGCATCGGCAGCGCGTATGGAACCGGCTCGGAAGCAGGCGAAGCGTGGGCGGACGATCTGAAGGTCGTATGGGGTTCCACGGGCATCCATCGTACTCCGGTGGAGATCGAAGGAACGCTTCTGGAAGCATCGCTTCGCGGTGCGAACAAGGAGCTTTCCCGTCTGCGTCTTCAGAAGTTGTACGAACACAAGATCAACGAAAACCGGCGCCTCATGCGTTCGGTCAACCTGATCGGAACGAACCTGAAGAACAACGAATCGTTCACGGATAAAACCCGTACGGGCGCAACGAACGGTTTGGGCGGGACATTCACACCGGCCAACCGCGTACGTACCCCTTACGGTCTGATACCGATGATCGAAGACTACGGGTCTGAAAGCGAAGACGACGACACGCAAAATGTGTTCAATCGGAGCGGCGGACTTCAGTGGAATCAGTTCGTTGACGACGCCGAGAAGGTCATGCAGTACCAGAACTACGACGGTATGCGCGACTTCTTCGTCGGTCCGAAAGCAATGTCCTACTTCTCGAAGATCGATACTCAGGCGACCAACACCCGTCTGAAACTCGGCTTCGACATCAAGATGTCGGAAATGAGAAACAGCAAGCCCAACAGCCAGGGCTACAACTTCCGGTATCTCGAAACTCCGTTCGGCATCTGGCGCTTGATCCTCGATCCTTCGATGAAGTTCGAGTACAGCAACTACATGGTTTCTCCCACGTGGAACAACCTGTACTATGCTGTCTATCGCAGCTTCGTCTGGAAGACCGCCATCAAGGACAGCAAGTTCAATGGCTACGATGGAGTTAAGGACGAATATTTCAACGACACCGGTGTCGGTGCGACTCTCATCAAGTCACACTGCATCTACAAAGTGCCTACGGCATAAGAAAGGAAAACACCACTATGAAGAAGCTATTAACAGTAATCCTTCTTGTGCTTGTTGCGTTCTCTTTCGCACAGGCACAGAAACCTTGGGTTGAAGGGAACATCGTCGGCGTCAAAGCATTCATGACCGGAAAGGTCTCGCTTGCTCTGGCCGACACCGCGACCTGCGACACGACCAAGGGAACAAGCGCCATCAACAGCGCCACGCTCTCCGGAGCAGCGATCAACCGAAAGAACATCCTCGTCGGATGGCAGGTGGTTGATACTGCAATCGCCGGAACGACAACGACCAATCCTACCGCACGCATCGACGTTCAGGCGTCGTTCAACGGTACGTACTGGTTTCCTGTCAAAGACAGCGCAGTGACGAGCAAGGCGTTCAACAGCAAGGCCGCAACAGGGATCCGCGGAGGCGGGTTCTTGACAGAGGTCGATGCAACGAGCTGGCAGTATCCGTACTACCGGCTGGTGCTGACGCCCACAAACGGCACTCTTGGAACTCAATCGACCGGCATCACTTCCGCCATTTGGAAGGTCGGACGGTTCCGTTTCGTAGTTGTACCGAAGTTCTAAGGGGGTGGGGAGGGTAACCTCCCCCTTCTCTCTACCTAAACAAACGAGGTTCCTATGGCAGAAGTTATGTGGAGAACGCACGTTGAATCGCTTATTCAAACGGACCTTTCCCCCTTGAACGATCAGGCAAGCCTGTGGCTGAATCAATCCGCGCGTAAACTCCTGAACGTGGCACGCATCGACGATCCTGAACTCAAGCCGACAAAGAATACCGATAGTGGGACCGGAGTATCCATTGCGTACGACAACCGGGTTCTGTTTGCGGAAAAGAACGGACGCAGATGTTTGGTCGCACCGCAGGCAGACTATGGGAAATATGCCGATACAAACAGCCTGATGCAGGCTCACGCATACACACCCGTTCTCGTCGTCAAGGACGACGGCAAGGCGTATGTATTGCCGTTGGGCGGCAACGTCTATACGATCAGCGCAGCAGCATACGACGACATTACCGATACAAACAATGCAGGGCTGTGGGGATCGTCCTCTCTTGGCAATCTTGCTATTATCGACGCCGCATTGCAGGCAATGGGATACCTTATTGGAGTGCTTGAGGCAGACAGCCTCGACACCCAGTACGGCGCCCTGGACAGCGAGTACGCATCCTTATTAACGCAATATACCGCTCTGGCAACCGACCTCGACACCCAGGAAGACGTTGAACTTGCAACAGCCAAACTTAACGAGATCGGAACGAGACTTCAGGAAATGAAGGTCCGGCTGGATGCGCGTCTTGCCGACATCAAGAGCCGCATGGAGCTCTCAGGAATGAGCGTCGCCGGATACAAGGAGAAACTCGGAATGCTCAAACTGCGCTTCGACGAAGAACTCAAACTTTATCTTATGAGGTCAATACAATGACGACTCAACACATCATCGACCTTGTACACATTCATCATCCCAACCTCGGCGTAAGCCTTCTCGTTTCTTTGATCAACGCTTCTCAGAGGCGCTTTGTAAAGGAGTCCTACTGCCTTCCGGTAACCCAGCAGCTTCTCATCGGAGCGGGCAACGTGATCTTAAGCGGTTCAACCAGACTAAACCTCATTGAACTGAACAACTCAGACAGCTCCTTTACTCTTGAAGCCTATAAGGACGATACAGCTGATACCATCACGATAATTCCTTCGACATTGGTACTGTTCTATACGGGATTCACTCAGAGGGCCGCTGACGGACACATTATCAACGTCATATCGGTAATGATCAATGAGGACGGTACGGTGTACTTCTACGATCAGTACGGCAACGGCATCAGCGAATTTCCAAGCGACCTTGCCTACCTGGACGTACACTATGTGGCGGTTCCTACGACGTTGACCACTACGACGTTGACAACTGCATTGGACATCGATCAAGACTATCGGGAAGCGATCGCCAACGAGATCATCGGGAACTACTATGTCGGTAAACAGGGAATGCCTGCGCTGGATCAACTGACGACTGCCAAGCACTTCAAGAACCTGTATCTCGAGCAACTCAACAAGGCGCGTTCATACTATCGCAAGAGTAAGAGTACGATCAGTGTGACGGTGCCTGCATCAGAGGAATTCTCCTCGTGACGAGACTCGGAAGAACAATCGATGAACTCGACGAACTTTCTCTCGGAAGCATCTCCGATGCGTCGCTGCTTGCCATGCGCGACATGTCCTTGCCGAAGACTCACCCAAACGCCACAAAGTACTTCTCTGTCGCCGCACTCAAGTCCCTGATCGCTGCTATCGGGGACTCCGCACTCCGCAAGGGGACGGTCTCGCTGACAGCGAACACTCCGACGTCGGTAGTCTTCTCTCAGCCGTTTACGAATCCATACTTCCTTGCCGTCAAACGAGGTGAAGACTCCGCCGGCAGTCAGATAGGATGCGTTGTCAGCGAAGAAGGACAGGGCGGCTTCACGGTCACAGCAATGGAAGACTGCACGTTCTACTACCTTGCCGTACAGAACATCGTGGGGATCGATCTTGAAGACATCATCTCTCCGGTTGACATTACCGACGTTCAGGACGACGACATACTTCGATATGATGCATCGGAGGGAGTATGGAAGAATGTTCAACTTGAATCCGGCGACGCCAATGATCCTGGCGATATTTTTTTTATCAGAGATGACTTTGCTATTGGCAACGCAACTTCCGGCAACGTCGGAGAACTCAGGTGGAGCTGGGCTACATCCATTGGCGGCAATGCGGTGCGACTCATTGATGAGATTGGTGCGATCGGACTATTTCAACTGCAAACAGGGGCACAGCTCGCAAGCAATATAAGACTGTACTCTTTAGGCACAGGGCTTACGTTGAAATTTATACCTACTCAGCCGAATCAAACGCTGAAATGGAGAATTAAACTTGGACAGGCATCGGGAGCTCTGTTCAATGCGTACATCGGACTCGCTCAGGATTACGATACTCCCACGGGTGGAGGCAAAGACTTTGTTGGATTTCAATACTCTGCAAACAATGCAAATTGGCTATGTGTTTGTACGACGAGTTTCAGCGGTACAGAGCATACCAACAGCGGTGTTCCCGTTTCTACCGATTGGGTCACACTTGAGATCAGAACGAATTCGGATGCAACAGCGTACCAATTTTATATCAATGGCAATCTCGTTGTTACCCGCACAACCGATCTTCCATCTGCGACGTCCTGTTCTCCGCTTGTATGGCTTGGGAATACAGAGACAGCCGGAAAGACGCTCACGGTAGATTATTTCTACTATAAAATTACAGGGCTAACAAGATGAAAAATAAATTAGCATTGATATTTATACTGCTTTGTTCGATTTCCTATTCGCAGACGACGATCAAGATCAAAGCTCTGTACACCGACACTCTTCGCTCGAATATGGATACGGTACGCGTACAGTCGTATACGAGGTTCTATCGTCCTGCGTTCTTCGACTCGACGGTCAGGTTTCTTCCTTCGGCTTTATTCAGATCTTCTTCCGACACCCTGGCAACGAGAGCATACGCGCGTTCTATTTCCGGTTCCGGCAGTGGGAGCGACGCACTTTTAGACTCGCTCCAAAGGCACACAGACACACTGCTTGCTCACAACATCAGGATCAACGCAAAGCAAGATGCAAGCCAGAACCTAACGGACATCTCTTCCGCATCTACCGGGGATGACTTTCTACTTCAGTATGTTTCCGGAGCGGGAGCATGGGTCGGAAGAACTCCCGCGCAAGTAGCGTCTACAATGGGATTGAACTCTGCTTCGTACGTTGACTCTCTTCGTCTGATGACGCTCGATAAGACAGAGACCGCAACCGGACTAAAGACATTCGTCGAAGGAATTCTTGTCGGGGTGGCTGCTAACGATCAGGGCTATGTATCGTTCTCAAATCCTACGACGACGAACCGTGTGGTACTTCAGTCTGCCACTGCAACAGCAACGAGGACGCAGACTCTTCAGAACAAATCCGGGACAGTGATGCTCACCTCAGACACAACGTCTCTTTCCAACAGGATCAACGCTGTTCCCGATTCTTCTTACTACGTCACCAAGGGCACAACACAGGTTCTTACCGCTACGAAGTATTTTACAAGGGGCATAAATACTGATACAATACGTTCTACCAACCCATCAGTAGGAATAAAAATGGATGGTTACTTTGATACACAAGATGCACCTGTAAAATTTGGAAGAACGAGCGTATATGGTGGAAGTATTGAATTGATAAGTGGTAGTCTCACATCCAAATCTTCGGTGATTGATTTTCAGGGCGTTGGAAATCAAGCACATACATTTCCAGACGCAAGCGGAACGCTGGCGCTTGTTGCCGATTCTGCCATAGTAGCCGCAGGTTACGGTCTTGACCTATCTCAATCGTTGCACACGTTCACGTTGACCGTTGACACTACGAATGAGATAGCGACGCTGTATGATGTATCGCAGAAACTCAACTCTGCCGACACCACATCATTGTCTAATCGCATAAACCTAAAACTCACAGCATCCGATACAGCGTATTTCGTTTCGGTGGCAAAGCAAAATGCAACAACGCGGTTTGACTCTGTTCAGATCGGATTGGCTACCGCATACGGTGGGGTTATCAGAATGACGGACGGTGCAAGCGGGGTGCTTCGGATTGTTTCACCGCTAATATATTCTGGCGATTACATTGATACCCTTCCCAATGCAAGCGGAACATTTATGCTTCGGGGTGATACTTTGTCCTTGTCAAACAGGATCAACACGAAACTTAATGCATCCGATACAGCGTATTTCGTATCAGTGGCAAAACAAAACGCCTCGACACGGTTTGACTCTGTTAGAGTCGGTAAAGAGCAAGAGGTTGAGGGTTCTATTCTTTTTAGCGACGGCGGTAACGATTGGGGTAAATTGTATATTGGGAATTTATCTTCAGATAAAACATGGAGATTGCCCGATTCAACGGGAACGGTTGCGTTACTATCAAATCTACAACCGATACCAAATCCCCTGTATCTTGGAAACGGCTCAGAGGCAGGTGAAATTATATTAAATTCTGGAACTGGTGAAGCACCGCAATCTTATACTCGCATAAGTTCTACACATAATACGGGCGATACAATCTTTATATCGTTCCCAATAGAATCAGGCGATCTGATGTTGCGGAGCGATACAACTTCATTAAATGACAGGATAAACTTAAAACTTAACTCTTCTGACACAACTTATTTTGTCTCAAGAGGAAAGCAGAACAACAATACTTCCTTTGACACTGTTCTTGTTGGTATTTCATCTGCACAAACAGGCGGTGTGAAATTCTCCGACGGTGCATCTGGCTATGGTATTTTAACAAACAAGAACGGTGCTAACGGGAAGGTGTGGACGTTACCCGACAGCAGCGGAACTCTTGCACTCAAAGAATATACGCTTAATCCGACACAGGTCGGAACTGCCTCTTACATGGATTCCAACCGTGTAGTAACAAACGATGAACAGAACACAAGAACACGCTTCGACTCGATACAGGTCGGACTTGCAACGGCACATCGTGGCTCTGTTGTGTTTACCGATGGTGCAAGTGGTAGTGGAAGGGTTGTTGCGCCGCTTATTTGGACTGCCTATCACACACAGACACTTCAAGATAAGTCTGGAAATATAATGCTGACTTCCGATACCGTATCTTTATCAAATCGCATTGATACAAAATTTGCGAAATCAGATACGACATATCTTCACGCCTTAAAATTTGCAAACATTACTGATTCATTGTTGGCACATAGAAATTATATGGGGGCAAACAGAGACTCGATTAAAAGGCACACGGATAGTTTGCTGTCTCACAACACAAGAATTAACGCAAAACAAAATACGATCCCGAACCTTGCGGATACGTCAAAATATATCGAATATGCCGACACAACGCTGTCGATCGCTATGCAATGGGAACTCAATAGAAAGTTGTGGATTACTGATACAACAGGTAAGTGGGCACCGAAAGGGATTTATATATTTCCTTCCGATACCGTATCTTTGTCTAATCGCATAAACCTGAAACTTAACGCAAGCGATACAGCGTCTCTTTCCAATAGAATAAATCTGAAACTTAACGCAAGCGATACAGCGTCTCTTTCCAATAGAATAAATCTGAAACTCAACGCATCTGACACAACTTATTTTGTCTCAAGAGGAAAGCAGAACAACAGAACACGCTTCGACTCGATACAGGTCGGACTTGAAACGGCACATCGTGGCTCTGTTGTGTTTACCGACGGTGCAAGTGGTAGTGGAAGAGTTGTTGCACCGATTACTTGGAGTGCCTATCACACACAGACGCTTCAAGATAAGTCTGGAAATATAATGCTGACTTCCGATACCGTATCTTTGTCTAATCGCATAAATCTGAAACTCAACGCAAGCGATACAGCGTCTCTTTCCAATAGAATAAATCTGAAACTTAACGCAAGCGATACCAACAGAATTGTAACCATTGACAAAGACCAATTAAGCATATCTGGCAAAAAGGGATTCTCCGACTCAATTTATGTCGGAACAGAACAGATTAGTGCTGGTGTGGTATATTTCTCTGATGGCGGGCAAAATTGGGGTAGGCTGACACCTGGAAATCTAACCGCAGACAGAACGTGGAAACTTCCCAATGGCGATGGAACTCTTGCATTTACCGCCGATACTTCTTTGATGCTTCAAAACCCGTTGTATCTTGGTAATGGCGGTGAAGCAGGTGAAATTATTTTGAACAGTGGAACAGGAGAACCGCAACAGTCGTGGACAAGAATAACACCGACCAATGGTGGTGCAAACGATACCGCATATATTCTTTTGCCGTCAAGCGATGGAACTCTTGCGCTTGTCGCCGACTCTGCCGAAGTAGCGGCAGGTTACGGTATCTCTGTAAGCCAATCCAATCATACGGCTACGGTGTCGGCGGATTCATCTGTTCTCGTCACCAAAGGCACGACACAGGTTATTACCGCTCCGAAGCACTATACTCAACCGCAGTTTATCACAACATCATCAGACTCGGCTTTAATCTTATCGCACACAGGAACTACGTCGGCAGGACCGATAATCCCGCTGAGGATTGCGATAGCAGGCTCACAGACGGCTTACCCTGAAATCAAGGCAATCAACTACACGCCTACGGGGAATTGGGGGAATATTGGTAATCACTACGGCATCTACTCTGACTTGTCTGGTGTTAGTTACGATGATTTATTGGGTGATGAAGGCGCAATTTACGGTAACTCACCGAGTGGTATCGGTGTTCAAGGCGTTTCAACAAACAATTACGGTGTTTACGGTTCTTCGGTAGGCAGTATCGGTGTTGCTGGTCTTTCAACAAACAGTTATGGTGTTGTTGGTAACTCAGGAAATAACTACGACGGCTACTTTATAGATTCAGTCTACGTCGGAAAGAGAATAACCGTTCCAACTGGTTTTGTGGAAGCGGACTCGTTCAGAAGCAATTATGTAACTCGTCTGACCTCCGGCTCTTGGCACGCTGGACTCGGTGCATCGTCTTTAGGAAACATATCTACTGGTTCAATTACCGGAACGGGTGCAACGGCTGGCGAAGTATTGTATGAATTTAATAACTCACAGGCAAGGGCGGCAAACAATCGCTCGGCTATTGCATTAAGGTTATCGAACAATTCAAATTCTCGTTTTAGGATTCGGCACGTTCAGGCATCTGCGACAGACGACGATTCTTACCTTGATTTTCAACAGCCGAACGGTTCAACGATTGCCGTTTTGACAAGGGCGGGGGTATTTACACTCGGCTCTGTTTCGGGGACTGGCTCAACGGCGTTCAATGCAGGTGCTATCTCTGGCACTACGGGGACGTTTAGTCAGACAAGCGATGGTTTAGAAATAACCCCACTAACATTACAAAATAATGCTAATTCCTATGCAACGGCAAGCAGGATAATCATAGCATCTACGAATAACATTGGTGCAAATCAAAATGGGCGGATTGACCTATTATCGTTTCGCCATACTTCGGGTGCGATGAGTCTTAACTTTTTGTTATCGCCAGGTTCTTCTGTTGCCCCAACATCAAGACTATACATTGACAGTCTTGGAAATGTGGGAATTGGAACGACAACGCCAAATTCAAAATTACAGGTCAACGGCACACTCTCCGCCACTACGGGGACGTTTACAGGAAATATGCTGTTTAACAAATCGTCTGGCGATTTAACAACAACGCTTCGAGTGCCAAACCTAACAGATGATAATTACATTGTATTTCAAAAGGCGGGATTATCAAAGTGGGCATTGTGGCATCGTGCAAATCAGTTTAGAATTTGGAACTACTCAACAGGAACTACGGCATTAGCAATAGATTCAACTGATAACAGTGTAACGCTGACAGGCGGACTCTCCGCCACTACGGGGACGTTCAGCGGTGCTGTATCTATTACTCCATCACCAACAACAAATCCGCACCTAATTGTTCGCTCAAATGTAACTGGTTCGGGGGCAAACATACAATTAAACAACGCCGAAAACGGGAAATACTATGAGTTTCGTGTTGGCGGTTCATTATCTTCTCTGGGTAATGGGATCTTGGGCGTCACAACGCTTGGTGCTGCTGCAACCGTTGTAAAGTGGGACACGTTGGGCAATCAAACTTTAACAGGCGGACTCTCTGGCACTACGGGGACGTTTAGTTCTACTGTCCGTGTATCAACCGATGGACAGGGATTTTTGGCATCCGCGTCGTTGACCTCTATGCCCTCTGGAATCAGCAACATTTTCAACAACTTTAACAATAATAAGGGGCTGGTGTTACGCAGAACTGGTGCTGGAACGGGTGACTTTATTGATATGCAGAATAGTTCGTCTCTTACCGTTGCTTCTATAAATTCAAGTGGTGATTATACGGGCGGTTCTGGTTCGTTCACTACGGGGACGTTCAGCGGTAAAACTCAATCTGGCGGTCTTACTTCCGTCGGTGCTTTCGGTATGGCGAACATCGTTGACACAGTTACCTACGCAGGCGTTAACAGCAGTATAGCCGCTAAAAATCTCACATCAACCGCTGGTATGTATCGGCTGACCTACACAATGGCGACAACTACGGCGGGGACGGGTGGGACGGTTACGGTTACTCTATCGCACAACAACGGAGCGGCGCAAACATTAACATCGGTTATACAACTTAATTCAACGTCGGCTGCGTCTGGCGGCGTATCATCGGGACAGTTTGTTTATTACGTCGCAAGCGGGACTCCGACAATATCTACAACTGTCGCGGGTGCATCCGGTTCACCCGTTTATCGTCTGGACGCAATATCGGAGAGAATAAAATGAAAAACATAATTTTACTTTTACTATTTGTTACTGTCGCATATTCTCAGCCATTCTCCCCACGTTTGAAAGGTTCAAACGGCATTGACTATAAACTCGTCAATCAGACAGCCGTAGGCGACAGTATCATGATAACAGCCGCAGATACCAACAGAATTGTAATGGTTGATAAAGATCAATACATCGGGGGATTCAAGACATTCTACGATTCCATTGAAGTGGGTGAGCCGCTTAATGTTGTTGGTGTTGTCCGTTTTTCTGACGGTGATCAGGGAACGGGAAGACTTCTTGGTGCATTGGGTGGAAGCTATAATTGGCGACTTCCCGTCGGTGATGGCACGCTTGCGAGAACATCTGATATTCCAGTGGTTATTACAGACACCAATCGAATTGTTGATACAGATCAAGCACAGACTATAACTGGTGCAAAGACGTTTAACGCTCGTCCATATCTTTTTGACGGCCTGAAATTCTACGGCGACTTGAATGACGGTTCATTGGTTTCTCCATCGCTAACCGATATTAGAACTTGGACGCTTCCCAACACAACGGGAACTATTGCTTTGACGGACGGAAATCAGAACTTCAACGATGTTGCAAATATCACGGCAGACTCAATAAAAGTATCTGGCGGTATAAACGCAGATAAAATGTCCGACTTTGACTCCATTCAGGTTGGAATAGCGACGGCGGAGGTTGGTGTTATTCGTCTGTCTGACGGTGCGAGTGGTTATGCAAGAATTTACAATAGTGCAAACTCGGCACATATATCCCTTCCATCCGAGAGCGGTGAAATGCTTGTTTCTTCAAGGTCTGGCATAGCAACCGTTGGTGGTGGTGATAGTGTTCAGGTTTCATACACGGGGTTCACCACTGATGGTATAGTTATGTTGACATACGAGGGTGGTAATATTGCATATACAAAGATTCCCGTCGTTGGATATAAAAGGACTGATGGATTCACAATTTACGCAGACGCTTCTTTCAATGTTGCTTGGTTCGTGGTAAAAAAGGGGGATTAAGTGAGTGAGAAGGAGAATTGATTGATATATGGTTTGAGATTGAAATATATGTTTGGGATAGTGGATAAAATAATTGGTATTGAGAAAGATATGATGTATTGGAAATGATTTATGTATGGAAAATATTTTGAGTAGATAATGAGTTGATTTGAGTATATTTGTGGGAGTATTTATATGTGATTGTTCGTTGGAAAATATGTGTGGAAATATGTGAGGATAGAATGAATTGAAAAGAAATATACTGATGATATACCTATTCTGGCTAATGTGAGGGAGCAAATAAGGGAGTAAATGAGGGAGTAAATGATTTACCTATTTTGGTTCATACATCTTGTCTGCGGTGCGTTGACTGACGCTCGTATGTGGGGCAAGAAAGAGGACGATCCTGAATGGGTTGCGGAATACACGGATGCCTTTTGGCTTGGATATTTCACATTAAGCCCGTTCTTGATTGCGTGGCTTGTGTCAATGGGTGTTCCGATACTCTCGTGGGAATCGCTGGCAATCGGTTTCGGTATGTCGGTGTTTTGGGACTTGACGTTCACGAAGATTGAACAGGGCAAATGGGTTGCACCGATACCGTTGTGGCTCATCATACCCAATCCCTTCTCAAAAGCGGACACTTGGTATGGACGCAGGATTGTAATAGGTTTCAACACGGTCAACGGTATGATTGACTTCAACTTGTTCAGGATATTGATTTTATTACTAACACTTATCTTTTAACGCAATGCAACAGGGGAAGAAAATGCCACGCCAAAGTTCACAACAGATGATCGTCGAAGAACTGCGAATAATCCAGAATGACGTGAAGGGTTTATCAGGTTTCAGGGGCGACAATGAATTGGAGAGAAATATACTGAGCGCGGTTACTAATATAATCTATTGACTGTACGGATGCTTTTGTCTAACTTTGCATAACGAAACGAAAGGATGATCGAAATGTCTTCTTCTAACGGTACTCAGAACTTGCCAACGTGGGCGAAGGTAGCACTCGCTCTCCTGGGAGTAGCCATGACAGCAGGGGGGACATTGGCGACATTCGCAACGAAAACAGAAGTCTCGGAAGCAAAGATCGAGATGGAACGAAAGATCCTCATTGAAAAGTCGGACCGGCTGGATTGGCAGAAAGACTTCAAGAAGGACTATCGTGAGGACATGGATAAAGTACAGAAGAAACTCGACGACATTATTCACGCTCTTGCAGACAAGCAAGATCGGAAAGAAACTCAACGTAACACAAAATAAAAGGAGCAATACATGGATTACCAACAGATGTTCATCTCTCTTGCCAAACTCGGCATCTTCGCGGCGTTCATCGCCGCCACAATCGAAGTAATAAAGGTAGTCGCTGCGAAAGGACTACTCCTTCTGGTCAAAGAGGTCGTTGTCTCTCTCTGGAGGAATACGGAACTGTCCGCTGAGAGCGTGAAGGTTCTGAACTTCGTCATCGCCCTGATATACTGCAAGGTCTTCCACTACGGAGTCATGCAGGACATTCTCGGACTCACCTTCAACATGGACAACGGTGGAAGCATGCAGTACTTCCTTGACTATGTAGGAACTTCATCCGTCGTCTTCATGGGGGCCGGCTGGTTCTACGACAAGATCATGGAGATCAAAAAGAAAATTGAAACCCCCGTGGTGAAGAAATGATATATCTTAAAGACACGGTACGGTTCAAGATCCTTCTGCCGGAGATATGGATTCTCTTTCCGATCATCGACGAGGTGTGGAGAGTGCTGGCCGGAAAGAATCCTACGATCACCTCTGCGAACGACAGCAGACACGGCACAAAGAGTCTTCATTTCAAAGATCAGGCAATCGACATTCGGTCAAAAGACCTGAACGAAGACCAGAAAGACCTCATATTTTCAGAACTCAAGAAGCGTCTCAATCCGATCGGATACGACGTTCTGCTTGAGTATCGAGGACAAGACAATGAGCATTTTCACGTTGAGTACGATCCCAAATGATTACCACACGGAGGACCATGTGGACAGCGGTACCTCCCCCCTTCCACCTTCGTTGAATGAGGGGCCGGAAGTATTCCGGAACGTAATGGTCCAATACGGAGAACAGCCATGCAGCGTACAACCATAGTCCTCATAATCCTGTGCATAGTATTGGCGCTGTGCACGGGATACCTATATCGCAACCAGGGACGCCAAAGTACATCTGTCGTAGGACATGTCATCGAGATACCGGTCGATCTTCCTCCGGTGTACATACAGGGCCCTGCTGTCCCTTATCCGGTCAAAGACACAACTGATTTTCAAAAGTACTTGGATAGCCTGCTTCGTCAGACTGAGGATCAGAAGGACTCTGCGATCACGAGTTTGTCTCAGCCATTCAACATCAACGGCGAACAGGGAATCATCAAATACGACATCACTGCGTTTCCTCAACTCAACATGAGAACGATCGAAGCAATCTTCGACGTCAATCCGTTTAAGGTCGATACGACGTTAATGGACACAACGCTGATCGTAAAGAACAACAGCGATTGGTACGTCTTCACCCTGATCGGTTCGGTAGTGACATTCATACTATTGGCAATTACCGGAGGCCTCTAATGCCGAGAGAAGCATATACCATAGGTAGATTTGACAGAGGCATCATCTCTGCGGTCGAAGGAGCAGACCTTCCGAAGGAGTCTTCTCCGTGGAGCATCGATCAGGACTGCGAAGGCCCGCTTGGAGTCCTTCGCGGAAGGAACAACGACGAAGCGTTCGTCTCCCATGCCTCAAGGGGAAACAACGCTCAGGCATACGGATGGATCGTAAGGGAAGACGGAAAGCGCGACCTGATATACTACGACGCTGCAAACGGAGACGTAAAGTACATCACCGACTTCCACGGCACAAAAGGATATGGCACCTCATTCAGTCCGGGAACAGGCAAGACAGTCTCGATTGAATCTGTCAACAGAGGCGTGCGCGTGGCCGTAGGAGACGCAGACGTAAAGTTTATCGGCTACATCGACCACGAGCAGTTCGGCGGGAGCGTTCCGAGCGGACTTCAATGCGTCGATGCAAAACTGTCCAACCAAACCTCTTTTCCCTACGTTCACAAGATGGTCGGACAAGACAGTCTATATGGATATGCGATTGAATGGCAGGGAAAGAAAGTCTTCAAAGTTACTCTCTCAAGCGGAGCGTTCGTTCTCTCTGAACGATCCTTTGGCTCTCTCCAGGGGATTTGCGAAGACGGCACGTATATCTACGTCTACGATGCATCGATAGGAACATATGGCACTCTCTACAAACTGAATCAGTCTCTTGAGGTGGAAACAAGCTATCCTCTTTCCGGCTTTGGAAGCGTAGGAAATGAATTCGGCGGCACTCAGGCTGGAATTGTCACCGACATCGAACTAAGCGCCGACAACTCCACTGTATGGTTTACGGGAGTGCCGAGCATCCCTATCACCGCGGCATCTTCGTGGAACGAGGCTGGTTCAAAATTCATCTTCTCTCAAGACATATCGTCTCTCAACGACGGTCAGTCAATAGTTCCCGTCGATAGAACGCCGTCGATGGCGCTGGATGTTTCAGAGGGAAGATTCAAGTCAACCGGAATAGTTCGTCCCGCAATGCGCGGCTTTGTCAAACTTACCACCGGAACCGAGATCGGAATATTCTGCTCCATCGAACAGAACGTGTACTACGACGGAACGGCTTCGGATGGAAAGCCGTATCTTGGCATATTGATTCTCAACACATCGTTTGTGGTTTCTTCCGGTTTCAACTCTGCGAATTCAAGGTTCATTGCCGTCGATGCTACAAACATGGTTCCGTCTCCCAGCGCTCCCGACAGTTGGTCTCCGATCAACGCCATCTACTGTCCGAATGGATCGGGGGAAGACGTTCTTGTCATCGCGGACAACGCAAACCTCTTGACTGAAGAGTGCGCTCTTGCAGACAATAAAAATCTTACGATTGGCGCAGCCGGCTCGGCGTTCGCCTGGGATGCGTCGGGATGGAAAACAATCTCGGTTGATGACGACAGCGAGGCTATTGACGACGAGCTCACAAATGCATCGATCATGTTCAACAAGTACGACGGAGTCTCGGAGCTGAACGAATGCTACGTCTTTCCAGCCTATCAGTACCATGATGATCCCCTTACTGTCAACGTCGATCAGTCTCCGAGAATGTACAAACTATTCATCGGCGACGACGCATCTTTCTCGGCGGAACCTCATGTATATGTCAAGAGAAGCGATGCATGGATAACAGCGGAGATCAACAACAATGAACCGGGAAGTCTTGGCGGGAAAGTTTACTTCTACAAATATGCGTTCATCTACGATGGATACCAATATTCTCCGCTTGAGAATTTCAACGAACCGTTTAGGATCATCATTGGCAGCGGAAGTTACTCAACAAGGGTAACGGTTACGCTTAGAGACAATGTATTGAATGCGAGAATTACCGATGTTGCAATATTCAGGGCCGAGGCGGCATCAAGCACATCTCTTCGTCCGACGACATCCTATCGTCTCATCAACACGATCAGTCTCAGGCAGAAGTGGGCGTTGAACAGCAGCGGCAAGTTCTCCGACTTCTATCAGGAGAGCGTCTACGATACGGGAAACTTCGGCGGTGCGTATGAAACAGAGTCCGGCATCGATGCGTCCAATCCGAACAACTTCATGCGCTATTCAATATCCGCTCAGGGGAACGGATACTTTTTTGTCGGTCAGTGTTTCAACGAAGAGTTCGACGACAACTCTCTTGCAAACTTCCTGTTCCGTTCAAAGCAGAACGCTCCCGATACGTACGACTGGTCAACAGACTTCCTCGTGCTTCCGACCAAGCCCGTCGCACTTCACTTCTTCAGAGGGCTTCTGTACGCCTTTGACGTAGCCAGAATGTACGTGATCGATCCGAACAACTTCCAGATCATCCAGGTAGTCGAAGGGATGGGCGTTGAGGACCAGCGATGCGTCGTGTCAAATGAAACGGCGATGTTCTTCGGAAACAGGAACAATGCGTACATGCACGACGGAAAGACTCCGACGATCATCTCCACGCCGGTGAATGTCTCTTCCGATTCGACCATAGGTGGAACGGCAATCATTTCGTATAGGGCTACATTTGTAAATTCATACGAAATGTCCATTGCTATTCACTCAAAGAGAAACCTTGTCTTGTTCTGTTTTTCGAAGACGGGAGCATCAACGTATATCCTTGGATTTCACTATCCGACCGGCTCATGGTACTTCTGGCAATTTGCCTCAAGTATCGATGGAACGATCCTGCCAAACGGTACCGGTAAAAAGATGGTTCTTGTCGATGGATATGGACAGGCATATCTTTCGACCGCCGGTGGCCTTCTCAGCATCAACTCTGCTGCTACCTATAAAGCATGTACATGGTACAGCCACATCATCGACGGCGGGACTGTCAACGCCATCAAGAAGTTCTACATGATCATCCTGGACGGTACGGCAGGAACGACCAAGCAGGTGGCATACAACGGAAGCACGACGTTCTCCACAGACTTCACTTCCGGAACATATCTTGATACGACGACCAAGAGGTCTTCGATGTGGATAAAACTTGTCCTTACCACGACGGATACTATTCGCGGGCTTACCGTACTATACAGAAAGATGATTGGAGAGCGGGCATGATAAAGGGGACAACGGGCGATCCAAAGACAGACTCAATCCTGAGAGACCTCGACGCTCAGATCGAGGCGCTGAAAGAGAAACTTCAAGCGGTCTCCGGAAGCGCACCTTCGAACACTCAGGGAAGCGAAGGAAGCATACGTATTGTAAATATGGGAAACGATTTGTATGTTGTTGCAGTGAAGTCTAAGGACGGCTGGCTTGTTTCCGATACAACGACATTCACATTCAAAACAAAACTCGATTAGAGGCGCACTATGGATCCACTTACTATCGGACTGATCATGGGCGGGGGAAGCATCCTTGGCAAGATGTTCAGCAAGACCCCCGACTTCCAGCGTCTGGACAGAGCAAACTACATGCTCGGTTCAGACTACGAATACGATCCCGAAACCGACTTCGGACAATCTACTGCTGCCGACAACATGTCCAGATACGGCATGGGCGGCGCGTACAACTCCTACATCAAGGGAGAAACAGAAGCCCTTCGCAAGTCTGAGATGAACCGCATACTCAAGATGGCTACCAGCATGGTCCCGGGAATGGCTTCCTTGAGGGGCGGAGTGTCTGCCCAGGGAGCAGGGGGAAGCGTCTCGAACGTCATTGCAAGACAGCAAAGAGAGCAGATGCAGGGACGCGCCCTTGACGCGGCAGACTCGATGTACGAGAAGTCTGTCGGAGGCATCAACATGGCTGAACTGAACATGCTCTCGGACAGCGAGAAGATGCGATATAGCTCTTCGCAAGACTACATGAAGGCGGTAGGAATGGGAACAGAGGCGAAGAACCAAGCCCTCAGATTCAACGTCGGCAACCGCTTTGAACGAGACCGGCTCAACATGTCGAATGCCCTTAGCATTGAACAGTTCAACCGCACCGGACAAATGAAGGCAGATGAAATGCGCTTCGGCAAATGGAACAGCATCTTCGACGACCTTGGAGGCATGGGAGGCACGATGCTCGGACATTGGGCGGGAAGCTATGATTTTAATGGAGAAAGCGACCTGGACTATTTTAAGAAACCAATAACTATTGACCAAAGGAAAGAAGTTGATTGGAATAAATTTGGATTTGGTGGAAGGAAAAGGTGACTAATATGGGAGCACTTTCAGAGAACTTCGCACGAGCATTCTCTCAGTCCTTTGCACAACGTAAGGAAGACGAGAAGCTCGAAGAGTCTGTTCGTATGCAGGAGATCAGAGAGAAGAACGAACAGGACTATCGCAACGAGCAGATCAATCTATCCCTGCAACAGCTTCGAATGACCGAACAGAACAACATCCAGAACAACAACCGGATGATGCTCTCTGAGGCCAATCGTCAGTTTGTTACAACCGGGGAGAATGATCCCATTCTAAGATTTGGAGGACTCAAACCTCAAAACTCCGAGTATCTAAATGCTGCCGGACCGCTGGCAAAACTGGATACAGGAAATGTCGCTGTCGATAGATCGGTATATGAGAAAATGGCTTTTGCGTATATCGAACAAATGAGGCAGGATTCCCGTGGAAGCGAAGTCTCAAAGATGCAGGAAAATCTCATGTCTCTTGAGAATGCGGCCAACAGCATGTCTCCGACATTCACATCGAAGGGTTCTCTTCCGACAATAGCGCTTCGCAAGTCGGTTACGAATCAGCAAAGACTTGTTATGGGCGATGCCGGCAGATGGGCTGCCAACTACGGCATTGCTGTCTATGACGATCCGAACCGTCCTATGACAATCGAGGGTACGAAGCAGGTGTCTCAAGAGGTTCTCGATCCTAACTATCTTGAGAATGTTGCAAAAATAATCGAGCGTATGCGTGGAGAGGGACTTCGCGCCAACAACCGTCAGCTTGGAATAAATGTGGACGAATACATCAGACCTGTCGAACGCTCATGGTTTGACAACGTGATGAAACACTACAACACGATCGATGCGGAAAAAGTCAGCCCTGCCGTTCGCGCGTTATTCAATCGTCTCCAAAGAACAAACATGATGGAGGCAAACGCACAGCAGATGCAGAGGATGAAAGAAGTCTCGAGTATCCTATCAATGATGAAGGCTGCCGGAGATGTATCCAGCGAGTACAAAGAACCGGCTAAATCAATGGTCTCACCATATATCGGCGGACAATAATCTTATGGCAAAACTTCAACTGCTATACGGGACGCAGGCCCCGCAAGAAACCTCAACGGAGCGTCCTTCATGGGACGCTTCGTCGTTTATCGGACAGTTCATGGCCGGATACGTGGAAGGACTCACGACATTCGACGTATTGGACAACTACGACATCGTAAAGAACAACGCCGACACCGAGGCAGAATACATCGCCAGAAGTCTCGGAAGCGTTCTTGGGTTCATCGGATTCCTGCCGTTTCCCGGAACAGGCACGTTCACACGACTCGGCTTTTCCACTGCCGCCAAGGCAATGAAGCTCGTCGGACAGGCAGACAAAGCAAAGAGCCTTGCCGCAGAAGCCAGGGCTGTCAAGATGACCATGACCTCTATCCCGATGATTACCGGAAGAGTGATGAGCGGAGGAGTAATGAGGATGCTTGAGTCCGGAGCCGCCAAGTCTGCGCTTCAGTTCGGAGAGCAGGCGATAGGAAGAAGTCTTTCTGCCGGAGCGAAAGCAAGAATATCCTCTTATACCGAAACGGGTTTGTTTATGGGTTTTGCCTCAGCCGCAGCTGCTCGCCCAATGAATCCTATGGACATCTTCAGCGAAGGATGGGACGAGCGATGGGAAGCAGCGAAGTACGGCATGGCATACGGCGTAGGACAGCAGGCGATCGCATCGTTCTTCTCTCCGAAACTCATGGAGAAACTTGGAGCGAAGAACTTCAAGGAGCTCATGCAGAAGGAGCCGGACAAAGCCGAATTCATGCTCAAGTCTCTTCGCGGAGTTTCTACCGGCCTTGTGATGGGCGGATATGCGGCAGCCGAAGGGTTCCCAAACGAACTTGTGCTGTACGAAACTCTTGTCAACGGTGTCTTCGGATACAGAGAGCTTCCCTGGTACAACAAGCAGGCGATGAAACTGATGAACAAGCACCTTCGTGAAGAGAAGGTTGCGGACTATCTGCTCATGCAGAAGACTCCCGAGAAGTACCTTGAGTCTGTCGGAGAGACCGATCTTCCGCCCGAGGTCATCAACTCGTTCTCAATAGCCGCCACCGCTCACTTTGGGAACACCGTCAAAACCGCATCTGCCTACATCGAAGCGATGAAAAAGACCGAAGCCGCACGCAGAGGCGTGGACGTGGAATCTCTCGGAGACGAATTCATATCTGAAATGATACAGTCCGGAGACATCACCAAGGCGAAGGCATGGCAATCCCTTCTTGAGTACGATCAGATCATGAAGATGGAGACCGACAAGGCGGTCAACACATTCGAAGAGGTTCACAAGAGAAAGCCCAGCGAAGAGGAGATGCACGACATCTCGGATGCTGCCAAAGACAATGCGGACGCCATCAGCGTCGATCTCTGGTACAACAACGACGACGCGATCAGGATCATCAAGGACGTCGCCAAGAGGGTGCACTACGAACAGGAGATGACTCAGCAGACTCCCGATCAGCTTCTCAAGGTGGCTTCCTCGATGAGAGAGGCGGGCATCTCGATGCAGGCGGCCGAATTCGTCACGACGCTCAGCGACGTCCTCGGCAAGGAACATCGCGGCTTTGAGACCTTGCGCACGATCAACGAGATCATTCGTACCAACAAGCGCGACGGACAAAAGAACTACATTCCCGTCAGGGATCAACTTACCGGAAAGTTCGGCATCACGTTGACCAAAGAGCAGGACAATGCGTTCAGGCATCTGTGGGCCATGTACTCCAACAGCAAGACCAGAAAGATGCTCAAGGTCAACCTGTCCGACTACGACGTCTTCAGGCCGACAGAGCACCTTGCAGACGGCACGTTCAAGGCGGAGATCGACAACGTGACTCCGATCGAAAAGATGACCGGTCTCGAAGCAATGTATCTGAAGACAGCGGTGGATAAAAAGACGGACGTTCCGATCCACTCTTCGAAGGTCAACGCTTCCCGGCTGATGGTGGAGTCCTTCAAGAAGAACTGGTGGTATTTCTCCGGCAAGAAGGACAATCACCACATGGTCTTCTTCGACATGACAGAGGCCAAATTTGAGCCAGGAGACTTCAATTTAGCCAAGGAGGCCTTAGCCATAGATGCGGTCTTAAAACCGCTCCAAGACCCCTCTAAAGGCGATTATGTGCCATTTTTAGAGCAGTATGCGAAGGACAAAGCCCTTTTTGTGGCTGAAGCCCTGAGAGACGTCCCTGAAGGCAAGGCAATAGGCGAAAAGATAGCCGCAGAGAAGGCATACGACGCCCTGTACAGCTTCAACGCTGTCCAGTGGAAGAAGTTCAACCATGCGGAGACCCTTGCTGAACTGTTTGCAGACAGGGATGCGTTCTCGATTACCGATGTGACGAAGTTCAACAAGCGTACTCAGTTGATGTTCGACGTCGGCATTCCGATGGATCCGAGCGTCGTCGGAAGGGAGAAGCTCAGCGCCAGGGTGGCAGAGTGGACCCCGGAGTCTCTCGGTCTGTTCAAGACTGAGTTCGGTCGAATGTTCGGAGGAAAGAACCCCTTGCAGTACGACGGCGTTGCGTGGGTGCGAAGAGAGGCCGCCAAGGCATTCGGCTCGTACTCCGGAAACGAAGAGGGGGGATTTCACAAGATCGCTGCCGTTCACTCCGACGACCTTGGAGGACTCTTAGGCAAGCAAGGCTTCCACGTAATGACTGCGAAGGAAGAGTCGATGCTCGATAAGTCCGGCATCAGCGACGACATCGTGTTCTTTGAGAGCGCCACAAAACTCAAAGGGAAGCGTCCTGTAACCAAACTGACCTTATCCAAAGAAGGCATCACTCACGACGCTACTGAAGTGATCAACCCGGAAGACCCGCTCGGCAAGAGGACAGGCGGCTCGTTCGAGATTCCCGTAGAGTCGATACGTCTGAACCTGTCGGCAGCGGAAGATCCGACGATCAAGCCTGCTCACATCGCCAAACCGCTCTTGAACCACTTTGAAGAGTCTCCCGAACTCTCAAGGCTCATCATGGAGAAGTACGTGCTTCCGGGATTTGAAGGGGATGCGTTGCCGGAGAACTCTCCTGCTGAAGCGATTGCAAAGACCAACACCGGAGTCTTCAGGGCGGGCAAAGATCAGCCAATGACCAAAGAGCTCGGCGTTGACATCGACAAGGTTCCGCTGAAGGACCTGTTTGAAGTGATGAAGGACATGCCGAACGACGCACGTCTGAACACTCTTGCAAGGAAGTTGATGCGCTATCAGTTTGAACGTGGAGACGAGATCGAGTCGGATGAGATGGGCGAGTGGAAGCAGATCGAAGACCTCATTTCAGACAGGAGTAACATTGCCAAGAAGATGTCGATGATGGGCGAACTCGATCCTGCGTTTTTGGCTCAGGCAGACATCCATCGGTATATGGAGCAAGCCCTGTACAAGTATGCTTTGGACAGAGTGCATCGTCCGAAGGCGCCGAACTCATTCAAGGCAAAGCTCGGCTATCTGTCTCCGATTGAACTGATGGAATACGAGTCTTCAGGCAAGCAGTTTAAGCCCGGAGACATTCTCCTTGAGGGCGGTCTGAAGAAGACGCCCATTGAACTTCCTGCTGAATTCAGAGGGCTGTTCGATGGAAAAGAAAAAACGACGCTTGGAGAGATGTGGGAGAGGTTGCAGGCAGAGAGCAATCAGTCTCTTCAGGACTTCTTCGACAATGCGGTGGCGGTGCGCGTTCCTTTGTCCGATCTGTCCGGAGCAAGGGCGATGAAGATGGCGGGATTTACCAAGGGAAAGGGATTCAGAACCTACGTTCATCCGTACGACATGCAGTACATGGACGGAGCGGACCTTGACGGAGATTCGATGTTCATGTACTTCGGTCTTGAGCGTCCCCTGGTCGATCATCTCAAGAAGACCGATGTGAAGCACCGGTTCACTCATTGGAGCGACAAGTCGGGAAGAGACCTCTACGATGCGTACAGCGTGCCGCCTGAACTCGTGGACTCTCCCTTGCTGGAGAAGCGCTTCACGATGGACAAAGCGGGCAACGAGGCGCTGCTGGCCGGCGATCAGGCTCAGTACGACTTCCTGAAGAACCCTGCATCGATGTTTTCTCCGTATGCAAGGAACCTCGTGAACAGGATCGCCACTATGGGCAAAGGCAACCTCGGGCCCGGACTCGTCGCTGCTCTTCGCGGAAAGCAGTTGTACAAGTACGCCAACGGAAAGCCGATCGTCACTCAGATCGAGGACGTAGGAGAGGTCACTCTCGTGCCGAAGGGACTCAGAGCGCAGAGGATGACTCAGGCTCAGACGGTGAACCTTTCGGCAGACGCAGCGGACGGACATGCAATGGCGGACGTAAACCACATCAGGGCGGCCAACGTGCTGTCTCCGTTCAGAGTATTCGTTGACGGGAAAGAGCTCTCTCCCAAAGAGTACGTGCCGCTGTTCTCCAAGTCGAAGACCTTCTACATCAAAGGCAGAGAGGTCAAGTCTCCCTATCTGAACAGGCTTCCTTTGATCAAGACGCTGGCCGAGTTCGACGGCGCTCTTCGCAACAGGGACTTCGAAGGCAACCTGAGAAACCTTCAGGACATCATGGCGAAGATCAGGAACGTCTCCACGAGGGTAGAGGACATCAACTTCGACAACACATGGTACAATACGTCGAAACTCCTTGCCACGCTGGATTACAGACCGCATCCCGCATCGTTCATGAATTACCTGTCGAGAAAGGTCGTCTTTGAGTCGCTGGATACGTTCTTCAAGTCGTTCAAGCGCGTACTGGGAGCGGAGAAAGAGCGCGCGGTCGGAGAATTCATCATGTCGCTGATGGGACGCAGGGGGCTGTCGTTCACGAAGTCGAAGATAACAGATACCAATGAGTGGAAGATCCTCGAAAGAGAACTCGACGTATACCACAAGAACGATCTCAAGAGCGCCAAGGGATACACCGGCTCGAAGGCATATCTGGACGACTTTATCAACAGCGAAGACTTCCGCTTGAGCAAGTTGTGGGAGATCTCGAAGAACTTTCCTTCTGCGGACAGGAAGTCCACGACGGACAGGACTCCGTTTTTGATGAAGGAGCTCGCCGAGCTCTCGCTGTACGCAGACAACGATCTGGTGAAGTACAACATGGAGAAGGTCGTCGCTCACTATACGAATGAAGGCGGCAAGCCGGGATGGCTGACATTCGACCGATTCAACAACTTCGATCAGAATGTCAAAGACCTCGAAGCCACGATGGAAGCCAAGGGCATCAACAAGTACGAAGTGTCCTATCTGCCAAGAACGGAAGGAGAGCAGGTCATTGAAGCCAGATCGCTGTTTGTGAAGGACCTTCACGACGTCGCATCGCTGAAGATGATGAACGAGGTGCTCTCGAAGTACGTTGCGGACAGCAATCCGAAGGATGTCAGGGAATTCCTTGACAAAGACCTTCATCCGTTTCTCCGGACGATCTCCACATACAGGAGCCAGCTCATCGAGTCTCAGCAGGACGTCTTCTCTTCCTACGGTCCGAACAGGGCGGGCAAGAGCAAGGCTTATCAGGCAAAACTCAAGGAGATTAGAGCGTACAGAGCCAGACTCTCCGACGACAAACGCCCGGTCTTCGACGCTCAGTTTCTCTCTTCGTTCCAGCCCGATCCGATCGGAGACGAGGCAACAGAGAGATATAACGCTCTGTATTCAAAGGAGTATGCCAGGGCGAATGCGAAGACGCTCGCAATGTACGCGGGCAAGAAATTGCCGATGGAGAAACTCAAGGAGATCGTTTCAAAGAACACTCTGAACAGGTGGCTGTATGCAAGCAAGTTCGCTCAGACTCCGATGTTCGCAGGCGTCGTTTCGGACGGCATGCTCAGGAAGTACTACGACGGATTCTCTGAGGTCTCGAAGATCATCGAGACTCCGCTCGACCAACTGAACATAAGAACGGTGAAGGACGACCTGAACATCGATACCGGGCGCATGCTTCCTGCGTATCTTGCAGCCGATCCTGAGGTGCAGATCATGGAGACCAAGCAGCCGACCAAAACGAGGGTGAGTAAGATGGCCGGCCCCTTGAAGAAACTCGTTGCAGATGCATCCGAAGGTCTCGACAAGAAAGGACGCCTGAAGAACCTTCAGGAGGACGCGGAGTACTCTCAGATCACCAAAGACCTGACAGACATCTTCCTTCGTCACAAGGACGTTGCAGACCAGATCGCGTGGATATTCCCGACCATCGTTGCCGAGCGCACCGGAGGAAAGGTGCACCGAACGATGGACCTTGCCACAAAGAGGGATTGGCAGGACTTCATCAGAATGTTCAAGACCGCGGACGGACGGATGAAGCAGGATGTCGGAGAGCCGATCGCAGTGAAGAATTCGTGGTTCTTCAAGTTCTTCTCCCGCGTGGCGAAGGAGAACAGGATGAAGTCCGTTGATAAGGACGGCAATCTGAACATCTTTACCCTTGAGTATCCGGCCCACGTAAACACTCCCGACGGGAAGGTCGATCTGAACGTGCGCAGGATCGTCGGAGCGCTTGAGATAGCAGGCATCCACGGAGAGGCTCTTACTGCGACCAAGAACGCCATCGACGGAATGCTCAAGGCAACATTGGCGGACAGGTTCGACCTCTACGAGAAACTCAACAAGATCGACGGCCTTGGACTGAAGATGTTTGAAGCGGTTGTCGGCGTCATCGAAGGACCGCTTGGCGATCCGCAGGTCACTCCGAAGGGATGGGAGCTGTACCAGAGGAACGGCAGAGAGGCAATGCAGACGATCGCCTCGATGAAGAAGAAGTATGCCAATGGCGTACTGGTTCAGGACGCCAAAGGGAAGACCATAAAGATGAGCATCGACAACATCGTGATGGAGATGAAGAACAAAGTGGGTGAGTATCTCGACGACATCTACCGGAGACTTGAAGCGATGGAAGACGACGCCGTGCTCTCTGTGTACTATACCGGAGAGACATACGGAAAAGTGAAGTTTCCGATGCTCAACGTCGACGCTCTCTCGGACAAGGCGATGGGCATCGAGGCAGAGAAAGGTCTTCTGATGACTCCATCGAAGAAGTTCAGTTCAATTGTAGCGGTCAACGACATGCTGAAGTCTCACAAGATAAAGTACTATGTGACGAAGACTCAGGATGTGATCTTTGCCGACGAGATGAGCAAGGCGAAGAACAGGGCGATCGAGGAAGCGCTCTCCAAGGGAAACGAGGACATCAGGCAGGAAGAGAAGTTCTTCCACGAACTCAGCGAACCGATGAGGCACAAGTTCATCGACAAGATGACCTTGGATGGTTACGTGATGGGATTCCCCTTCACGGCAGACCTTCAGCCCTTAAAGCAGATGTGGTTTCCACACATGCACCTTTCGGAGAAGGAGGTCACCGCGCAATTGCAGGAGCGCGTCGCCAAACTCGTGCCGAAGTTGCCGGAGTCTCAGGTGAAGGAGCTCTCCCTTGAGACGATCAGGATCCTTCTTGGCTACAAGGACCAACTGTACTCCCAGAACGAAGGACAGAACATCTTCAATCGCATTAACGGAAGAGCCGACGTGTTGACTACCTTGCGCTATGAGAACAAGCATCTCAAGGGAAGAGACCATTCGTTCTTCGGTCCGCTGGACGGATGGGACAGAAGTCCCCTGGCTCTGCACAGCGCGTACGAGAAGATTGCCAAGGAGAACGCAGACATGTTCTTCGCCGTCGTTGCAAAGAACATACTCCGCAGGCAGACAGAGAAGCAGGTTTATGGAGACAACACTCTCCACATTGCAAGGTTCACCGAACGCTACTTCAGGCAGGCTCTCGGATATGCCGACACTATTCCGCAGGAGTGGCTCGCTCCCGGCGAAGATGCGTATAAATACGGGATGAAGAACAACATGTGGAAGTTTCACTCCGATCAGTACTGGATGAACAAGATTCAAGAGGTCGGCAACACGTACTTTGGAGGCAAGATCACCGGAGACTTCAAATCGATCGACAACATCGCCAACGCCCTTGAGTTCGACGATCCGAAGACCAAGCAGGCGTGGATCAACGAAGGCAAGAGAGTCCTTGCCGAAAGGAAGCTCTCGTGGTTCTCGCAGATGGAGGCGAAGTATTCGCTGCTGTCCTTGCTAACCTCCACAAAGACCTTCACGACCAACGTGGCGTCGGCAGGCATCATGACGCTCATCAACACCTCCACGGATGACTTCAGGAGAGCGTTCTCGTTAAAGGCGATGCAGGACGAGGCGGGAAGCCACAACATCAAGTCTTCGGGAGACATCGACAAGATGGTTGCGGCAGGAGGCGGTCTGGAAGGAATGTTCCAGCAGGAGATCAACATGCACGGAGCCTTGGGATACGTCGGTAAAGAGACGGTGGGAAGGCTTCTGACTGAGATCAAGCGCAAGGGCGTCGATGCAGACGTCAAGGGAATACTCGTCAAGCAGGGAGTCTTCAGCCGGCTCGTGGATGCCGGCGCGTACATGATGAAGAAGTCGGAGATGATCGCCAGAAAGCACTCGTATCTTGCTCACTACATGAACGCCAGAAGGAGTTTCAGGATGCAGGGCTTCGAGCTCGAGTACGACGATCCGTGGATTACCAAGATAGCCAGAGACGGAGTTGCTGCAAGCCAGTACCTGTACTCCAATGCAAACCGTCCCGCGTTCATGGGTTCCCTGATAGGGAAAGTGTTCCATCGGTTCCAACTATTTGCCTACAACTCGGTCGAGTTCCGTCTGAATGCGATGGAAAGAGCCAGACAGATAGGAGTTCTTCCCGGAAGCGACGACTACCGGAAGTTCGAGAGGATGATGGCTGCGGACATGTTCATGTTCGGCATGGCGTCCGTCCTTCCGTTCTCGATATTCAACACCATGTTGCCTCCGCCATACAACTATCTGACGGACTATACTCAGTTCTTCTTCGGAGGAAGCATTGAAGACAGGCAGAACGCGTTCTATACGGGCTTGCCGTATCCCCTGAACATCACTCAGCCGTTGACTCCGGCAAGCGCCAGGATCTTCGTCTCGCTTCTTGGGTATGCCTACGACAAGGATGCGGAGAAACTCACCAAGGGCGTCGTATCGCTTGCTCCGGGACATCGTTTGATACGGGACGTCTATCGTTCGTACGATCAAATATCCAAAGGAAGGAATCCCGCGATCATCATCGACAACATGACGGGCATTCCTTTGGTGAACTCGGGAAGCGTCATCAAGAAGCTCAACAAGGAGGGCGGGATCGATCTCTACCTGAAGCGGTATGAACACGGGCCTTATTTAGAAGACATGAAAAAAAACGAGGAAGAGATCGACGAATTTCTCCGTCAATATTCTTCCCCGTAAGGTTTCACTTTTAATGCTCGCTGATTTTACTCTTTCAAGTTTTCACGTCACTCTCCTAATTTGGTTAGTATATCTTTGTGGAGAAGGTCGAGTCTTTCCCTGAACTTCTCCTTTGTAGATTTAAACTCTGGATTTAAAAATATCATGTCGTTGTATTTCCTCGATACGTTTATCATGTCGCCGTTCTGGATTTCCAATGTAAGAATGTCTCTTCCTTTGACCTCTGTTACAAGGATAAAGAAGTCCATTCCCTTCACATGAAAGACCTCGCCGACGAGCGATTTGTACTGCTTGATGAGTTCCCTGTCAAGATTCTTCCTTAGAGCCTTGATCTGGTCCTCGATCTCTTTTGATTTCGTAGACTCCATAGGCAAATATCATTCCGGAGGCAAACAGTGTCAGGAGTGGAAGTGCGATCTGTTCATGCAAGAACCTTGCAAGGTCTCCATACGGAATTCCCCCGAATATGAGGTTGCTGATGACCGATGTGGACACTGAGAACAGGAACATTCCGACTCCAAGAGCGATGACTCCAAATGTTTTATGACTCATTTTTCTCCTTAAAAATTAAGCCGGGGAAGCGGCAAGATGCTCGGTATGCATCTTTCCCCGGCGCGTTGGAGGTTGCCAACTATTTCTTTTTGTTTCTCTTTGCTGCGGCTTTCGCGTCTGACTGACGTTTGATCCTTTCGGCTTCCTTCTCCTGCTGCTCTTTCTTCTTGGCTTCGACCATCGTCTTGCGGACACTTGCGCTGATTGCATCGACGTTTACCGACACGAGTTTGGCAAGTTGCGTATGGTCTGATGCGATCTGCCGGGACAACAGCAGTTTCAGGAGCGCGTTCAGCGGCTCATCTTTCGAGAAGTGCTTCAGCACGACTTCCTGCGCCTTTCCAAATCCGACCTTTGAGTACTCTTCTTTGGACAGAATCCGACGAAGGTATCCGCTGATGAACGAATAGGGAACGATTTCGTTGACGATGTACGTGAGCATTCCTCTGTCGAAGTTCTTCACAAGGTCTGCTTCCATGACCTTCTGTCCGAACTGACGAACAGTCTCGTTGGTCACTTTGTTTTCGAATATCTTCGCCGATCGTTCCGCTTTATCTTTCTCCTTCTGTTTGGGCGTGCGGTTGTCTGCTTTCTTCTGAGCGTTCGGATTCACCTTGATGTACTGTACGAGCATTCCCGCTTTGGGGCCGTCGATCATAACTCCCTCTTTGATGGACTTCTCGTCGTCTTCATCGTCTGCCGCCCTCCACTGCTGAACTCCGAGAATGTCTCCGCTGTATACATTGGAAACAGACAATTGCTGCACCTCTTTGATGACTCGCAGCGTCTTTTTGATCTCCTTCAGTTTGTCTTCGGAGACCGCTACTCGTATTCCAAGCGTATTGGACTTCTCATCCAGATATTTGTCGATGGCTTTGTCAAGTGCGACCTGTCCAAGTTTGTCGTTGACAACCTTGAATGCATCTTCCGGGCTGATTGTCCCTTCGAAGAATGCATCGCTCATTGCGTTGCGAACCCTTGATTCCAATTGGTCCTCTGTCCACGAAACGAACACAGTCGGCTTTCCGTCCACCGTTTCTTTTGTCACACAAAGTTTCCAAAGTTGCTTCTGCATCGTCTTGGGTATGCGTGCAAAGATGAAGACCATTCTTTCGCTCAAGCCAACGGCGGTTCCTTGAATGGCTTCGACGATCTCTTCCGTCAGATTGCTCAGGTTCATCCTTCGTACGACGTAGTTTGTCGACTTGTTCAGTTTCTTCGCAACGGCTCCGGTGTCCATCGTTTTGAGCAATTCGCTGATGACCTGATATTCCTCGTACATGTTCATGTTCTTGCGATGGATGTTGTCCACCAGCAGCAGCGCATTTGACGTCTGTTCGTCGATGCCCTCCTGAACGATGACCGGAACCTTTGCCAGCTTCAGTTGTTTTGCGGCTTCAAAGCGTCGTTCTCCCGAGATGATGATGTATTTGTCGGACGCTCCGTTGGTCTTGACGAGCAGCGGATTCTTAATTCCAAATTCCTTAATTGAGCTGACGAGTTCTGCATCGGGTGTTCTGCTCTGCGGATTCAGTGGGTTTCTCTCCAATTGAGAGAGTTGTACTTCGATGAGTTGTTGACTCATGATGAGTGCTCCTTTTAGATGAATAAAAACACCCGCCCTTTCGAGCGGGTATATGTGATTACCTTCTTCGTGAACAGTAGGTACTGTAGAATTTCTCTCCAAGTTCTCTTGCCTGCTTTATGTTTCGTGCGTAGATGGTTTTGACGAGTATCATTGTGGCGTGGTATCGTTCCTCTTTGTACCCTGTGTACATCGTGCAGTTGTGTATTCTCCACTGTCGCGCGGTGTTCGGATACGGAGGAAAGTAGATTTCGAGTGTATATTCCTTTTTCATAGCGGATAGGCGTTGATGGTCTTCATGTATCCGACGAATTCTTCGATGATTGCAGTCTGCATCTCCCTGGTCTTATCTGTGGTGCTGTATTTCAGGTGTATGTACTCTTCGATGATGGTAGCGACCATTTCGTTGACTCCTTTGTTCTCCAATATCTCGGACAAATAGATCGACATGTCGTCCTCATTGGCAAATCCATACAGATCCGACTTCGGAGAATTGAAGAACTTGATTGGATACGAGATGTGGGGAAATTTGCATTCCTGAAGAAAGTGCATCGCGTTCTTGAGCATTGCCTTCATTAGCGGCGTTCCTTCGACAACCTTGTAGGCAAATTCTCCCTTTCTCTTGATCGTTCTGAACGGCGTGTTTTCTTCCGGTATCCACTTTGCATTGTAGAATTCGTCGAATATCGAAGTGTCCAGGAAGCAGTACATCTTCACTTCGTCTTCGTCCATTTGGCTGAGCATTGAGCGTGGGGCAAGTTTATAGGTTGAAAGGAGTTCCCTGAATTCCTTCGAAGCATATAGCGTCAGGTTTGAATACGACGTTATTGTCGGGACATCCGTTTCCACGGTTCTTCCCCACATCTGATAAGAATGATCGAGGAAGAGTTTCTGCAACACCTCTTTTGAAGTGCAACTCACGAGCAGTTCCCATATATGCTGACCGATCTTCCACGAGTACATCACTCTTCGATTTTCATCCAGCGTCGCATCAGGAATATCGTAATCAAACATGCTCTTAATGTGTCCGTCGAAACATCTGATGCCCTTGCGATATAGATTGACGGTATCGGTGATCTTGGGATATATCTTTCCGTGTATGCCTTCGAACAGAGGTTTGCGCCTCTCATTGAAGTACAGGTCGAATTTTTCGAACATGGTGTACAGCGGATCATTCTCCTTGAGTTCAATGTACACGTAAGTTTTTCCCACATACGGCTTGATTTCGTTGGTCATCTGTATCAGAGCGCCCCCTTCGTCGATTGCATTGGAGTACAGTTCTCTAACCGCTTCCCACAACTGCCAGTTCGGTCCCATGTCCGTGGTCAGCGACGTCTCCTTGCCGTCAACGGTGATCATGTTGAACGACCTGTCCTTGAACACAACCTCTTTCGTTCCCACTTCGATCTCTTTTCCGTCGCTGAATATTCTGATCTTGTATCCATTGCGTATGAAGTATGCCAATGCGTATTTGTTTCCGCTTCCGAACATTCCGATCTTCGTTGCATCGCCCCGCTTGGTGGACGCGCCCATGAGCGTCAATGCTCCTGATTCGATCGCACCCTCGTTGACGACACAAAGGTATTTATGCATCGTTAAAGCATCTGCCTTGCTGAATGAATTTTCCGTATAAGATGTCATTGAAATATTTCCTCATTGATTGGTATGTTGTGGAAGAATCGTCGACAAGCGAATGATCGATCAGTCTTCCGTTTTCTGTTAGTGTAAGGTGGTGACGCGATATAATCAGCGGATTCAAGACGAATATTACTTCAATCTCTTTGTTCGTCGACAGGATCTTCCGGATACTCGTCTGGGTTAAAGGTGTCCTCGGGGAATTCGCAGTCGCACCCGCATTTCCCGCATTTTGAGCAGGAGAGGTACTGTTTTGCTTCTTCAATTTCTCTGTCATATTGTTCCTGAGTTATATAAAGACAATAATCCCCACAACGGGAGCATAGACCGAGATCTTCGTCATCGCAGTCCACGCCCCCATGGGGATCCATGTGTGGCTTTGCTCCTGCGCCACAGCAGTTACTTACGTTTCTTGACATTGTGCTTCCTTTTGTTTTTCCCACCATGCCTCATTCATTGCTTTGCTGCTTTGGTAAAAATTCACCTTCAGTTTGTTGAATTGAGAATATGTCAATGATTTACTTCCATAGGGAGAGCCATCTATCCAACTAAAATAAAACAGTTGAACACTATGTTTTAAGAATTCAATTCGGCATTGATTTTCAATGTTTCCATTCTCATCCATTATATGTGCAAATGGCATTGTCATAATTATGTTCCTTTTGTGATTATAGATTGCTTCGTCTTGCCCACTCAGCGATGAGTATTCCGTCCATGTCCGCGTGCCTTCCGATTGCCTGCGGAAACAGACGGCTTCCTACTTCCCTGGAAGCAAGTTTCAGTTGATCTGCTCCTTTGAGTCCTTTGGGAAGAAGCAACTTCTGCCAGGACTTCGAGTCGCAGTATTCGTACGCATATCCAAGATCTTCAATCGCAATGAGTGTTGCTTCCAACGCGGCAGACGCCGAGATCGACGCCTGAAAGCGGAACGAGTTGATCATCGGTCGTTCGAGCAGCACCTTGACCTCAAGTTGCTGGAAGTCCGGAACGTCAAAGTTGATCGCCTTGCCGAGGACAGCAACAAGTTTCGGAAAGTCAACCCTCGTTCTATAACGAACGAGAGTCTTCGTATAAGACAGTTTACTGACCGTGGGCATGCTTGCGAAGTGAATGAGAGTTCCCTTGTCGGTAAGCATCCCTATTGAGCCGGTAACACCATTGTCAATTCCGATATAGACTTTATTCATATGTTTCTTTTGCTTCAATTGCTTTGTATTTTGTATTCCAGCATTCATTACAATAAACGCCCGCAAAATATCGCTGAGTGTTTATCAAACGATACTCTTGTTGTTTTCCGCATCCGGAACAATTGATGAATCCTCGGGTAAAGTCTTCCGTCGTCTTTGCCAAGAGATGATAATTTTCATCTGTCAATCTTTCGTCTCTGATGTCTTGCGAAAGAGATACAATAGCCGTATTACCGGCTGCATTCCACAACGTGATCAACCACTCGGTTGAAGAACAATAATTTACACTGAAGCAAAATATATCTCCAAAGAGATTAGACCACTTCAGTATTGAATTATCCCAAGTATATCCTGTTGCCTTCTTGAGTTTCTTTCTGATTTCATTGTAAGAATCTTCTTCGGGGCTGCCGTCAATAAACCATTTCAATGGTCTAAGCATAACTTCTTGCTGTTCGATAATTAGTGCTGGTTTCATACGTCCTTTCCTTTCTGAAGTATTTTGAATTGTTTTTCGTTGAAACAAACTCCGACCAGTTTATTCCTCTTTAGGAACTTCGCATATCGTTTTACGAATTCCACCACCTTTTCTTCTTCGATGTTCCTGGTCAATCGCATCATCGGACCTTCTTTGTGAGTGTGTTCTGAGAAAAGCAGATTGCAACCTTTCATTCCACACAACGGCCCATGCTGTCTTTCCATCCTTTCTATTTCGTATTCAGACAGCATTCCGCTGTCAGAATATTTAAGATGTTTACCTGTTATCATGTACAGATGAGGATCAAATTCATACGATTGAATGGCTTCAAAGATCAAGCCGTAGGTTTCTTCAACTTTCGTTCTCTTGAAGAAGTTCATAATGAATTCTTCTTTCGAACCCTTCGGCCACTCCATGAACTGCTCATAGACATCCCAACTTATTCTATCTCCCTTGGGGAACAATCCTGAAACTTCCATTCGGTCTTCCCTGGTGGCAATTTCCTGATTGCATACGTTCTCGATCTTCCAGCCGATGCCTATCCATTCAAACTTATCAAGACCGTCTCTTTTCTCTTTCCCTGGTTTCAGATCCGTATAGTCGTGACACAATTTCCCAATGCGAAAGAGCTGTTCCGTGCTGAGTTGTTCGAGAAGTTCTGCTTCCGGTTTGTCGATCTTGATGTTGAGGTTGTGTTCTTGATGCTTGTCTTTGAGTGATACTGCCAATAAGGTAACGATGGTTCGTTCTGTTTCAGTGAACTTTGCTATTTTTGGCACGACAAACTCTTTCCATGCCCGTTCATAGTTGAATTCTTTACTGCTCATATTTTCCTTTCTGTTGATTTGTATGCATCGTAGAGTTCAAATGGATAGTAGTAAACGGGTTTCCCTATCTTCTTCGCAAACTCAACCTCCTTGTCTGCTCCGCTGCTTTCGCCGTCAAGACGAAGAACGCAGTCACATACCTTTATCCATTCCAAATCTATTTCCAGCCATTGTTGATACGGCCTTGGATGCACCATGTGTTGAAAGTGGCTGTACAGAGGTGCGAACGGCGCAAATCCCTTCTCCATCAATCTGTCAGCCATGTCGATCTGCCTCTTTACGTTGACAGCAACGTCCCCGATCGTGTATGGGCTTGCTATGTAAACTTTAATCATTCCACTCTCTCGTATATTGTAATTGTGCCTGCTATCTGTCCATAGAGGATCCTTATGCCCAGACTCAACGAATGAGTCCCGTTGCCGGGTTCGTCTTGCCCGAAGACGACAAAGATCGCAATTGACCGCCAGAGGAGATCAAGACTTGCTCCGGTCGGTCCGTAGTAGAAGTTGACGATTCGTCGTTTGATAGTGTTCCTTCCTTTCTCAGCGGTGTGAATTTGAATGTTGTTTCTGCCTCATAGTTCATCCACACTTCGAACGGAGACTCGTCTCTTGCCTTCGCGCTCGCAATCTTCCTCAAGGGCTTTTTGATGTCTCCCTCGAAGACGATGACCTTATCGGACTGATCCTCAACCGCCTTGGCTCCTTTGCCTGAGTGCATGTTGAGCGCCTTTCTCTTTCCCATCGGGTCCTGCGCCGCATGTTTCGAAACGTGGTGAACGACGATGTTGGCAAGTTTATATTTCTTGGCGATGCGTTTCATTTCGTGAGCAAGGAATTCTGTTCGAGGGGTAATCTCGGTGATTCCGGGGGTTGTAAAACATTCCAGCGTGTCGATGATAACGATGTCGTAGATCTCAGATGATAAGACGTGTTCCAATGCATGCGTTGTCATTCTTTCGGAGACCATCTTAATATGTTCAATCTTGCCCGTCAGGTTCGACGGACTCTTCGTTTGATAGTGCTCCATTACTTCGCTCTTGGTCATGTCGTTGGCGATCTGCACAAAGCGTCTGTACATGAGGATCTCGCCTATTTCAAAGTTCAGGTAGAGTATTTTTCGTTCGGGGTATGCAACGGCGATGTTCTGCACAAGGGCGCTCTTCCCAAGCCCGGTGTCTCCAAGTATTGTCACAAATTCTTCCCGGTAGACGTAGAAATTTTCCTCCAGCGGAAGGACCTTCTTCATATCCAGGAGAATGTTCTTT
>Ga0209835_1000124_pt1 | contig 52590 bp, 52 predicted proteins | sample LakKivwa52mmetaG_FD_184138 | JGI IMG/M metagenome (GOLD analysis project Ga0209835, IMG submission 184138) | Anoxic lake water microbial communities from Lake Kivu, Rwanda to study Microbial Dark Matter (Phase II) - Lake Kivu water 52m metaG... | ecosystem: Environmental > Aquatic > Freshwater >...
ATATTGATCCCACCATATTGAATCTTTCATAATATATTCTTCTGCTTCACACCATCTATCTTTGATAACATCTCTAGCATATTGATAAGCCATTTCTGAATCTTTCATAATATATTCTTCTGCATCAGACCATCTATTTTTGATAACATCTTTAGCATACCAATATGCCCACCATGTGTCTTTCATTATATATTCTTCAGCCTCATGCCATCTGCCTTTAATAATATCTCTAGCATACCAATGAGCATATTGTAGATCTTTTATAATATATTCTTCAGCATCATACCATCTATTTTTGATAACTCGTTGAGCATAATTATATGCAAATTCTGGATTTTTCATAATATATTTTTCAGCATCATACCATCTATCTCTGATAACATCTTTAGCATACCAATAAGCCATATATGGTTCTTTCATTATATATTCTTCAGCTTCATACCATCTATCTTTGATAATATATTTAGCATAACAATATGCCCAATATGGATCTTTCATAATATATTCTTCTGCATCATACCATCTATCTCTGATAACATCTTTAGCATACCAATAAGCACATTTTGAGTCTTTCTTAATATACTCTTCAGCATTAGGCCATCTATCTTTGATAACATCTCTAGCATACCAATACAACCAAAATGGAGCATTCTCATGATTTAAAAATTCATCCCAATTATTAAAATTTTCCATTATTTCGATATTATATGCATTGTTATTTTTCGCATTTTCAATAGCTTTTGATAATGATAATGTAGTTGTTATTGTCATGTTTTTCTCCTTTTTTTAGATTTGTTTTTATTTAAAATAAATTCAGCATCATAAAACATGCCAATCATTTCTATTATATTATTTCTATATAAAAACTTTGAATATAAGAAATTCTCTATCATAAGCTAACAGTTTAAGTTAGCTTATGATAGAGAATTTTGTTGCATATATTTATATATTATTTATAATATGTTCTTCTGCTTTAGCCCATCTATTTTTGATAATATCAGAAGAGTAATAATAAGTATATTTTAAATCTTTCATTATATATTCTTCAGCTTCTGGCCATCTGCCTTTGATAATATGATTAGAGTACCAATACGCCCAACAAGGATCTTTCATAATATATTCTTCTGCATCATTCCATCTATTTTTGATAATATTTTTAGCATATATATAAGCCCATTCTGGATCTTTCATAATATATTCTTCTGCATCAGACCATTTATCTTTAATAATATCTCTAGTATAATTATAAGCCGATTCTGGATCTTTCATAATATATTCTTCTGCATCAAGCCATTTATCTTTAATAATATCTCTAGCATACCAATAAGCCCATTTTGGAACTTTTATAATATATTTTTCAGCTTCATACCATCTATCTTTGATAATATATTTAGCATAATTATAAACTGATTCCGGATCTTTCATAATATATTCTTCTGCTTCAGTCCATCTATCTTTGATAACATCTCTAGCATACCAATATAACCAATATGAAGCTTTCTCATGATTTAAAAGTTCATCCCAATTATTAAATTTCTCTATTGTTTCAATATCTTCATCACACGCATTGTTATCTTTCGCATTTTTGATAGCCTCTAATAATGTAACTGACGTAATCATTCCTGCCTCCTTTTTGTAGGTTGTTATAAAAAATAAATATAAAATATGCCAATCGCTTCTATTATATAATTTCTATATAAAAACTTTGAATAATAGAAATTTTCTATCATAAGCTAACTGTTTAAGTTAGCTTATGATAGAGAATTATATTATAATTCTTTTATAAAATTATTATATTGATCCCACCATATTGAATCTTTCATAATATATTCTTCTGCTTCACACCATCTATCTTTGATAACATCTCTAGCATATTGATAAGCCATTTCTGAATCTTTCATAATATATTCTTCTGCATCATGCCATCTATCTTTGATAATATATTTAGCATATCGATATATACATAATGGATCTTTCATGATATATTCTTCAGCATCATACCATCTATCTTTGATAATATTTAAAGCATATATATAAGCCCAAAATGGATCTTTCATGATATATTCTTCAGCTTCATACCATCTATCTTTGATAATATTTATAGTATAAGAACATGCCCATTGTGAATTTTTCATAATATATTCTTCAGCATCATACCATCTATCTGTGATAATAAATTTTGCATAACAATAAGCCAAAAATGGATCTTTTATTATTTGACTTTCAGCATCAGGCCATTTGTCTTTGATAATACCAATAGCATACCAATATGCCCATTTTGGATCTCTCATAATATATTCTTCAGCTTCATACCATCTATCTTTAATAATATCTTTAGCATAAGAATAAGCATATTTTGGATATTTCATAATATATTCTTCCGCATCATACCATCTATCTTTGATAACTTCTTTAGCATACCAATATGCATATTCTGGATCTTTCTTAATATATTCTTCTGCATCAGACCATCTATCTTTGATAACATATTTAGTATATAAATATGTCCATTCTGGATCTTTCTTAATATATTCTTCAGCTTCATGCCATCTATCTTTGATAATATCTTTAGCATAATAATATGCCCATTCTGGATCTTTCATGATATATTCTTCAGCATCAGACCACCTGTCTTCGATAACAACTATAGCATAATAATAAGCCCAACACGGATCTTTCATAATATATTCTTCAGCATCAGACCATCTATCTTTAATAACATTTTCACTATACCAATATAACCAAAATGGAGCATTCTTATGGTTTAAAAATTCATCCCAGTCATTAAATTTTTCTATTATTTCGATATCTTTATTATACGCATTAATCTTTTTCGAATTATTAATAAATTCAGATAATGAAGTTGTTATTGTCATGTTTTTTCTCCTTTTTTTTGGGTTTGTTTTTATTAAAAAATTCAGCATTATAAAACATGCCAATCATTTCTATTATATTATTTCTATATAAAAACTTTGAATAATAGAAAAATTCTCTATCATAAGCTAATTGTTTAAGTTAGCTTATGATAGAGAATTAATTTATAATTCTTTTATAAATCTATTATATAATTCCCATGATGTTGTATTTTTCATAATAAATTTTTCTGCATCAATCCATCTATCTTTCATAATATCCTTAACATACCAATAAGCCCACCATGTGTCTTTCATTATATATTCTTCAGCCTCATACCATCTGCCTTTAATAATATCTCTAGCATACCAATGAGCATATTGTAGATCTTTTATAATATATTCTTCAGCATCATACCATCTATTTTTGATAACCCGTTGAGCATAATTATATGCAAATTCTGGATTTTTCATAATATATTTTTCAGCATCATACCATCTATCTTTGATAATTTCTACAGTATAACAATAAGCCAAACATGGATCTTTCATTATATATTCTTCTGCATCAAGCCATCTGCCTTTAATAATATCTCTAGCATACCAATAAGCCGCTCTTGCATCTTTCATAATATATTCTTCTGCATCATACCATCTGTCTTTGATTACATTAATAGCATAGCAATATGCTATATTTGCATTTTTCATGATATACTCTTCAGCATTAGGCCATCTATCTTTGATAACATCTCTAGCATACCAATACAACCAATATGGGGCATTTTTATGATTTAAAAATTCTTCCCAATTATTAAAATTTTCCATTATTTCGATATTATATGCATTGTTATTTCTCGCATTTTCAATAACTTCTGATAATGAAGTTGTTATTGACATAGTTTTTTCTCCTTTTTTTATTAAGGTTTGTTTTTATTTAAAATAAATTCATCATCATAAACATGCCAATCATTTCCATTATATTATTTCTATATAAAAACTTTGAATATAAGAAATTCTCTATCATAAGCTAACAGTTTAAGTTAGCTTATGATAGAGAATTTTGTTGCATATATTTATATATTATTTATAATATGTTCTTCTGCTTTAGCCCATCTATTTTTGATAATATCAGAAGAGTAATAATAAGTATATTTTAAATCTTTCATTATATATTCTTCAGCTTCTGGCCATCTGCCTTTGATAATATGATTAGAGTACCAATACGCCCAACAAGGATCTTTCATAATATATTCTTCTGCATCATTCCATCTATTTTTGATAATATTTTTAGCATATATATAAGCCCATTCTGGATCTTTCATAATATATTCTTCTGCATCAGACCATTTATCTTTAATAATATCTCTAGTATAATTATAAGCCGATTCTGGATCTTTCATAATATATTCTTCTGCATCAAGCCATTTATCTTTAATAATATCTCTAGCATACCAATAAGCCCATTTTGGAACTTTTATAATATATTTTTCAGCTTCATACCATCTATCTTTGATAATATATTTAGCATAATTATAAACTGATTCCGGATCTTTCATAATATATTCTTCTGCTTCATACCATCTATCTTTGATAATATTTCTAGTATAATAATAAGCCCAACATGGATCTTTCATAATATATTCTTCAGCATTAAACCATCTATCTTTGATAACATCTTTAGCATACAAATACGCCCATTCAGAATCTTTCATGATATAATCTTCAGCATCGACCCATCTACCTTTAATTATGTATTTAGTATATAAATATGCATATTTTGGTTCTTTCTTTATATACTTATTAATTTCAGGTAAATTATCTTTGATAACATCTTTAGCATACCAATAAACATATTCTGGGTCTTTCATTATATATTCTTCTGCATCAACCCATCTATCTTTGATAATATATTTAGCATACCAATAAGCCATTTTTGAATCTATCATGATATATTCTTCAGCATCATACCATCTATCTTTGATAACATCTTTAGCATACAAATAAGCATATTCTGGATTTATCATAATATATTTTTCAGCTTCATACCATCTATCTTTGATAATATCTTTAGCATAATAATAAGCTGATTCCGGATCTTTCATAATATATTCTTCTGCATCATACCATCTGCCTTTGATAATATTTTTAGCATAACAACAAGCTAATTCCGGATCTTTCATTATATATTCTTCTGCATCAGGCCATCTGTCTTTGATTATATCCATAGCATAATGATAAGCCCAACATGGATCTTTCATGATATGTTCTTCTACACTAAGCCATCTATCTTTGATAATATCTTTAGTATAATAATAAAGCCAAAATGAAACTTTATCATGTTTAAGAAATTCTTCCCAATTATTAAACAATTCTATTTGATCAATTGCTCTTCCACAATCATTAATCTGTTTAGCTTTATAAATCGCTTCTGTTATAGTGTTTGATGTGATCATGATTATCTCCTTTGTTTTTTTAGGTTTGTCAGTAAAATAAAACATAATTGTCTTACTCTATTATTTCTATATAAAAATTTTGAATATAAGAAATTCTCTATCATAAGCTAACTTTTAGATTAGCTTATGATAGAGAACTATATTATAATTCTTTTATATAAAATTTATAATATTCATTCCACCATTCTGGATCTTTTTTAATATATTCTTCAGCATCAATCCATCTACCTTTAATAACATCTTTAGCATATATATAAGCCCAATATGGATCTTTCATAATATATTCTTCAACATCATACCATCTATCTTTGATAATATCTTTAGCATAACAATATGCCCAATATGGATCTTTCATAATATATTCTTCTGCATCATACCATCTATCTCTGATAACATCTTTAGCATACCAATAAGCCATATATGGTTCTTTCATTATATATTCTTCAGCTTCATACCATCTATCTTTGATAATATATTTAGCATAACAATATGCCCAATATGGATCTTTCATAATATATTCTTCTGCATCATACCATCTATCTCTGATAACATCTTTAGCATACCAATAAGCACATTTTGAGTCTTTCTTAATATATTCTTCAGCATCAGGCCATCTATCTTTGATTACATTTTCACTATACCAATATAACCAAAATGGAGCATTCTCATGATTTAAAAATTCATCCCAATTATTAAATTTTTCTATTATTTCGATATCTTCAAAGCATGCATTGTTATTTCTCGCATTTTCAATAGCTTTTGATAATGATAATGTTGTAGTTATTGTCATATTTCAGTCTCCTTTTTTAGGTTTAGGTTTTATTAAAAAAATTAGCATCATAAAACATGCCAATCACTTCTATTATATTATTTCTATATAAAAATTTTGAATAATAGAAAAATTCTCTATCATAAGCTAATTGTTTAAGTTAGCTTATGATAGAGAATTGTTTAAATTTTTATTACTACCATGATGAGCTCTTGCCGATATATAAAATTATTAAATATTAGAAAAATTTAATTCATGTGGTAATTGTTTTACCATACATCCTGCTGCCTGAACATGTCCTCCTCCACCAAATATTTTTGCTAATTTTGAACAATCTACTCCATCTTTAGTTGTATAAAAACTCATAGACCATTGTTTATTTTTTCTTAATCCAAAAGATATCATAATATCATATTTAGATTCATCCCATACACTATTAAATAATTGTGAATTATTTAATAATTGATTAATAACTATTGCTTTATAACCATGAAAATCAATTTCTATAGCACAACTATTAGCATATCTACTATTTTGTTCTTCTTGATATTTTATAATTATTTCTCCATTTTCAATTAATTTTTCAATAATTGAATTATGATTATTAAAATAACATTCCCATATATCTGTGTTTTCAGGATCATTATTATTAAGTCTTATTCCATATTGAAATGGTAACACTTTAGGATTTTTATGATCCCATACATCATGTCTACCTAATAAATTTACACATTCTGGCATTGTTTGATCTGGATAGAAATACTCCCATGTTAATTCACATCCTGCAAATCCAACTTTTCTTAATCCTTTAATCTTACTTAAATTCAATTTTTCCAATTCATTAATAGCAGATATGTGATGATCTATAATAATCAATTTATCATTAAGCATTTTTTCCAATTGTTCAATTTGTTTAATTGGTGTTATATCTACAAAAATTATTTTATCATCGCTACAATAAATGTGATCTGGTATTTCTTGATCATAATTAAATTTATGAAGAATACATTCTCCATAATATTTTTTCACAATTGATCCTGAACATTGTCCATCTAAATCAGAACTATGGTAAAAACAATTTATCATCTTTTTTCTCCTTTTTTTGGGTTGTTAATAAATAATAATATTCATACATTTCATATATTTATTATTTCTATATAAAAACTTTGAATATAAGAAGTTCTCTATCATAAGCTAACAGTTTAAGTTAGCTTATGATAAAGAACTATATTATAATTCTTTTATAAATTTTTTATATAATTTAAACCATTCTGGATCTTTCATTATATATTCTTCTGCATCAATCCATCTACCTTTAATAATATCTATAGCATACCAATAAGCCCATTCTGGATCTTTCATTACATATTCTTCAGCATCAGGCCATCTATCTTTGATTATATCTATAGCATACCAATATGTCCATTCTGGTTCTTTCATGATATATTCTTCAGCTTCATACCATCTGTCTTTAATAATATCTTCAGCATAATGATATGCCCATTTTGGATCTTTCATGATATATTCTTCAGCTTCATACCATCTACCTTTAATAACATCTTCAGCATAATGATATGCCCATTTTGGATCTTTCTTGATATATTCTTCAGCATCTAACCATCTATCTTTGATAATATTTTCAGCATAACGACATGCCCATTTTGGATCTTTCATGATATATTCTTCTGCATCAATCCATCTACCTTTAATAACATATTCAGCATACCAAAGTGCATATTCTGAATCTTTCATAATATATTCTTCTGCATCATACCATCTATCTTTGATAACATTTTTAGCATAATAATAAACCCTATATGGATCTTTCATGATATATTCTTCTGCATCAATCCATCTACCTTTGATTACATTTTCACTATACCAATATAACCAAAATGAAGCATTCTCATGATTTAAAAATTCATCCCAACTATTAAATTTTTCTATTATTTCGATATCTTCAAAGCATGCATTGTTATTTCTCGCATTTTTAATAGCTTCTGATAATGTGATTGTTGTGATCATAGTTTTTTCTCCTTCTTTTTTGGGTTTAGGTTTTATTAAAAAAATTAGCATTATAAAATATATGAAAATATTCATATATTTATTATTTCTATATAAAAACTTTGAATATAAGAAGTTCTCTATCATAAGCTAACTGTTTAAGTTAGCTTATGATAGAGAATTAATTTATAATTCTTTTATAAATTTTTTATATAATTTAAACCATTTTGGATCTTTCATGATATACTCTTCAACATCAGACCATCTATCTTTGATAATATCTATAGCATACCAATATGCCCAATATGGGTCTTTTATAATATATTCTTCAGCATCAATCCATCTATCTTTGATAATATATTTAGCATACAAATAAGCATATTCTGGTTCTTTCATAATATATTCTTCAGCATCAGGCCATCTGTCTTCAATAATATCTATAGCATAACGATAAGCCCAATATGGGTCTTTTATAATATATTCTTCAGCATCAGACCATCTATCTTTGATAATATTTTTAGCATAATAATATGCATATTCTGGATCTTTCATGATATATTCTTCTGCATCAAACCATCTATCTTTGATTATATCTATAGCATACCAATATGTCCATTCTGGTTCTTTCATGATATATTCTTCAGCATCAATCCATCTACCTTTAATAATATATTTAGCATACCAAAATGCATATTTTGGATCTTTCTTGATATATTCTTCAGCTTCATACCATCTATCTTTAATAATATTTTTAGCATACCAATATGACCATTTTGGATTTTTCATTATATATTCTTCCGCATTAGACCATCCACCTTTGATAATATCTTTAGCATAACGATAAGCATATTCTGGATTTTTCATGATATACTCTTCTGCATCATTCCATCTATTTTTGATAATATATTTAGCATAACGATATGCATATTCTGGACCTTTCATTATATATTCTTCAGCATCAGACCATCTATCTTTGATTATATTATTAGCATATATATATGCAATTTCTGGATTTTTCATGATATATTTTTCTGCTTCATGCCATCTATCTTTGATAATAAATCTAGCATACCAATATGCATATTTTGGATCTTTCATAATATATTCTTCAGCTTCATACCATCTATCTTTGATAACATATTTAGCATACCAATATAACCAAAATGAAGCTTTCTCATGATTTAAAAGTTTATCCCAATTATTAAATTTTTCTATTATTTTAATATCTCGTTCACACGCTTTCATTTTTTTCGCATTTTTGATAGCTTTTGATAGAGTGATTGTAGTAATCATTTCTACCTCCTTTTTTGGGTTGTTAATAAATAATAATATAAAACATATGAAATATTCATATAATATCATTTCTATATAAAATTTGAATATAAGAAGTTCTCTATCATAAGCTAACTGTTTAAGTTAGCTTATGATAGAGAATTATATTATAATTCTTTTATAAATTTTCTATATAATTTAAACCATTTTGGATCTTTCATGATATATTCTTCAGCATCAGACCATCTATCTTTGATAATATCTATAACATACCAATATGCCCAATATGGATCTTTCATTATATATTCTTCAGCATCAATCCATCTATCTTTGATAATATATTTAGCATACAAATAAGCATATTCTGGTTCTTTCATAATATATTCTTCAGCATCAGACCATCTGTCTTCAATAATATCTATAGCATAACGATATGCCCAATATGGATCTTTCATAATATGTTCTTCAGCATCAATCCATCTGTCTCTGATAACATTTTTAGCATACCAACATGCCCATTCTGGAACTTTCATAATATATTCTTCTACATCAATCCATCTACCTTTGATAATATCTTTAGCATAATTATAAGTTGATTCTGGATCTTTCATTATATATTCTTCTGCATCAATCCATCTGCCTTTGATAACATCTTTAGCATACCAATATGCCCATTTTGGATCTTTCATGATATATTCTTCTACATCATACCATCTGCCTTTGATAACATCTTTAGCATACCAATAAGCCCTATATAGATCTTTCATTATATATTCTTCTGCATCAATCCATCTATCTTTGATAATATCTTTAGCATACCAATATGCCCAATATGAATCTTTCATAATATATTCTTCAGCATTATTCAATCTATCTTTGATAATATATTTAGCATACCAATATGCATATTTTGGATCTTTCATAATATATTCTTCAGCATCAGACCATCTGCCTCTGATAATATCTTCAGTATAATAGTAAGCCCAACATGGATCTTTCATAATATATTCTTCTGCTTCATACCATCTATCTTTAATAATATTTTTAGCATACCAATACAACCAATATGTGGCTCTCTCATGATTCAAAAATTCATCCCAATCATTAAATTTTTCTATTATTTCGATATCTTCAAAGCATGCATTGTTATTTTTCGCATTTTGAATAGCTTCAGATAATGTTAATGTTGTAGTTATTGTCATGTTTTTAGTCTCCTTTTTTTAGGTTTGATTTTTATTTAAAATAAATTCAGCATCATAAAACATGCCAATTACTTCTATTATATAATTTCTATATAAAAACTTTGAATAATAGAAATTCTCTATCATAAGCTAACTGTTTAAGTTAGCTTATGATAGAGAACTATATTATAATTCTTTTATAAATTTTTTATATAATTTAAACCATTTTGGATCTTTCATAATATATTCTTCAGCTTCATTCCATCTATCTTTGATAACATCTTTAGCATACCAATAAGCATATTCTGGATCTTTCATGATATATTCTTCAGCATCATTCCATTTGTCTTCGATAACAAATCTAGCATAATTATAAGCCCAATATGGGTCTTTCATTATATATTCTTCTGCATCAATCCATCTACCTTTAATAATATCTTTAGCATACCAATATGCCCATTTTGGATCTTTCATAATATATTCTTCAGCATCAATCCATCTGTCTTTGATAATATTTTTAGCATAATAATAAGCATGTTCTGGATTTTTCATAATATATTCTTCTGCATCAGGCCATCTGTCTTCGATAACATCTTTAGCATAACGATAAGCCCAATATGGGTCTTTTATAATATATTCTTCTGCATCATTCCATCTATCTTTGATAACATTTTTAGCATACCAATATAACCAATATGAAGCTCTCTCATGATTTAAAAATTCATCCCAACTATTAAATTTTTTCATTATTTTGATATCTTTATCACATGCATTGTTATTTTTCGCATTTTTGATAGCTTTTGATAGAGTGATTGTAGTAATCATTTCTACCTCCTTTTTTGGGTTGTTAATAAATAATAATATAAAACATATGAAAATATTCACATATTTATTATTTCTATATAAAAACTTTGAATATAAGAAGTTCTCTATCATAAGCTAATCTAAAAGTTAGCTTATGATAGAGAACTATATTATAATTCTTTTATAAAATCATTATATTCATCCCACAATTCTGGATCCTTCATTATATATTCTTCTGCATCAGGCCATCTATCTTTGATAACATCTTTAGAATACCAATATGCCCAATATGGATCTTTCATTATATATTCTTCAGCATCAGGCCATCTATCTTTAATAATATCTATAGCATAAAGATATATCCAATATGGATCTTTCATAATATATTCTTCTGCATCAGACCATCTATCTTTGATAATATCCTTAGCATAACGATAAGCCCAACATGGATCTTTCATGATATATTCTTCAGCATCATGCCATCTACCTTTGATAATATTTTCAGCATATATATAAGCACGATATGGTTCTTTCATAATATATTCTTCTACTTCATGCCATCTACCTTTAATAACAAATCTAGCATACCAATAGACCCAACATGGATCTTTCATTATATATTCTTCAGCTTCAATCCATCTACCTTTGATTATATCTATAGCATACAAATATGCTGATTTTGGTGTTTTCATAATATATTCTTCAGCTTCAGGCCATCTATCTTTGATAACATCTCTAGCATACCAATATAACCAATGTGGAGCTTTCTTATGATTAAGAAATTCATCCCAATTATTAAATTTCTCTATTGTTTCAATATCATCTTTACATGTACTGTTATTTTTCGAATTTTCAATAGCTTCCGATAATGCAACTGAAGTGATCATTTCTGCCTCCTTTTTTTATAGGTTGTTATAAAAATAAATATAAAACATATGAAAATATTATTTCTATATAAAAATTTTGAATAATAGAAATTCTCTATCATAAGCTAACTTAAACAGTTAGCCTATGATAGAGAGAATTATTATTGTAATTTTTCTTTTATAAAATCATTATATTTATTCCACCACATTGGATTTTTCATGATATATTCTTCAGCTTCATACCATCTGTCTTTAATAATATCTTCAGCATAATGATATGCTAAATATGGATCTTTCATTATATATTCTTCTGCATCAGGCCATCTATCTTTAATAATATTATTAGCATAACGATATGCCCAATATGGATCTTTTATAATATATTCTTCAGCATCATACCATCTATTTTTGATAATATATTTAGCATAACAATATGCTAAATATGGATCTTTCATAATATATTCTTCTGCATCATACCATCTATCTTTGATAATAAATCTAGCATAATGAAATGCCCATTTTGGATCTTTCATGATATATTCTTCTGCATTAGACCATCTATCTTTGATAACATATTTACTATACCAATATAACCAAAATGAAGCATTCTCATGATTTAAAAATTCATCCCAACTATTAAATTTTTCTATTATTTTAATATCTTTTCCACAAGCATTGATATTTCTCGCATTTTGAATAGCTTCTGATAATGTGATTGTTGTGATCATGGTTTTCTCCTTTTTGGATTGTTAATAAAATAATAATATAAAATATATGAAAATATTCACATATTTATTATTTCTATGTAAAAACTTTGAATATAAGAAATTCTCTATCACAAGCTAACTTAAACAATTAGCTTATGATAGAGAATTAATTTATAATTCTTTTATAAAATCATTATATTCATCCCACCATATTGAATCTTTCATTATATATTCTTCAGCTTCATACCATCTATCTTTAATAATATCTTCAGCATAACAATATGCCCAATATGGATCTTTCATGATATATTCTTCTGCATCAGACCATCTATCTTTGATAACATCTTTAGCATAATGATATGCCCATTTTGGATCATTCATTACATATTCTTCAGCATCAAGCCATCTATCTTTGATTATATCTATAGCATACCAATAAGCATATTTTGGATCTTTCATAATATATTCTTCCGTATCAATCCATCTATTTTTAATAATATTTTTAGCATACCAATATGCTAATTCTAGATCTTTCATTATATATTCTTCTGCATCATTCCATCTATCTTTGATAACATTTTCACAATACCAATATAACCAAAATGGAGCACTTTTATGATTTAAAAATTCATCCCAATTATTAAATTTTTCTATCGCTTCAATATCATCATCGCATGCATTGATATTTCTCGCATTTTGAATAGCTTCTGATAATGTGATTGTTGTGATCATGGTTTTCTCCTTTTTTTTAGTTTGATTTTAATATAATATAAAATTAACATTATAAAACATGCCAATCACTTCTATTATATTATTTCTATATAAAAACTTTGAATATAAGAAATTCTCTATCACAAGCTAATTGTTTAAGTTAGCTTATGATAGAGAATTAATTTATAATCTTTTTATAAAATCATTATATTTATTCCACATTGTTGAATCTTTCATGATATATTCTTCAGCTTCATTCCATCTACCTTTAATAATATCTATGGCATATTGATAAGCCATTTCTGAATCTTTCATAATATATTCTTCTGCATCATACCATCTACCTCTGATAACATCTTTAGCATATCGATATATACATAATGGATCTTTCATGATATATTCTTCAGCATCATACCATCTATCTTTGATAACATCTCTAGCATAAGAATATGCTAATTCTAGATCTTTCATGATATATTTTTCTGCTTCATACCATCTATCTTTAATAATATCTTCAGCATAACAATAAGCCCTATATGGATCTTTCATGATATGTTCTTCAGCATCTAACCATCTATCTTTGATAACACTTTTAGCATACCAATATAACCAAAATGAAGCATTCTCATGATTTAAAAATTCATCCCAACTATTAAAATTTTCTATTATTTCAATATCTTCATCACAAGCATCGTTATCTTTCGCATTTTTGATAGCTTCTGATAATGATAATGAAGTTGTTATTGACATAGTTTTCTCCTTTTTAGGTTTGTTTTTATTAAAAAATTAACATTATAAAACATGCCAATCACTTCTATTATATAATTTCTATATAAAAATTTTGAATAATAGAAATTCTCTATCACAAGCTAATTGTTTAAGTTAGCTTGTGATAGAGAATTAATTTATAATTCTTTTATAAATTTATTATATTCATCCCACCATATTGGATCTTTCTTAATATATTTTTCAGCATCAGACCATCTATCTTTGATAACATCTTTAGCATACCAATATGTCCAATATGGATCTTTCATGATATATTCTTCTGCATCAGACCATCTATCTTTGATAACATCTTTAGCATAATGATATGCCCATTTTGGATTTTTCATAATATGTTCTTCTGCATCATACCATCTATCTTTGATAACATCTCTAGCATAAGAATATGCTAATTCTAGATCTTTCATGATATATTTTTCTGCTTCATACCATCTATCTTTAATAATATCTTCAGCATAACAATAAGCCCTATATGGATCTTTCATGATATGTTCTTCAGCATCTAACCATCTATCTTTGATAACTCTTTTAGCATACCAATATAACCAAAATGAAGCATTCTCATGATTTAAAAATTCATCCCAATCATTAAATTTTTCTATTATTTCGATATCTTCTTCACAAGCATCGTTATCTTTCGCATTTTTGATAGCTTCAGATAATGTTGTAGTTATTGACATAGTTTTTTTGTCTCCTTTTTTTTTAGGTTTGTTTTTATTAAAATAAAGTCAACATTATAAAACATGCCAATTACTTCTATTATATAATTTCTATATAAAAACTTTGAATATAAGAAATTCTCTATCACAAGCTAACTGTTTAAGTTAGCTTGTGATAGAGAATTATATTATAATTCTTTTATAAAATCATTATAATTACCCCACCATACTGGAACTTTCTTAATATGTTCTTCTGCATCAGGCCATCTATCTTTGATAATATCTTCAGCATAACGATATGCCCAATGTGGATCTTTCATGATATATTCTTCTGCATCATACCATCTACCTCTGATAACATCTTTAGCATACCAACATGCCCATTCTGGACCTTTCATGATATATTCTTCAGCATTAATCCATCTGCCTTTAATAATATCTATAGCATAACGATAAGCCCAACATGGATCTTTCTTAATATATTCTTCAGCATCAGACCATCTGTCTTTGATAATATTTTTAGCATAATAATATGCCCATTCTGGATCTTTCATGATATATTCTTCAGCATCAAACCATCTATCTTTGATAATATCTATAGCATACCAATATGTCCATTCTGGATCTTTCATGATATATTTTTCTGCATCATACCATCTATCTTTGATAATATCTTTAACATACCAATAAGCATATTTTGGATCTTTCATAATATATTCTTCAGCATCATACCATCTATCTTTGATAATATTTCTATCATAATGACATGCCCATTTTGGATCTTTCATAATATATTCTTCTGCATCATACCATCTATCTTTGATAACATCTCTAGCATACCAATAAGCATATTTTGGATCTTTCATGATATATTCTTCAGCATCAGACCATCTATCTTTGATAACATCTTTAGCATAAAGATATGCATATTCTGGATTTTTCATAATATATTCTTCTGCATCAGACCATCTATCTTTGATTATATTATTAGCATACCAATGTGCCCATTTTGAATTTTTCATAATATGTTCTTCTACATCAATCCATCTACCTTTAATAACATATTCGGCATACCAATATAACCAAAATGGAGCTTTCTCATGATTTAAAAGTTCATCCCAATTATTAAAATTTTCCATTATTTCGATATCTTCATCGCATGCATTGTTATTTTTCGCATTTTCAATAGCTTTTGATAATGATAATGTAGTTGTTATTGTCATGTTTTTCTCCTTTTAAGTTTGGTTTTTTATTTAAAATAAAATTAGCATCATAAAACATGCCAACCACTTCTATTTTATTATTTCTATATAAAAACTTTGAATAACAAAAAAATTCTCTATCATAAGCTAATTGTTTAGATTAGCTTATGATAGATAATTAATTTATAATCTTTTTATAAAATCATTATATTTATTCCACATTGTTGAATCTTTCATGATATATTCTTCAGCTTCATTCCATCTACCTTTAATAATATCTATAGCATATTGATAAGCCATTTCTGAATCTTTCATAATATATTCTTCTGCATCATACCATCTACCTCTGATAACATCTTTAGCATATCGATATATACATAATGGATCTTTCATGATATATTCTTCAGCATCATACCATCTATCTTTGATAATATTTAAAGCATATATATAAGCCCAAAATGGATCTTTCATGATATATTCTTCAGCTTCAATCCATCTACTATCTTTAATAAAATCTTTAGTATAACGATATGCATATTCTGGATTTTTCATAATATGTTCTTCTATATAAGGCCATCTACCTTTGATAACATCTTTAGCATACCAATAAGCATATTTTTGGTCTTTCATTATATATTTTTCAGCATTAGGCCATCTACCTTTGATAATATCTTTAGCATACCAATATGCCAAATATGAATCTTTCATTATATATTTTTCAGCATTAGGCCATCTACCTTTGATAATATCTTTAACATAACAATAAACCCAATATGGGTGTTTTATAATATGTTCTTCCGCATCAGACCATCTATCTTTGATAATATTTTCAGCATATATATAAGCCCAACATGGGTCTTTCATAATATATTCTTCTGCATCAAGCCATTTATCTTTAATAATATCTCTAGCATAACGATAAGCCCAATATGGGTGTTTCATAATATGTTCTTCTGCATCAGACCATCTACCGTTGATAATATCTTTAGCATATATATATGCCCATTCTGGATCTTTCATTATATATTCTTCAGCTTCATACCATCTATCTTTAATAATATCTTCAGCATAACGATAAGCCCAACATGGAACTTTTATAATATATTCTTCTGCATCAGGCCATCTATCTTTGATAATATATTTAGCATAATAATATGCCCATTTTGGAACTTTCATGATATATTCTTCTGCATCATACCATCTGTCTTTGATAACATATCTAGCATAAGAATAAGCATATTCTGGATCTTTCATGATATATTCTTCAGCATCAGACCATCTGCCTTTGATAATATTTTTAGCATACAAATATAACCAATATGAAGCTTTCTCATGATTCAAAAATTCATCCCAATTATTAAAATTTTCTATTGTTTCAATATCATCTTTACAAGCATTGATATTTTTTGCATTTTTGATAACTTCTGATAATAAAGTTGTTGTTATCATAGTTTTTTCTCCTTTTTTAGGTTTGTTTTTATAAAAATAAATTCAGCATTATAAAACATGCCAACCACTTCTATTATATTATTTCTATATAAAAATTTTGAATAATAGAAAAATTCTCCATCATAAGCTAATTGTTTAAGTTAGCTTGTGATAGAGAATTAATTTATAATCTTTTTATAAATTTTTTATAATCATTTTTCTTAATATATTCTTCTGCTTCAATCCATTTGTCTTTGATAATATCTCTAGCATAATGATATGCCCATTCGGAATCTTTTATGATATATTCTTCAGCATCAGACCATCTGCCTTTGATAATATTTTTAGCATACCAATATGCCCATTTTGGATCTTTCATTATATATTCTTCTGCATCAATCCATCTGTCTTTGATAATATCTTTAACATAACGATAAGCCCAATATGGGTGTTTCATAATATGTTCTTCTGCATCAGACCATCTACCGTTGATAATATCTTTAACATACCAAAATGCATATTCTGGATCTTTCATAATATGTTCTTCTGCATCAGACCATCTACCGTTGATAATATCTCTAGCATACCAAAATGCATATTTTGGATCTTTCATAATATATTCTTCAGCATCATACCATCTATCTTTGATAACATTTTCACAATACCAATATAACCAACGTGTAGCATTCTTATGATTTAAAAATTCATCCCAGTCATTAAAATTTTCTATTATTTTAATATGATCTTCACATGCTTTCATTTTTTTCGCACTCTCAATAGCTTCTGATAATGTAATTGAAGTGATCATTTCTGCCTCCTTTTTTGGGTTGTTAATAAATAATAAAATAAAACATATTAAAATATTTATATATTATTTCTATATAAAAATTTTGAATAATAGAAAAATTCTCTATCATAAGCTAACTGTTTAGATTAGCTTATGATAGAGAATTATATTATAATTCTTTTATAAAATCATTATAATCATTTTTCATTATATGTTCTTCTGCATCAGATCATCTGCCTTTGATAACATATCTAGTATAAGAATATGCCCAATATGGAACTTTCATAATATATTCTTCTGCATCATACCATCTGTCTTTGATAACATATCTAGCATAAGAATATGCCCATTCGGAATCTTTTATGATATATTCTTCAGCATCAATCCATCTGTCGTTAATAACATTTTTAGCATACCAATATAACCAATATGGAGCTTTCTCATGATTTAAAAATTCATCCCAATTATTAAAATTTTCTATTATTTTAATATGATCTTCACAAGCATCAATATTTTTCGCATTTTCAATAGCTTCAGATAATATGGTTGTTGTTATCATGTTGTCTCCTTTTTAAGTTTGGTTTTTTATTTAAAATAAATTTAGCATTATAAAACATGCCAATCATTTCTATTATATTATTTCTATATAAAAATTTTGAATAATAGAAAAATTCTCCATCATAAGCTAACTGTTTAGATTAGCTTGTGATGGAGAATTATATTATAATTATTTTATAAAATTATTATAATCATTTTTCTTAATATATTCTTCTGCTTCAATCCATCTGTCTTTGATAATATCTCTAGCATACCAATATGCCCATTCTGGATCTTTTATGATATATTCTTCAGCATCAGACCATCTATCTTTGATAATATTTTTAGCATACCAATATGCCCATTCAGGATCTTTCATGATATATTCTTCTGCATCAATCCATCTATCTTTAATAACATATTCAGCATAACAATATGCCCAATATGGATCTTTCATAATATATTCTTCTGCATCAGACCATTTGCCTTTGATAATATCTTTAGCATAAAGATATGTCCAATATGGATCTTTCGTGATATATTCTTCCGCATCAGACCATCTACCGTTGATAATATCTCTAGCATACCAAAATGCATATTTTGGATCTTTCATAATATATTCTTCAGCATCATACCATCTATCTTTGATAATAAATCTAGCATAACAATATGCCCAATATGGATCTTTCATAATATATTCTTCTGCATCAGACCATTTGCCTTTGATAACTTCTTTAGCATACCAATAAGCATATTTTGGATCTTTTATAATATATTCTTCAGCATCATACCATCTATCTTTGATAACATTTTCACAATACCAATATAACCAATATGAAGCTCTCTCATGATTTAAAAATTCATCCCAATTATTAAATTTCTTCATTATTTTAATATCTTCATCACATGCTTTCATTTTTTTCGCACTCTCAATAGCTTCTGATAATGTAATTGAAGTGATCATTTCTGCCTCCTTTTTTAGGTTGTTAATAAATAATAAAATAAAACATATTAAAATATTTATATATTATTTCTATATAAAAATTTTGAATAATAGAAAAATTCTCCATCATAAGCTAACTTAAACAATTAGCTTGTGATGGAGAATTAATTTATAATCTTTTTATAAAATTATTATAATTACCCCACCATATTGGAACTTTTATAATATATTCTTCTGCTTCAATCCATCTGTCTTTGATAATATCTTCAGCATAACGATATGCCCAATATGGATCTTTCATGATATATTCTTCTGCATCAGACCATTTGCCTTTGATAATATTTTTAGCATATAAACATGCCCATTCTGGATCTTTCATAATATATTCTTCCGCATCAGGCCATCTATCTTTAATAATATATAAAGCATAACAATATGTCCATTCAGGATTTTTCATGATATATTCTTCAGCATCAGACCATCTGCCTTTGATAATATTTAAAGCATAATAATAAGCATGTTCTGGATTTTTCATAATATATTCTTCGGCATTAATCCATCTATCTTTGATAACATTTTTAGCATAATAATATGCCCAATATGGATCTTTCATGATATATTCTTCAGCATCAAGCCATCTGCCTTTGATAATATCTTTAGCATACCAATATGCCCATATTGGAACTTTTATAATATATTCTTCTGCTTCAATCCATCTGTTTTTGATAACATCTTTAGCATAATAGTAAGCCCAACATGGATCTTTCATAATATATTTTTCAGCATCATTCCATCTATCTTTGATAATTTCTACAGCATACCAAAGTGCATATTCTGGATCTTTCATAATATATTCTTCAGCTTCATACCATCTATCTTTGATAACAATTTTAGCATAATTATAAGCCGATTTTGGATCTTTCATTATATATTCTTCAGCATCAATCCATCTGTCGTTAATAACTTCTCTTGCATACCAATATAACCAAAATGGAGCTTTCTCATGATTTAAAAGTTTATCCCAATTATTAAATTTCTTTATTTCTTTAATATCTTTTCCACACGCTTTCATTTTTTTCGCATTTTTGATAGCTTCAGATAGAGTGATTGAAGTGATCGTCATGTTTTACCTCTCTTTTAGGTTTTTTAATAATGTAAAAAAGTTCATATTATCTGTTAAATTCATAACAGATAATATGAACAATTTAATATTATGTTGTTTCTTTTATTAGCTCTTTAACATAATTGTTACAATTTTCTTCACAATTGTCAATTAGAGCTCTTGCCGCTACTAATTCTTTTTCAACATTATTAATATCAATAACCGTTTCAATTAAATTTTTAATAGTTCGTTTATTACATATATCTATAATATCTTGTTCATGAATTTGTTTAATTTCTTTTTTCCAATTATTATCATCTGTGTCAAAAATATCTATTTCAATACTAATATTTGAATCTTTTTTTAAATCTTTAAAATGATTAATAATTTCATTAATTGAAGTTGATTTAAATTGTTCAAATATATATCTGATAATTTGAACTATCATAAATTCTATTTTTTTATTAGATAGCTTATTAAAATTATCTATATTTTTTAATTGTACTGAAAATTTCCAAAGATTATAATTATTTATTAGAATTTCATCGATACTATATGTATTTACATTTCCTTCATTATCACAGAATATACAATTGAAATTTATTTTTTTGATTAGATAATTTTGCCATATTTTATCGGCAAGAGCTGACAAGTCAGTCGACTTTTTCCTAGTTTGTATTATTATATCGATACAATCAGTTGAATTATCGATTAAATCTATTTCTAAATTATCTTGATTATTTATTAAAGAATTATATGAAGAATTTGGTGCTTGTCCTTGAATGTGGCATGTTTTTTGTTCTAATTTTCCATAAGGTGTATATGTTAAATTTCCAACACCTTCAGTTAGAATCTTTTTAAATTCTCCTTCTATTGTTTCTGTAATAAAACAATCTTTTGAATTCGGTTCAATAACTATTTCTTTAGCTTCATTTTTTCCATCAAGAATCCAAGATAAACGCTTAGCTAAATCAGATAATTTATATTTTGGTATTAATGTTTTATAAAATGAAATTCCTATAATTACACCGTGTCCAATTAATCCTATTGGGATTGGAGATGGTAAATACAAAGGTTCAGGCTCTAGTTCAAATTCTTCATAAGGAACAAATTTTTCGTCAAGATATGAAAATGCTAGTTTTTCTACCCATTTATTAAGAGAAACTTCAGTATACCTCATTGCAGCAGCTGGTGAATCTTCAAGACCAGCTGAACCCCAGTTTCCTTCACCTTTAGCATATCCTTGATTAACAATGTTAATAAGTGTACCATACAGACTTAAGTCACCATGTGGATGAAGATGTCCTAAACAATATCCAACCACTGTTGCGCTTTTAACTGCTTTCTTTCGACCTTCTTTATAAAGTGCTAACAATATTCTGCGTTCAACTGGTTTCAATCCATCAATGAATGATGGGATTGCTCTAAATCGATTAATATATCTACCATATTCACTACTGAAAATTGGTATTATTTTATTCATTTTTAAAATTGTCCTCCGCCAGTATTAGTGATTATATAGTTCAAAAGTCTTAAGTCCAGCGCTTGCCGATACAAAGTATCAATATAATATAAAAGAATGTTATTGTTAAAAAATTTAAAATTTATTTTACTTTCTTGATTAATATAATTTTCCAATATTGAATAATCATTAAAAACATTATAAATCATTTCTTTCTCATTTTTTGTTAATTTAAATTTATAAGTATATAAAAGATCACTTGTTAAAAATTCAACTTTATTTTTTGATAAATTATAAAATTTCTGAACAATAGCGGCAAATACTATAAGATTTGTTATTATTATATCATCTTTATTAAATAATGTTTTCGCATAATCTATAATTGATAACTTTTCTTTCGAATTTGCCTTACTATTACTATTAAATATAAATGGTTCTAATTTTATATTAGTAGATATATGAATTATCTTTTCCTCATCAACATCTTTTAACCATTTTTTTATATGATTACAATTATTTATTATGAAATTATAAGCTAATGGAAATTCATCAAAATTTGTTATCTTTTTATGTATATTATAATATAATTCTTTAGTTGCGTTATTAAATTTAACTTGATCTGGTACTATTGTAAAATAATTATTATCATTACTATAACTTCTTTCAATTAATACAATTGTTGTAGCTTGGTTTTTGTAATCAATATCTACTTCATTAATTTTTATATCATTATTTAATATATATTGTAAGGAAGTAGATATTTCATACATATCACTCCATTGAACGGTTAATATTTTAATCATCTCAATTCTCTCCTTGTTTTACATTCGGGTAAAAACTTCAGTAGATATTTTTCGTTCAATATTAGATATTAAATTGTTTTTATCAATAAAATCTATTATAAAATTAACTCCAATATGATCAAAATAAAGTGTATGCTTAATATCATTAATGATGATTATTGTTATTCCAAATATTTTAATTTTTAATTTATTTATTTTCAATTCAAAGTCAATATTATTAACTTTTATTTTATTTATTAATTTATTTGATTTGAATAATTGACATAGTTCTATAAACTTTTTTCGAGTTTCCTTTGATGAAGGGTTAATATTGTTAATAAGTTCATTTTTTATAAACTTTTCCATTTCATTTAATTGAAAGTGTGAAGCAGCATCAATTTTAGACAGGTATTGTAATGCGATTAATTTATAAATACGAGTATAATTTTCTTCGACTAATTTAACTTTTTGAACGATATTATTTATTAACTTTAAATTCTCTTTATCACTTTCATCATCGAAAATGAAAGAAATTGAAGATTTAATAATAATCGGTTGTATTTCTTTAAGAACTTTTTCAGATGAAGTCAAATCATTTAAAAAATTCTGAATGAGGTCATGGATTTTTTGTTGTATTTTAATTGGACTTATTTTTATGGTACATGTGAATTTATCTTTGAATTTTATTAAACTAAAATTTATTATTTCATTTTCATTATAAACTTTTCTTTGAAACATATAATTTCTTATTTTAGTAAGTGAATTAATTTTAGTAAATTGTACATTTGTCCCTCCATTAACATCAATTTGATCACTACAAAAGAATTTCTTTTGCAGTAATCCTAAACATAAATCTAAAAGCTGATATGTTTGAGTAGAAGCTGGAATGAAAATATTAATATTATTATTTGTTTGTGTTATTATTTTCATTTTTTAAAATCCTTCTTTTGGGTTACTTCGATTACTCCAGGAAAAACTCCTGTATCTTTTCCTATCATTGGTTTCCATCCTCTTATTTTGATATTTTGGTTATAATTTTTTGTTAACATTTCAGCTTTATAAAGATAGGTTTTATATTTTAAAACATCACTATCAAATATAAAATTAATTTCTGCACTACCAATTAACAGATATTCCAAAAGCAACCATTCCAGGGTACTATTATATCTCTTGCCGTTAAGAGATATAAAAAAGCAATTTTTAAATTCATCACTATACAAATATAATGATAACATATCAAATGGCCCTTCAGTCAATACTATTCTTTCATATTTATTAAAATCTAATATATTTTGAAAATAATATCTTCCTGTAGTTTCATTAAATAAGTTATATCTAATTTCTTTATATGGTTCTATTAATCTCAATAATACATCTTCATTATTACTATTTGTAAATAAACAACTTAATTTATTATTATAAAAAACAGGACTTATTAAGAAATCAGATAAATTCACATTTCCTAATCTTGTTTTTAAATATTTTTTAAATAATGTATATTTTTCTGGATATTCTTTTTCAAATTGAATATTTGAATTAGCTACTCTTCCCTTTATTTGATCTATTTTAGGAATTTTCTTCTTTACTTTATAATAATCTTTAATAGTCTTATATTTAACAAATTGTGACAATTCAGTTAATATTTCATTATCATCAAAACCAGAATCTATCAATAATCTAATTAATGTTCCAGAAGCAGTGCATCTAAAGCAATGAAATACTGGAGAATTTTTAGATAAATATAAATGACCATGATTTGCATTATGACGATTAGCATCGTCACAATATTGACAATAAATTACAATTTCTTTATTAGACTCTTTATAATAATTAGAAATGTTTTTTAAATGATTAATAATTATAGGTGATATGTTGAACATTATTATCACTCCTATTTCTTTTATAAGATTAATTATATATTTATTATTTCTATATAAAAAATGAAATAATAATATTTTTGTTTGATTTGGCGAGAGCTAATCAAATAAGTTTTATATGAGCTAACTCTGGTTTAATATTTAGATATAAATATTTATCTTCTTATGTTTACAAAAGGGTTTATGATAAATATTACTAATGATAATTCCTTACTGGAATTATCATTAGTAATAATAATTATTTACGAGTATTTCGTTCTATTGCAAACATTACAATATAACATTAATATTATAAATATAACCAATATAATTATCATTCCAATCATTGTAGCTAATTTTATTTGTTCTTCATATTTCTGAATACCGGAAACTTCTTCGAATTTTTTGGATTTGTAATCATTAATAACATCAATTATATCTTCGCCTGCTTTTTCTGCTTCATCGATTATTGATGATAATTTATCTATAAAATTTTTACGTTTCTCATTATTATCGATACTTCTTATCCATCCATTTAACACTTCAATATTTCTCTCACTAGTAAAATATTTCTTTACATTATCTGGCAATTTGATCTCTTCTATTGTTTGTAATTCCGTTAATTTGATCTCTTCTATTGTTTGTAATTCCGTTAATTTGATCATATTTAATTTTTTTGGTGTTTTCATGTTTAAAATATTCAATGAGAGTAAAACAATTCCTGTAATAGAAATTATTATATTTATTAAGTTTATCACTCTTATTGTTCTTTCAAAATTAATAAAACTTGTTTTCATCTTTTACTTCTCCTTTTTTTACTATAGAGGAATAAAGAAGTCGTTAAAAAATTAGGAACAGCTCCTAATCTATTATAATAATTTCTATATAAAAAAATTGAAAATAAGAATTATTAACGAGGTCTTAATATAAGACCTCGTTAATAAGATTATTCTATTTTCCTGGTATAATGTCCAGTGTTTCCAATTGTTTCATCAACTTCTACATGAATATTACCATTTTTATTCACACATTCTGAATATAATTGATTAATATAATCAGCAAATATTCGTGCCATATTTTCAGCTGTCACATCTAATTCAGATGGCATTTTTCTAATTTTACAAACATGATCTTTAATAATATCATACAATGGATCATTTTCATGCAATATTAGAAAATGATCAAAATTATTATTCAATATAGTTTGAAATTCTTTTAATTTACCAAAATCAATCACCATATGATTTGTAAGATCATTTGTCCAAATACTAACTCTGACAACGTAAGAATGTCCATGTATATTTCTACAAGGATGATCTTCTGGCATAGTGAATAGTCGATGCGCCGCTTCAAATTTGAATAATTTGGTCACTCCGTACATATTTATTTTCCTTTTTAGTTGTAAATTGATGGTTTTGTTATTTCTTCAATTTCTTTTTTAAAATTTTCATCTTTATATAAAACATCAGTTAAAAGATGGAAAAGTTTTTTATGACTATTTCGAATTTTTTCTTTTTTATAATAAATATCAATTATATTAAAATTTTCAATATAATCTGGTTGATAATCATATTGAAGATTTCCCCAGTATTCGAACCAACCTATACTATCATTTGTCCAATGAATATCATCAACTATTACATCAATAATTATTTCATATTTTTTATCTTTTAAAGATAATTCATAGTCTTTAATTGTTATCATTTTTTTTTTGGATTTCCTTATTTTTTTATGTTATATAATTTTTTTATAAAAACTATCAAATTGATCTCTGCCGCATAACATTGAAAGTGAATTTTGATTGATGTATTGATTTTTAACTTTTTGAATCATTTTATTTGATAAATTTTGTATCTCCCATTGTGAATGTTTATCTGATCTTAGCCGACAAAAATGATATAAACTTCTTAGATTAATTATTAATTTAACTCTTCTAACTGTTGAATTTGTTAAAATATAATTGTTTATTTTTATCGGCAAGAGCTTGTATAGTTTACTAGTTTCTTCGACAATGTTCATAAATTCATTATATAGTTTATTTTGAATTGAAGGTGGAATCACATTCGGAATTGAAATATCATACGCTTGAGGTAATATAGTACACATTCTGTGTCGTTTCAATTGAGCGTAACAAGATGCACTTGTTTTTAATATAAATGAAAAGTTAACAACTTCAAATTCTCTTGGTAATTCATCATGTTTGCTTAGATTTTTAAACAAGTAATCGAAAACAAATGCTGAATCAGTATCGTTATCATTAATTTGTGAATCGTTTAAAAATGTATTTGAATGTAAAAACGCTCGCATAATAGTTTTATCTATCTGAATTGGTGATGCTTCTAAATAAACATCATCTTCTGATAATTGTTGTTTGTGTTGTTCGTAATTATAAAATAACTGTGACAATTTATTTTTATTTTTTGGTATTATATATTTGATTAGAGACGGTATAATATAATGAGTTTTTTTGTATAATTCTTTTGATAACTCATTAGACTCTAGAAGTTTACTTTCAGCAAGTCGTCTAATCATTAATTCAAGATTTCTTGCATTAATTGTCATTCCCAATTGAGTATAAGTAGCTAGAGGAATTATATATCGAGCATCTTCTTTTGGAATATCTTTATTTTCTTGAATGATTTTTTTATAAAATTGAAATTGTGATTTAATTAAATTTATATATTGTTTTTTTAAATCATCATCACAATCTGGAATATAAAAATCATCTTCAAATGATACATATCTTTGTGATTTTTCAGTAAAAGAACATAAACGGTGACTTTCTATTTCTTCTACAACCAATCTTGATATATTAATAATATCAATATTAAAAACAGCATGTTCAGCAATAGAATTGTGTCCCATCCCATAAACAATTACCTCATTTGAATGTCTTGATTTAATTATATCTTCTCTTGAAATTTTACGCAATTCATTCACAGGTTTATCTTCTCTACTAATTCTTGCATATGCTGCAGTTATTGTTTCTGGTGTTTTTATTTCTTCATAATTTTCACAATCTATATTATAACCTGCTACAATCACTTTCATATGATTCACCTTTCGTATAGGATTGGATCTTTTTCACCTATATTTTTAAAAGCTTCTAATCGTTCTGAACAACTGCCACATTTCCCACAGCTCAATGGTTGGTCTTTATAACAAGTTCTAGTTAATTCGTATGGAACTGATTTATAAAATCTAAGACCCATTTGTAATATTCCAGTTTTGTCTAATTTTTGTATTGGTGTTTCAATATGTACTTTTCCTTCAGTACTTGCAAGAATTGAAGTGTTCATTGCACTGATAAAGATAGGTCTGCAATCGGGATAGATTTGATGATCACCTCTATGTGTTCCAACTGCAATAGTATCTGCTTCAATAGATTCAGCATATCCTGCCATAATAGTAATAAAAATGCTATTTCGACCAGGAACAACTGTTAATGACATATTAGAATCATTATAATGACCTTCTGGTATTTCTCCTTGTGTTAAAAGAAGATTCGATTTGAAAAGGTCACCAATAAAATCTAAATTAACTATTTTGAGTGGATTAGTATTAAAATATTCTGATATTTTTTTAGAAGATTCTATTTCATATTTATTGTGTTTTGAACCATAATTAAAGAATAATGGATGAATATTATAATTTAAATTATAATAATATCCAACAACTGTTGATGAATCCATTCCTCCAGAGAGGGCAAGCACTACTGTTTTTTTCATTGTTATCTCCTTTTTAAGTAAAAAGTTTTTAAGATACCTTTATTTTATTATTATTTCTATATAAAAAATGAGAAAATAAAAATTGGCAAGAGCTTTAATCAGCTCTTGCCGGTAAAATTAATTTAACTTATTTTTTAACTTAACACTATTCCATTAGGAATATTTAAATCATTATTATCTTCAACTGGTTTGTTTTTCAATTTTTCATTTATCTTCTTTTTTCCAGATTTTCTAATAGTTAAAAAAGTTGTTTCTTTATTAGTAACTATTTGCTCAAAATTTTTAACACCTATCATTTCCAATAACATTTTATAATCAGTAGATTGTCTTGTTGTTGTTTGATAAGCTCCTTTCCATTCTTCTCCACTTGCTAATTCTGTGATTTTTTCATTTAATTTATCTTCATGTAATAAGGTAGCTACTTCTTCTTTAATGCTATCCATGTTCGCTTCAATTTCAGCTTTTTGTTTACTAAAGGATCTGTATCTTTCAAAATTCTCTCGATATTTTTTGTCTCTTAGAAATTGAGCTTGCTTGTTTGACATTTTTATTTCCTTTTCTTTATTTTTTAAATATTCCTGTTATTCCACCTTCTTCAATAAATATAACAAGTACTGCTGCAATTACTATTCCTGCTAATACTTCGATTAAAAATGATAACATTAATTTCTCCTCTCCTTTGAATTGGACTATGCTATTCTCCAGAGAATTGATTCTATGTTTTTAATCAGTAGTGGTTTTATGTAATTATTAATAAACATTTCCATTTCACCAAAATCAACAAGTTCTATATAATACGAATACCTAAATAGAAGTTCTTGATACATTTTATCAGTTTGGACAGTAGGATCAATTCGTTGCAGGTTCAATAGTTCGTCCACGATGTTTTTAACTACTTTAACTAAATTAGCTTTTACTAAAGAATAATCTCCTTTAAATTTAATTTGAATTAAGTTATCCAAGCTTTCTAAAGAATTACAATTCATATGATTTAAAAAATTAGGAATAATTGTATTATAACAATCAATACAGATGAAATTATATACATGTTTTCCTATATCAATCATTCTGATTGGTAAGATCATTGCCGAATCATAATCGGTAATTGGTAAATATGTTTCATTAATAAAGTTTAACATATTCGAATAAATCTTGTTAATATAAGAATCATTAATATTACTAATCAAATCAATTCCTAGATTATTAAGATTTATATATTGATTTTTTATAACTTCTTCAGTAGCTATTAATTCTTCATAATTTATAAAATTAGAAGGTTTAATTAAAACATCATTTTGATCAATATTATACATGTGTTTAAACTCCTTCTTTTATTTTTTTAAATAAGGATATTGCCACCTGTTGATTTTTCAAGTGTTTCAAATACATCAACTTTAATAAATCCTGTGTTGCAATTTGTTACCGAAATATAAGAATCATCATTTTGTTTTCCAATAAATACTTCATAATCCTCTGCCATAATTGATAAAAATGATATACTTCTTAATGCTAAATCAGCATTTGTTTCATCTAATTTTGCAGCTTTTGCATCTTTAATATAATCGGAAAATAAATAAAGTGCTGTATCAGGAACATGTATTCCTTTTATAACACCATCTTGAATAAGATAATCTATATATGATGCATCATTTGATAAACCAATAATAATATTTCTTGTCGCTTTATCAATTTTAATTGAACAAATTCCTTCACTATTTGAAAGATCAGGAATTTTTACAGATTCCACTAGACTTTCAATCTGTTTTGGTAAAAATAATTTAATTTCACCATTTGAAATTATAAATCTAGAATTTTCCAAATCATCAATGATGAAAATATCATTATTATTTCTAAAAGTTTTAAATAATTTTAAATATTTCTTAGGGTTGATAATTTGTAAATCAATTTTCTTCCCATCAAAAATATCCTCTATATTAGAATTGGCTATAGCACCATGTATATTCTGAGTTATTATTGAATCTTTAATTATTAAAGACTCATTACTTGTCTTATCTGTGATCAGTACATTGAGTACTTTTAAGAAACTGTCAAATTTTGCTGGTGTGATTTGACAAATAGTAGGGTTTTCTTCTAATGGTTTGAAATTTTCTTCAAAAGTAAAATTTTCTTCTTCTTCCATTCGTGTCTCCTATTTTTTTAACTTAACATGTAAAAATTAGTTGTAAGTTTTCAATCAAACTCTCAATAACCAATATTCGATTATATTTTTTTGGGTTTTCACCTTTCGAAGAAATATAATTGTTTATTGTTTTCGGAATATTCATATTAAATTCTTTATAGAAATCTTCACAATCTTTACTATTTTCGAATCCCAAGCTAAATATTTTTTCTGTTTTGTTAATATTTTCATGTATTCGTTTAGTTACACAACTTTTAATAGTTAATATTATAATCTCTGCTTTCCATTCAATAGGAATTATTTTCAATGCTTCAGCATTTTCATATATCTTATTTGTGTCTATTCCATATTGATCATATATTTGTTCATGAAGCATCTTTCGACGAGTTGGTGATTTAATTTTATTCATCTCACCAATACTAGTTGTTACATTTGTCATTGTATTACCTCCTTTTTTCTTAATTTATTTAAAATAAATAAAAACAAACATACATAATACACCCAGCTCCTTTTTTGGGAGCTGGGCAAGATGGGAAGCCTTGGTCTGCGGTCTGTGCCGCGCTGATTGGCTGTTCCCATCTTACCCATCTGCCCCACCGATTGGCTTACTTCAGCAGCGTTCAGCGTTCAGCACGGTTTGGTCACTTCAACCATTCCGTACTAAATCTTCCTGACCTGGTCAGGATGGATTCAGTTTTCTTCCGGCGGGGTTTCGCCGGAATGATATCGATCGCTTTAAACTGCTTGGATGTGATAACCCGTCCTTCAGCGATGTTGATCTCCAATAACTCCGCGCTTTCTGTGAAGTCACGGAATGAGCTTTCGCTCACGATTGGCATCGAATACTTGGCGTGCAAGATCTTTCGAACCTGCTGCCATTTTTCTGTCTCGATGAGCCCGCCCACGATGTGGGCAAACAACGCCTTCTTGTTATCAGACGTTTCCGCAGCTTCAATTACAACTTTTACTGTCATGCTCTTTCTCCTCCTATGGGTTATGGGTTGTTGGTGTTTCTATAATAATTTCTATATAAAAACTTTGAATATCAGAATTTTAAACAATGTTTAAACCCATCCCAATAATGTAGAGATTGAAGATATCTTTAGTACCACCTTTCTTTGGATTGTCTGGAACAGAAGGTATTATTCCAGTTTCAATAATTGAATTATACATGTCTCTTTTTACTCGATGTTCATCGGATCGTGGACCTAGAAGTTCTGATATAATGTTATTAGCATCATAACTGAGAAAAGAATAAATATCAAGAGCGCCTACACTTTGTCCTCCTTCATTTGTTTTTCTTTTTGTTGGTTGTTTGGTCAAACTACTATATTTTTCTGAACCTCTTATATTCATATATGCATACGAATGTTGTTCAAGAAACATATAATATGAAATACCAACTGGAACTGCAACATCTGTCCATTTGTCATATTCAGGAATATATACTTTTTCTTCTAATGGAATATTGATAAATTTAGCTGCAGATTTGATATTTTCAAAACTAATATTTTCAAAAGGTTCTATTAAACAAAATAGATTAATTTTATCATCTTTAATTGCATTGCGCAATTTATTACCTGTATATGAATTAATATTTGTCTCAACATGTTTCGCCATTTTTTCTGGTCCGATTATTTTATACAGATCAGTTATAAATTTAGCTAATTTATCATTTGGTATTTTCGAATCATTAGCCATTTTATCAATTATTTCATTAGCATAAAAAAAGATTTTTCCTAAAAACAGTTCTTTTATCATCGCTATATTCTTACGTCCTGAAATGCTAATCGGACTTATAAAACAGTCTATTTTTTCTGTAAATTCACCTTTCGGTGATTTTTCTAATATTTTACTTATTACTCCTTTTGCACCATAACGATTACTTATTTTATCAGCAAGTTTAACTGATTTTGGTTTTTTAATATAATAAACAATTCGAGTTCCTGTGAACTCTTTATTTTTATATTTATGTCCACCAATATTCATAAAATTTAAAGTCATATTATCAGTAATTGATAGTAATTTGTTTTTATCAGTTACTGTTGATAACTTGTGAATAATTTTTTGTTGTTCTTTAACTATTTGAGAGTGAAAATTTAAAAGTGTTTGTGGTGTAGTTTTTTTATTATTGATAAATACTTTTATATCAATAATTTCACCTTCTGGTGAAAATTTTTTAATAGTTTTATTACCTAATGAAAAAATTCCAACTTCAATATTTTCATTTTCTGTATCGTCGAATTGTATCGTTTCTAGATAATCATCTAGGCTATTTTCATATGTAAATTCAACTAATATATTTTCCGTATTGACTTGTTTATTCTTTTCTGTTTCTAAATTAATAATAGTTGCATTTGGAGGAACTTCTATGGAGACTTCTTCTATGATATCAACTGTTGTTGATTTAGCTATATCTTTAGTGATAACATAAGAGTCTTCATGGTTTAATCCTGCATAATTTAATATTGCAATTGATAAATTTCTGCCTCCGCAATATATTCCTTTATTGAAATTTTTAGTAAATGCAATTGGTTGATTAGCTGTAAATGATTCTCCAACATTAAGAGTATTCATTTCTAATGATATATATGATCCTATTTTTGAGCGGCTTAGTCTAGGAATAATATCAAAAATATCATATGTATTATCTTTATATTTAACTGTTAAAGTTTTATTTTTATCAATTTCAGTAACGATTCCATCTTTTTTAGCTTTTTGTACAAACCGTGTAGAAGATATTTGTGGAACTATAAATTCTGCACCAGTGCATACTAATGGAATTTCATTATTTGAAATTGGAGTTGTTTGAAGTTGATGAGTTCGTGCTAGAGTTAATCTATCTGGATCTACTTGATTTTGGAATGGAGTTAAAGATTCATCTAAACTAAGAGTCTGCCATCCTGATAGATTAGTGATATCTTTTGTACCATATGATCCGTATTTATTTATTATAACAGGACAAAGAGTATGATGAGTTATTAAACCAACATTAATATACTCTGGTGTTGAAACTGCTCCCATATTACCATAATGACTCGGATGTATATTTCGATGTTCTTTCTTATAACTTAATTTTGATGGGATTCCACCTTTTCCACCTTTTGTTACTTTACTACTTTCCATAATTTCTGTTATTGGATTTACTGGTTCTGTATGTTGTAGTATTTCAGATTCAGTAAGTAAATTATTAATAACAAAATCAGGATCTGTAAAAATTTTAGCGTCAGCTACTCCCTCCATAACTTGCTTTCTATAATAGTTATGAGATAATTTAACCTGTTTATATACCTGATTAAGAATAGTCTCACTCAGACGCGATCTGTATATTTTTAAATTAGATAAAGAATCTGGTGGATAATTCAATAAATGATCAACTGCTACTTTAGATGATAAATCAGTCAAATTTGTTGGATGATTTTCAAACTGTAACAATTCTTTTGTAATTGGATCGACAAAATTTTCAGATAATAGTCGAATCATAATTATTGATCTAGTACCATATGTTTGAGTAATGTAACTATAAATACTTTGCGGATCAGTTAAATCTTCAATAGGTTCTTTTAGACGAATATTTGATAAACCATTTACTATTAATTTTTCTTTTATATTCTTTGTTGTGATTTTTAAGAATTGATTGTTTTTTATAGGAATATAAAATATATTATCTTTTCTATCAGAATTATTATTTACTATCTCATAATCAATACCATATTCATTAAGAGCTGATAATAACCCTTTTTGACTCCATAAAAAGAGAAGTAATGGCATTTTTAAACCACCAAAATATATCCATATGTATGGATACATTTTAGAGAGAGTTTCATTTTTATTAACGGTTGAAATTTTATCTAGAATAGTATCGAAAAGAAATTCATATTTGTTTTGTTTTAGAATATCTTTAGTTTTATCATCTTGTAATTTTCCATTTTCTGCATTTATTGAAATTTGTTTTTTGGAAGAATGAAATATCTTATCACCAGTTAAATAGATTATGCTACCATCATTAAATATACATTGATTGTCATCCTTTTTTTTGATTATCTCAGGATATTTTATTTCTACATGTTTTAGGATAGCGGCAAGATCTGTTGGATTAAATTTCATACGAGATAATCCAACTGTAACGATTCCATAATTTGAGATCAAACGAACTTCATTTTTTTCTGTTTTAGTAATAGGACGAAGAAATTGCTGACTACTCATGATATATGAACTATTATGTAATTTAAAATATTTATCATTAACTGGAGAAGGGACATTTAATTCGACAACATATGGTTCTTTTTTTCCACCATTTAAATTTTGTATTGTAATTTTATAGTTAATAATTCTGTCACGATTATTATCTTTAACTTCACTCTCTATCTTTTTGATTTTAACTGGATACTCTGTACCAGTTGTTTCTAAAGATTTGAAAAGCTTTTCTATATTTTCGTGAATTGCAGTTTCAAATTCGAATCTTTGCCGGTACTGCCCTGTAGTGTATTTTAAATCAATAATATCTTTCACTTCAATTATATTATTTGTTGGACTAATTATTAATGGTACTTTATATGTATCTATTTGTTTCAATTTATTAAATAACAATGATGGATTATGTAAATATTCTTCTGGAACTATATCAGTACCAGAAATTGTATAATTAATAGATTGTAAAACCAAATTTTCAATATCATCTCGATTAGGTGTTTTATTATTATTAGTTAATTTAAGATACTTATTTAAAGCAATTTGTATATTTGCTATTATATCTGGGTCAGTAATTGAATTATTATGAAATGCTTTTTTCAATTCTGCTTGATTAATTTTAATTTCCATTTTAGGTTCATCTGTAGTTTTATCAATATCAGCTACAAATTTTGATACTTGTAATGATTGTACAATATTAGATAAAAAATTAGTCGTTTTTTCTACTGGAGGAGGAGTTTCTTTCTCTTTATTAATATCTATAATATTATTATTTACTTCAATATATTTTTCTAATTTAGACATATTCTGAACTAGAAATTTAGTACCTTCATCATTATTAAATATTGGAATAATAACTTCTTGACAGTCAGATATACAAGCAAATTCATCAAAAAATTTAATCATTTTCAGGTCTTCATTTTTAATCATTGTTCGTAAAGATTGAAAAAAATTAAATAATAATCCATTTTGATTTTTAATTAGAAATAAAATTTCAATATTATATAATATATTATTTGCTTTAATAGATTCATAAAGAGCTGATAATTCGATAAACAACTGATGGGTAGCTATTTTTTCTGATTGTTGTTCTATCATATAATTAAAAGCTTGTATCCACATAGTTGTATCATAAAAATAATAATTATTTTTTGCTGAAGAGTTTATTTTTTCTTTATTAGGAACTTCGATTATTAGACTGTTTAATATTTTTATTTTTTTAGTGATTTTACTATCGGTAGTTAACATTTTTTTCTTTACATCAAGAAAATGGGCTTTACCATTGAATTTTCTTCGCCCTATTGTTAAGATTTTATTTGGAACAACTAAACCAGAACAATTTGAAAGAAGAAATCCCATATTAAATATTTCTTTTGAAATGTCAATATTTATATCTGGTACGAGAATGAAAATAGTTTTCTTGTCAACAAATATTTTTTGTTTAACAATACTATTTGGATGTAATGAACTATAATTCATATAAAACCTCTTTTTAATTTAAAATTTTATTTTTTGGATTAATTGCAACATATGTTTCTTTACATAATTTATGAATTTTATACAAACAATTATTATCAATTTTTAAATGATTTATTAATAATGAAAGTGTCATTATAATATCAAACATTTCAGTAAATTCTAATTGATTTGTTAATTCAAGTATATCTTCAAATTTCTGTATCAATAATCGACATTTACAAGGCATATTATTACATTGTCTGCATTCTATTAACTCAGTACTAATTCCTTCTTCTGTTGTCATGAATCCCTTCCCTATCTGTATTTTATATCATTTATAAAAATATCATTGAAATTTAATTTTAATAATTCTTTAAATAAATAAACATTTATCCAATGAATTTCACCATTTATTTGATTGGGAATTATGCTCATTGGTAAAATATATTTAATATCTATTTGATAATTTGTAAATAATATTGTTGATTTATTCTTAAATTGACAAATTAATAAAATAATATGTTGATTATGTTGTTTACTTTCATTTATTGCTTTATTGTACCAATTGATTACTTTATTATATTGCCACAAGGTTGGAATGTGCTGTTCATATCCACTTTTTGTTTCAATTAAGAATGGAAAATTGATCCATTCAATTTGTTTCATCGGAAAAATGTCCCCGCAATAATTATTTTTACAAGCACCTGATGTTGGTTCACGTTTTAATACATGTTCATCATTGAATATCCAAATGGAAAGAGCTTTAGCAGTATCTCTTTCCATTTTATTTCCTTTTTGTTTAGGTTTCATCAAACCACCTTTTTCTTAGAGTTTCGAATATTGTTCCATAGTTATTTTTTCTAATGGGTTCATACTAGAATCTTTATTCTCTAATAATCCTATTTTAATTGATCTGTTTATATTTTCAAAAATTAATCCAGATAGCCAAGATATTTTATGTGGTAGTTTTTTCATTCCAATAATTTCGAATTGTTTGTAATCAGTTAATCTTGCTGGAATAGATACGTCTTGTTTATCTCTAAACATATTACTCACAACTGTTTCAATATATACTAAATTAATTGATTTCATTTTATCATAAATTGTCATAACAAGTCTTTCTGGATTATTGATATATTTTGCTCCTCCTTCAAAAAGACGATCAAGTGTTCTTTCATTGAAATTGTCATCATAATATTCTTGTTTAATTATTAATTCACCAGATTCATAATTCATTATTATCAATTCACCATCAAATACTATATCTATTGGTTTAAAACAATTAACCATTATAGGATATGGTAATGTAACAAAATTAATAGTTTCAGGAGTATCACCATATTGAATATTAAGTATTCCTATAATTTGAAATTTATCACCACAATCAACAAGTGTAGTATCATTGTAATCTGAAGTGTTTATAATAATAGAACATTGTTTTTTTGCTGTGATAGTATTTTTATCAATAATTAATATTTCTTTGTATATGTTTATATCTGTTCCTGATTGTTTAGTCATTTCGACAAAATCAACTTCTTTAGTTATTACTGAAGAAGTTTTGTGTCTCATTTTCATCATTGTAGTGATGCCTATACTGTTTATTGCTCCACCAGCTATTATACCAATATTTATTGTATTTAATTTTTTATACAAGTTTCCGTAACAAGTAGGGCATATTCCTTTTTCTGATTTACAATATAATGGTGATCTGAGTTTGATTTTTTTATTTAAAACTTGTTCTTTATTTTCGACTAATTTAATATTATTTAATTGATTTAAATAATTTCTTTGTAAAATACTATCAACATTATCTTCTGTAATTAATAAGTCGAAAGTTTTTGTAGTGCCACAATCAATATTTTTTTGATCTATTTGTATTCCGGCACAAGCTTTAATCATTTTAGTTGTAAGATATCCAGGAACTCCAGTTAGTGCTGACCTTATGTAAAAATTTTTTCTAGCTTCTACAGCTGAATGATAGTATTCCAATTTATCAAGACCATCATTAAATCCATTTTTAATTGGTCCTAATACATTTCCTTCAATATCCATTACATATCCTTTAGAAACTAGTAAATTCCCCCAAAGCAATGAATCTACTTTTGTTGCTTCTGAATTCATAATATTTTGAAGTCTAAAATTTGAATCTTCATTATATTTTATTAATTCTTTTGTTAATTTTTCAACTTCTGATTTAAACTCTGGTATAGATAGTAATGAACTTCTTTTTAGAAATTCTTCTTTCTTTTTTATCCATTCTTTTGGTGGAATAAAATTCTCAATATTAAAAGTATTTGGTGAAATAGTCGCAAGTTTGAAAGCTTCTGTTTGTAATTTAGTTATAATTTCAGAAGATTCTTTTGGTCCATATTTATTAAAAATTTCTATAATTAATGTATTTAATTTTTTACTGTTTAAAGCTTCATTAATTAGAGGATAATCTTCTGGTAAGAGAATATTAATCCATATTCTTCCTAATTGTAAATTTATATTTTTTCCATTGGTCTTTTTTGGATGACTATATGAAAATTTTGTTGTTAATTTATTTCCTTTTTCAATTAATTTATAAACATCTTCAGATGTAGAAATGATTATATTTGATATTGACATAATTAAACACCTCTAATTAGTAAATTTGAATAGTTTTTTAAATTTTTTGTTAGACTTTTTAATTTTAGACATTTGCCCTGCAAGTATCTGAGTTGGCAAATGTGGTAAATGTTTTTTTGTTTTTAGAAAAAAATTTTCAAATAATTTCACAAATGTTATCATTATAATCTCCTTCTTATCCACAGCTTCCAGAATTATAACCACAATTATAGCAATTAAAACATGATCCAAGTTTATTCATAATGTTTCCACAATTTAGACACACTGGACCAATATTTGAATTGTTTGTTTTTTGTAGTATTAGATCTGTATCAGTGTTGTGAATTAATCCAAGTTCATCTTGATCTGTTTTAGTTAGAAATTTTAGACCAATGTATCTTGCAATATAATCAACTATACTGTTTGAATATCTAATATTTGGATTTGGTGAAAAACCATTTGGTTCAAATTTTAAATGAGATAATTTTCTTACAAATTCTTTTAATGGTACTCCGTACTGTAAAGAAATACTTATAACAGTAGCCAAAGCATCAGCGAATCCTGATAATGTTGAACCTTCTTTAGATACATTAACAAAAATCTCTCCAAGTTGGTTTGTTTCAGGATATAATCCACATGTTATATATCCTTCACTATTACCAATTCTGAATTTATGAGTAATAGCTGGTCTTTCTTCAGGTAATTTCTTTCTGATTAATTTTTCAGCTCTTGCCGGTTCAATTTGTTTTGTTATTAGTGGTTGAAAACTTTTACTACCATCTCTATAAATTGTAATTCCTTTTAATCCCATCTCCCAAGCTTGTATATATAAGTTAAAAATTTGATCAACAGTTACTTCATTTGGAAGGTTAATAGTTTTTGATATTGAACCGCTTAAAAATGGTTGTACTGCTGCACACATTTTAATATGACCCATATAATCAATACATAATTTTGTTCCAGGAATTGGAGAAGCTGTCATAAATATTTCTTTATCTTTATTTCTAAAATTAATTGTTGTTTCTTTATCTTTATTTCCAATTAATTCCTGAACTAAAATTGGAATTTCAGTTTCATTGTATCCTAAATGTTTGAGAGTTTGTTCAACGATAGGATTTGTAATAGTTAGTATTCCACCTTCTGTTAATTGTTTGTATCTAATTAAACTAAATTCAGGTTCAATTCCAGTAGTGATACTATTCATTAAAAAACTAATAGTGCCACAAGGGGCAAGTAGAGTTGTTTGAGCGTTTCTAAAATTCTCTCGTTGTATAACATTATCCCAATATATACAAGCTATTTTTTTAATTTCAGAATCTAAAGTTTCAAATACATTACAATTATGTGCAAATGAATGATGTTTATTTAAAACTTTCATTAATGATGTTTTATTTCTTTCAAAACCTTCAAATGATCCTATTTTATCGGCAAGATCTGCACTTGTAGTATATGCGATAGCTGTCATTGCAGAAGTTAAATTTGCTGCTAACGATCTACCAATTTCACTATCATATGGTATTCCTAACCACATTAACAATCCACCTATATTTGTATATCCTAATCCAATATTACGATATTTTTTAGAATTCAGGGAGATTTCTTCATTTGGATAACTTGAATTATCAATGAGAATGTCTTGAGCTGTAAAAACTGTTTTGATTACATCTTCAAATGTATCAAAATCAAAAATGATTTCATTATCTTTATTCCGCTTAAAAAACTTCATTAAATTTAGTGAAGCTAAATTGCAACTAGTATTATTTAACGATGCAAATTCTGAACAAGGATTAGTTGCTACGATTTCTCCATCATTAGCTAAAGTATTCCAATTATTAAAAGTATCATGAAATTGCAAACCTGGATCTGCAATTTTCCAATTAACTTCAGCTATTTTTTTAAGAAGATCTTTAGCTTTGTATACTTGTACTGTTTTTCCATTTGTTACATGTTTTGTAACGCATTCACGATCATTTTTAACAGATTTCATAAATTCATCTGTGACTCGTACTGCCAAATTTGTGTTTTGAAAAAATACTTCATCAGACAAATCACTTCCATCTCTTGCCGATAATCCTGAATTTCTTAACAAATTCAATTTCTCTTCTTCAAACACTTTACAATTTATAAATTTTTCAATATCAGGATGATCAATATCCAAACATGATAATTTTGCTGATCGTCTTAATGTACCACCTGATCGTATAACACCTGCAATAACATCATGTGTTTTAAGAAAAGAAACAGGACCACTTGCATTTCCTCCTCCTGATACTTTTTCTTTAGTACTTCTAATTGAACTTAAATTAGAACCAGCACCAGAACCTTTCTTAAAAATTTTAGCTTCTAACTTACCTAATTCTGTAATTGAATTCATATTATCTTCAACACCAAGAATAAAACATGCACTTGTTTGTGGTTCTTCTTGTAATCCAACATTGAAATATACAGGACTGTTAAAAGCAAAATATTTATGTATTTGATAGTATTTTAATTTATTACAAAACTCTTGTTCATCTAATTTAAAATAACCAGATTTTATTCCCCATTTGGTTATTGTATTGCTTATTCTATCGAACATTTGTTTAATAGAAAATTCTTTATTTTTCGCTTCATTGCATAAATATCTGCTCGCTACAATCGCTGCAGCATTATCATCAAAATCTACAGGAAATTCAATAAAATCTTCAAAAATAATTTTTTGTTTTTTATCTAATATTTTCACATGTTTCTTTTCAAATTTAACATCTTTGTATTCATATGGTTTTGAAAAATTCATCATTTATTTGTACCTTTTTTTTAGATTAGTTTAAATTTATCAAGTGTAGATATTTTCGCTCTTTCATATAAATTTAATAAAATATCCTCAACTCTTTGCCGATATTCAGCATCATGAATATCTCTATATTTACATTTTGTCCAATATTCATTATGTTTAATTTGTTTAAAGTAAATCATATCATATGAAGATAAATGTTCAATAGCTAAATTAAACATTTTATCATATAATCTTTGATAACCCATATATCCTGTGTATGCAACTGAATCTAATATAGTTCTATCACAAATAATAATATCATAAATATAAGATAATTCTATTTCATTTCTCATTTGATTTGTAAAAATCCATAACTGAGATTCATTTGTTGATTTCTTATTAAATAATCCATTTGGAGCTAACGATGCATTATCATAAAATACTCCAACCGTCAAGTTTGGATTTTCTATTTTAGAAATATGTGCTTGATTAAACATACTTGTTGTCTTGCCTGTTCCATGGCTTCCAGTAAAAGCAATTTTCATCTTTTTTTCCTTTTTTAATAAATAAATCTTAGCCAATATTCTCTTGCTTTGTCTCCAATTTGGTTTATGGTGTGCATGGTTTGTCTGCTTTGAATCATTTTATTTTTAAATACAGTTCTGATTGGGTGTTCTTTATTATACATATATTCGTATGGTTGTTCTTCATATTGATTAAAATCAGCATTTAATACACTTGATATTTCTTCTGTAAATTGAGGAGAAGTATAAATAGTTCCTGTTATATTAGCTGATCGTCCAACACGATTAAGTAATTGAACTAATCCACCTATTTCCATTGCTTCTCTGGTTCTTAATTGATTTGTATTGTTTTTATAAATTGTTGGTATATACATAGTTTTAACAGATATATTCATACCTTCACGAATCGCATCTGTACATAATAAGACATTAATTTTTCCTGTCTTAAAAAGGTATTGTACAATTGCAGAATCATTCATAGTTTCACGAGTGGGATTATCTGGTCTAAAAATATATCCAATTTTATTACTTACTGCTTTTTTCAACAATGGATCAGATATGTTCTGAATTGATTTGTCTAAATTTCCAATTTCAATTGCATTTTGCTTATTAAATAAATTTTGAGACTTTGTTGTTGTAAGTTTTTTAGATGAGTATATTGAATAACTTCCAGTAACTGCTATTGAATTAACAATATCCATAATTCGACTTTTTGAGAAAATTATCCATACAATTTTTTGTTCATTTATCTCAATTGAATGTTTTATATGATTAATTTGGCTATGTAAATCTGTTATTGATGTCATTGGTTTTACATGAATATCAGAAGGGTTTCTATCTGGTGAGATAATTAATGAATTTTGTTTAAATTTACGATTATATGCCTCATTTAAAAAATTCATCAGATTATGTACTGATTTAGGATTTACTGTTCCTGATAATAATACTAATTTGCTTTTTTTTGAGTTAGGATGATTAAGTACTTTATCCATGCTATAAGCAATTTGTCTTGCTCTGTCTTTATCTGATAAATCGCTTGATCCTTGTAATCGTTGAGCTTCATCACATATGATTAATTTTAAGTTATCAAAATCATCAATAATTTGCGATGCTGATTCATAAATAGATATCACTACTGGTTTGATACGACCATTTCTTTTACTTGAATCACTTCCAGCTTGTTTTATTCCAACTAAACATCGTTCAACATAAATATTTATGAATTCACCCAACTTTAATCGAAAACTTTCAGTGTGTTGTTGTGGGACATGATGATGATTTCTAATTTCTCTTACTATTATGTTATTATATTGATCTAAATCACTTGCATCCACATCAGGTGATTGAATCATATTAATAAGACCCATAGCGTCAGCTTGTTGACTACTTATATTACCCATTAAATTAATAATTGTTTTAATTGTAATTAGTCTATCTGGTAAATTTAACACATTGTATTCAGGATTATTAGTTTTATTAATTTCTCTTAATATAATTTCATTTCTATCATTTACTTTTACTAATTTATTTAGAAATTGTAAAATTATTCCGCTTATAAATTTATCTGTTTTGAAATCTTCTGATATGTTACTATTTAATGCTTGGATTGGACATAACCACATTATTTGTGGTAATTCATGAGGACTAGTTAAGATTTTTATTATGGTAACCATATCATTATTAAATTGTTGATTAGCATTAATTGATTGTTGTGTTAGCTTAATTCCTAATATATTATTTACCCAATGGCATATTAGAGGTGCTGTTTTTCCACTACCTGGTTTAGCTAATATATAAAAATCATTGTTTTCTTGTTCTAATCGTCTTGCAAAATCTCTCTGCCAGTCACGAAGATTGGCACAATTATCAACAAATATATACAATGATTTATTATGAAATGGAGTTTGTTGTTCTATGCTGTTTGTCATTTCTTTGTATTTATTATATAGCTCTTGAGGATCTTGTGAAGGAGGAAATTGATATCGATAGGCTTGTCGCAATAAATCCATTTGACGGTGATCTGTATTGTGCTGGGTAGCTATATCAAAAGCGCTAATAAATTCATTTATTGTGTCTTCTTTTTTCATAATTTTTACTCTCCAATAAAAAATAAAAATATTATTTGGTTGCAGCATATATTGCTACTGCAGCATCACCTGTTATTTTATATGGACATTTTGATGATAATATGACATTAACCCAACTCGATTTTGTGTATTGTGGGTGCATTTTTTCTTTTGCTTCTTGTTGAGCTTCTTTTGTGAATAATGGTAATATACACATTGTATCACCATCATGATCACCACCACATTTATCCAAATCGAAAGGGTTAATCATCATACTTGTACTATTTTTATCAACTCTTATGTTTGCAGACATCCAATGTGATCGATCATTTACTGGATCTCTCTTATAAATAACATATTTGTCTTTTACTATTTCATTTGCTACATATGTGAAATAATTAAGCATATCAGGTGTTATTATATCAGGACTATCAATCAAGGTTTTAAATAATCGTTTCAAGTCATCAACATCAGGTTGTTCGTTCATTTTTAATAGATATTGAATATTTGGTAAAATATTTTTGTCCTTCTTGAGTATATAATTTATAGCAAATGGTTCATATAATTTTAATACGACTTGCCATGGTAGCCCAATTGTTCCTAATAATAGATTATTATCAGTAATGATAACTAATCGACCTGAATAATCAATAACTTTTTTAAGTAAACCACCTCTGATCAGTCCAAATTTTCCATTAAGTCTATCTTTAATCCAAGTATTGATTTCTATAACAGTTTTTTGTATTTGTTCTATAATTGGGATTACAATTTCTTCTGGTAAGCTTTCTATATCAGAGCCTAATACATTTGTATGTCGAATTAAATTTCCATACATTTCTGATAATTCTGCAAAATTTATTACATTTTGTTTCGTTTGTGAAGGAACAATATCTCGAATCCCAGCTGGAAGAATTATATATTTATCAATAAATATTTTATTGATATTCTTTTTCAAAAAGTTTAAAACTTCAGACCTTTTAAATTTAGTCATATTTATTTTATCATAATTATTTATGAAAAACCTAATTCCACTTGATCCATTTGTGGGACTTTCAATTAAAAAACCATCTTTATCTATAATATATCTTGCTTTATTCCCTATTAATTTAGATATTGTAGTATCTAATCCATTAATAATTGGATAAACTTCAGGGTGTATAATTTTAACCTTTAAATCTACATATCCAAAATTATGTCTTCTATCAGTACTTCCAAATTTACCAAAAATTTCCTCTGAAAATAATCCTGATGGTTCTAATTTTCCAATTTTTTCATATAGCCGTACTGTTGTTATTTGTTTCAGTTTCTTTTTTTGTATAAATTCATCAATATCTAAAAGCTCTAATCTCATAATAAAGGTACTCCTTTACTTTTTAAAAATAGAATTATATTTTTCTTGTAATTTGTTGTAAATAAGTTCTTCAAAATCAGTTTCTATTTTTTCAACCTGATTTAGAAATAACATCAAATAATAATTATCTTCTTTATCATCCCAATTTTTTTGATAAGTTTTTTCTTTATAACCATTATCTTGTCGAAATTTATTAAGAATATTTTTACCCATGTAAAGTTTATAGATTTCATCAATATTTAAAGATACTTTTTTACTAAGCTTTACAAAAGAAGAAATATTGAATTTTTTAGTTTTTAAACTTTGCTGTATGAAAGTTTCAATTTGTTCTTCAATCGGACTGTTATCAATTTTACCATATTTAAATTCATCTAATAATAAATCAACATGACTTTCTATTGAATTTTTATTTTCGAGGAGATCGCTCACTCCGAAATGTAAAATGTCGATTAATTCTAATCTGAGTTGTTCAAGATTAAGTTCTTCTTTTTTCCACCATTTCCATGGAATATAATTCATCATTTCAGAACATTCAACAACCCATGCTCTATACCATGGAAGCTTTATAGTTTTCCAATTTGGTCCTTTTATAAGAATATTTAATTCATTTTGTTTTTCAAATATTGCTTTAAACATTTGTTGGTTGGTTAAATTTTTAGAAAAAATAATTTTCGGTTTCCATTTCATATTTTTATATCCTCCAAAAAAAATTATTTTTATCGGCAAGCGCTGGTTAAAGCTCTTGCCGATAAAAACATATAATGTATTTTACTTATAATTAATTTGACGTTTCTTTATATCAAAATACTCATCACGATTTTTGAAATTTATTAAAAAGCCAAACATGAAATCTTGGAGTTAGAATATATCCTTTTCTCATACAATAATCCAATGCTTTATATGTGGACTCTCGAAAATCATTTAAAAAATTAATTTCAGAATTATATACATAAACAAATGGAGTCAAAGGTGTAATGTAAATATTATTTACATTATTGATTTTATTAATAAATAAATCAATACTTTTCTCAAATTGTTCTAGATATACAAATTTCCAATTAATTGTTGTCGGTGTTTTAGTCAGAATATTATCAATAGATATTTCAGAATTCTTTTTAAATAAAGTAATTATATCATCAATTGTTTTAAACTCATCAATATTATAAGATAAAATATCCATTTTTGGTGAAATATTTAATTGAATTTGTTTCTCCCAATGAAAAAACAACAAATAATCTTTTGGATCATTTAATAATATTCCATTAGTTTCAATCTCAATTTTATTAATATTTTTCAAATTAGTATTTTTATTATAGATTAAGCTTCCAACAAATTCTTTATCTAATAATGGTTCACCGCCAGTAATAAGTACTGTTGATATTGTGAAATTACTCAAAAATTCATCATTAACATAATTTATGAAATCATCTATTGTATTTTCATCTACTATGAATGGTAGTTTTTTATTATTTTTAATATCAAATTCTTTAATAGTATCCACTTTTAAAAGTTTAGACCATTTGGTGTCACACATGTGACAATTTAAATTACAATTACCAGTTCTAATAAGTAATATTGGAGTACCGATAGTCGGTCCTTCTCCTTGAATTGTTGGAATTATTTGTGTCACTATAGTTTTCATTTTATTTTCTCTTTTCTATTTAATAAACATTGTAGTTTATATTCGATTTTCTGAATTATAATATCAGTAAGTAGTTCAGTGTCAATTCTACTAACTTCGATTTCAGAAGCGTCTCTCCAATCTAATATTAGTTCTTCTTTTTTATTTAGTCTAATTTGATTAAGATTATCTCTAATAATTTTATTAACCTTCTCAAATTTATCGATATAAAATTGATATTCTGATATATCTGAGCGAGTTTCTTCAATATTTGGTTTCGAACTTATTAAAGAATCTAGATAGTTTCTTTCATCTGTTAGAGAATTTATTACACGCGTTCTAAGTGTTTTTTTATTATTCATATTTATATGTAATATTTCTTCAGGATCTATTTCTTCTTCATTACAATAGTCACTTCCTAATCCTATTGGTTGATTAAAATTAAAACGAACGGTGTCTTCGTATCGAAAATCAAACTGCACACTTAATAACATTTCTTACTCCTTTTTAGATTGGTTTGTTTTTTAACATTTTTTGTATACAAATATCACATTTACCACAAGTTATATTTTGAGAATAATCATCAAAATGACGAACAATTTGCAACATTCGACAAGAATTAGTATTTATAAATTCTGACATCTCATATAAACTATTTAATTTGATTTGTTTATTATTTTCTAATTTTTCAAAATCAAATTCTTTATATATATCCTTGTTTTTATATATTTTATATTTGCCTTTAGAAACAGTTTCTATAAATTTATTTTCTCTTAATTTTGAAACGCATCCTGGAATATTACAACTTTTTATGAAGTCACATTCATTACTCATCTCCTTTTGGGTTTTTATGATTAGATCATTTTTATCAGCTTCGCTACAACACCATCTCCAGAAACTTCGAATTTCATATGAAGGAGGATATTGCATTTCAATAAAGAATTTTTGTAAATTAATATCAGTTTTAGCATCAAAATAAATAATACATTTTGCTCCATTTCCATCTCTTGAAGCTCTTCCTATTTCTTGATAATAATTTTCTAAACTAGATGTAATTCCAATGTGTAAAATAAATCTCACATCAGCTTTATCAATACCCATTCCAAATGCTATAGTAGCTACAATAATTCCACCATTTTTAAACCAATTATTTTGAGTATCTTCCCTAACTTTATTACTTAAACCTGCATGATATAATGTTGAATTAATATTTTCTTGTTGTAACTTTTCGAATATGCTTTCTGCAACTTTTCGTGTTGGACAATAAATAATACCTGTTTTTAAATTATTATTGATAAAATAATTAATCTGTTTAACAATATTGTCAGTTCGTGTTGTTTTACTACAAATTTTAACAATTATTGACAGATCAGGTCGATAAAAACCAGTGATATATTTTTTTGCTTCAACCATGTTTAATTGCTTACAAATATCACTCTGAATTTTTTTAGTTGCAGTTGCTGTTAATGCTATTATTTGTTTTGGTTTCAAATATTCTATAACAGTAGTTAACATTCTGTAACTTGGTCTAAAATCATGTCCGTGCATTGAAATACAATGAGCTTCATCAACTACAAATAAATCAATATCATTTGATTCTTTTAGTAATTTTGTAAAATTGGCATCACCGAACCTTTCTGGTGCTACGTAAAGAATTTTTAATTCTTTCATCATTAATTTGGTTTCAATGTTTCGTTTCTCAGTATCTGTTAGACTCGAATTATAAAAATCTGCTGAAATGTTTTTCGATTTTAGAAAATCAACCTGATTTTTCATTAAACTAATTAAAGGACTAATTACTATAGTTAGATTTTTATTGATGATAGAAGGAATTTGATAAAGTAAACTTTTTCCTCCTCCAGTCGGAATAACAACTAATAATCCATTAGTATTTTTATCAAAAATAGAATCTATTATTTCTTCCTGATAAGGTCGAAAAAATTCAAGATTGAATATTGATGTTAAAATTTGATATTTATCCACTTTCTATATCTACCTTTCTATATCTAAAAAAAACATAAGATAATGATGCAGTGTGGTTGGCTCCTTTTAATCCCTTTCCGGGGTGAGAAGCCAACCTTTTGGTCCGTTCATGGCGCCACTGCGCACCATGTGTACTATAATAATTTCTATATAAAAACTTTGAATATCAGAAAAATTTTAACTAGTATAATCATATGGAAAATTGATAAGATCAATAAAACGATCTATTAATTTTTCTATTTCTTTTTCAGATTGGGTCATATAAGCATTATGAAAAGCATATATATATTGCCAATTTAATAAATTTTTAGCAGTTCTATTACCGAATATTAATGGATATTTTTTTTCAAGTCCTATTAATATCGGCAAGAGCTTGTTTTTAAACTTATTAAAATTTTGACTTGATATGAAAAGATCAACAATGTTGTATTTATCTATAATTTGATCAATAATTTTATCAATAGTCGTTTGAGTGATAACATTTAAGAGGCTCGATATTCTAGTATCATTTACTTGTTCTCCATTTATAATTCTATCTAGATCTTGTTTTATTATATTTAAAACTTCAGGATCGTCAATAATTCTATCTATTTTATCATATAAATTATATGATAGATCACAAATATAATCATCACCTTCAGGAACAAATATAATTTGTTCTCTTAATTTATATAATCCAGAAAGTGCATAATTAACTGTATCATATGTGATTTGTATTGATGAAGCTCTGTCTTTTAAATAATATTGATTGAAAAGTTTATGTAAAAAAGATAGAGCGACTCTATCATGTAAATGATAAACTCCTAGAATATGAAGAATACTCTCTTTTGGTAAATTTTTATCATTAATGAGTTTCAAACAGCGATAAATTGGACCTATAAAAGGACTGAATTTTATTCCAGTAATTCCTCGAAGTGAAACTAATCCTCCTATTCCAAAGTGTCGAATGTCTAGCTCTTGCCGCAATTCATCATCATAAATTTTTTTCCAAATTGTATTTTGTTTATGTAGTTTAAATTGCCATACAAATATGAATTTATCAAATAATTCTCTATTTTTTAAAAGAACTTTTTTAGATTCTTGAATAGATTTTAAATTCATTTTATAGATATATTCACTATTATTATATTCTGGATATTTTAAAAAAATTGGTATGTCTAAAGAAAATATATTATCACAATAATATAGTGCATCTTTTTCTAAAAACAAATTATAACATTCAATAAATTTAGAAATATCTCTTGGAGAAACATCACCAGCAATAATACTATAACCACCTGAATCAACAAAGAATTTTCGATTTTCACCTAATATTTTTTTATACTTAATAATTTCTTGTGTAATTCTATGCAATGTATCAAAACCAAATGAACCTTGTCGTAATCCTGCAATTAAACTAAATAGATAATTATTTACATATTTATCCATTAATTTAAGTTGATTAGGTTCAATTATATCACCTGTTGTATGTACATATTGAAAACAATTTTGCATAATTTTTATATTTTTTTACCTTTATATATTTTAATTTTTTATAAATAAAAAAGAAATCAATTAGTAGAATTACCAGAAGCGGTACAAATAATTCCTACTAAATCACCGACTACACTGTCACCGATTCTAGCAGCATCTAAATTATTTATTTTTATATTTCCACTTCCACTAACAATTAATCCTATATGTCCACAATTTCCTATTACTATATCAGTAATTCTTGCAGCACCAAAGTTATTTATTAATGTATCTCTACTACATGTTACAATTATGCCTTCCATTGGAATTGATTGTTGAGGAGGATGACAGAAGCATTCTCCGATAAACACATCATTTTGTCGAGCTAATCCAAGCATATAATATGTTCCTTATATATATGGTCCAAACATAACAGAGGTGTTTTCTAATTTAGTTTTATTTTTATTTAACATATTTTTAGCATTTGTTAATTTAGCTATATTATCTTGAGTGCCATAAGTACCAGTTGTTGTTCCTATTGGTGTTGTTATATAATTATGAGCAAAATTCCATTCATTTACTAAATCATCTATAGTAGTGTTTCCTGGAGAATAAGTCAATTCAAATATCCATATTTGAGTTAAAGTGTCATCTAAAACTTCATCTTTAATATCAACTGTTGTGAAATTTGAAAATGGAAAATCATTTCCGGGTGTATATTCTGAATCATTTTCAATAATGCTATACTCTTTTGAATTTTGTAATGTAAAACCTATATCAATATCTTTTTTGAATAAATTTGTTTTATCACCTTCGCATATGAATTGTTTATTTGTTTTAAATTCTATACCGGCAAGATCTATTAATTGATATATTTTCCAATCTGTTAATGTTCCATTTGGAAGTTCTATCATATTATATGTTGAACCTTTGAATTGATGATGTGTAAGAACTGGATATAATGTTTTTAAATATTCTTCAAGGTTTAAAGTAGCAACATCGCCAATTCCTTCTTTCATTGCATCTTGTTTTTCTTGAAATTGTGCAATTATAGTATCTATACTACTAATTGAACTAGATACATCTGCAGCTTGCGCTGGTGCAGAATTTACCATTGATTGTAATATTTCTTTAACAGTTGCCATTTTTAATATAACACCTCAATTAAATTTTCTAAATCTATATCGAATTTTTCTGTTCCATCATGAATGCTAATATTTATCTTAGTGTCGCACTTATTTTGATTATAAAGTTTTTCTGCTTTATTTGCAACTTCTCTGTAACCAGGTTTACTTCCTGCATATTGTCTTGCTCTAATTCGAGCTGCATAAATTAAAGAACATTCATATTTTCCAGTATCTGGATTTTTTACTGGAAATTTTAATTGATCTGGAAGAAGAAATGCATCTTTTCCATGTTTCTCTAACATTAATTGTCTATTTTTTCTACTTGATAATTTTGATTTGATTTTATTTGGGATAATTCTTTTAACTATTTCAGTTATAGTTTCTTCTGTTGAGTCTTCAGTAAAAAATTGCTGTTCATTAATTAATAGCATATGAATAATTC